>Ga0268360_1000379_pt1 | contig 80568 bp, 61 predicted proteins | sample BioMet11_FD_192465 | JGI IMG/M metagenome (GOLD analysis project Ga0268360, IMG submission 192465) | Sewage microbial communities from Oakland, California, United States - Biofuel 11 (Illumina Assembly) | ecosystem: Engineered > Wastewater > Sewage > Unclassified | place: USA: California... | reverse complement strand
CGGCGCGCCACATTTCTGGCAGCTAATTGCTGATCGTCACTGCTTGCTCCTTTTTCCTTTACCCTGTTAATAATATCGTCGCGAAAAGCATCTTCCGCTTTGAAAAAACCAAACTTCGTAGTTTCGATGTATTGCTTCTCTCTCATTGTAATCAGGGTTCCTTCCTGTGCTTTTTCGATAGAAGTCATTTCAAATACGTAATGATTCCGGGTATCATATACTTTTACAATTAGTCCGGGTAATCCATTGAATTTATAGGGACCATCATTGTAAGGAAGTTCGGGGGCAAACCAGGCAACCCAGTCCCTTCCGCCAAAGCTTGTTGTTGCTTTTTGTGCATGGTATCCTCCTATCGTCGCCGTATCCGTGCTTAGTTGCCAGGTAAAAAGCTCAAGGTTTTCCTCATATCTGAAATGGTCAGGCATAATATATTCAGTATAAGTTATTTTTCCGGTAGGATAGTTTTTATAAATATAATACAAAAATTTCGGCATAGGAGGGATTGTATTTGCATATTCCTGAAATTGAGATTCAGTGTATATTTTTTTCATTTCATTGTCCATAACAAATGAATTATAGCTTAAGAATTCGCTGATATCTTTGCCAATAAACAACACCATATCATCATGGCCTATACGTTCCGGATTAAGTGAGTCCCTTTGAAAGTCCAAAGAATAGGTAACAATAAGCTCGGCTTTTCCCAGCTCTTTTGTTGATGTTTCAAATAATTGAGGAAAAGCCTGCAAAGCGCCTAATAAAAAAATAATGACAATGGCTCGTTTCATTTGTTATTAATTTTTTAATTTATTGGTCAAATGGAATATCCATAAAATATCATTCTCGGTTGGTATGAGCATAACCCTTATGGATATTTCATGTGTTATTAATTTTAAAAATTATTGGTCACATGGAATATCTATAAAATAATATTCGGGTAGGTATTCACATGGTTATTATAAATATTCCTTTCATTAATTTATGGCATATTAAACTGCCGATGAATAGGTAAAACAAACATTGTTCAATTACAAATGTCCTGCAATCAAATACGCTCCAAATTTAATGTATTAAAATGTTTAAAAACAAGAAAAATTACAAATATTTTTGTTTACTGTTATATTGAAGAGTAAAATATTGATGATGTATGATTAAATTAATTTGCTTTGGATGAATAATTTAAAATAAAGTTTTACATAATATTAAAAAGAATAAGTAACAAGTAAAATGGATATTAAAAATTAAAATGTCTTTTGGCGCTTGCCACTCATCTCTTGTCGGCTTTTTTGTACTTTTGTTGCCATAATAAATACACCATTACAATGCCATTATCTCATTTTCAAAAAATAGCGTCCGAATTAAAGATTACCGAAGCGCAGGTTCAAAACACGGTACTTTTACTCGACGGGGGCGCTACCATTCCTTTCATTGCCCGTTATCGCAAGGAAGTTACCGACAGCCTCGACGAAGTGCAGATTTCCGATATCCGCAATCGGATGGAACAACTACGCGAACTGGATAAACGGCGTGAAACGGTATTGGAATCCATCCGTGAACAGGATAAATTAACTCCCGAACTTGAAAAACAAATCAACGAAGCGATAACACTTTCGGAACTCGAAGATATTTATCTTCCTTATCGTCCTAAACGAAAAACACGGGCAACCATTGCTATTGCTAAAGGATTGGAACCTTTAGCCAAAATTATCATGGCACAGCACCCAATAGATTTGGAAACAAAAGCCTTGCAGTTTGTGAGCGATGAAAAACAAGTGGAATCGGCGGAAAAAGCCTTAGCCGGTGCGCGCGATATCATTGCCGAATGGGTAAATGAAAATACATTCTGTCGCCGACGTATGCGGAATCTTTTCGCCAGAGAAGCAAAAATATGTTCGAAAGTAACCAAAGGCAAGGATGTGGAAGGTATAAAATATGAAAGCTGGTATCAATGGGAAGAGACGCTAAACAAAGCCCCGTCGCATCGTATTCTTGCCATGCTACGCGGCGAAAATGAAGGCATACTTAAAATCGGCATCAGTCCCGATGAGGAACAGGCTATAGATATTTTGAATAAGGTTTTTGTTAAAGACAATAATGAATGTTCGGCACAGGTGAAAGTCGCCGTAAAAGATGGTTATAAACGGTTGCTTCAGCCTTCGATGGAAACGGAAATGCGGCAATGGGCAAAAGAAAAAGCCGACGGGGAAGCCATACGTGTGTTTGCCGAAAATCTGCGACAGCTTTTACTGTCGCCTCCTTTGGGTCAGAAAAATGTATTAGCCATTGATCCGGGTTACCGCACCGGATGTAAAGTGGTTTGTCTCGACAGACAGGGAAAATTGCTTCATAACGAAACCATCTATCCTCATCCGCCGCAAAGCGAAGTAAAGCAGGCAAGCAATAAAATTCAAACCTTAGTCAGAGCATACAAAATTGAAGCTATCGCCATAGGTAATGGTACTGCCGGAAGGGAAACCGAAAACTTTATCCGTCATATTCCTTTTGATACCGACGTTATGGCTATCATGGTGAACGAAAGCGGAGCTTCGGTATATTCAGCATCTCCGGTAGCCCGTGAGGAATTTCCCGATTATGATATAACGGTACGCGGCTCGGTTTCCATCGGACGACGACTGATGGATCCGCTGGCAGAACTTGTTAAAATTGATCCAAAATCCATAGGCGTAGGCCAGTATCAGCATGATGTTGAACAGAAGATGTTGCAGAAAAGTCTTGAGGACGTCGTGGTAAGTTGTGTGAATACCGTTGGAGTGGAAGTAAATACGGCAAGTAAACAATTGCTTTCGCATGTTTCGGGTGTCGGCGATTCGTTAGCAAAAAATATTGTGGATTACCGTTCAAAAAATGGGCCTTTTCGTTCGAGAGAGGAATTGAAGAAAATTGCACGCTTTGGCGAAAAAGCCTTTGAACAGTCGGCAGGATTTCTGCGTATACGCGATGCCGAAAACCCACTCGATCGTAGTGCCGTTCATCCCGAAAGCTATTCCATTGTATATAAAATGGCTGAAAAAGCAGGAGCTACGGTTTCTGATTTGATGGAAAAGGAAGATTTACGCAAGAAAATAAACCTGAAAGAATTTATCACACCTACGGTCGGCATGCCTACGCTTACCGATATTATGAACGAATTAGCCAAGCCTGGCCGTGATCCCCGTGTTAAGTTCGATTTTTTTGAGTTTGAGAAGGGAATTCATAACATTGAAGATGTTAAAGCCGGAATGATTTTACCAGGTATCGTAACCAATATTACCAACTTTGGAGCGTTTGTAGATATAGGCGTTCATCAGGACGGATTGGTTCATGTGAGCCAGATTGCCAACCGGTTTATTAAAGATCCGGCAGAGGTGGTAAAACTGAACCAGAAAGTGATGGTGAAAGTGCTGGAAGTGGATATTCCGCGCAAGCGAATTCAGCTTTCGATGAAGGAGGGGTGATGATAAAATTAATTAATACAACGTTTGATGAAATTTAGAATATTATTTAAATTGTTTTTGGCGGTAATGCTGATAGCCATAGTGAATACGGCAAGTGCACAGCGCATCAAAGGCGCCTTGATTGCCGGATTTAACCTTTCGCAGGTGGATGGCGATGAAGTTTATGGATTCCGTAAGTTTGGCTTTAATGTCGGACCTTCGGCTATCATCCCGTTGACCAAGAATTGGTCAATAAGCATTGAAACTATTTTTAATCAAAAAGGCAGTTATCAGAAAGCACAATATTCCGATTCCATAGCAATGGATACGGCTACCAACCAACTTACTTCCTATACCGGAGCCTATAAGCTTCATCTTAATTACCTGGAAGTCCCTGTACTTATCCATTATGAGGACAGAAATTCGATGACTGTGGGAACGGGCTTTTCTTGGGGACAGCTTGTCGGTGCAAAGGAGTGGGAACAAGGCAAACGGATAGAAACCACCGACCTCAGCGGACCATATAAGAAAAATGATATTGATTGGTTGTTCGATTTAAGAGTCAGGATCTATAAAAAATTAAAGCTCAATCTTCGTTATTCCTATTCTGTGGCTAAAATCCGTACCCGTTCATTTTCATACATTGACGGATCCAAAACCTGGGAACGTAAACAATATAATAACCTTATCAGTTTCCGGTTGATTTATATTTTTAACGAAAAGTTGGAAAATGTTAAAGATAAATAGTGATTAATGATTTATTAATATATTTGCAATAAAATATAATTTAAAATTATTGTTTATGAACAGATGGATAAAATATCTTAATCTGCAACCTCATCCCGAAGGAGGTTGGTATAAAGAATCTTATCGTTCGGAAGAAATAATTAAAAAAGAAAATCTACCGCAAGGATTCCATGGCGATTGCAACATTTCAACATCCATTTACTATTTGCTCGAGTCGCCCGATTTTTCTGCTTTTCACCGCATTAAGTCTGATGAAATCTGGCATTTTTATGCCGGAGATGTCTTGACCATTTATGTGATAGATGCTGAGGGTAATTTATCTGAATTATTGCTTGGCAACAATTCATGGAAGGATGAATTTCCTCAGCATGTTGTTCCCAAAGGAAGCTGGTTTGCCGCCAAAGTCAATAATGGTTCATTTGCACTGGTTGGGTGCACGGTTGCGCCCGGATTCGACTTTAATGATTTTGAAGCCGGCAAAAAAGAAGACCTGCAAGCACAATTCCCTACGCATAAAAAGATAATTGCCAAATTCTGTCGCTGATTATATAAGGGTTAAAAGCTAAGGTAAAAATCGCGGGTCAATTTACGGTAGTCGTCCGTAAATTCGGCAGTGGGTTTGCGTATGCTCATTTCGTCGGTTATCGAATGGACATCCTGAAATCCAAACTGCATCAATACCCTGTTGGGTAACAGGTTTTGTTTGGGACGCACCAACAGAGACACATGACAATATAATCCATTTTCGGTAGCCTCTTCGGTAAAAAGCATGCTTTCATTCACCGGAAGAATAAGGCTGAATCTACCTTCGGGTTTCAGTAGTTTTTTAATGGCAGCAATGAGTTCTGTCGAGTTCATGGTATCATTGTGCCGGGCAAGGTTGCGGCTTGCCACAGCCGATTTAAGGGAATTGATAAAAAAAGGCGGATTGGAGACGATGGCATCATAAATCGGATTACCGGATGTTGCATGTTCCTGTATGCTTTTGTTTATCAAATGAAGCCTGTCGTACCAGGGAGAATTTGCAAAATTCAGCCCGGCTTCTTCGCAGGAAGCATTATCTACTTCTATAGCATCAATTTCTGCCATGGAACGCTGGGCAAGCATCAAGGCAATAATACCACAACCGGTTCCGATATCGAGTATTTTTTCTGCATTCCCAACATCTGCCCATGCGCCTAACAAAACGGCATCGGTGCCAACCTTCATGGTGCTTTGTTGGTGCTGAACCGAGAATTGTTTAAAACGGAAATTACTTACCGAAGGTGTTCCGGCGGTTGATTTAGCTGTATTGTTAGTACTGCTGTTGTTGAGCGAATCATCGAGCATTAACTCAAGAGTTTTCATTTGTTGATGTTCCATTTTAAATATAAATTTCTATGAGACCGGGAGGCGCCTCAATTTGTATCTGATGCTTGCGGCGGTCAACCTTACGGATGATTTCGTCGCTCACCGGGATCAATATCTCTTTTTTACCAAAAAGAATACGGAAAATGGCCTGGTGAGGATAATCGAGTATTTCGGCTATGGTGCCGATGGAACCGTGATTTTTATCTATCACTTCAAAACCGGTAACTTCATGGTAATAGAACTTATTTCCCTTAAGCTTTGGCAACAGGTCGAGCGGAAGATACAAACGGCGGTTGATTAAAAACTGAGCCTGATCCGTACTTTTGATGTCGGTAATGGTAACAACGGCCGTGCTGTTGTGGCGTATTCGTATTTTTTCGATAAAAAAAGGAATAAATTCATCATTCATATCCACAAAAACGCCATCCAGGTTGCGATAATTATCCGGCTCGTCCACATCGAGATAAATGGCCAACTCGCCTTTATTGCCAACGGTGCGTGTTATTTTGCCGAGGTAAAAGTATTCGTCTTTTTTTGCCATGTGATATGCTATTTACTTAGTTCGCGATGGGTCAATACAATGTTGATATGATATTTTTCCGTAAGATGTTTCGTCAGTTGATTGGCAAAATACACCGAACGGTGCTGACCTCCGGTACAACCAAAGTTAACCATCAGATTGGCAAAGCCACGTTCCAGATAGTTATCCACACTTTGATCCACGAGGCTGAAAACATTTTCCTTGAAGGGTTGCATCTCGGGTTTGCTTTCGAGGAAGTCGATTACGGACTGGTCGTTTCCGGTTAACGTTTTATATTCTTCATACCTTCCGGGATTGGGCAAAGCACGGCAGTCAAATACAAAACCACCACCGTTGCCGCTCAGGTCAACAGGGATGCCCCGTTTGAACGAAAAGCTGTTGATCATCACTTTTAGCAGCGGCTTTCCGAAAGTCTGCAGATATTCCGAACCGGCAATCTGATGCAAAACATGGGTTAGCACAGGAAACTCCACAGGAAGTTTACCGTTTTCGATAATCCATATTATGTTGTTAGCGGCATAGGGAATGCTTTGCAGGAATAGTTCTTTCTTTTCGTAGAAACCACGATAGCCATAAGCTCCCATGGCCTGCATGATGCGGATGAGCACAAAACCATAGAAAAAACGCTTGAATTCATCAGTATTCACCGGGATGTATTGCGTAAGAACTTCCAGATAATGTTCCAGCAGTTCTTCTCTAAGTTCGGGCGAGAGATCAGCTTTGGCATCATAAAGCAGCGATGCCAAGTCGTATTGCAACGCGCCCCGGCGACCTCCCTGGTAATCGATAAAAAACAATTTATCATCCTGAACCATGATATTGCGGCTCTGAAAGTCGCGATAGAGGAAATAATGGCTGTCGGCTTGAAGGAGCCAGCTGGTGAAATTGCGGAAATCATCTTCGAGCAACTGTTCGTCGAACGAAATCCGGGCTAATTTCAGAAAATAATATTTAAAATAATTCAGGTCCCATTGCATGGACTGGCGGTCGAAAGCCTGTCGCGGATAGCATAATGAATAATCTAAGCCTTCGCCACCCGGAATCTGGAAACGGGGAAGCTCTTCAACGACATTATGGTATAATTGAATAATTTTATCGGAAAACAGTTTCCCTTTGCGTTCCCTGGCAAGAAGTGCAAACAGGGTAGTGTCGCCTAAATCCTGAATGAGATAAACGTCGTTTGCCGGATCTTCGGCATAAAATTGAGGAACATGGAGCCCTTTATTATAGAAATGCTTAGTAAAACCGCAAAAAGCCGCGTTTTCCTTTTTATCGGGATTATAAACGCCAATGGCAAAATGTGTAGCTGATTGTATCCTGAAATATTTTCGGTTGGAACCCGATAGCGGAAGAGGAGATATTGTATCCGCAGGCGTTCCCGACCATTGCCGGAAGAGTCTTTCAATGTGTAAACAGTGATTATTCAAATTTATATTTTTTAAAACCCAAACGATTTAGTGTCAGGAATACCGATACTAAACCATCAATCCTAATTCTGAGTATAAACCTATCAATCCCGAGTATTCGGGAATGTCAACTATCAACCAACAACAATCAACTATTATCAATCTGCGAACAAAAATATTCATTTTAAAATAAAATACAACATGAAGTTATTAATTGCTCGAAAAAAATTATCTTTGTGTTACGCTTTTTTACTGTTAAGCTAATGATAAATAAAAAACTATCGAATTATTAATAAACCAATAAATTATTACCATGGAAACAAAAAAGACTACCGATATTCTGAAAACCGCCCTGCTGATGGAACGTCGCGGTAAAGCTTTTTACGAAAAAGTAGCAGGCAATACCCCTAATGCTGAGGTGAAAAAAATTTTCACGCTGATGGCCGAAGAAGAGCAAACACACATTGACTTTCTGTCGAAACAATTTGCCACCTTTTCAAAAAGCAAATCCTTCGGGAAAGAACAATTAAAAGGCCCCGGAAGCGAGCTTGCAGCTAAACTGATTCTGTCGCCCGAAATAAAGAAAAGCATCTCAGCCGCCGGATTTGAAGCCGCTGCCATATCTTCGGCTATTGACATGGAAACAAAGGCAATAGAAGTTTATACCCAATGGGCCGACGAAGCCACAGACCCTAACGAAAAGGAACTTTTCCACTGGTTGGCCAACTGGGAAAAGGGACATCATAAAATACTTCACCAATTAGACGAGGAGCTTAAAGAAAGCATCTGGTACGACAACCAGTTCTGGCCCTTTTAGCCATAAAACATTATAAAAATGGCATCATCCATGTAAAAGATTGCATCTGTCAGCGTAAGGATTACATCTGTCGGTGCAAGGATTGCATCGTGCTGTCAAAGGAAAGCATCTGGCGGTGCAAAGATAGCATCATACATGTAAAAGATTATATCTGTCGGTGCAAGGATTGCATCGTGCTGTCAAAGGAAAGCATCTGACGGTGCAAAGATAGCATCATACATGTAAAAGATTGCATCTGTCAGCGTAAGGATGGCATCGTGCTGTCAAAGGAAAGCATCTGGCGGTGCAAAGATAGTATCATACATGAAAAAGATTGCATCTGTCAGCGTAAAGATGGCATCATACATGAAAAAGATTGCATCTGTCAGCGCAAGGATTGCATCGTGCTGTCAAAGGAAAGCATCTGGCGGTGCAAAGATAGCATCATACATGTAAAAGATTACTTCTGTCAGCGCAAGGATTGCATCGTGCTGTTAAAGGAAAGCATCTGACGGTGCAAGGATAGCATCATACATGTAAAAGATTGCATCTGTCAGTGCAAGGATTGCATCGTGCTGTCAAAGGAAAGCATCTGACGGTGCAAAGATGGCATCTGACAATGCAAGGATGGCATCATCCATTAAAAAATATAATCCTCAATAAAAAAAAGGAATCTTCCCAAAAAAAAGATACCCTTTGCCATTTTATAAATCATGTTAGCCATAGTGTAAAAGTCAACCCTCATGGCAGTTGTCGTCATCGGAAATAAAAAAAATTGAGAGTTATTTATAAATTACGAAAAAAAAATCAAAAAAAAATCAACTGAAATTTTCATAAAAAATATTGAAACACAAGTAGTTTTAAATTATATCGTATGCTAATCTAACCGACCGGAAAAAAAGTACTTACAATGTTTTATAATTTGTATTATCTTTGGGCAAAAAAATCCAAGTTATGACAATAAGACAAATTAACAAACTAAACATGTGCTTGGCAGTGTTGATGGTATTGACACGCTTTCGCACGATCTGGGAAACCGTTGTTGCGTTTTCCAATGATGTAACTGCTCTCCGCAGCAATGTGGATACTCTCCATGCCGAAAGGCAGAAACAAGAACGTACGAAGACGGGTGTGGCAAAGGACAAAAAACAGAAGAAGCATAGGGTATCTTCATTAGCTTTGCGTATAGGCGGAATTTTGCAATCGTATGCTACCGCTATCGGCAACCCTATCCTTTATGAAAATGCGAACTATTCCATGACCGATCTTATTGATGCACGTGATACGGTAACCGCCGACCGTTGCCGTATCATCCTGACCGAAGCCCGTGCAGTAGAAAATCTGCTGGGCGATTACAACCTGACTCCGGCTATGGTTACCGAATTTTCAGGAGCTATTGATGAATTTGTTGACGTATTAGCTGCCCCGCGGATAGCCATCACCGAGAGCAGCGTTTCCACCCGGAACATTGCTGGGCTGTTCCGTTCCAGCGACAATATCCTGAAAAATAAATTAGATAAGATGATGTTGAGCTACGAAACGACGAATCCCGATTTCTTCCAGGAGTATCAGAATGCCCGTATCATTGTTGACTTAGGCAAAGGACATACGGAAGGGGAGGAAGAGGTAAAGCCGTGATGGTTTAGTTTATAAGGTTTGTAAAGTTTATAAAGTTATAAGGTTTATAAAGTTTGTAAAGTTTATAAGGTTTATAAGGCTGAACGCAGTGAAGTCCCGGCATAGAATCGCTTAGGAGGAACGACTTAGCGATTCTTCGTCGGGATTTATAAAGTTTGTAAGGTTTATAAGGATGTGCGAAGCGATTCGGGATTTGTAAAGCTGAACGCAGTGAAGTCCCGGGAAAAATCCTGTCAGGTTTTTGAAACCTGACAGGATTGATATTGAAACTAATTAATAAAATGAAGCGGGGGCGCGGGACGCTCCTGCTGTTTATACGATGGAAATAGGAATGATAAAATCGGCATTTGATGACCTCTTCAATCAGAATTAATTTACTTTTGTAAATAAAGCCTGAAATTTTCAGGGGTATAAACGAGTTATGTGCAAGTGTAAAGAGATTCAACTAACAAGTAAATTGTATGCTTAATAAAGAGATTATAATAAAACGATTAGCCCTAATAAAATATCTTTACAAATTAGGTATTGAGCAGTCGAGACAATCTGAAACTCTTGCAGCTTTTTCAATTCTATCTCTGCACGATAGTATAGAAATGTATTTAAAATTATTAGCGGAACATTTAAATATAAAATCTGACAACTTCAACTTTTTAGATTACTGGGCAAATATTCCAACTTTGACGCTTAAAGAATCAATGCGTAACTTGAATGCAAGAAGGGTAAATATTAAACATAAGGGGTTATTACCTTCAAAAGCGGACATTGAAATCAGTAGAGTTAATGCAACAGATTTTTTTGAGCAAAATACATTATCTCAATTTGGAGTTGATTTCAATGAAATTTCACTTTTCACTCTTATACAATATGAAAATGTTCGGCAACATTTAGAAACTGCTCAAAAAGCACTTGATGAAAATAGAATTGAAGATTGCATAGAGTCTGTTGCTGTTGCCTTTGATGAATTAATTTCCATATATGAAGACTCTAAATCTAATTATTTTGGAAATTCACCATTTTACTTTGGAAAGGACTTAACATTTTTAAGTTCTCATAGCATAGGTATTGGATGGGATTGGGACGATAAAGTTGGACGAAAACTTGGAGAATTTGTTGACAAGGTAAAAGATTCTTTGGACGGTATTCAAAAGGCTGTTAAAATAATGAGTCTTGGGATTGACTATAAAAAGTTTGTAAAGTTTAACCTTCTTACTCCTTCGATTACGAGGACAATGGGAGGCAAACATGTAGCCGAAGTGTGGGGCAAGAAAAAGTGGACTAAGGAGAATTGCCAATATTGTATAGATTTTGTTTTTGACAGTTCTCTTAAACTTCAAGACTTTGACTTTGATATTAATGAACTAATTGATAACGAAAGACCAATAGTAATAGTTAACGATAACAAAAACGCCAGCACATAACAACAGCTCATATGCAATGAGGGTTTCAGAGGTTTTGCAAGTTCAGTTCCTGTAGGCAAGGTTCGAATCGTGTGATACAAATAGCCACGCAATCCCGCACTGCGCATAGCTGCAACCGTTGGCAGCAAGCGTGATAAACGGCACCGCAGATAATCTGGCAAGGTTGAAATACGAATACATAGAGGAAAAATAGTTGGAAATCGATGCTGAAATAGAAAGGATCAGTCAATATGGAGCCGGGAATCGAAAACCTATCCGAAAAGAAACTGGTAGGAAAACGATTGACAATGTCGTTAACCGACAATAAAACCTCTATTCTTTGGCAAACTTTTATGCCAAGACGAAAAGAAATCCATAATAGAGTTACGGATGAGCTGATTTCCATGCGGGTTTACAATGAACCTTTAAGATTAGGCGATTTAAATCAGGAATTTGAAAAGTGGGCTGCTATGGAGGTTTCTGATTTTGAAAATGTACCCGAACAAATGGATTCTTATACGCTGAGCGGAGGACTTTATGCCGTTTTCCATTATAAAGGACTCAGTACGGACAATAGTGTATTCGTTTATATTTTCGGAACATGGTTACCAAATTCCGACTATTTATTAGACGACAGACCGCACTTTGAAGTATTGGGAGACAAATACAAAAATGGAGACCCGGATTCAGAGGAAGAAATATGGATACCCGTCAAACAGAAAAAATAACGTCAGCAATCGCTAAGTCATTCCTCCTAAACGCTTCTATGCCGGGACTTCGCTTCCCGACGAACCTTATAAACTTTATAAATCCCGAATCGCTTCGCTTCCCGACGAAGAATCGCTAAGCCGTTCTTCCTAAGCGCTTCTATGCCGGGACTTCGCTTCCCGACGAACCTTATGAACTTTATAAATCCCGAATCGCTTCGCTCGGGACTTCGCTTCGCTCAGCTTTACAAATCCCGCTTCGCTTCCCGACGAAGAATCGCTAAGTCGTTCCTCCTAAACGCTTCTATGCCGGGACTTCACTTCGCTTCCCGACGAACCTTATAAACTTTACAAATCCCGAATCGCTTCGCTCGGGACTTCGCTTCGCTCAGCTTTACAAATCCCGATGAAGAATCGCTAAGCCGTTCTTCCTAAGCGCTTCTATGCCGGGACTTCACTTCCCGACGAACCTTATGAACCTTACAAACCTTACAAACCTTATGAACCTTACAAATCCCGAATCGCTTCGCTCCCCGACGAACCTTATGAACTTTACAAACTTTACAAACTTTACAAACTTTACAAACTTTACAAACTTTACAAACTTTACAAACCTTATAAACCTTATGAACTTTACAAACCTTATAAACTGATACTTACTTTCCCAGAACCTCCTGTATCGGTGTGCCGATGCAAGCGCTGGGGAATTTGGTATGCAGGATAATAGCCAGCGTAGCGGCAATATCGGTTACGTCGTGATGAATCGTACTTTCGCCGCTTTTGATGCCGGTGCCAAACCATATCAGCGGAATATTGGTATCGTAGGTATATGCTGAACCGTGGGTGGAGCCATATTTCATATCGCCGATCCAGCCGGGTTCGAGCACAACGGCCACGTCGCCCGAACGTTTATAATAAAAGCCCTTTTGTACGCGACTGGCAATATCCTGTGTAAATTCCTGTCCGTCGAGTTGATTTTCGGTATAAACCTGTGCTATGGCTTTCTGTCCACGCAGGAAATCGGCCAATAGATTCTGCACCTGAACAAGGTTTAATCCTTTGTCGGCAATAAGTTGACGGTTAAGGTAAAACTGATCGCTACTGACGACTTCAATCCATTTACCTTCGCCCAGCGTTTGGCTGAGATAGGCGTCGGCTGTTTTTTTTAATTCACTGAACATAAGGGTACCGCCCGGAACTTTATTGTCGGTAAGATATTTTGGAACTTCAGCCATGGCGTGGTCGGCGGTAAGAAAAAGCACATAATTGCCTTTGCCGATGGTTTTGTCGAGGGCATCAATCACACGGGCAATATCACGATCGAGTCGCAGATACGTGTCGTTAATCTCTTTAGAAAGCGGACCGAAAGCATGTCCAACGTAGTCGGTACTCGAAAAGCTGATCGCCAGAAAATCGCTGCATGTATTTTTACCGATACCCGAATGCTCGATAGCATCAATGGCAAGGTCGGCCAGCAGGCTGTTGCCGAAAGGTGTTGAAAAAAGCAGGTGATAATTGGATGGAGTTGATGCGTTAAGTTTTTTCAGATCATAAGGAAATACGGGTCTGTCCTTGCCTTTGGGTATGGCTTCATAATCATTATCATCGGAAAGCGAATATGGATAAGCGTTTTCGGGAAGAAGCGGTTCCCAAACCATATTCAGGTATTTTGCGGCAGGTTTTTGGGCATTAAAGTCATTCACCCAGTTAGGCAGCGCTTTCATATAAAACGTACTTGTAACAAAATTTCCGGTGTTTTCGTCGAACCAGAAAGCTCCGTCGGCCATATGTCCACCAGGCAATACGGCAGCGCGATCTTTTAGCGAAATGGCTATGATTTTTGCTTTATGATTGGTGGATATTTTTAATTCGTCGCAGATATTTGTGGATAAAAGATTATGCGGCGAAACTCCGCGTTTGTCGAGTTCACTGCCTATGGTGTGTTCGGTACTGTCGCCTACGCATTGTTGATAATTCTTAGTTTGGCGGTCGTACCATTCGTTGGACACGATACCGTGATAGCGTGGAGTAGTTCCCGAATAAATGGATGCATGCCCCGGGCCCGTGTAGGTTGGAACATAGTTCAACTGTGTGTTGCGGCAGAAAAAGCCTTCGCGCATCAGCCGCCGAAAACCGTTGTTGCCAAACTGGTCGTAAAAACGGAACAGATACTCGGGTCTCATCTGGTCCACTACAATGCCTACAACCAGCTTGGGTTGTTCAACCTTTTGCGACCAGGCAGGCGCCAGAATATTCAGAAATATCAGAAGGAAAAATAATCGTTTCATTATTGGATGGATTTTAAAAATAATTTAGTTACCAATGATTTAGAATGTTTCGGGCTTCCGGCGGTAACGTTGTAATCATTATCGGGTCGTTCACCCAAAACCTGAGCCAAAAGTAATAATGTTTCCATAACCGGAGAACCATTGCAGGTGATAAAATAGTTACGTTTTCCGACAGGAAATTCTTTCTGGACGTTTAGCAAACCATAGTACCGTAATTTAAGGATATTACGCCTTGTGGCGTGCATTTTCCTTGTCGGAATATGGCATTAACCGAAGCTACAATCCATCAGTAGGCAATTCCAGATCCATTTTTAACGAATCAATAGGAGCCTTAAGCGTATCGGCTTTTAAAAGCAGGTCTTTGGCCGGGCCGGTAAGTGTAACATCGGGAGTAAGCAAAGCCTGGTCGGCTTCGGTGATGTATTGCCGCTGCAGCATTTTCTGCGACATCAGGTTATAAAAACCGCCAAGAAATTCTTTCAGGTGGCCATCCGTTTCAAAGGAATACATAAACCACTTGGGGTGGGGGATGATGCTCGCCATATAAATGGCTTCGGCAAGATTAAGTTGCGAAGCTTCCTTATGAAAATAGAACTGTGAAGCTTCCTCTGCTCCGTAAATCAGCGGTCCCCATTCGATGATGTTGAGGTAGACTTCGAGCATCCGGTCTTTGGTGGATAATCCGTTGTTTTCGATAAGCCATACAATCAAAACTTCTTCCAACTTACGCGAAATGGTTTTATTACGTGTAAGAAAAACATTTTTAACTAACTGCATGGAAATGGTGCTTCCTCCGCGGGCAAAACGCTTTTGTTTGATATCGGCAGCAATGGCTTTTTTAAATGCTTCGGGTAAAAATCCACGGTGACCATAAAAAGCACCATCTTCGGAGGTCATCACGGCATCTTTTAAATAGGGGGAAATCTGGTCGAGCGTACGATAGTTGAAATTTTCAGGTCCGACCATGAATGTTTTTACAGGAACACCGTGCTCATAAGCTGTATAACTGAAAGGTGCATTGAAGAACGAAAGGTTAGTCCTGCCGAAATGATCAATGTGGAACTTATGCCTGTCGAGCGATGATTCAAAAACAAGATCGTCAGGATGGGCAAAGTCAACGATAAATTTCAGGTGATAACTCAGTCCGCCCGAAGTCTGTATGCCTTCCAGGTTGGAGAATAAGCCCTGGGGTAACGATTCGAACAAATTCTGCGAAGGAAATTCCGGTTTATTGATGATCAATGTAATTTGTTTGCTGGGATGCGGACGGTATTTAATGTAGGGATTAATATCGAGTTTATTAATCGTAGCCGTTGAAGAGCTGTCCAGTTCAAAATAATCTTTTCCCACATTCACCCGGTAGCTGAGCGCAGCTTTATTAAAGATAACTTTTTCGTTGGAAATGGCGGCATGTTGCACTTCAAGCCCTTTGATGGAAGCAAAGCCGTTAACGGAAAAGATGCCCCGGCTGTATTGGCTTTCGGCAAGGTTAAGCTGGATGGTATCAAAAGTTACATCGGCTTTCCATTTATATTGCAAATAAGGAAGGACTACTTTATGGCTGTCGGGGCTGTACCATTTTACCATACCGGTTCGGTTACCGGCGTCCAGTTTGCCCTCAATAACCCAACGCATGGTTTGTTCTTCTTCTTTAACCAGGACAAAGGATTTGAAGGAGTGGTCCGTAATGTTTAAATTATCAATGTGCAACGATATGTGATGGTCTTTAAAAACGGAGGCAACGTTGAAATTTGAAATGGCAATGGTGGAAGGTATTTTATCAAAAATGGCATTGAACAGCCGGTATAATTTCTCGTTATATTCGGGAATGGTATCCGATTCCACAATGTTTTTTTTCGATGATTTAAAGAGGAATGAATAATTATCGGTGCTGTCGTGTTTAATCAGGGAAATATAGGTGTCGGCAAGTTTAATATCGCGGAGTCCCACCCGGCCTATCAATAATTTCCACAGGTTGATGCGGGCATGGATATATCGTGTTTTAAGCAGAGTGTCGTCATCAATGGGTTTCAGGGAAAGATGGTTTATTTCTATCCGGCTTATTCCATCCAACTTAACTTCTCCGATGGTTAGTTCCGCATGGTATTTCCCATTAAAGTTATTGATTTTCCTGTTGACATACGATTGTAAAATAGGATTGCGGAAAAAATAAAGAGTAAAAGCAACGATAGCAAAGATTGCCAGAATGATGAGAAACCATTTGAAGACCTTACGGCGGTTAACCGTCAGGTAGATACGTTTTCCTGATAGCCAGTTTTTCAAAATAAAGTAGAATTTAAAGCAAAAAGTAAAAACGAATTTTGGTATAAAATGTTATTGCAGCCTATGGAATTACTTTACGTACCGAGTCAATCACTGTTCCATCAACCCATTTAATGATGGCAATTATTTCATCACTTAATTTTGCCTTTTCAGGAATTCCGCATATCTGTTCCGCTTCTTCTTTTAAGTCCTGTATGCTACGGATGGGCAGGTCGCTGCCTTTTACCTTTTCAATCAGGTCGGTGCGAAGGGGATTAATAGCAATACCCCGTTCGGTAACAATAACATCTATCAGTTCGCCCGGTCCGCAAAGGGTGGTAACTTCGTCCCTGATTACCGGAATCCGATCACGAAACAGCGGAATGGGCAAAATGACACATTTGGCATGAAGGCAATTTTGCCAGCCGCCGATTCCATGAAGCAGATAACCATCGGAATGGGTAACTACATTGCCATTAAAATTGACATCTACTTCGGTGGCTCCCAGTATCATAATATCCATCATGGAAGTATAATTACCTTTGGAATGATAATTATAGGCATGAAAAATGGAGACGGGGGCATGGTTTACATTATCGCGTACCGAACGAATAGCTTCCAGGTCGAAAGCCTGAGCATCGAGTATATGGCCTAATGTTCCGTCTTCAAGCATTTTGACCATATATTGCGTGCTACCACCAAAAGCAAAACGTGCTTTCCATCCATTTTTTAACAATATTTTATGGAAAAAATCTTCTACGGCAAGTGAAGTACCGCCGGCACCGGACTGGAAACAACAGCCATTGTAAAGTAAACCTGCCTGCTCGCAGAATTTGGCAGTTAATTCGGCAATATGAAGCCTGTCGGGGCTTTTGGTAATTTGTGTTGTGCCTGAAACGATTTTTTCGGGGATTCCGATTCTATCAACCTTTACCACATAATCCACGAAATTGCCTTCTATTTGCATGGGCAGGCAGGGAAAGTCAACAAGATGATCAGTAACAATAATTACTTTATCAGCATATTGATAATCGGCTAAACCATAACCTAAAACACCACATGCTGAAGGACCATATAAGGCGTTTCCGTTTCCAAAAGGGTCAGAAGAGGGTACTGCCAGTACGGCAATGTTGATGTGTACTTCTCCATCTTGCATAGCGCTATAACGTCCTCCATGAGAACGAAGTACTGCCATGCCTTTCATCCCGCCAAGGGAAGTAAAACGTCCCAGTGGCCCGTTCATGCTTCCTTCAATCCGGTTGATGGTTCCGTCTTCAAGATATTTTATCAAAGGTTCGTTGCACGGAAAAGCAGCCGAAGGAAACCATACTAAGTTTTTAATACCCATTTCATGGGCGATATCAAAAATAGTGTTGCTGACTAAGTCGCCGTCGCGTAAATGATGATGGGTCGAGATGGTCATTCCGTCTTGGAGACCGCATTTACGTAAGGCTTCGGATAGTGTATCAACCAGTTTATTCCCATCTTCAGGATGGTCAATACATGTAGGAATGGAGGAAGCATATTTTTTGCCTTCGGGGCGATGTTGCTTTAATCCTTTAAATGGTATAACCGACTGTCCATTAACTTCTGTAGGAACGAGGCGTCCGGCAGCGTTTATCACTAACTTATCGTATTTCTTCATTTTCTCTCCGGAGTTTAGTAAATGATTGCAAAAGTAAATGTAGCCATTTTTTTGTTTCAGATGAACATAAACCGAAAAAAGAAAGAAAGAACATTTTTAGTCTTTCTTCCTTCGATAGTAATCTAATTGGTTTATAAAGGAATAACTTTTTTCACCGTATCAATCACCGTTCCATCAACCCATTTAATAACAGCCACAATTTCATCGCTAAAATTGGGTTTTTCGGGTTTTCCGCATATTTGTTCGGCTTCCTCTTTTAGATCCTGTATGGTACGGATGGGCAGATCGCTGCCTTTCATTTTTTCAATTAAGTCGGTGCGGAGCGGATTGATGGCAATGCCTCTTTCGGTAACAATGACATCAATAAACTCACCCGGACCGCATAATGTTGTAACTTCATCGCGGATAACCGGAATTCGGTCGCGGAAAAGCGGAATAGGCAAAATAGTTGTTTTACCCTGGATTGCGCTTTGCCAGCCACCTATTCCGTGAAGTAGTAATCCATCGGAATGCGTAACCACATTGGCATTGAAATTAATATCCACTTCGGTGGCTCCCAAGATGACAAGGTCGAGTAGGGTAGAATGATTACCCTTGGCGTGGTAGTTGTAGGATAAAAACGCAGAAACGGCAATGTGATTGGCATCTTCGCGCATGGAGCGTACGGCATCCAGGTCGAAAGTCTGTCCGTCGAGGACATAATCGAGGGTTCCATCATAAAGCATGTCGTCGAGATATTTATTGGCGCCGCCAACGGCAAAGCGAGCTTTCCATCCGTTTTTCTTCAGAATTTCATGAATAAAAACGCCGATGGATAAAGAAGTTCCGCCTGCTCCAGCCTGGAACGAAAAACCATCGCGGATAAGACCTGCTTCAAGGCAAAATTCAGTAGTCATTTCTGCCAGTCTGAGTCTGTCGGGGCTTTTGGTTATTTGAGTCGTGCCTGAAACAATTTTTTCGGGTATACCAATGGAATCAACCTCTACGACGTAATCAACGAAATTGCCCTCAATTTGCATAGGCGCACACGGGAATTGGACCAGATTATCGGTAACAACGATGGTCTTGTCGGCATAATGCGTGTCGGCAATTCCAAAACCTAAACCGCCGCAAGCCGACTTTCCGTACAATCCATTGGCATTGCCAAAGGAATCAGCAGTAGGAGCAGCCATGACGGCAATATCAATATGAACTTCGCCATCCTGAACGGCCTGATGTCGACATCCGTGGGCACGCAAAACTGCCATGCCTTTCATCCCGCCAAGCGAAGTAAAACGCCCTAACGGACCGTTCATGCTGCCTTCGATCCGATTGATAGTTCCGTCTTCCAGATATTTGATCAATGGCTCGTTGCACGGAAATGCAGCGGAAGGATACCATACCAGGTTTTTAACGCCCATCTCATGTGCTATTTCAAAAATCTGATTGCTTATCAGGTCACCATTTCGAAGATGATGATGGGTGGAAATTGTCATCCCATCCTTTAAGCCACATTTGCGCAATGCCTCAGCCAATGAATTGATTAATTTATTGCCGTCAAGCGGATAATCAGCGGTGGTTGGAATAGGAGGAGCGGCCATTTTTCCAGTAGGTTTATATTTTCCGGCTCCCTGAAATGGGATCATCGGATGACCATTAACTTCTGTAGGAACTAACCGTCCCACAGCATTAACAACTAACTTATCATATTTTTTCATTCTCTTCTTCTCTCCAGTTTTTTGAAAGTTTACCCGTATTAATTGCCAGTTCTATTGTGCGTTGAGCACGTTTAACTACCGGCGGATCAATCATTTTTGTGCCTAATGAAACTACTCCCAATCCTTTTTCGGTAGCTTCAATAAAAGCATTAGTTATTTTTTTAGCTTTTTCAATTTCAGCTTCACCAGGTGCAAAGTTTTCGTGAATTACCTGAATTTGTCTGGGATGGATGCAACCCATTCCATCAAATCCTAAGGCTTTGGATTTTAGCACATTTTGTTTAAGCGCGTCCATGTCGGCAACATCTGAGAATACGGAATCAATAGCTTGAATTCCGGCTGATTTACAGGCATTCACTAATTGGCAACGGGCGAAAAATGATTCCGTGCCTTCGTTGGTGCGTTGAGTACCCAGGTCGGCTGTATAGTCTTCCAAGCCAATGGCCATGGCAACAATATTTTCGGCAGAATGTGCTATTTCAAAAGCTTTCATTACGCCTAATGCACTTTCGATGATGGGCATCAACCACACTGGGTTGGTTATATTGTTTTTATCCTTTAATTCATCAATTTTTTGATTTACAGCTAATATCTGTTCTGAACTTTCGCATTTTGGAATCAAAATCAGGTTGACATTGTGAGGAATAATATATTTGAGATCGTCCAACCCTTTGGGCACCTGGTTAATTCGTACCATGCGTTCGCATCCCAAAAAATTCAATGAACGAAGTGTGTTACGTACTACAAAACAGGCTTCGTGTTTTTTATTGTAGGCAACTGCATCTTCAAGGTCAAGAATGATGCCATTAGGTTTATGAATGGCTGCATTAATCATTAAATGAGGAGAATTTCCCGGTAAATATAATCTCGAAAAACGGTTGCGATCTTTTGTCGTAGAATAAAGATTTTCCGAAAGCATTTCGGGCAGAAATTCTTTTTCTGTGTCAATCAATAATTTTATTGCAGCTTCAATACGTGCAGCGATAATAAAAGCAAGCGCTCCGCTATCTTCAATGAATATCTTTACATTTTTCAACCCGAAAAAATCAAGCATTTCTTTTGTAAGAGCCGTAATTGATTTTCCATACAGAACGTTAACTTTGCTTTCCAGTCGAATATCAATTCCACCGGAAGTAGTGAGTTCAAGGGTTACCTGGCAATCGGATCGGATTCCTTTACCCTTATTTCCAGTTATAGCTATTTTTTCCAATGTATAAACTCCTTATTTTTAGGTTTAATAATGAATATAAATAATTTTTCAAACCTACATAATTTTTCTGAAATAATGATTCACCTGGAAAAATTTTATAGAAGCTAACTTTGTAATATGAAACTAATTGATTTGCAGCGAAATATTGCTTTAAACAGTAAATTTTGCAGCTATTTTAAAGAATAAAAAAAAGAGAGGCTATTCACCTCTCTCTTCACAGATTTTAAAAAGCTCTGACTATTTTTTCTTTTTTGCAGGAGCTTTTTTCTCGGTTGTTGCTTTAGCAGCACTGTCAGCTTTTGCAGCAGAATCTTGTTTAACTTTTTCTATTTGAGCAATGCTGTCAACTTTTCTCATGCTGTCAGCCATTGAAATAGAATCTTGTTTTGCTTTTGCAGCAGCTTTTTCTTTTGCGCTGGGACCGCAAGCAACAAATGCTACCATACCGGCAACAATAAATAATGCAAATAATTTTTTCATTGTGTTTGTTTTTTGATGGTTAATGAGCCTGCAAAATTAAGAATAATTTTAATTGGTGCAAGGTTAAATTAAATTATTTCCAATATTTGGTAAAATAAATATTAACAATGAATTGTTAATAAATAATTACTATTAAGTAAAAAATTTAAAAACATTCCTTTATTTAATAGTATTACAGCTATTAATGCATTTTGCCTTGTCCGGCTTTTACATTTTCTTTTTTAATTACTTTTTCTTTTTTGCCTTCTTTTTTAGTAACTTTTTTGGTGGTTGCGGCTTTTGCAATGCTGTCAGCTTTTGCAGCAGAATCTTGCTTTATTTTTTCAAATTTAGCAATACTGTCTGCTTTTGCCGTTTCTTTAGCAATGCTGTCAGCTTTACGGATTGAATCCTGTTTTGCAGCTTCAGCTTTTTCCTTGGCACTTGGTCCACACGCTACGAATGATACTATTCCAGCGATTAACAATAGAGAGAAAATTTTTTTCATAGTTGAATAAATTTAAATGGTTAACTTTTTTGCAAAAATAATTTTTTTTTAAACACTATATATTTTTTTATTTTTTTATATTTGCAAAAAAATAATTCTATAAATAATTTAAAACCTAATTACATCATGAGAAAAATCGTTTTAGGAATTGCCTGCATGGCATTATTCGCTCTGGGTTCTTTTTTTACATCTTGCTCAAAAGACTCAACAGACACAACACCACCAGTTATTACCTTAGTTGGAGATAATCCCATGAAGGTGATTCTTAACTCTTCTTCATTTACTGATCCGGGGGTTACAACTAATGAAACGGCAAATATTACAACAACAGCAAGCGCCACAAATCCGGATTTAAACCATACGGGTTCGTATAGCATTACCTATACTGCTACCGATGCAGCAGGTAATTCTTCTACAGCAATACGCGTAGTAAATGTTTACAATGAAGCAGAAACGATGGAAGGGGATTATAATGTTGTAGATGCAACAAAAAAACTATCTTATACCGATCATGTAACAGTATCTACAATCATTAACAAAAGAATTTCTTTTGGTAGTTTTGCTGCCTACCCAAACTGTTCTGTTTACGCCAATATTATTGGAGGTTCAATTGAAGTTCCTAATCAATTATTGTTAAACATAGGTGTACCTCCTTATGTTGCCGACAGAAATTTTAGTGGAACGGGCTCAATCGCTTCTGCTACTCAATTTTCAATAATTTACACAGAATTAACAAATGGAACTAGTTCTACTGGAACCGGAACGTATACAAAAATTGTAAAATAAAGAATTTATTGTGCTTTTATGAAGAGGTATCCTTTCGATACCTCTTTTTTTATCTCTTAAAGCGAAATTTTATACTTTTGTCTGCATGAAACAAACGTTTTTTTATAAGGGCGGTTTATATCAGACCTTTTTCATTAAATTATTGATTGTCCTTTTTTTACTTACCCTTTCAAGGCTATTTTTATACTTTTTTAACCCATCCTTATTCGGACAGGTATCCCTAAAAGAATTTACAAAGGTGTTTTTTTATGGATTGCGCTTTGATGTGGCAACCTTAATAATGGTAAATGGTTTATTTATCATTTTAACGATTATTCCATTTCCTTTTCGTAGAAATCATATTTACCAGTTATTCAATAATATCATTTTCTATATTTTTAATACTATAGCCTTTGCATGTAATTTTGTTGATGTCATTTATTTTCGTTTTACATTAAAACGGACTACGGCTGATATTTTTAATTATCTTGGTACACAGGATAATATGAATGTATTGATTCCTCAGTTTATCAAGGATTTTTGGTACGTATTAGTACTATGGATATTATTCATTTTTCTAATGATTTTTGTATGCAGGAGAATCAAAACAGAGTTCAAATTACTTAATCATGGAATTCAATACTATGCCGGACAAGCATTATTGTTTATTCTTATTTCATTCTTTTCGGTCATTGGTATCAGGGGAGGTTTCCAACTAAAACCCATAAGTATTGTTAATGCAGGGAATTACGTTGATTCTCAAAAAATACCACTGATTATTAATACTCCATTTGCAATTATTAAAACATTTGGCCAAAAGGGTGCTCATGAAGTTAATTATTTCAAGGAAAAAGAAGCACTTGATAAGGTTTATACTCCGTTCCATTCTTCAAATAATCATCCAGACTGCACTTTTAAGCCTTATAATGTAGTTGTACTTATTTTAGAAAGTTTTTCCAAAGAACATTTTGGCGTTTTAAACCCGGAAATGGATGGCGGAAAATACAAAGGATATACCCCTTTTCTCGATTCCTTAATCAAGGAAAGTCTTTCATTTAATGGATTTGCAAATGGTAAACGTTCGATTGAGGGTATTCCAGCCGTGGTTTCAAGTATGCCCTCATTAATGGATAAGGATTTTATTACTTCGGCTTATGCCGGTAATAAGATTCAGAGCCTTGCTTCTCTGTTAAAACAAAAAGGATATACCACTTCTTTTTTTCATGGGGGTGCCAATGGTACTATGAATTTTGATTCATACACCAAATCAGTTGGCTTTGACCAATATTATGGAAAAACAGAATACAATAATAATAAGGATTATGATGGAAAGTGGGGCATTTTTGATGAACCTTTCCTCCAGTTTTTTGCGAAAAAATTAAATGGTTCGCATCAACCATTTCTTTCTGTGCTGTTTACACTGTCGTCCCATCATCCGTATACCATACCTGAACAATATAAAAATAAGTTTCCTAAGGGTAACTTAGCCATCCAGCAGAGTATCGCTTATTCTGATTATTCGCTCAGGAAATTTTTTGCAACAGCTTCGCGTATGCCTTGGTTTGATAATACATTATTTGTTATTACTGCCGATCATACTTCAGAAGCTAATGATCCATACTATAAAACAACGATGGGCGCTTATGAAATTCCTTTATTTTTTTATAAACACAACAGTAATTTAAAAGGATTTACTCACACCATTGCTTCTCAGATTGATATTATGCCTTCTATTTTGGGGTACTTGAATTTTGATAAAAATTATAATGCCTTTGGTATTAATGTTTTTGACGAAAAAGCACAACGGTTTTCGGTTACATATTTGGGTTTTAATTATCAATTGATAAAAGGCGATTATTTACTTGTTTTTGATGGCAAAAAATCATCTGCACTCTATAATATTCGCAAAGATGGTTATTTAAAAACGAATCTTGTAAATAAAGAACTAATTATTCAAAATGAGATGGAAATGTTTTTAAAGGCCATAATTCAGCAATATAACAATCGGCTGGTTGAAAATAAATTAATTAACAGATAATATGGAAATAATGGGTAATCCCAAAAAGAAAATAGTGTTTATCATAAATCCAATATCTGGAGTATGGCATACAAAAAAAAATGAATTAGAAGAAATACTTGAAACGCACTTAAATAAAGAATTATATGAAAATGAAATTATAGTTACCGAATCAGCTACCCATGCGACCGAAATAAGCCGAACGGCAGTCGAAAATCAAGCCGACATCGTTGTTGCCATAGGTGGTGATGGCTCTATAAATCAAGTTGCCAAAGGATTAATTGGCAGTAAAACGGTTTTGGGAATTATTCCATCGGGTTCTGGTAATGGATTAGCTCATCATTTAAACATACCTTTTAGCTTGGCCAGCGCTGTAGATGTAATAAATCAGGGTAAAGTAATTCCGATAGACACGGTTAGTATTAATGATGATTTTTTTGTAAGTATTGCAGGCATTGGTTTTGATGCCTTGGTTGCCCAAAAGTTTTCTCTATATAAGCGACGTGGTTTTTTTTCTTATATTCAGATAATATCACAGGAATATTTGATGTATCGTTCCCAGAAATATCGCTTGATTATTGATGGAAAAATACTTGCATGCAAGGCGTTGTTTATCAGCTTTGCTAATTCCAATCAATTTGGTTACAATACATTGATTGCTCCGAAAGCAGAAATAGACGATGGATTGGTAGATGTATGTATTTTTAAAAAGGTTCCATTGGTTAAAACTCCCTTATTAGCTCATTTTTTATTTAGAAAAAAAATTGATAAAAGCCATTACATGGAGATTATTAAGGCCAAGGAAATAAAAGTTATTAATAAAAATAGTTGGGTAAATATTGACGGCGAACCCGTACAACTTGACCAGAATCTGAAAATAAAGGTGAATCCATTGTCGTTAAATGTTATTGTTCCGTAAATTCCACTATGAATTATGATTATAAAGAGGATTTATTAACTTTGTGTTAGTGAAAAAACAAATTATTGAAGAACGAATGGCAAAAAAAGATAAAACCATAGGGGTAGTTTATTCAACAAATCCCGATTATAAGTATACCTTTAAGGAGGAAGAACAGCCCAAAACGCTTCCTGCAAGTCAACAAAATTTAAGGATATCGCTTGATAAAAAGCAAAGAGGTGGAAAGATAGTAACATTAGTTGCCGGTTTTATCGGTAACGATGTTGATTTAAAAGAACTTGGTAAATTATTAAAAAGCAAATGCTGTGTAGGTGGAACAGCGAAAGATGGCGAAATTCTGATTCAGGGCGATTTTCGGGATAAAATATTCAACTTGCTTAGTAGTGCTGGCTATAAAGTTAAAAAATCAGGCGGATAATAAGTGTAATCTGCTTATTTTAAATTTAATACAATGCTGTATTTATTGTTTTTTTAATAAATTTATAATGTATGGGACAAGCAATTAAGGAATGGTTGATTTCCATTGGATTTTCAAGTCAGTTAGCCGAAAATTTAACCAATTTAACGGACTTTATTATTGTTGTAATTTCCAGTATCATTGCATATTACATTGTAAAATTTATTATTGTTCATGTTCTTAAACGGTTAGCCGAAAAAACCGCCAGCAATTGGGATGATATATTGTTGGAACACAAGGTTTTTAACCGAATGGCTTTTCTAATTCCCGGACTTATTATCTATTTTCTTGCTCCTGTTACTTTAAAGGAATTCAGTCATATACCAGAAATAATTCAGATATTGGCTAAAGTTTATATGATTTTTGTTACATTATCTATAATTAATTCATTTTTTAATGCAGTACTCGAAATATCACAAAGTTATGAGGTGTATAAATCCAAACCGATCAAAGGATATATTCAGGTAATTAAAATTATTATTTTTTCAATCGGAAGTATTTTAATCATTTCTGTATTAATTAATCAAAGTCCAACTTTGCTTTTAGGCGGTTTAGGCGCGTTTTCCGCAGTGCTAATTTTGGTTTTTAAAGATGTGATACTTGGGTTTGTAAGTAGTATACAAATATCGACAAACGACATGGTCCGCAATGGCGACTGGATTACAATGAATAAATATGGAGCAGACGGAACAGTAATTGATATTTCACTTTCAACGGTAAAAGTTCAAAATTGGGATTACTCAATTATAACATTACCAACATATTCGCTAATTTCGGAATCGTTTCAAAATTGGCGTGGAATGACAGATTCCGGAGTTAAACGCATTAAACGTTCCATATTTATAAGTTTAAATTCGATAAAATTTTGCACAACGGAATTCCTTAATAAATTTGTAAATAATGAATTTGTAAATAAATACATTGGTCAAAATGAGACAGATATGACAAATATCGAAATTTTTCGAGTTTATGTGTATGAATTTCTAAAGCAAAACCCTTACCTTGATCACGAAAAGACTATACTTGTGCATCATCTTCAACCAACGGAAACTGGAATTCCGCTTGAAATTTATGCTTTTTGCAAAATTCAGGAATTAAATAAATTTGAAGAGATTCAGTCATCTATCATCGAACACATATTGGCAGTTATTCCTGAGTTTGATTTACAAGTATTCCAAAATATTTCATCAATAGAATTAAAAAAAATGTAAATTTGCACCGCTAATTATATTTTTTCCGTTTTAAAAATGAAACAAAAAAAGGAATAGTTGGTTTTTAATTATAAATTTTAGTATTTTTGCAACCCGAAATTTAAAAAAGTAAAACAGAAAAGGCATGTATTTAACTCCTGAAATTAAGAAAGATATCTTTAAAGAAAACGGTAAATCAGAATTTGATAGCGGTACTTCTGAATGCCAGATTGCATTGTTTACCCATAGGATTCAGCACCTTACGCAACATTTAAGAATCAATAAAAAAGATTTGGTAACTGAGCGTTCGTTGGTTCGTTTAGTTAGTAAACGTCGGCGTTTACTCTATTTCTTAAGAGAAACAGAAATTGAAAGATATCGTAATATTATTAAAAAATTGAAAATCAGAAAATAATAGATTTTCTAAAAATATCATAAAAAAGGCAATTCAACCAAGATTGCCTTTTTTTATACTGATAGATTTGTTTTTTTTTAAGTTTTCAAAGTAAGAAGTTTTGTACATTTGTAATGTTCTTATTTTTGAGAACGGTTTTGCCTTTTACGTTTATAATAATTTAAACAAAATTTTATATGTTAGGAATAACACAATCGTTTGATTTAGGCGATGGGAGAATTATTTCCATCGAAACTGGAAAATTAGCAAAGCAAGCTGATGGCTCTGTAGTAGTAAAATTGGGAAATACAATGTTACTTGCGACTGTAGTTTCAAAAAAAGAAGCTGCTGAAAATGTTGATTTTATGCCACTTACTGTGGAGTATCAGGAAAAGTATGCTGCTGCTGGACGTTTTCCCGGTGGTTTTTTTAAACGTGAAGCGCGTCCTTCAGAATACGAAATTTTAATTGCTCGTTTAGTCGATCGTGCCTTACGTCCTTTATTTCCCGATAATTATCATGCCGAAACACAAGTTTTGGTAACACTTATTTCTTCCGATGATAATGTTATGCCTGACGCTTTGGCATGTCTTGCTGCTTCTTCTGCTCTTGCGGTTTCCGATATCCCTTTTCATGGACCGATTTCCGAAGTAAGAGTCGCAAGGATTAACGGAAAATTTGTAATAAACCCCGGATTTGCCGAAATTCCTGATGCAGATATCGATATAATGGTCGCTGCTTCAATGGATAACATTATGATGGTAGAGGGTGAGATGAAAGAAGTTTTGGAAAGTGATATGATTGATGCTTTAAATTTTGCTCATGAAGCCATTAAAATTCAGTGTAAAGCTCAAACAGAACTCGCTCAGTTAGTTGAAAAATCAAAAACTAAACGGGAATATTGTCATGAAGTTAATGATCCGGAAATAAAATCCAGGTTAAATGAATTTGCTTATTCAAAAATTTACGAAATTGCTAAACATCCGACCTCAAAGCATGAACGGTCAGAGCTTTTCGATAAAATAAAAGAAGATTTTATTTCCGCGTTAAGTGAAGAAGAACAGTCGGAAAAAGTGCCAATGATTGAACGTTATTTTCATGATGTTGAAAAACAGGCAGTACGGGATGTTGTTTTAAATGAACGTGTCCGTTTGGATGGAAGAAAGTTAGATGAAATTCGTCCGATTTGGTCAGAAGTGGATTATTTGCCCACGGCTCATGGATCTGCTATATTTACTCGTGGTGAAACTCAATCGCTTACAACAGTTACCCTCGGATCAAAACTTGACGAACAGGTGATTGACGGTGCTGTGATTGAAGATAAAGTTAATTTTATTTTGCATTATAATTTTCCACCTTTTTCAACGGGAGAAGTTAAATCAATCAGAGGAACAAGCCGACGTGAAATTGGGCATGGCAATTTAGCCCTACGAGCATTAAAACCTGTGCTTCCCAAGGATAATCCGTATACTATCAGAGTTGTTTCCGATATTTTGGAATCAAATGGCTCATCATCAATGGCTACGGTTTGTGCAGGAACGCTTGCTTTAATGGATGCTGGTGTAAAAATCAGCAAACCCGTTTCCGGAATAGCTATGGGATTGATTACCGACACAAAATCAGGAAAATATGCTGTGCTTTCGGATATTCTTGGTGATGAAGATCACCTTGGCGATATGGATTTTAAGGTTACTGGAACCAAAGATGGTATTACAGCCTGCCAAATGGATATTAAAGTTGACGGATTATCGTCTGAAATTATGGCTGAAGCGCTCAATCAGGCTCATCAGGGCAGAATTTTTATTTTGGGTGAATTGGCCAAAACCATTTCTGAGCCCCGTGCCGATTACAAACCGCATGTTCCCCGTATTGAAAAATTAACCATTCCCAAGGAATTTATCGGAGCCGTAATAGGCCCAGGTGGTAAAGTTATTCAGGAAATGCAACGCGAAACAGGTTGTACCATTGTTATTGAGGAAGTTGGCGATTCCGGAATTATTGATATCGTTTCTAGTGATAAGGCTTCTATTGAACTTGCGAAAGAAAAAATCAGAAGAATTGTGGCTGTTCCCGAAGTAGGTGAAATTTACAAAGGTGTGGTTAAAAACATTCAGCCATTCGGTGCTTTTGTCGAAGTCCTTCCAGGAAAAGATGGTTTACTTCATATTTCAGAAATTGACTGGACGCATCTTAAGGATGTTGAAAGTGTTTTAAAAGTTGGTGATGAAATAGAGGTTAAACTTATAGAAATTGATAAAAAGACAGGAAAACTAAAATTATCACGTAAAGTATTACTTCCCAAGCCTCCTAAACCATAGGAGGTGTTTTTATTTTAATGATTTTAAACTAAAACATCAATAAATAATTTTCGATTTAAATTTGTAGCATGAGGCAATTAAAGATAAACAAACAAGTTACTAACCGTGATACCGCATCATTAGACAAATATTTACAGGAAATTGGACGAGTAGAACTTATTACAGCAGATGAGGAAGTGTTACTTGCTCAGAAAATAAAGCAAGGGGATAGAGCAGCACTCGAAAAACTTACAAAAGCCAACCTTAGATTTGTCGTTTCAGTTTCAAAACAATATCAAAATCAGGGATTAAGCCTTCCGGATTTGATCAATGAAGGCAATTTAGGATTAATAAAGGCAGCTCAGCGATTTGATGAAACCCGTGGTTTTAAATTTATTTCCTACGCTGTATGGTGGATTCGTCAGTCCATATTACAGGCTCTTGCCGAACAGTCACGTATTGTAAGATTACCATTAAATAAAATCGGTTCAATAAACAAAATTAATAAGGCTTATGCTCAGTTAGAACAAAAATTTGAACGTGAACCAAATACCGACGAAATAGCTACTCTTCTCGAAATTACCGAAACAGAAGTTAAGGAATCGTTACGAAACGCGGGACGCCATGTTTCGATGGATGCTCCACTTGTTCAGGATGAAGATAATACAATGTATGATGTATTAAAGGCTGAAGATGTATCTACGCCTGAGTCCGCTTTGTTATATGATTCACTTCGTAAGGAAATTGAACGGGCTATTTCAACGTTGACTCCACGTGAAGCCGATGTCGTCAGATTGTTTTTTGGCTTAAATGGCAGTCATCCTCAAACATTGGATGAAATTGGTGAGAAATTTGGCTTAACACGCGAACGTGTACGCCAAATCAAAGAAAAAGCAATTCGTCGATTAAAACATACTTCAAGAAGCAGAAATTTAAAGACTTATCTCGGTTAAGCCTTGTTTTTTGTCTCATATTACTTAATATTTTAACATAACCATTCATCATTAAGGAAATGAATCATTTAATCGCTCCATCACTTTTATCTGCAAATTTTGCCAATTTACAAGCTGATATTGAGATGATAAACCGGAGCGATGCCGATTGGTTTCATCTTGATGTGATGGATGGTATGTTTGTACCCAATATTTCCTTTGGAATTCCGGTAATAAAGGCTATCAAAAAATATTCCAATAAACCGTTGGATGTTCATCTGATGATCGTGGACCCTGACCGGTATATACAAGCATTCCGGGATGCCGGAGCCGATATTATTACCGTGCATTTTGAAGCATGTACGCACTTGGATCGGACGATACAGTCCATTAAAACTACCGGAGCCAAAGCGGGTGTGGCTTTAAATCCGCACACTCCAGTCAGTTTTCTCGAAAATGTTATTGCTGATATCAATTTGGTTTTATTAATGTCGGTTAATCCGGGTTTTGGCGGACAACGATTTATTGAAAATACATTTTCTAAAATTGAGTTGCTTTGCCGGTTGATAAATGAAAAGCAATCGGAAGCGATGATCGAAGTTGATGGCGGAGTTGATTTGCAGAATGCAAGGAAATTAGTAGAAAAAGGTGCAAATGTGTTAGTCGCTGGTAATGCGATTTTTGCATCTTCTAATCCTGAAAGAACTATACAAAAGCTCAAATTATTGTAGTTCCGTACAAATCAAAATTATCGGCTGATGTGATTTTGACATTGGCAAAATTACCTAAAGATAGGTCTTTTTCATTCATGGGTACAAGAACTTCATTATCAACCTCTGGTGAATCAAATTCTGTTCGTCCGACAAAGTAATCACCTTCTATTCTGTCGAAAATTACCTTGAAGATTTTTCCGATTTTATTTCTATTGATCTCAAGTGATATGTCCTGTTGGATTTGCATGATTTCTTCCATCCGTTCGCGTTTAATTCTTTCAGAAACATCATCTTTTAGCAGATAAGCCGGAGTGCCTTCTTCGGGGGAATAGGTGAAAACGCCTAACCGATCGAAACGACTATCCATAACAAATTGTTTTAATTCTTCGAAATTTTTATGGGTTTCACCCGGAAAACCAACGATTAATGTAGTCCGAATGGCTACTGATGGTAATTTCTGACGGATAGAAGTTATTAAATTACGGGTTTCTTCCTGAGAATGATTGCGCAACATGGATTTTAAAATGCTATCGCTGATATGCTGCAACGGAATGTCAATATATTTACAGATTTTAGACGACTGATTCATAATTTCAAGAACATCTTCAGGGAAACCGGCAGGATAGGTATATTGCAGCCGTATCCATTCTATTTTTTCAATCGTTATCAATTCGCGAAGTAAATCGGCGAGCCGGCGTTTGTGATAAATATCTATTCCGTAATATGTTAGATCCTGGGCAATCAAAATTAGTTCTTTAACACCCTTATCGGCAAGCAAACGGGCTTCAGAAACAATGTCTTCGATGGTTCTGGAAATGTTTCTTCCACGAATTAACGGAATTGCGCAAAAGGCACAATGCCGGTCGCAACCTTCGGCTATTTTCAGGTAGGCAAAATGGGATGGTGTGGTCAGAAGTCTTTCGCCTGTCAGTTCTTTTATATGTTTTATTTCGAGATGGTTTAAAATTGCAGGGAATTCGTTTACGCCAAAAATACCGTCTATGCCTTGAATTTCATCCGATAATTCATTTTTATAGCGTTGGGAAAGGCAACCCATAACAAAAACGTTCTTAATTAATCCTTTTTCTTTTGCGGAAATGGCTTGCAGTATGGTATCAATAGATTCCTGTTTGGCATCATTGATAAAACCGCAGGTATTGATGATTACAGTATCTGCTTCATCCAGATTTTTTTCAAAAACTACGTTCTGTCCATTGGCTTTTAGCTGGCCCATCAATAGCTCAGAATCCACAAGATTTTTGGAACAACCAAGCGAAATAACATTGATTGTTTTATTCTTTTTTTTAATCACCACGATAAATAATAGAGAAATAAATGGTAGAGCTCGGATTAGTTAAAAAACAAATGGGCTAATAATTAATTAAATAACGAGTCTACAAATTCATGTTTGCTAAACACTTGCAAATCGCCTATTTTTTCACCAATACCGATGTATTTAACCGGAATTTTAAACTGGTCGGAAATTCCGATGACGACACCGCCCTTGGCTGTTCCATCTAATTTAGTCAAACAAAGTGCATTAACTTCCGTGGCTGCAGTAAATTGTTTGGCTTGTTCAATGGCATTTTGTCCGGTAGAGGCGTCAAGGATAAGCAAAATTTCATGAGGTGCATCCGGAATAACTTTTTTCATTACCATTTTAATTTTGGTAAGCTCATTCATCAGTCCGATTTTATTGTGAAGCCTTCCGGCCGTGTCAATAATCACTACGTCGGCATTTTTGGTAACAGCCGATTTCAGGGTATCAAAAGCAACCGAGGCGGGATCGGCACCCATGCCTTGACTAACATAGGGTACTCCGACACGGTCAGCCCATATAATCAATTGGTCGACGGCTGCTGCCCGGAAGGTATCGGCTGCGCCAAGGACTACCGATTTGCCTGCTTGTTTGAACTGATAAGCCAATTTGCCAATGGTAGTGGTTTTTCCAACGCCATTAACGCCCACTACCATAATAACATAAGGTGAATTGCGTTTTGGAAAATCAAACCCAATATTTTCGGAAGTTTCACCATTTTCTTCGAGAAGGGATGCGATTTCTTCTTTTAAAAGCTGGTTAAGCTCGTTTGTTCCGACATATTTATCTCTTGCAACGCGATCTTCGATACGTTGAATAATTTTTAAGGTTGTTTCTACACCAACGTCGGAAGTTACCAGAATTTCTTCCAGATTATCCAGAACCTCATCATCTACCTTTGATTTTCCAATAATAGCCTTAGATATCTTCGAAAAAACATTGGTCTTGGTTTTTTCGAGTCCTTTATCCAGACTTTCTTTTTTTTCCTTATTGAATAATGAAAAAAATCCCATAACTAATTTTAATTGAAATTTTCAATGTACAGATGATGAAATACAAAAAAAGCTTTCTTCCCCTAAAGAAAAAAGCTTATTAGCATTTAATAGATTATAAATGTTATTTTTTTGCTAAGAAATCTTTTACCGAGTCGTTTGGTACAATCGTTTCCTTAAATGTATAAGCACCCGTTTTAGGTGAACGTATCATACGGATTACTTTTGCGAAGTCCTTACCGGAAGTGGTTCTAAGGGTTGCAACAACTTTCTTTGCCATGATTTAGTTTATTTAATTTCTTTATGAATAGTCATTTTTTTTAATATCGGATTGAACTTTTTCAGCTCAAGACGCTCGGGGGTATTCTTTTTGTTTTTGGTAGTAACATATCTCGAAGTTCCCGGTTTACCGCTTGCTTTGTGTTCTGTACACTCAAGAATAACCTGTATTCTTGCATCTTTACTCTTTTTAGCCATTTTTGTATGCTTTTATTTTCAGGGCTGCAAAAATAGAAACTTTTTGCAAAATAACCTAATACTTTTGAAAAAAATATTCAACTTTGAACCCGCAAATTTCAGAAAAAAAATAATGGCAAACAAATAATATTATTTTGAAAATTTTAAACGATAAGCCCACGATATGGACAAGTTATATCGAAGGTTTTAAAAACTATCTGAGTCTGGAAAAGGCTCTTTCGTCCAATTCCATTGAAGCCTATCTGCACGATGCCGGACGACTTGCTCTGTATATTGAAAATTACGGAAATGGTATTCCTCCGGAAGATGTTGATTTAGAGTATTTGCGCGAATTCATTAAGTCAATGAATCAAAATGGATTAAACGAACGTTCCCAATCCCGCCTGATTTCGGGCATCAAAGCCTTTTTTAAATATCTTTTGCTTGAAAATGTTATTATGGCAAACCCTGCAGAATTACTTGAATCGCCAAGAATTGGCCGTATTTTACCCGATACGTTAAGCGTTGCTGAAATAGAAAATATTATTGCTGCTGTTGATTTAAGCAAACCTGAAGGCGAACGGAACCGCGCTATTATTGAAACCCTTTATGGATGTGGGTTGCGGGTTTCCGAATTAGTGAATTTAAAAATCACCGATTTGTATTTTAAAGAAAACTACATTAAAGTTACCGGAAAAGGCGACAAGGAAAGATTGGTTCCCATTGGTCAAATGGCTCAGAAACAAATTGGTATTTATTTAAAAATGGTAAGAAATCATCAGCATATTCAAAAAGGAAATGAAAATATTCTTTTTTTGAATCGCTTGGGCAGAAAGCTTACGCGGGTAATGATTTTTACCATCGTAAAACAGTTAGCCGAAAAAGCCGGAATACACAAAATCGTCAGTCCGCATACTTTCAGACATTCATTTGCTACCCATTTGGTGGACGGGGGAGCCGATTTGCGTGCCGTACAGGAAATGCTCGGACACGAATCCATTACTACTACGGAAATTTATACTCACCTCGACCGTGATTACCTTCGCACCACTATTTTACTTTATCATCCGAGAAAATAATGATTATTTAAACGGCGAGTCAGGTTCTTTTGCCATGAGTTTATAGCTCATTGAATCAACAAAAGACGGGAAAAATTTATTGAGCAAGACGGCCAGTTTACCTTCAATCAAAGTTAGAATAAGCGTTCTTTTCCGTTTGACGACGGCATTGGCAATTTTTCGGGCAACGATTTCGGCAGGCATCATTTTAGCTTCGTCGCGTGGGGTTTCGCCCTGAAGCGAACCGTCGGCCGTGAGGGCTACGTGACGGATATTACTGGCTGTAAATCCGGGGGCAGCCACCAACACATGCAGCCCGGTTTTCAAATTCTCTACCCTCAGGGTATCCAAGAAGCCACGAATGGCAAATTTTGACGCCGAATATCCCGTTCGTCCGGGCAAACCGAGGTAACCGGCAATGGAAATAATACCAACCACCGAGCCTTTTGATTGCAACAGGTAGGGTAGGGCATATTTGGTACAATAAACAGTTCCCCAAAAATTTACATCCATCAATGACCGGATGACCTTTAAATCCAGATCTTTGAAAATAGCACGCATGGAAATTCCCGCATTGTTTATCAGAACGTCAATTTTGCCATATTTTTCGATAGCTGAATTCACTAAGTTCTGGCAATCATCTTCGCAGCTCACATCGGTTTTTACCGCCAATGCATCAATGCCTGAAGCATTGAGTTCTATGGTAAATTCCTGTAACTTTTCGAAATTACGGGCAGCGAGTATCAGTTTAGCCCCGCGGTTCCCGAATTCTTTGGCTAAAGCTTTGCCTATGCCCGACGAAGCACCGGTAATTATCACTACTTTATTTTTCATGCAGGTTTTCTATTGTTATAAACTTTCATGCAATGATAAAATAAAATTCAAAGTCTTTCACCATTTTTGGGTAATTTTGCTTCAAAAATTTGTAATGCCATGTTAACCCAACGCCAGTTATTCTTCGATTTAATTGCTCAAACCTCTGATGCTCCGCTATCCCTCGAAATTGAAAGGGCTGAAGGAATTTATATGTACGATATTTACGGAAAACGCTACATGGATTTGGTATCGGGAGTATCGGTTAGCAATGTTGGACATTGTCATCCCAAAGTTATTGAAGCGGTGAAGCAACAATTGGATAAATACATGCACCTGATGGTTTATGGTGAGTATATCCAAAGTCCGCAGGTTCAGTTTGCCGAATTACTTACCGATCAATTACCCGTTAGTTTAAACTCGGTTTATTTTGTCAATTCTGGTAGCGAAGCCGTAGAAGGAGCATTGAAATTAGCCAAACGTTTTACCGGAAGAACAGAAATTGTTGCATGTAAAAATGCGTATCACGGAAGTACGCACGGAGCACTTAGCGTGATGGGTGGTGAAGAATTTAAAAATTCATTTCGTCCCTTGGTTCCCGGAACCCGGTTTATCGAATTTAACAAGACTGAAGACTTAGAATTAATTACTTCCCGGATAGCTTGCGTTATTATCGAACCGGTACAAGGTGAAGGTGGAATTATTCCTGCCGAAGCCAGTTATCTGAAGCTACTCAGACAAAAATGTGATGAAACCGGAAGTCTGTTGATTTTTGATGAAATTCAGACGGGCATGGGCCGCACGGGAACCTTGTTTGCTTTTGAACAATATGATATAGTTCCCGACATTTTGGTTCTGGCTAAAGCTTTAGGAGGCGGGATGCCTCTGGGAGCTTTTATTGCCTCAAAAGCCATTATGCAATGTCTTACGCATCATCCCGTGCTGGGTCATATAACTACTTTTGGGGGGCATCCGGTGTGTTGTGCCGCAGGTATGGCTGCTTTAAAGGTATTGCTGGAGGAAAAACTGATGTGCCAGGTGGCAGAAAAGGAACAACTTTTCAGGGAATTATTAGGCAAACATCCGTCGGTTCGTGCTATCCGGTCGAAGGGATTGATGATGGCCGTGGAACTGGATAATCCCGACAGCGTAAAACGGGTAATAGAAATATGTTTGGGAAAGGGGGGGGTATTGGATATTTTTTTGTTTAGAGGCAATTCCTTCCGCATAGCTCCGCCATTAACAATAAGTGAAAGCCAAATCAGGGAAGCGGTCGCAATTATTCTCCAGGCATTGGATGAAGCCGCCCGGGAATAGTTGATCGGCGGCTTATGCTACGTTCTCCATAAAACGCGAAATAGAGTCGAATAAAGTTTTAGGCAGTATAGGTTTTACCAGGTAATCGTTGCAACCTACCTTGGAGGCAGTATTCATATCAAAATCGAGCGAATAGGCCGTTTGGGCAATGACGGGTAAATCCTTACGCATTTTTCTTATTTCAATGGTTGCTTCGTAGCCATTCATCAGAGGCATGGAAAGGTCCATCAATACCAGGTCGATAGTGGGATTCGATCTGCATAAATCTACGGCTTGCAACCCATTGAAGGCATAGAGTATCTTAGCATTGGTTTTTGATAATGCGGCTTCGAGGTAAAGGAAGTTAGTGTAAATGTCTTCGACGATAAGTATTGTTTTATTTTCCCAATGGCGGTAACGGAAGCGTTCGTCATTAATTTCGTTATTCATTTTTAGTTGTTTATATCTATTAACAATATTCAGACCCGTTATATTGTATAATGTTTTATTTTCAAATGCAATTGTAAGACAAAAATTTTATAATTATACACTATCATCTCCGTTTTTATTAACATTTTTTTTAACAAAAATTTTGGTTTGTGGCAATGCGTTAATAACCTGTGAAAACCAATACTGGTATGGGTTTTGCTAAATGTGTAAAATTTAAATTCGATGTTTTTTTGTAGGTTTTGGGAGCTATTCATGAATGGTTCCCATACTTTTTTTAGAATGGTCTCATTCATTTTTAAAACCATTGTATTCATTTTTAAAATGGTCTCATTCATTTTTAAAATCATCGTATTCATTTTTAAAATGTTCTCATTCATTTTTAAAATCATCGTATTCATTTTTAAAATGTTCTCATTCATTTTAAAAATGTTCTCATTCATTTTAAAAATGTTCTCATTCATTTTTAAAACCATTGTATTCATTTTTAAAATGGTCTCATTCATTTTTAAAATCATCGTATTCATTTTTAAAATGGTCTCATTCATTTTTAAAACCATCGTATTCATTTTTAAAATTTACCGTATACAACCTGATCTCGGGATAAGGAACGTAATGAGAATTAAAACAGTAGGCATTTAATCACTCCAAATTCAAGGCACTGATTCGTTGCAGAAAAATAATTGAATATATAGCAAAAGATAAGAAAAAATATTTCTTTTGAATAAAGAATTAATCACAAAAAAACGTATTTTCGTATCATGAAATTTATCTGAAAAACAGAATTTTAATAACCGCTCAACCTTGGAGGTTTGATATTATGGATACACCTTTACGTCTACTGTTAGTTGAAGATAATGAAAACGATGCTATGCTCATTATCCGTCATTTGGAAAAGATGAGCTATTCCGTAGCTTTTCTGCGGGTAGAAACTGCCGCCGAAATGAAAACAGCATTGGAACAACAGGACTGGGATGTAATAATTTGCGATTACAGCCTGCCGTATTTTAATGCTCCGGAAGCGTTGAAAATCTTGCAGAAAACCGATATAGATCTGCCTTTTATTGTTGTTTCGGGAACGGTGGGCGAGGATACAGCCGTGGAAATGATGAGGACGGGAGCGCATGATTACATGATGAAAAGCAATCTTATTCGCCTGGCTCCCGTTATCAAACGCGAAATTGACGAAGCAATTGTGAGATGTAAACGTAAACTTGCGGATGAAGAATTGCTTCAAAGCGAAAAAAAATATAAGTACCTGTTCGAGAACAATCCATTACCCATGTGGATTTATGATCTTGAAACGCTGGCTTTCCTTAACGTGAATGAAGCAGCCGTAACCCATTATGGCTATTCGAGGGAGGAGTTCGCAGGCATGACCATCAAGGATATTTGCCCATCGAATGATGTTGATTCGCTTTTAAAGGATGTCCAAAATGCCACTGAATTACACAACCGGGCCGGAGCGTGGCAGCATATAAAAAAGAATGGCGAAATTATTTTTGTTGAAATTATCTCGCATCGTATCGAATACGACTCGAAACAAGCCCGCCTGGTGCTTGCCAACGACATTACCGAACGTAAGCGTACCGAACAGTTACAGGCAATTCTGTATGCCATTTCCAATGCTGTAATCGCAACCGAAGATGTGGAAACGTTAATTGCTTTTATCAGGCAGCAATTGAGTACCATTATCGACACCACCAACTTTTATATTGCACTTTACGACGACACTACCGATTTTATATCCATACCCTATTTTGCTGATCAGAAGGATAAAATAACTTCATTCCCTTCGGGGAAAACGCTGACTTCGTATGTAATAAGGACTAAGAAATCGTTTCTGGGGACACGCCGTGATCTGGACAAAATGGAGGCCGATGGATTGATAGAATCCATAGGCGGAAAGGCAAAGGTATGGCTTGGCGTGCCCTTGCTGTTAAAAGAAAAAGTTATCGGAGTATTTGCTGTTCAGAGTTATGAAGACGAAAATGCTTATAACAAAGCCGATATGGAAATGCTCGAATTTGTTTCGGATCAGATAAGTATCTCCATTCAACGTCAGAAAACGGTGGAGAATTTAAAGAAAGTACTTGCCAAAGCCGAAGAGAGTGATCGGCTTAAGACGGCCTTTCTTACCAATATGTCGCACGAAATACGTACCCCCATGAATGCCATCCTTGGCTTTACCCGTTTGCTGGAAGATGATACTATTTTGGCGGAAGAACGTCGTAAATTTATCGACATCATTACCGACAATACCCAACATTTGCTTACCATACTTACCAACATTGTAGAAATTTCAAAAATTGAAAGCAATATGGTAATCCTTAACAATTCCTTGTTTAATGTGAACCAGATGCTGGATGATTTGATGAAGACATGGAAGAACAAAATAGCAGTAAAAGGGGAAAAACAACTTATATTTCACCTTTATAAAACATTGCCCGACAATCAATGCAATATCAATACTGATAAGGAAAGGCTCAGCGAGATACTCAACCATCTGTTAAGCAATGCTATCAAGTTTACCAAAGAGGGATCTGTCGAATTGGGTTATGCCTGCCACGAGGGTCATCTGCAATTCTTTGTTCAGGATACCGGCAAGGGAATTCCAGCGAGCAAACAAATGATGATTTTTGAAAAGTTCCGCCAGGAAAACGAAACGTTTACCCGCGAATATGGTGGCAACGGACTCGGATTGTCCATTTCTAAGGGATTGGTGGAATTGCTGGGAGGTACCATCGGACTGGTTTCGGAGGAAGGAAAAGGTTCGAAATTCTTTTTTACCCTTCCTGTCAGTCTGCAAGTCCTTCCTACTTTGGTTACCGACGAAAAACCCTTTCTTCAGAAAAAGGAATATCAATTTAGCGGAAGAACCATACTCGTTGCCGACGATGTTTCGGAAAACCTGGAGTTGCTTCAACTATTTTTAAAAACGACAGGAATCACCGTACTTTTTGCCAATAACGGCAAGGAAGCCGTGGAGATTTGTAAAATAAATCCGTCGGTTGACCTTGTGCTGATGGACCTTCAGATGCCGGTAATGAACGGCTTTGACGCCACGCTTGCCATCCGTTCATTCAATCCCCGTTTGCCTATCATTGCCTTTACAGCTTTTGAAAACGAAAAACAACGAAGCCTGGATTCCGGTTGCACCGATTTTATTACAAAACCTGTTATCCGAAAAACGATATTGGCGATGATTGATAAATATCTTTAATGATTTTCCGGCTTAACGAAATGGAATTTTAAAAAATAGTAGTACAGAAAATGTAGTAAAATGGGCCATTTTCAAGTCCGATCATGTAAAAAATGCCGTATTTTTGTACGATGAACTTTACGGTACAAATTTTAGGTAGCAGTGCGGCATTGCCCACCTCGCAGCGAAACCCCAGTGCCCAGGTGCTGGATTATAACGGACAACTTTTTCTGATTGATTGTGCGGAAGGAACGCAGATGCAGATGCGCAAATTCGGAATCAGTATGCGGCGGGTGAGCCATATTTTTATCAGCCATCTTCACGGCGATCATTATTTTGGATTGGTAGGACTGCTTTTTTCATATCAGTTATTAGGACGGACGGAAGACCTGCACATCTATGCCCAAAAAGACCTGGAACAAATAATCAATCTTCAGCTTCAGGTTTCTCAAACCCGTTTATCGTATCCTCTTTTTTTTCATCCAATAAATCCGGAAGAAAGAAAAATAATTCTTGATGATGATAAACTGACGGTAGAAACCATCCCTTTGGAACACAGTTTGCCGTGCTGTGGCTTTTTGTTCAGGGAAAAACCGCTTCCGCTTAAGATCGACAAGCGGTTTTTGATAAAAGAAATTATTCCCATATCGGAATTTGCCAGGATAAAAGCAGGTGGCGATTATCTTAGTCCCGAAGGTGTATTGTATAAAAATTCGGAAATAACCATTGCTCCGCCTAAGGCTCACTCTTACGCTTATTGTTCTGATACGCTTTATTCCGAACGGATCGTTCCGCAAATTACTGGTGTTGATGTGTTGTATCACGAAGCTACATTTATGAACGATAAAAGAACGTCAGCCACCGAAAAATTTCATTCTACGGCTCAGCAAGCCGCTGAAATAGCACGACAAGCTGGGACAGGAACGCTTATTATCGGCCATTTTTCAGCTCGTTACGACGATTTGCAACCCATGCTTGAAGAGGCAAAGCGTATTTTTGAAAATACGGTTTTAGCCGAGGAAGGACTTACCATTTCCGTTCGTTAAATGATTCCGGCTGAGAGAAAGGATGATCTCTTGCTTTTTATAAAAAAATCCCGGATCCGGAAGAATTTTCGCGGATTCGGGATAGTCAGATAAGCTGTTATGTTTTAGCCCAGCAATCCTCCTTTATTGTAAATCCCCAATTGTGCATCGTAGAATTTGTCAATAAAAGTGGTTTTGTTACGGGTAACATTGGTTATTTCGCCTGTGATGAAGTTTACGCGCAGGATATCTCCTTCCTGTAAAGCAATTTCTTCTATCTTTTCAGGTTGATACGTCATGATAGGCAATGCGGCATTGATCGCATTGCGTTCGTAAATGGCTCCGAAGGATTCGGCGATGATACATTGAATGCCCAGCGACGAAAAACAATCAACGGCCTGCTGGCGCGAACTTCCGGCTCCGAAGTTTTTGGTGGTAACAACGATGTCGCCGGCATGGGCTTGTTTGGCAAAATCTTTATATCCTTCCAGGTTATCGAAAGTATATTGACCCATTTCGCGGATATCGGTGATGGTAAGATAACGGTTATGGAAGATCATGTCAGTATCAATATCATCTTTTTTGATAAACCAGGCTTTGCCTTCCACTATCGTAGGCTTTGCCGTCGTGTTAGCGGTTTTTTCTTTTTTAACTGCGGCTATGCTTTCCTTTTTCCCGAATACGGCAGGCTTTGAAGGAATATCCATGGACGTGGTAATATATCCGGCAACGGCTGAAGCGGCAACAGTTTCGGGCGAAGCAAGATAAACAAGACCTTTGCCCTGTTTTCCGGCAAAGTTACGGTTGCCTGTACTGATGGTAACTTCTTCGGGACCGTTTTGTCCGAGCTGTCCTGCTGCACAACCGGCACAACCGGCATTAGAAACCAATGCTCCGGCATCTTTAAATATTTTTATCAATCCTTCTTCCAGCGCCAGGTTCCAAATCCGGTTGGTGGCGGGTACAATTTTAAGTACGACGCCCGGGGCGACTTTGCGTCCCCTGAGTACCGATGCCGCGGCGCGAAGATCAAGCATGCGACCGTTGGTACAACTTCCGATAAAAGCCGAATCAATCTTGGTTCCTTTTACTTTTTCCACTTCCACATCGTCGTGCGGATGTCCGGGAAGGGCAACCATAGGTTTGAAGGCAGAGATATCAATGTCGAATACCTTTTCGTAAGTGGCATCTTTGTCGGCTTTTACGATGGTGTAGTCCATCGCGGTGCGCTGTTTTAATTTATCAAGAATAAATTGAGTGGGTGTGATCAGCAGTATGATGGCGCCCATTTCGGTGGCCATCGAAGAAATGGTAATGCGTTCGCAGATGGTTAAGTCGTCGATGGCTTCGCCGTATAGTTCCACGGAACGTCCCAATAGTTTGTTGGCGCCGAATCTGGATAAAAGATTAAGCACAATATCTTTGGCGGTAACATCCGCTGGGCGCTTTCCGGTGAAGTTGAGCTTTATGGATTGAGGAACTTTAAACCAAACTTTTCCGTTGGCCCAGGCGGCGGCAATATCCTGATCGCCCATTCCCTGGCCGAAGGCTCCGATGGCTCCCATGATGTTGGCGTGCGAATCGGTGGAAACGAAAGTGCATCCCGGCCAAACCAATCCGCTGTCGATAGCGATATGTGTTCCGATGCCGGAATCCACGTCGAATATTTTTATGCCATGCTGACGTGCAAAAAGCCGGCAGTAATGCTGGTTAGCCGCGTATTTCTGGTCGGAACCGCCCGGATTGCAATCGAAAGTGAAGCAGGTACGCGAGGGATCGTCAACGGGCAGGTTGTTATCAATAATATTTTTGACAACATTTGCTCCGCCAAAATCGCGTGCGGCACGGGTATCAATAAATACATCAATGATGTCGCCGGGTTTTACCATTTCCTGATTGGAATGAGCGGCGAGTATTTTTTCTATGAGTGTCATTTTTTTTATTTTTAAATTCAAACTTTTAATCTTTCGCGAAAAGGTTCAAAGGTCATAAAATCGGCGTGATGAACCACGTAAGCTTCAACACTTCGTTTCACCATATTTCCTTCACCGGCGTGGGTGGCAATAATATGACAGACTTCGGCGGGAACGCCACATTGTTCGGCCAGCGAAACACCGGAAAAAGGATGTCTTAAATATTTCCCATAATTCCCCTGGATGGATTTCCTGTCTTTGAGTTCATATTCGAGAAGCTTTCCAACATCGGCAAGGATAGCTCCGGCAACCAGCACATCCATGTTTACGGGAAGCTCGTCTTTAAAAAAAGCATTCATTTTTTTACCGGCATCATAAGCGATGTGCACAACGGCACGTTTGTGATCCATAAAACTTACCTTCAGATCGGGTCCGCAAAGCAGGGTAAAGGGTATGGTTTTTAAATCATTAGTTGTAAGAACACTTTTTTGAAGAGCCAGTTCCCAGGTTGCTGCGGTTTTTTCGCGTAGATCGTTGCATTGTATCCATTGCAGTTCCGGCCATAATTCTTTTACTCTATCGGTCATAATTGTGTTTTGTTTTTTGAAAAAAACCACAGAATTCATTGGCAAGTATTAACCACGATGAACAAATAACTAACGCCAATGTCTCCTGTGGTTAAATCGTTTATTTTAATTTGGCAATAATTGCATCAGCCATCTGGCTGGTTGTAGCGGCGCCTTGTTCAATCACTTCCTGGCATCCGCGGAGTTTCAGCATATCGTAAGCTTTTACTTTACCTTCTTCCACCACTTCGGCAACGGCTTTTTGTATCCGCGCCGAAATTTCATGTTCACCGATATGGTCAAGCATCATGCAGGCTGACATTACCATAGCGATGGGGTTGACGATGGATGGATTTAATGCGGCATATTTAGGAGCCGAGCCATGAGTAGGTTCAAATACGGCAACTTCTTTACCGATATTGGCGCTGCAGGCAAATCCCAGTCCGCCAATCAACCCGGCGAACCCGTCGGAAGCAATATCTCCAAACATATTCCCTGATACAATAACGTTGTAGTTTTCCGGATTTTTGGTTAGCCACATCATCTGGGCGTCGATGTTGGTATTATCAACGCGGATTTCCGGAAATTCATTCTTAGCCATTTCCTGGGCAATCTTCAGCATCATACCGGAAGTTTCGCGGATAACATTAGGCTTTTCGCAAACGGTAATAGCTTTAAATCCTTTTTCTTTAGCATATTCGAAAGCCGCGCGAACGATACGTTCGGTATATTTATACGTAAAAATACGGGTAGAAACGGCTAATTCCGGGCGTGGGCACCATGCGAAATTCTGTTTAAATTTCGGGTGAGTCATCAGGGCGTCATAAACCTGGTCGGAAGGGTTGGTCCATTCCACACCGCCATATAAACCTTCGGTATTCTGACGGAAAATCATCGTATCAATAACCGGTTCTTCGATCACGCCGCCTTTTCCGCGCCGGATAAAGTTCAGCGGATTTCCTTTAAAAGTTTTGCATGGACGCATACAAATATCCAGATCAAACATCTGGCGCATACTAACGATTGGGCTGTAATATACATATCCTTTACCCTGGAGTTCAGGAGCCAGTTCAGCGGCTGCTTTATCTTTTGGTTTGGAGGTTATGGCTCCAAAGAGTGCAATTTTATGTTTCTTCAATAATTCAATGGTACGATCGGGTAAAGGATTACCTTCTTTGCACCAGAATTCCCAGCCAATGTCGGCATGTACATATTCAGCTTCAAAACCTGCTGCTTCCAATACTCTTAATGATTCGTTCAATACTACTTTTCCTATGCCATCGCCTGGCATGGTTACGATTATTCTCTTTGTCATAATGATTATTTTGTGGTTAAAAATTACTTTTTTTGAGAGTCAAAATTACAATAATTAGTTTTCCGGCAATAGTTTTTTAGAAAATATTTTCCGATATCAATTATTTTTCAGGGATGGTTTTTTGTATAGAATGACTATGAATGGGTAGCGATCGCTATGGAGCGGGTAATGAATCCCGCAGCACATCCTTTGATGTCCTGATTTGTTATTTAAAAATTAACCTTGAACAATTTTAACTGGCCTGGTAAACAGGTAGGGTGAAGTTGAAACTGCTTCCTTTTCCCGACTCGCTTTCAATCCAGATTTTTCCTTTATTATTTTTTACAAATTCATTGCAAAGGATTAGTCCAAGTCCGGTTCCCGTTTCTCCATCGGTTCCGTTCGTTTTAATTTTTTCATCAATCTGGAATAGCTTTTTCTGATTTTCTTCCGAAATACCCATTCCGTTATCGGTTATAGTATATTTTACAAAATGGTCAGTAACTTCAGATTGTATTTTTATTTTTCCATCATGAGGCGTAAACTTAAGGGCATTGCTAAGTATGTTCCGTACAATGGTCAATGCCATGTTCAGATCGCAATAAACATAAGTGTTTGATTGAAAATTTGATTCAATGTGAATATTTTTATTGTTCAAGCCGATTTGTAAAATGGAAAGGCTATTAGTAAAAATTTTTTCCATATCCACCTTTTCCGGATTCCATTCCATTTTTCCCATTTGAGTGCGCGACCATTGCAACAGGTTTTCGAGTAGATCGTAAAGTCCTTGCGATGCTTTATGTATCTGGGCTATGTATTCTATTTTTTCATTGTCGTCCAGTTCGGAAAAACTTTCATAGAGTAAATCGGAAAAACCAAGCAGGGAGTTAAAAGGACTTTTCAGGTCGTGAGCAATAATTGAAAAGAATTTATCCTTGGTGGCAACCAGCGATTCCAATTCTTTCTTTTGTTTCTCTATTTCAAGGTTTTTAGCCCTAAGTTCTTCGGCCGTTTTTTTCTTTATCCGGGTGTTTCTTATGATAGCAGCACTTGCAAGAATAATTAATACTAGGGTGAGTATAAGCCAGTGAATAAGGCTTGTTTTTTGGGATAAGGCAAGCGATTGCGAAACGTTTTCGTGTTGCAATCGTTCATTATCGGCTTCATTTTTTTCAAATTCATATTTCGCCTGCATTTCGGCGGTTTTGGAATTCATTTCACTCGAATACAGGCTATCTTTCAATACCGATGATTTGTCAAGGTATTTGTATGCCTGTGCGAAATCTTTTACTTTTGAATAATAATCGGAAAGGTATTCATACCCTTTTTGTATCATTGGAAGTTCAGCTTGTGATTCGGCCAAGGCAAGACCCTGAGAGATGTTGGAATAAGCCAGAGCGTATTTTCCTGTCATATTATACAGATTTCCAAGATTTAGCCGGGCAGGTATTAATAAATAATCGGCTTTCATCTGGTTGGCAATGTCAACACATTTATTGTAGAAATACAAAGCGCTATCGTAACGTTTGGTGTTTTGATACAGCAAGCCGATGTTGTTGTTTGTAGAAAAACAGCCTTCTGCATCCTGTAATTTTATGTATAACCGGTTAGCTTGCCTGTAATTCCGGAGCGCTTCAGTGTATTTTTTTTCTTTATCGTAAATAATGCCCAATTCGCTTAAGCCGTTGGCAATCCCCGGTTCTGATTTCATTTTTTTGTAAATTTCCAGGGAGCGGGTATAGTAAATCTGGGCTAAGTCCGAATTGTTCAGGTTGTCGTATGACGAACCTATGGATCGAAAGATGTTGGCATGTATTTTGTCATCGTGTATTTTATACTTGTCGCTTGTTTGAAGGGCTTTATAATAAAATGCAATGGCTTTGTCGTAAAAAGCTAATTCGTTATAACATGTCCCGATATTAGAATAAGCAACAACCAGGTCGCGGGGAGTGCCGGCCTTTTTAACTAAAGCCAGTCGTTGTTCATTGCACGAAAGCGCTTTTTTAAAATCTCTGTTTCGATAAAGTTCCTTCGAAAGTTGGTATAGAAGTTTTATCTTTAGGGTATCTTGTTTTTCTGTTTTAATTTTGTTTTCAAGGCTGTCAATTTTAGAAGCGTAAATGTTCAGCCCGAAAAATAATACAAATAAAATCAATAAATTATATCTCATGTCTCCTGATTTTGAGTTCTAATTTCAGTTTACAATATTAATAATTTATATTGATTTTTTTGATTGTTTTTCAAACGGATGTTTATTATTAAAATCCGGTTGATAGTTTTCGGAGCTATCCAGTTCCTGAACCCAACCTTTGTAGAACCCAAGCTTTTCCATTTCATTAACTACCTCATTATATTCTTCAACCATAATTTTACGGTTTAAAACCGGATACGATTTTACGGCCGCTATCGGATAATACTGGGACATCAGGGATACGGCTACCGAAACGGAAAAATAATCGGCAATATAATTCAAAACGGCGAGGCTGTTTTTGAGATTACCGGGTAAAATAAGATGTCTGATTATCAACCCGGATTCAATCTGCCCGTCATCATCTATCCGTAGGGTTGAACCTTTCTGACGGAACATTTCGCGTATAGCCGCCGTTGCAACTTCGGGATAGTCGGGAGCGTCGGAATATTCTCCGGCAATTTTGGAATCCAGATATTTAAAATCAGGTAAATAAACGTCTATCAGTTCTTCTATTTCACAAAGGGTTTCCACTTTATCGTAACCGTTTGAATTATAAACAATAATTGGCTTATAGCCTTTCGAATGTAAAGCGCTGATAATGGATTTCATTTGCGTGATGCAATGTGAAGGCGAAACAAAACCAACGGCTTTGCAGCCCGAATCCAGACAGTGGATAATATTTTGTACTACTTCATCTAACGACTGAGCTTCCGACGGAAATGTTTCCCGGTTTTTGCTAATCTGTATATTCTGACAATAAATACACTGAAGATTGCAATGGGCAAAAAATACATTGCATATGCCTATTTTGCCGCTTATCACGGGTTCTTCGCCACGGTGTATGCAAATGGAGCTTATGTTAAATGATTCATCGCTACGGCAATAACCAGATTCTTTGCTATTCTTGTCCGCTCCGCAATTTCTCGGACATTGAACACATCTTTTATAATTTTTTACCGAAATCATATCCGGCAAAAATAGTCTAAAATCTTGTCATGGATTTTTTGGACCTTCTATTATCAAATTTTAATAATTTAGAGGCATATTTAATCACCCCCTGATTCATGAAAAAAGTCGTACTTCTTCCGTTACCTGTAATGTTGATAATTAGTATATTGTTTGATTTTTTTCTTTTGATTCTGCCTGGTAAACTTTCTGCTCAAAATCTAAAAATTGTTTTTTTGCAGCCCTCCGAAATTAAAAATTCCAACCCGGAAGCGAAGGCAGCCTGGAAATTTTTATGCAAAACAAAAGAAATAAAGAGTTATCCGCTAACCTTTGCCCGGCTTGCCCAAAATGGACTTTCGGTGAAAAATGCCGATATTGTTTGGTTTCACGGGACGGATAGCAGCGAGTTCAAGGGGGATGAAATTTCGCCGGCGGCTATCAACAAATTGAAAAAATACCTTTCGGATGGCGGAACGTTGCTCTTAAGCATGGATGCTTTCCGTTATCTTACCCTATTAGGTATAGAACCCCGGAAGCCTGAAGTTCGTTATATAAACATAAAAGATGAGGGTTATGGCCGAAAACTTGGCCTGCACGGTTTCCGTAGCAACCCGGTCTTCAACGGGCTTAACGGCGGTACTTATCTTTTTGCTCCCGATAAAGACATGAAAGTAAGGCAGATTGGCTTTTTCGACCGTTCGTATCCTTTTAATGGTAGGGTAGTAGCCGTAGACTGGGCATATATTTTATTAAAGGAGGATTCCCGCCTGGTGGTAGAATATGATTGGGACAGAGGTAAAATTCTTGCGGTGGGTGCATACATGTATTTTGATCAGAAAAGTAATTACCGCGATCACCTGGAATTATTCACCAATAATATTTTCCATTATTTGGCTGATAAAAAGTTTAATCCGGATATTCATTATTGGGATCAGTCGGTAAACCATGTGTTTCCGTTCCGGAGCAAGTCCGATCCTTTGTCATTGAATCCTTCCGGAAAATGGATACAAAAGGATTCGCCGCTGGCTCTTGAAAATAGGTTAGCATCCGGCAATTTTTGGGATGTAGCTGGCGAACGTCTTGTGGCGATGGGCAAGGAAAAAGGCGGAATAGATGAAATTTGGGCATATCCCTTCATGGCATTGCGCGATTATGAGGTAGGTATTAAATTTGCAAATCAGGATACCATTTTATGGCTCAACGATCAGAGTCCACAGATCAAAGTCCGCCCCGAGTCGTTTAGTCGTGAATACAAATTCGAGAATGCCGGTCTTGCCGAAATCGTTGTAGTCTCTCCCGATAAACCGGCCGCAGTTGTGCATTATGAATATCATGGTTCATCCTCTGCAAAACTGATTATCCGGTTTAAAAGTAACTTGAGGTATATGTGGCCCTATTCCGAAAAAGTACTCGGCGACATCAATTTTGCCTGGGACAAAGGCTTGAATGCTTTTGTGATAAAAGATAAAAGCGAAGATTTTGTAACCGTTGCCGGAACGAATAAATTACCCAATCAACAATTCATCGGACCGTTTGATGGTTTTACGCAGGAGTATGATTGGGTAGATGGAAAATATCAAAAGGATACTATTTTCTCGCCGCAGATCACCGATAAGTTTCAGGTGGATGCGTTACAAGAGTTTAATTTAAAAACAGACGACAATCTGGATGTGATGATTGCCGCTTCGGGTGAAGGAGTTGATAAAACCATGGAATATTATCGAGAAGTTTCTGAAAATCCTTTTGAAATATACAACCAATCCGTAAAGAAAAATATAAATTTACTTACCAATCAGCTTACGATTACTACGCCAGATAGTGTGTTTAACCTGGGTTACCGCTGGGCGATGGTTGGCGCCGACCGCTTTTATGTGAACACACCCGGTGTTGGTAAATCGTTGGTGGCCGGATATCAGACCACCGATGAAGGTTGGGATGGCGGGCATGCAGTAAATGGTCGTCCGGGCTATGCCTGGTATTTTGGTCGCGATGGCGAATGGAGCGGCTTGGCTTTGCTCGATGAGGGCGATTTTGATAAAGTGAAAAATATCCTCGAAACCTACCAGCGCTTTCAGGATTTAAACGGTAAGATTTATCATGAGCTCACCACTTCGGGCGTGGTGCATTATGATGCGGCCGATGCTACGCCGCTTTATCTCGTTCTTGCCGGAAAGTATCTGCATCATTCGGGCGATGTAGAATTTATCCGCAGTAACTGGAATCATATCCGGAAAGCATTGGATTTTTGTTTTTCCACCGACACCGATGGGGATCATCTGATAGAAAATACGCTGGTTGGCCACGGCTGGGAGGAAGGTGGCGGGTTGTTCGGAACGCATTCCACACTCTATTTATCTTCGTGCTGGGCTGAAGCTTTGGAACAGTCGGCATTTATGGCCAAAGCCATAGGCCTGGAAAAGGAAGCGGGAAAATATGCTGCCGAAAGTAAAACGGTATGCAACATCATCAATACATCATTCTGGAATGCGGATTCCAATTATTTCTTTCATGGGAAATTTAAAGACGGTACATTTATGAACGAAGTTTCCATTATGCCGGGAATTCCTTTATACTTCAATCAGATTGAAAAAGATAAGACGGCTCCGGTTCTCAGGCGTTTTGCCGGAAATGATTTTACTACCAATTGGGGCGCCCGCATTGTAGAGGAAAAGAATCCCATGTTCCATCCCGACGGTTATCATACAGGAAGCGTCTGGCCACTGTTCACCGGCTGGACTTCGCTTGCCGAATACCGCAACGGGAGACCGGTACAGGGATATTCTCATTTGATGAATAACCTGTTGGGCTACAAAAACTGGGGACTTGGCTTTGTGGATGAAGTGCTGAATGGCAGCGAATATAAGCCGTCGGGCGTATGCCGTCATCAATGCTGGAGCGAAACCATGGTGCTTCAACCGGCTATCGAAGGCATGCTGGGACTTAAAATTGATGCATTGGCTAACCGGATTGAACTTTCGCCTGACTTTCCTGCCAATTGGGATAAGGTTAGCGTTCAGAACATCAGGCTGGGAAATCAATGGATAGATGTGGTTTATCGTAAGGAAAAGGACAAAATCAGCTTCAGGTTTTCGCTTCATCCGGTAGTGGGAGATACGATACGTAAACCAATGATTAATCTTATGCCCAATTATCCTGCCGGTTGTTCCATTTCGCGGGTAACCCTCAATGGTAAAATATATGCTCTGGAGGGAATTAACACATCACAACAGATTTTATTTACGTTGAGAGATACCGCAACGGTTGAGATCATGCAGAAAGGCGGAATTGCTGTTGTGCCGGTAGTTGCAAATCCGAAACCGGGCGATAAACCGGAAGGTTTACGGGTGATCTCGGATGAAATGAACGATCATGGCTATGCCGTTACCCTTCAGGGCAAGAGTGGCGAGAGCTACGAATTCCGGGTATGGACCGGTGAAAACGATATTACTTCTGTCGAAAATGCCGTTATCGTTTCCCGCCAAGGTGAGCTCACGACCATTAACGTGGATTTTCCACCGGCAGATCAAAAATATACTTTTAAAGTTGTAACGATAAAACAAAAAACGGACGATAAATAAATGTGGAATTATACGATGCCAATAAAACCGCAATAATTTTATCTTTGTAAAATCTTTGGCTATTAGCTATTGGCGGTTGGCTATTAGCTATAGCAGGGCTAAGAGTTGGATTTTGAAATAGAGTGGAGCAGCTAAACTCACCCCAACCTCTTTCTTGAAAAGAGAGGGGCAGATGGTGGAATGAAGCGTTACACTCATGAAATGGAGGGTATCACTCGTGAAATGGAGCGGAGCAGCTAAACTCACCCCAACCCCTCTCTTGAAAAAAGAGGGGCAGATGGTGGAATGAAGTGAGTCCATTATGAAAAGGAGGATATTGCTCGTGAAATGGAGTGTATCACTCGTGAAATGGAGCGTATCACTCGTGAAATGGAGCGATGCACTCGTGAAATGGAGTGTATCACTCATGAAATGGAGCGGTGCACTCGTGAAATGGAGGGTATCACCCGTGAAATGGAGGGTATCACCCGTGAAATGGAGCGTATCACTCATGAAATAGAGCGGTACACTCGTGAAATGGAGTGTATCACTCATGAAATGGAGTGTTGCGCTTGTGAAATGAAGCGATATATTTAAGAAATGGAATGTTGTATTTAAGAAATCATAGTTAGGGGTTGGCTAATGGCCAAAAGCTAAAAGCCAACAGCCAACAGCCAACAGCCAATTGCCAAAAGCAAAATAAAATGACCAAACACGAAAATTATATCATAGAGACCAAAAACCTGAGCTTTAGTTTTGGTAAGTTCAAGGTGCTGAATAAAATCAGCCTGCACGTACCCCAGGGAAGCATTTACGGTTTTTTGGGTCCCAACGGTGCGGGCAAAACCACGACCATCAAAATTTTACTCAGCCTTTTGAAAATAAAATCGCACAAGGCGTATCTTTTTGGTAAAGATATTACAGGCTGGCGACTGTACACACTCGAAAGAACCGGGGCTATGGTTGAAATGCCATCGCTTTACGATCATCTTACAGGGTATGAAAACGTAGAGATTACCCGCATTTTGCGTGGATTGGATAAAAAACGGACGGATGAAGTACTGAAGATAGTGCATATGACCCGCGATGCCCAGCGTTTTGTAAGGCATTATTCCACCGGCATGAAGCAACGTCTGAGTCTTGCTGCGGCTCTGCTTTCGGAGCCTGAACTTCTGATCCTCGACGAACCCATCAACGGTCTCGATCCCGGCGGTATCATCGAGATCCGTAACCTGCTGATCAAACTGAACCAAACCCGTGGCATCACCATCTTCCTTTCGAGCCACATCCTGAGCGAAATCGAAAAGTTGTGTACCCATGTTGCCATCATCAATAAAGGCAACCTGCTTTACCAGGGAACCATGGAGGAGCTTCAGCAAAAGAAAACCTCCATCAACCGTTTGAATATCGAAACCGATGACAATGAAAAAGCCGCCGGAATACTCCGGAAGGAATACACCGTTGTGCCGGGCGAAAACAACCTGATTTGCGAATATAAAGCCAAAGATGAATCGGCAAACATCATTCGTCTGCTGGTTGAAAATGGTTTGGCGGTTTATCAGGCAAAAATAGAAGTTACCGACCTGGAAGATTCATTTTTATCCATCATTAATCAATAAGCTGCTATGTATAATCCTGTCAAATATTTCTACCGTATCGTTTCCACCGAAATACTGAAAAACCGGCGAACCATAGCCTTATGGCTTACCCTGCTATATCCGCTATTCACTGTGGCTTTGGTTACGCTTTTTTTATACGGGATGAAGCATCCCAAAGCCGATCCCTGGCTCGATTTTATCCAGAATATAAATAACGTAGCTGCGTTTTTCCTGCCTTTTTTTATCATTCTTGTGGTGGGTTATGCCTGTAATATGGAAAATAAATCCAACACCTGGAAACACCTGCAGGCCTTACCCATTCCGCGCTGGTCGTTGTTTTTTGGTAAAATATCCTACATTTTTGTTCTTCTTGCTTTTTCGCTGTTGCTTTTTGTCGTTTTTGCCCATTCGGCTGCCTTTATTCTCAGCAATATTTCACCTAAATATTCCAATATTACCGGCTGGATTGACTTTAACAAACTTGTGAATATGCTTGTACGAACGTACCTCGCCGGTTTCGCTATCATTGCCATTCAATACTGGATCAGTCTTCGCCGGAAGAACCTCGTTTTTCCCATCACCATTGGTATTACGTTAACCATTATGCCTATTGCCATTTTAATGATTCTTGGTATAGCCGGAGTGCTTACTAATCCTCAGGAGCTCAAAGGTATTTTTTGTTATAACCCCTATTCCTATCCTTTTTCCGGCCTTTTCAATTTTACACAAAAGTCCATTGCCGAATCGCCGGAATTGCCGCAGATGACCAAAATTTTCTTAGTCGTGGCGGCGGCTTTGTTTGTTATGAATTATTTTGATTTCAGGAAGAGGAATATTAAATAGGGACGAGGGACGAGGGACAAGGGACGAGAGGAAATTACGAATTACGGAGAACAATTACGAATTACGATTTGAGTGATGAAGTGATGAAAGTGATGAGGTGATGAAGTGATGAAAGTGATGAAAGTGATGAAAGGGGAGTAATGGTAACTTTGCGTCATTGCGTCTTTGCGAGATTTACGATGCCAAATTCTCAAAAAGCTCGGGAGCCATCCCAAAATACCCGGGAGTTGTACCCAAGATAGCCATAAAAATTATCCCCGACAGGGTTGTAAACGCTGTCGGGGATTTTTAAATTTTTGGCTTAACATTCCGCTGGAAAATGATTAATGATTAATGTTGTTGGTGAATAATTCCGATAAAAATATTTTTTTAAAATTATCTTGACACAAAACGTATATTAAATATTATTTATAGATTAGCGGTGGATTTTATTTTGTTTTTCAGATATTGAATAAATATATGTTTAACTGAATATTAACCCGGATTATTAACCAACCAAAACAAACAACGATGAAAAGACTACTGATTTTATTCTTTCTTTCCGGAATGTTCTGCCTTTTGTCGCTCCGGGTAACAGCCCAGTGGGTGAATATTTATAGTGATACTCTTTATGGATTGGATGCTCTGAATAAAGATACCGTATTTGCTGTGGGGCCTAACCGTATACTGCGTACCTGTGATGGAGGAACCACCTGGCAGAACATGTTGCAATCCTTTTCGTTCGATGCGGCTGAAGTGGTTTTTCCCAATGATACTACCGGTTATGTGTCGGGCTACGAAAAAATACTGAAAACCACCGATTGCGGCCTTACCTGGGAAGCTATTAAGGTGGATAGCAGTGGTAACTGGTATAAGAAACTTTGTTTTCCAACTGCTGAACTTGGTTTTGCAGAGTCATGGAATTATAATGGAGATACTATATTCCGTACTACGGATGGTGGGCAGACCTGGACTTCTGTATTTAGACGTCAATCTCTTTATGATATCCAAATGACGGATGAGACTACCGGCTATTTAGCGGGAGACAGCCTGTTTAAAACCACGGACGGAGGTATTTCGTGGCAATATTTATCCATACCCATCAATGAATCTGTTATATCTCTTGGGTTTTCTGATGCTGATACTGGACTAATACTATTCTGGTTCGGAAGCTTGTGCAAGACAAATGATGGCGGTAATTCATGGGAAACAATAGAGCTTTGGTATCCATTTGATTATTATAACCCTTTCTTCTGTCCAATAGACGGTACCCACTATTATTTTTGTGGTTGGGATCCTTTAGCTCCACAGGGGGCTATCTTTTACTCAGATGATGGAGGTTATAATTGGATAGAACAAAAACGAAGTCTTTTCAATAGAATGGATATGGTTTCGGATAGCATTGGATATGCCATTAGTGTTCCATATGAATATTCTCAGTATTATTATGGCGTATATAAAACCGCCAATGGGGGCTTTCTTGTAGGAATAAAAGACCCGGAACAGGGAAAGGACAAAAAGTTTGTTATTCAGCCTAACCCAGTAACGGATAACCTGATTATCCGTAGCCAGGAGTCCTTTACAAAAGGAGAAATACGTATTTATGATGTGCATGGCAGGCTAATTATTAACCGGTCATTACTTCCAAACGCAGAAACCTTCATTCCGTTTCTCAATTTTCCGGACGGAATGTATTTCTACAGTATTCACCGTGATTCTAAAATACTTGAATCGGGTAAATTTTTAAAAGCAAAAACTTATTGACCAACCAAAACAAACAACGATGAAACGAAAAGTACACTTAGCCATAGCCGTTATTATATTCTGTATATGGATGCCTTGCCTCCGCGCCCAGGTACTGCCCCAGGATTCCCTTGCCTTAGTGGCTTTTTACAATAGCACCGGAGGATCTAACTGGACTAACCATTCCGGCTGGCTTACCGGCCCGGTAAATACATGGTATGGGGTAACTGTGGAAGAAAATAGAGTTGCGGAGTTGAAGTTCTATTCTGATAATAATTTAAATGGTACTATTCCTGAAGAAATTGGAAGCTTATACGAATTAAAAACACTTGTAATTAGCAATAATCCAAATCTTACAGGAGCATTACCTGGTGCGATTGGACAACTAATTAATTTGCATGGCTTAGGTATTGGGAATTATTCAATTACGGGAACAATTCCCAATATTATTGGGAATTGTTCCCGTCTGGAATTTCTTAATTTACCAGAAAATAATCTCGCTGGTTCCATACCTCCTGAAATAGGTAACCTAGATAGTCTTCTTATTCTGGATTTACACAGCAATCAACTTACCGGTTCTATTCCGGCAGAAATAGGCAATTGTACAAAGTTGCAGGAACTATGGCTGAATGATAATAAACTTACCGGTACCATTCCATCTGCACTTGCCAATTGCAACCAGATATTACTTTTAGACTTATCCGATAATCATCTTAGCGGTGATATTCCCAACGAATTAGCTACAGTTACCTCATATAGTTCTCTCTTTTTTAATAATAACAATTTTACCGGAATTCCACCCTGGGATAATAACTGGATGCTTGATGCCTTGTGGATACAAAGTAATAGCATGACCTTTGAAGATATTGAACCACACTTTGTAGGATATACATGGTTTGAGTACTGTCCACAGGACAGTATGCAAACCCGTATAGATACCCTGCTCACCATAGGAAGCAGTTTTAATATCTATTCCGGTACACTGGGACAATACACCACCTACTCCTGGAAGCTTAACGGACAGGCGATACCGGGTTGCGATGATGCAGATACCCTGAAATTGACCAATATCAGCTATGCCAATACCGGTACATATGTTTGTTATGCCCAGAATTCATTGTGTGTAACTCCAAGCGGGATGCCTATGGTATTGGTTCGCCGTCCGGCACATATCGGTATAAGCCCTGTAGGTGTTGAAGAATTGCAGGGAATATCCACTGTAAATATCTATCCCAACCCATGCCGGGATATCCTTACCATTGGAACCTCTTTACCTGTAAATTCAGGTACACTTATTCTTACCGATTTGCAGGGGCGCCTACTTATGCAACAACCCTGGCTGCAAAATACAACAAAAGCTACATTTGATCTTAAATCCACTGCACCAGGGATGTATCTGATACGGCTTATAGCGGATAAAAGGCAGGTGGCGGAGACGAAATTGGTGGTGGTAAAATAACCCCACCTAACCTCCCCCAAGGGGAGGAACTAGTAAACCGGAAATGCAGGAGAATGCCGGATGGGTAGGGTCAGATAAAAAATGAAAATATACAAATCAAACGATTTGCAAACCGAAGATGTTTTATATTTGCAAAAAACGATAAGGATATGTTTAGGAATTACGAATTGGGTGATGAAAGTGATGAAGTGATGAAAGGGGAGTAATGGCAACTTTGCGTCTTTGCGAGATTTATGATAAACCAAAGCCATGCCTTGATTTACAAGAACCAACAATAATGCTTGACAACTCCAAAATATGGAATGTCTAAAAGAAATGATTTAAGAACTTAGTATTTTTTCGATGAAAAAATTTTATTTAGCCCTTTTTATCTTCCTTTTTTCGCTGGAAGCATTCACACAGGAGATTTTCGTTTCGGGAGAAGTGAGCGGCTCATGGACATCGGGCACGGTATATGTGGTCGGCGATATCACTATCCCCCAAGGGCAGGCGCTAGCCATAAGTCCGTCAACCAGTGTTTTGTTTACCGGGCATTATGTGTTTAATGTCTCCGGGAAGCTGATTGCTGTTGGAGGTCCCTGCGGGCATATTTCGTTTGATGTAACAGATACCTCCGGTTTTATGAATCCGGATATTCCAGACGGGGGCTGGGGCGGCATTCATTTCGACCAAACGTCGTCGCCTAACGATACCTCATGTTTTAAATATTGCTATTTTGCCCATGGCAAAGCCGTTGGCGATTCCATAAATCGTTTTGGCGGTGCTGTCTGCATACGGAATTTTAATAATGTATCGTTTAACCGCTGTACATTTGATAATAATTATGCTTACCATCGCGGCGGAGCCATCTTTGCCAGTTATGCCGATATTGATATTCAGAATTGCCAGTTCCGCTACAACAGGGCAATGAATCCCGGTCCCGATGTGTGGGGCTATGGAGGCGCTTTCTTTTGTGAGTATTCCCAGCCTTTAGTAATCAACAATAGTTTTTCGTTTAACAGTTCCACGGGTGTGGGCGGAGGCGCCGCTTTTGAAAATTCCGATCCTTTGCTCGACGCCAATATCTTTGACAACAACCTCAGCGCACTGGGCGGAGGATTGGGCATTATCCGTTCGACGCCGACTCATGTCATTACCAATAATCTTGTTATCAATAACGAGGCCATTTACTTTGGCGGAGGCATCGCATTTCTTCATGCCAGTCCCGTAGTTGCCAACAACACCATAGCAGGCAATCGTTCCATGTACGGAGGAGGACTTTATTTTAATGATGTGGCATCGCCCACGTTTTACAATACGATTATATGGGGTAATAAAACCGATACCATCTCTGAAGGTCCATCCATGTTTATCTTTGAAATCACTTCGGCTCCTGTTTTTTATTATTGCGATATCCAGTACGATACCTTGGGAATAGGCGGAAGCGGCGTTCCGGGTAAATATTTGTATAATATTGACATTTTTCCCGGCTTCGATACTCTGGGTTTTGATCCGTATGCGCTGGTTCCCGGTTCACCGTGTGTCAATGGCGGTTCGCCCGATACTACCGGTTTGCAGCTTCCTTTGTATGATATTGTGGGCAATCCCCGCCTGTACGATGGAAGGATAGATATGGGAGCTTATGAATATCCGTTACCGGTGGGTTTACCATCAGTTTCTCGTCCGATGTCAGGGACTTTGGTTTATCCCAATCCTTTTTCCGATAATCTGACGTTTGAAGCGGATGTTCAGGGCAGGATTAGTATCGAAATTTATGATGTCAGCGGACAAATGATAGTTCAGATAAATAAAAATTCTACTGCCGGAAAGCAAACGATGACTTGGAACGGAAGGGATATGGCAGGAAATGAAGTGAAAAAGGGAATTTATTTTTACCGCATTTTTAACCAGAAGAAGCCGGTTGGCGAAGGTACGGTGGTAAGGAAATAAGTTCCGGAAAGGGTAGCGCAAGGAAAAAAGTTGGAAAAATCTGGCTGGGAAATTGTACTATTTTGCCTTTTTTTAAAATATCTTTGCCAAAATATCAGTTAGCATAAAATGGAAGAGAAATACAACGAGGAAAGTGTAAAGTCGCTGGAATGGAAAGAGCATATCCGTTTGCGTCCGGGGATGTACATTGGTAAGCTTGGCGACGGATCATCGCAGGATGATGGTATTTATGTTCTGATAAAGGAAGTGATAGATAACGGAGTGGATGAATATGTGATGGGCTTTGGACGCACCATCGACGTAAGTATTAAAGAACAAAAAGTTACCATACGCGATTACGGCCGGGGAATTCCTCTGGGCAAAGTAATCGATTGTGTTTCCAAAATAAATACCGGAGCCAAATACGACAGCAAAGTATTCAAGAAAGCTGTGGGGCTCAATGGCGTTGGTTCCAAGGCGGTGAATGCCCTTTCGAGCTATTTCATGGTGCGTTCGGTGAGGGATGGCAAGATGAAAACGGTGGAATTTGACGGTGGCAATATCATCAACGACGAACCTGTGAAGGATTGCGATTTACGCAATGGTACTGCTATCTCGTTTATTCCCGATGAAAAAATATTCGGAAAATACCATTTTATAGCCGAGTATGTCGAAAAGATGCTGTGGAACTATGCTTTCCTAAACAACGGGCTGACGGTTAATTTTAACGGCGAGAAGTATATTGCCAAAAACGGTTTGCTCGACTTGCTGTCGCAATATATCAACGGCAACGAAACATTGTATCCTATTATCCATATTAAAGAGGATGATTTTGAATTTGCTTTTACCCATAGCGGTAAACAATATGGCGAAGAATATTATTCCTTTGTCAACGGACAACACACCACCCAGGGCGGGACTCATCAGTCGGCTTTTCGCGAAAGCGTTCTGAAAACCATACGCGAGTTTTATAAAAAAGACCTGGATGCAGGTGATATTCGTACCGGCATGATTGCCGCCATCAGCATAAAGATACAGGAACCGGTGTTCGAATCGCAGACCAAAACCAAACTTGGTTCCCAGACCATGGAACCTGACGGGCAATCCATTCGCAATTATATCAACGATATCGTTAAACGAAATCTTGATAATTACCTGCACATTAATTCCGAAACGGCCGAAGCCCTGCTACATAAAATCCTGCAGTCGGAAAAGGAACGCAAGGAAATGGCTAACATTAAAAAGTTAGCCAAGGACAGTGTTAAAAAAGTTTCGCTTCATAATAAAAAGCTTCGCGATTGCCGTGTTCATTATAACGATAATAGCGAACGCCGCCTCGATTCCACCCTGTTTATCACCGAAGGCGATTCGGCAAGCGGAAGCATCACCAAGTCGCGCGACGTAAATACCCAGGCGGTTTTCAGCCTGAGGGGAAAGCCGCTAAACTGTTTCGGACTGAGTAAAAAAGTGGTGTATGAAAACGAGGAATTCAACCTGCTGCAATCGGCGCTGAACATCGAGGACGACATGGAGAATCTTCGTTACAATAACGTGGTGGTAGCCACCGATGCCGATGTGGACGGTATGCACATCCGTCTGCTGCTGCTTACCTTTTTCCTTCAGTTCTTCCCTGACTTAGTGAAAAACGGACACGTGTATATTCTGCAGACTCCGTTGTTCCGTGTGCGGAATAAAAAGAAAACTAACTATTGCTATTCCGATGAAGAACGGAAAAACGCTATCATAGAATTGGGACCTTCGCCGGAGATAACACGGTTTAAAGGTTTAGGTGAAATTTCACCCGATGAATTCAAACATTTTATTGGTCAGTCCATGCGTCTCGATCCGGTCATCCTTAAACAGTCGTCAACCATTCCCCAGCTACTTTCGTATTATATGGGAAAGAATACCCCCGAACGCCAGAATTTCATTATTGATAATTTGCGGGTGGAAGCGGATATTGTGAAAGATCTGGAATAATTTCAACGTAGCGGAGTCGTATTTTTCCCGGGCAGAAACGAACTCACTCCAGCCACTTTCTTGGAAAGAGAGGGGAGCTTAAGGAATCAGCATAGGCTAAAAGTGAAAAGTCTGTCAAACAAAAAGCAAGCCTTTTATAGAATAAAGCGTGGCTAATGATATTAACCTAAAAATGTTTTCCAGGCTTTACCCAATGTCCGGATAATGTCGCTGGCAATCATGGCTTCCTGGCCAAACTTTTGTGCCGCGAAATCGCCCGCCAATCCATGAAGGAAAACTCCAAGAAGGCAAGCCTGTTGCGGAGTGTATTTCTGCGCAAGCAAGCCTAAAATGATGCCGGTAAGCACATCGCCGCTTCCGGCCGTGGCCATGCCGGGATTCCCGGTGGAATTGAAATAACAGTTACCGTCGGGGCAGGTAATGGCGGTATGGGCTCCTTTAAGAACCACATACACTCCGTATTTGACCGAAAACTCCCGTTGCAACTGGTTCCGTTCAAAATCGTTGTTGCTTTTACCGGCTAAACGTTCAAACTCTTTGGGATGAGGCGTAAAAATGCTGCCGGCGGGTACAAAAGGTATCCATGTTTTATTTTCGCCAAGGATGTTGATGGCATCGGCATCGAAGAGCAGGGGAATACCCGAATTTTGAATCAGCAACTTTAGCGAATTTTGTGTCTGACTATCCATGCCGATTCCCGGCCCGATGCCTATGGCATTGTATGGCGATAAATCGGGGACTTCCGAAAAGAAGAAATCGGAAGCGTCGATGCTTACCATGGCTTCGGGTATTGCCGTTTGGATGATTCCGTAACCTTTGCGCGGAATATGTGTGGTTAGCAATCCGGCTCCCGTGCGAAGACAGGCGGAAGACGACAACACGGCGGCTCCCATTTTACCATAACTCCCGGAAATTAAAAGGGCATGGCCAAAATTACCTTTGTGTGCAAATTTGTTCCGGGGTTTGTAAATGTGTTGACAATAATCTTTTTGTAAAAAAAAGTTTTGGGTTTCAGCCGACAGGATAAAATCCGGATGTAAACCGATAGGAATAACCTCCCAATCGCCAACAAAGCGCCCGTTTTCGGGAAACATGAAAGCAAGCTTTGGAAATTGAAACGACAGGGTATAATCGGCTTCAACGATGGAGTTATCTTTGCTGAGGCTGCTTTGGTCGCAAAACAATCCCGAAGGAACATCTACCGAAAGTACTTTGGCTTTGCTTTGGTTGATATATCTGATAATATCAGCGGCATAGCCTTCCACTGATTTGGAAAGGCCTGATCCGAAGATGCAGTCGATAACCAAAATATTTTCATCGAGTCCGGGTAGGGGAGTACCCTGTTTAAGCCAGGTTACGGCAATGTTGGTGGTATCTTTGATCCGCTCGAGGTTAGTAGCAAAATCGGGCGAAAATTTATCGGAAAAATAAGTGATAAACACTTCGGGTTCGAAACCATTTTGTTGCAAAAGCCGGGCAATAGCCAGTCCGTCGCCTCCGTTGTTGCCTAATCCGCAGAAGAGTTTGATTGTTTGGCTCTTTTCCCATTTTTTTATCACATAATCAGTGCAAGCCATAGCAGCCCGCTCCATCAGGTCGATGGAATTTACCGGTTCGTTTTGGATGGTATAGGCATCTGCCTGACGAATCTTTTCAACCGGAAGAATTTTCATTTTCTAAATTATCTTTTTACAACTAAGCAATTAGCCATAATATCGTGTAATGCCTGTTTTTTTTCGGTAAATCCGGCCATGATATAGCCTATCAGCAATATCATCCCCGAAATAATTTTCCCAAAATAGCGACCGGTGGCGCGGGCAAAGGAAATGCGTTGTCCATTCATATCGGTAACTTTAAGCCCGAGAGCTAATTTACCAATGGTAGCCTGGTGTTTTGATGATTCCATCAGTGCATAATACAGCCATTTGATAGTAATTAGGAAAGCACCTAAAAACATCAACCCAATGACCATAAATAATCCCATAATAATTGATTGATTAAAATAATCAGAAAAGCATTCCTCATTAAAAGGATAATTAGAAATGCTATTAAAAGAATAATGAGATGCGCTGATGACAAACATTATCAACATGAAAAAAATAATTATAACCGATTCTACGAAGGAAATAATTATACCGTCGATAAGTATGGCTACGAAACGCAGCCAGAAACCGGCATACTTTACCGGTTGTGGGGCAGGAGTAAATTCTTGATTTTCCATGATAATCGAATTTTTAAATATTTTATTAGTTGGTTTTTGAAAAAGAAAGAACAAACTTACAAAATATTTTAAAGAAACGTTTACATTATTGTTATTTTTTCAGGGGCGACGCATCTTTTTTGCCGTTTAACAAATAAAAATGGATCAATTTTATGATTAAATTTCAGAAAAGGACGAGTGATAAAGCGAATCAGACGTCTGAATTAGCGAATCAGACGTCTGAGTAAGAAGTTCAGACATCTGAGGAAGAGGTTCAGATGTCTGAGGAAGAGGTTCAGATGTTTGATGAAGAGGGTCAGACATCTGAGGAAGAGAATCAGATGAGTGAGGAAGAAGTTCAGACGTCTGAGGAAGCGATTCAGATGTCTGAGGAAGAGAATCAGATGAGTGAGGAAGTGATTCAGATGTCTGAGGAAGGAGGTCTGTTGTCTGAGTCGGTCAATCACTTGTTCTTGGTATCATTTAACCGGTAAAAATGACCCATTTTATGGTCAAATTTTGAAAAAGGACGAGTGAGGAAGAGGCTCAGACGTCTGAGGAAGAAGTTCAGACGTCTGAGGAAGAAGTTCAGATGTCTGAGGAAGAAGTTCAGATGAGTGAGAAAGAGGTTCAGATGTCTGAAGCGGAAGTCCAGATATCTGAGAAAGCGATTCAGATGTCTGAGGAAAAGGATCAGTTATTTAAAGGATCAGTTATTTTAATTTAGTATAAGGATGGTTTTTTGAGTATTCTTTTGGATTCCACCCCATTCTTCCCTTCGTGAAGGGCGGATGCTATAAACTCAAATTTCAGAAGTAATAGACATTTTTCGCTAAAAAATTTCTTTAAAAGGCTAAAATCTAATGTTTGCGATGTTTTACTAACTCTTAAGCCTGGAATTACAGAACGTAACTGCTTGAAGGACTTTAGTCCAAATACTTTACCGGACAAAAGTGAATTTTTTCACTAAAAATTTCCCCGTAATGCAATGATAAAGTTTCGTCCCGGAGCGCTGATGCCGGAAGCAAAAGTACGGTAATGTATATCGAGAATGTTTTCCATGGCAAGTTGAATGTTAAAGTGTTTATTAAGCTGATAGGCTGTTTTTAAATTCAGCGTATACCAGGCAGGCATTCCGTGAATCGTTGCCGATTCGAGGTTGTCCTCACCGCTCGGGCTGTAATATTTCAGCCTTTTCCAGGCACTGTAGCGGATATAGAATTCGGATTTAAAATGATTTAATTCTATACGATAAGTGCTTTGTCCGTAAAATGGTGGAATGTGGTCGAGCGGGACATCTTCTTTTTTTACTCTTCCGTAGGAGTAGTTAAGATTGGTTTCCATGGATACCAACGGATTAATCTGTATTTTAACATTTCCCTGTATGCCGTAAAGATAGGCTTCGCCGGCATTGGCATTTGCCTGAACCTGACATAACGAGCCGTCGTACATCACCGAATCCTGGCCGTTGAGTTGAAAAGGGCGGGCAACGATGGCGTCTTCCAACAGTGTGTAATATGCTGTGGCTTCCAATTGTATGGTCTTCATGATAACTTTGCCGAGGGTAACGTCAATATTATAGGAATATTCGGGTTTTAATCCGGGATTAGGCACCACGAGGAGGTGATCTTTTCCGTTGGAATCGTTTACCTTAGAGATGTCGTCCACATTGGGCGCCCTGAAACCCGTACTCCCGTTGATGCAAAAGCGCCAGTCGCTGCCGGGCATATAAACCATGCCGGCGCTTCCGCTAAATGCCGAATTGTCCTGGCTGATTTTTTTATCGAAAGGGAATTTCATGATATGCATCATGGTATCGGAATATTCGGAATGGAGGGCAATATAATTGAACCGTAATCCCTGCGATAAAATAAGTTTGGAGCTTAGTTCCCAGTTGTGCGATACATAAGCGGCAAGGGAAGTATAGCTGTTGCCGTCGTCGGGATAACGTGTGGCGATGTTATCGGCGGTTTCGCCACTGACGATATTTTTTTGATAAGCTTTGGAATCTACACTATTATAAACAGCTTCTATTCCGTAACGTAACTCATTCTTGCTGGTGAGTTTTTTTGTCAGGTCGGCGTTGAGCGAAAAAACATTCACCGTTTCTTCCTGGTATTGTTTCCAGTCTTTTCCGAATTTCCGGCTTATCCGGTCTTCGCTGATGTTTTGCCAGGCGGAAGTCAGATTTATATTGTCGTAAAACTTGTTTTTACCTTTAAATTCGGCCCGTAACGAAGCGAGTACGCGGGTTTGGGGACCGTAATACCATTCGGCATATTTCAATATACCATTATCGCCGGTTTGTTGCAGACGGTCGTAACGTGAAATATTACCTGAGTTTGAAAGCTGGAGGTTAAGGATGTAGCGTTGATTCCCGCTGGGCTGAAAAAGTATTTTCTGCATCAGGTCGTATTGGGAATAGCCGCTGTTTTTCTGGATATTGTAATTGGCATTTTTCATCATGCTATCCTTCCCGTTAATGCGTTGGGCATAATACAAACATTTTCCCCAGTCCCCGTAAAACGGATCGCGTATGCTTCCCATGCGCAGATCGCCGATGTTTTTATACGAAACATTGGTAAGAAAGGCAATCTTTTGGAAACCGAGATTGATGTTGATATTCTCGGTGTATTCGTCGGCTGCCGTAGCAAAACGTGAAAATGCTCCGACTTTGATATTTTTCTTTCCGTCGAATGAAAGTTGAGGATTTTTTGAATAATAATGAATGGTGCCACCCATGGCATCGCTGCCATAAATTACCGAGCCGGGACCAAAAACCACCTCCACGCGATCGAGCATGGAGGGGTCAATGGTGATGGCGCTTTGCAGGTGTCCGCTGCGATAGATGGCGTTGTTCATCCGAACGCCATCTATCACCATCAGCACCCGGTTGGCTTCAAACCCACGTAAAATGGGGCTTCCGCCACCCAATTGGCTCTGCTGTACGTACACCATTCCGCTTTGCTGAAGCAAATCGGCGGCGGTAACCGGATTGTTCATAGCAATTTCCTTTGCTTTGATAATTCCTATTTTCTGCGGCAGGTTGTTTCGTTGTTCTTCCACCTTGTTTGCCGATAAAACGACTTCGTTAAGCCGGATAATGTTATCGGTAAGCAGCACCTTGAATTGGATGGTTTTTAAGTCCTTTTTGGCGGATTTCCAAACCTGGTATGCAAGATGCTTAAAAAACAAGGTGTCGCTTTCGGCAAAATCTGAAATGTCGGCTTCCCCCTTGTCATTGGTGATGCTGACGACATTGTTTTGCAAATTATACACCGTTACATTAGCTATCGGTTGCAAATCTGATTTATCCAATACAGTGATTTTTTGAGCGCAGGCAGAAAAAGCTGCCAGAACAACTGCTACAAAAAGAATAAGATATTTTAGCATAAAGGATTAAAATTGTTACTACTAAGTTTAGAAATTAAATTTCAGGCTACCAAAAAATTCTCTTCGTGAACCGGGTTGGTAGGAGTTTCCTCCATCATCGGGTTCGGTAAAAGCAACGTATTTCTGGTCCGTAAAGTTTTTGGCATACACACTGATTTCGCCTTTTAATCCGGCAATATTCCAGGCGTAGGCTAAGCGAGCATGATAAAGATTGAAGCCATCCTGTGATATGTTTTTGTTGACTTTATTGGTATAGATATACCATTTGCTTTGGTATTCGGTGCTTACACCAATTGTAAGATTTTTGGTGAGCTTGTAGCTAACATCGGCATTCAACTGATGTTCGGGTGAATTGGGTAACCAATTATCCTTAATGCTGTCGGGTGCAGAATATTTGAAATTGGAATAGGTATAGGCCAATTGAATGGATAGCGGTTCGATAGGAGTAACGGAAACGAAAGCCTCCAGTCCATAACGATTGCTTGAGCCGGCATTACCGTAAAATGTTTCCTGATCGCGTGGTGCAGCAATGCGGTAACGGTAAAAATCGTTGTCGGTATTCATGATAAAACCTGTTACATCATAAAAAACAAAATTACGGAAACTACCCCTGATACCAATTTCTTCGCTGTTGGAAGTTGCCGGTTTCAGGTCGGTATTGAAACCGCCGAAAGATAAAGGGTTGCTTGCTAATTCTTCGGTAGCGGGAGGTAAAAATCCCTGGCTCCAGTCGGCATATACATTTGCCATTTCACAAACAGAATAGGATAAACCAACTCTTGCGGTGGTTCTGTCAAAATCTTTATCGCCCGAATGGTTATTTCCACTTACAATGCGGTCTTTAAGCTTGTTTTGGGTGTTATCATAACGCAGACTGAATGTTGCGCTCCATTTTTTACCAAGTTCAAGCCGGTCGAGTAAAAATAATCCTAAACCTTGTTGTTCGTAAATCTGGTTGGCCAGTAATGTATCTCCACCTTCATGAAGCGTTTCCGAAGGAATTCCGTTGCCGTCTTTGCGTAAGGTATCTTTCAGGTTGGTGTGTTTGGTTTCATAAATATTCTGATACTGAAAATCAGATCCTACGCTGACGTGATTTTTTATTACGTCGTTTCCGAAAGTCAGGTTGTATTGTAAAGATCCACCGTTAGCTTTAATAGTCCGGCGAAGCACGCCCGAATTGGTTGCTTCTAAGTAATTGGTCGAACGGAGAAATCCATTGAACTGGATATTCTGATTTTTTGTAATCTCCACCTGTCCAAGCAAACCGTTGGTTGTCCGGCTGGTTTTCATATACTCGTTGAAGGGAATGGCATCGGGATTGGCTTGTTTTGGATTTTCGGCAAGCTGATCAAGGCTCAAGCCTTCGGCATTTTGGTTAAAATAGTCGGTAACATTCAGAATTTGCGTAAGTTTTACTCTTTTTGAAGGAGAAAAAGTAACTTTTTCATTCAGATTATTGCCCCAAAAAGCCGTATGATCACGATACCCATCGCCTGCCATATGTGAATAAGATACTCTGTAATTCAGATCTTTAGAAGTGCCATCAACCTGACCACGGAGTTTGTAAAATCCGTTGGAACCTACGGACGTTGAAACATCGCCTCCAATAGGTTTAGCGCCTCCGTCCTGAGTGGTAACACTGATAACTCCGGCATTGGAACTTCCGCCATAGAGTGATGCGGCGGAACCTCTTAATACTTCAATGTTTTTAACCGAAGCCCAATCGATATCATACAAATCGGCAGCAAAACCGGTAGGATCGTTTACCGGAATACCATCAATCAATACTTTAATACCTCTGAGGCCATGTTCGCTCAAAATTCCTTGTCCACGGATAGACATGTGCAGACGTGAACCGTTTGCCTGATTATCAATCCGTACGCCAGGAACCAAACGCAGCGCTTCGTCGGCGGCAATAGCCCGTGGCATAACCGAAAGTACATTCTGTCCGACCAGCGATGTGGCTGCCGGATTCATTTTTAAAGGCATGGGCAAACGTCCTGCCGAGATAATTACTTCACCAAGATTTTGTGTTTTAATGGTATCCTTTTGGTTTTGTGAAAACAAAAGCCCGGATACGGATAATAGTATTGTAAGGGTAAGTATAAGTTTGAATTTCATTTTTTAAATTTTTTAATAAAATAAGAGATTAGGTCGCAAGGCCAAATCATAAAAATAACTTAACAGAATAACTTGTGAAGCTATTCATAAATAATTTTAAAAGAAAGATGGTAACGAATCAGTGCCTATTGTTTGGAATGCTTATAATATCTAAAATCCATTTATCTTACAAACTTTAGATATTCATAACTTAGTCCACTTTAATTAAGTACTGATTCGCTGGGAATTTTTAACTAATGGCAGGGTATAGCTTGGGCGGGGGAGAAGGGATACCCGGAAAAAAGTTTTGCTTTTTTATCGGATGTTCAAAAAATATTGATTCCGATGTACAAAACATATTATTTTCGGTGTAAAGAATTGGAATGAAATCTTTTACAATAGATTTTAGAATATTAGGGTATTTATGACTGAACGGAAGGTTGCTGGATGCAATCTGGTTTTCGACATGGAGGAAAAAGTCCTTCATTAATTTTTCTTCTTTTTTATCGTTCAGGCAATAGTAGGTGATGGAGTCGCCGGTAATTTTTTCTCTGACGATATCGTAAAGCTTTCCGTAATATTTTACTTCCTTTTTATTAACAAATTGAATGGCAGAATTTTGACTATTTTTTTCCAATAAACTAATTTTAATCAATTTCAATTGATTGTTGGAAGCTTTTGAGCAAAGCGTAGTTTTCATTTCCTGCCTGATGAAATATTGACCGCTTTTATAAGCAATAAGGTATCCCATAGCATTGTAAATGAATAGCAATGATAATAATAGACTTCCAACTTGTTTTAGGAACACCATTTTCATGCGGCAAAAATAAAACTTATTGGAAAGTATTAACAAAAAATCTTTAATTAGAATTTTTATTCTTAATTTTGATTTTTAACAAAAAATTAAAATTATGATGAAGTTATGGATAAAGTTTTTTGCTGGTTTGTTCTTATTGAGCACGCTGGTATTTATTTCCTCATGCAATTGCATTAAAGGGGAAGGCGATGTGGTAACCCAGACACGCGAAGTGGAATCTTTTAAAATTATTAAACTGAAATTTCCGGCGCAGGTTTATTTAGTGCAAGATGCGGTTCAAAAAATTAAAATCGAAGGGCAGCAAAATATCCTTGATGTTATTAAAACCGAAGTTTCGGGAAATACACTTACCATCAAATCCGGTGTTAAATGCATTAATAATAATAAAGGTGTAGTCGTTTATATTTCAGTTCCTTCGCTTGAAAAGGTTGTGATTGATGGTTCGGGAAACATAGAAACAAAAAATACTTTCAAAACGGAAAGGATGGAGGTTTCGCTGAACGGTTCGGGTAATATTACCATGAATCTGGAGACGGATAAACTTGATGCGACCTTATCGGGATCGGGCGGTTTTATTTTTAAGGGAACGGTAAAGGACGAGGAGCTAACTATCAATGGTTCCGGAAGTATCAACACCATGGAATTACCAGGAAGCGATTGTAAAATAGACATTAACGGTTCGGGAAGTTGCCAGGTAATGGCTCTAAAAACGCTGAAAGTTGGTATTGCAGGTAGCGGCAACGTTACCTATAAAGGTTCGCCGGAAATCAAAAGTCGGATTTCCGGTTCAGGTAGTGTGAACAAAGCCGATTAATCTTTGATGCATCTCACGCTTTTTGCCAGTTTTTTGCTGTCGTACGTAAAAAAGATGGCGTCAAAGTTTGCTGCTATGTGCGTCTGAAAGGCATGAGTTGTATCTCTTTCGGTAGAGCTCCAGAAATAAGTATAATTACCAAGGCTTGAAAATCCACCTGTTTCGAGGCGTGTGCCAGCCATTAATGCATCAAAATTTGACGAACCTCCGGTTTTTAATTCTTTACCGGCAGCCAGATTCCCTCCTAAATAGCTAACCAACTGGTTCCATTCGGCTTCGGTAGGAATATGCCAGCCGGCAGGACAAATTCCCTGGGTTCCTTCTGTAGTGAGATAATTCATAAGCTCATCCCATTGATAAAGTCCGCCGTAAGTATTACAATTCGATTCCAGATTGTTGTAACAATATTTTTCTATTTGCTGGTTGTTGGTTTGTTCGTTTACCGGATTAAGTTTTGTGCCATAATTCAGGTTTTCGCCCATCCAGCATTGGTCGCCAATGATTACTCCGGTATATTTTTTATTATTTCGAGTATCCGTAAAGGAAGCAGGACATTGGCTCATATCGGCTTTTGTCCGGAAACTCCAAATTGTGCTGCTGGTTGAGCTATTATGAGTATCTATAGCTATAACTTTCCAATAATATGTTTTGCCTGTGCTAAGCTGTGTAAGGTCATAGCTATTGGTTGTTAAGCCACTCTGCAGAATTGGGGGTGGATTCGATTCACCAAAATACAATTTATAAACCAAAACATCACCATTAGGGTCGGTACATTGCCAGGTAAGGGTTAGATTTACCGGTTGAGAGATAGCTCCAGAATCAGGGACAGGATTGGAGGGTGCATTGGGAGCCTGATTATTTACATCGGTTACTTCAAAAGCCCGGGTCGTTGTGGCGGTATAACCCTGACTGTTACGTATTTTTAGAACTACAGTCTGAGTGCCAGCGGTAGTAAATTGATGGCTTGCAACCGCTGATGTATCGTTGATCTCATCCCAGACTCCATCGTTGTTAAAATCCCAATAATATTCACGGATGGAAATTTCGGCACCGCTTCCATGCCAACTGGATGAAGCATCAAAAACAAAAGTTGTATTCAAATCGCCGGTTTGGGGTACTACCGTAAAAGCGGCTGTCGGTTGGCTTACTTCCTTGCTGCATGAAAAATTAAATAGTAGTATCAGAAAAAAGCTAAGGGCAAAAAGAATTTTTAAAAAAATATGTTGAAGTATTTTGAAAAGTGGCATGTGCAAAGCGATGGTATTGAATAGTTAGTGAGTTCGTATAATTTTTTTAACAAAAGTTTGATCACCAGCCTGGAACTTCAAATAAAGTAAACTGGCAGCACCGGCAACATTGGAAGGCTGAAAAATATAGTTGTGCTTTCCCGGGTTTTGGTTTTCATTGACGATTTCAGTTATCCTTTCGCCCAAAATATTGAAAATTTCGATTTTTACGGCTACGGCAGTAGTTAAATCATATTCGATATTAAACAGGTTGTTCGATGGATTAGGAAATACAACAAAATGCATGGGAGCATCATTTTCTGCTATTCCCGCCGGACCGATAGTAACATCGAAACTTGATGTATCGGAATTGCACCCGTTGGACGATAGCGTTGTAACATACACGTTGCCATTGCCATGAGCACCCCAGTGCACACTTATGTCGTTGGTTCCCTGACCGGAAAAAATACTTCCATTTTCAACCCACCAGAAATAGATAGAATTGAGAGATTGGGAAACTGTGTAATTATGATATTCAAATTCAGCAACATTTTGCTGTCCGACAATTGGATAGGATATAGGACGAGGTTTAACAATTACCCTTACGGAATCGGTAATCGAAGAATGTCCATCGTTCACAATAACAATGTATGTGGTATTGGTGTCGGGCGAAACCACCGGATTGGAATCCGATGAATAAAAACCTTCGGGACGAGATATCCAGTAATAAGTATACGATCCGGTGCCGCTTGAAGCATTAGTATTAAGTTGTGCGGATAATCCTTTGCAAAGGGTATCGGGGTCAGCCGAAAGATTAAGAACTACATCCTGAATAATAACGTTTATCTTTACTTTATCGCTACTAACGCAGCCTGAAACTAAATCGGTAACCGTAAAAATGAAAGTTGTGGTTGTATCTAAGGCAACGGTAGTAGGTTTAAGTGTGGCAGAATCGGAAACTAACCTTGACGGAGTCCAGAGGAATGAATAAGAGGAACTGCCCTTATATGTAGCATCTAAAGTTGTGCTTGAGTGAATATTGATTGTTTGGTCGGGACCGGCATCAACAATAGCAGAAGGATGAACGGTTAAAATCATCTGATCGGTTTTGGTTTCGCACAACGCGCTGCTTGTAGCTTTTAATGTTAGTGTGGCGGTTCCAGATGAAATATCAAGACTACCTGGTTTATAATACGTAACTATAGAGTCTGTCCGGGTAAACGTACCATTACCGCTGGTTGTCCAAAGGATGGTTTTGTAATTTATGGAACTTCCTGTTAAAAGAATAGAGTCGCCACCGCAAATTTCGGCATCCGGCCCTGCGTTTGCCGTAGGAATATGAGAAATCAGAAGCGTCATGGCATCCGTACCGGGTAAATTACACGGCGACAACGCCCAAGCGTAAATAGTAAGGATGACGGAATCGCCAAGAAGATCATTCGTCCCCGGAGTATAGATAGGAGTTGTAATGTCGGTTTTACTAAAAGTTCCGTCGCCGGAAGTGGCCCATGAACAGAAATAGGAATTTGTAATACTTCCTGTGAGTTGATAAGTACTGCCTTCACAAATTTCGGCATCCGGTCCGGCATTGGCTATTGCTTGTTTGGTAATATGGACGGTAACGCTATCGCTAATGGTAGCCGTACATGGTTCTACAGGAAATCCTTTCAGCGTCAATGTTGCATACCCTTTGGTAATATCCTGACTTCCGAATGTATAAGTCGCATTCAGTAAAGTAGAATCGTTAAAAATTCCATTTCCCTTGGTAAACCATTGCACAGAACTGATATTTTGAGCAGTCCCGTTAAGAGTAATGGAGCCTTCGCTTTCGCATATTGTAGTATCTCTTCCTGCATTTACAATGGCCGTCGGCGAAAAGAACAACAACAGATAATCATCTACCCAACCAACACATGGTGATTTTCCCCAGGCGGTTAACGATAATTGGACATAACCGTTGATCAGATCGTTGGCTCCCGGGGTATAAGTTGCCGTTAATAAATTGACATTATTGAAAGATCCATCACCCGAAGAATTCCATTTCACCAGGCCTTGATGGGCAGCCTGTCCGGAAAGCGTATAAGTGGAAGTTTTACAAATAGTATCATTGGGTCCTGCTTCAACGGTTGGGGGTAACAAAATTTTTAAGTTCATGGTGTCGGAAACGGGTGATGAGCAGGGCGCCAAAGGATTTCCCGTTAAGGCTAATTTGACATAACCGCTGATGCTATCTATATTTCCTGGTGTATAAACAGCATTGGGAATAGTGTCGTTGCTGAATGTTCCATCGCCGGAAGTAGTCCACAAAAGATGGCTGACATGAGTTGAAATACCCGAAAGAGTATAGCTGCTGTTGGCACAAATAGAATCGTTGGCTCCGGCATCAACCACCGGCACATGAATAATGGAAAGATTAATATTATCGCTAACCGGACTGCTACATGGACTAATTGATGAGGCGGTAAGGGTTAGAACAGTTGAGCCCGTCTGAATATCGTTGGTGCCCGGAGTGTATTTTGGGGTAAGTATCGTATCGCGGTCAAAGATTCCGTCGCCGGAAGTTGTCCAATGGATTGTTGAATAATGGGTAGCCTGCCCGGCAAGTGTATAGGTTCCATTGCTGCAAATAGCGGCATCAGTTCCGGCATTTACCACAGGAAGTGGAGCTATGGTTAGGGTGATAAAATCTGAAACAGAGTCGCTACAAGGGGCATTGGGGTAAGCCGTAAGTGTTAAGGTTGCTGTTCCGTTGATAATATCTGTTGTACCTGGGGTATACGTCGGGTCCAAAGCTCCCTGATTGGAAAAAATTCCGTCTCCTGAGGTTCTCCATTTTACCGATGACTGATTGCTTGATGTTCCCGCGAGGGTATAAACATTATTTTGGCATATCGCTGCATCGCTACCGGCATCGACTTCCGGTGTTTTAATTACGATTAAAAAGAGTTGGTCATAAGTATTTCCACATAAGGTGTCGCCATAAACGGTTAGTGTCAGCGAGGCAGAACCTCCGGTAATTTCCTGACTGCCTGGTTTATAATATGTGTTTAATGAATTTGGATTTTTGAAGGTGCCGTTTCCGGTCGTAGTCCAGTGGACGGAATGATAATGCGTGGCAATGCCCGTGAGTAAAAGCGAATCGGTAGCACAAATAGTTGCATCCTGACCTGCATTGGCTGTTGGAAGGTGAGCAATACGCAGTACCATTTCATCGGCGGCAATTTCGTTGCACGGAGGTAAAGCCATTGCATTGAGCGCTATGATTACCGAATCGTTGAGTATATCGTTTTGCCCGGGGGTATAGGTAGCGTTCAATAGATTGGGATTATCAAAAGTACCATCGCCCATTGTTGTCCAATTTGCCGAAGAGGAATGAATAACACTTCCCGAAAGCATGTAGGATGAAGATTGACAAATCCTTCCATCTGGTCCGGCATTTGCCTGAGGTTGACGTACAAATGATAATGTCATACTATCGCTTTCTGGTAGTGTGCATGGTGCTATGGCATAACCTTTGAGAAAAAGAACTACCGAGCCCTTTGTTATATCGGCTACTCCTGCCGTGTATGTAGTCGCTATAGAAGTATTATTGCTAAAAACGCCATCACCCCGTGTTTGCCAAAGAACAGAGCTGGTATATTCGGCAGTACCCGTAACGGTATAAGCCGGCACCGTTTCACAGGTTTGATCATCATTACCCGCTGAAATCACTGGCAGAGGAGCAAGAGTAAGTGTCATTGTATCAGTAATAAAATTATTGCATGGTGATTGACCCCAAACGGTAAGGGTAAGCATTACCGTTTTGTTGATTATGTCGTTGTTTCCCGGAGTATAAGTCGTTGTCAAATTAGCGGGATTATTGAACGAACCATCTCCCGAAGTGTTCCAGAGAATTGTACTATAATTATTTGCCTGCCCGGTAACAGTATATGATGAGTTTTGGCAAATGGTGGCATCTTGTCCGGCATTTACAATGGTAGGCTCTTGAGTAAAGCGTAAAATCATGAAATCCTGGGTGGAATTTGGACACGGGGCTTCGGGAAAAGCAACAACGGTTAAAATGACCGAATCATTTGCAAGGTCATTAGCGCTGGGAGTATACGTAGGTCGCAATAATGTATCGTTGTTGAATGTTCCGGTTCCGGAGGTTTGCCAAAAAAAGTGGCTGGCATACAAAGCTGTGGCGGCAGTTAGCGTGTGTGTAGTGTTTGAACAAATATTTGCATCGGGACCAGCATCTACCGATGGATAAGAAAGAACCGTGAGGGTCATAGTGTCCGTTGCAGCCTCATTGCATACTGAACCGGCAACCGGAGATGAATGTAATGTGATGACAGCCGAACCCATTTGAATATCAGAATTACCTGGCGTATAGTTTGGCGTAAGGATGGTATCATTATCAAAATGACCATCGCCTGAAGTAGTCCAGAGAATGCTACTATAGTTATTGGCCTGTCCTGTTAAATCCCAGGTTCCATTACTACATATTTTAGCATCTGCCCCAGCGTAAGCTGTAGGAGGTTGTGTAATGGTAAGAATCATAAAATCAAACGATACAACAGTTTCTGGAGGTATTGGGTAAGCCGATAATGTAAGTGTTACACTACCTGAATTCATATCGTTTAAACCTGGAAAATATATCGGAGTAAAGGATGAAGGATTACTAAAATATCCATCACCGGAAGTATTCCAGTAAATGGAACTTTGATAGGTGGCCGATCCAAGAAGCTGACAAATACCTCCACGGCAAATAGTAGTGTCGTTACCGGCATTGGCTGTAGGGATTACAGAGGGTATCATAATTCCTTTTTCCGCCAATGAAATATTTTTAATCGGATTTAAGGATTGTGCCTGAACAAAAGATGAAATAAATATGGAAATAAATAAAGTGATGACTTTAATAAAACTCGTCGTTTCCAGTTTTATCGGATTTATAGGTGCCCTTTTATAAGTTATTATCATATTTTCAGTCATTTTCATGGAATAATCTGCCTTTAAAAATAGTTATCAAATTTAATCCAAAAAAGTACGTCTGCCAACATTTTATGCAATATTTTATTCTCGAGTTTTTAATTAATGGTTTCTCCCCAAACTTAATAATGCAATATTTTTGAATTTATTTAATGATATTATAATTCTAATTTAATGATAATCAATTTAATATTGTATTTTTTCAGATAAAAAATTCATTTAAAATTTTTCGTTGAAAAACGAAGATTTAATAAAAATTGTTGATATTTTATGATGGATTGTTGATAACTATTTTAAATGTCCTACGAATTTCTAACAAATAATTTTTTTCATTTCAAATCATAATTTTATGCAAATGGCGTTAATGTTAATTAGAAAATACTAATTTTGATTTTTTTTTAAAATTGATACTTCGTGAAAAATCGTTATACTTTTCTGTTTATTTGTTTGTTATTCATCGTTTTTCATTCCAACCGGGCTTTTTCACAAATTGGTGGCAGTTCGACTTATCAATTTCTGTCGCTCCCCAATTCTGCCCGTATAGCTGCCATGGGCGGCGATTTTTTAGCGATAAACGACAATGATATAACCCTTACCATAGCTAATCCATCGCTTATTAATCCTCAAATGAATAATAATCTGGGATTGAGTTTTGTAAATTATTACTCAGGCGTAAATTATGGATTTGCCAATTATTCGAGGACATTTCCAAAACTTGGAAGTTATTCCGGCTCCATTCAATTTATTAATTATGGCAATTTTACATCTGCCGACGAAACCGGAACTACCGGAGGCGATTTTACTGCCGGGGAATATAACTTTAACTTAGGATGGGGTCGGCAGTTGGATTCCGCTTTTTCTATTGGTGCCAATTTTAAAGCCATTTATTCCGATTTTCAGGATTACCATTCTTTTGGACTGGCCGTTGATGTAGCCGGCACCTATTATAATTCAGATCATTTACTTACCGTTTCTCTTATCGGACGAAATATCGGACGCCAACTCAAATCCTATGTCGCCGGAAATAATGAACCCTTGCCTTTTGAATTACAATTGGGTATGTCGCAACGCCTGCAACATCTTCCTTTTCGTTATTCTATTTTGCTTGATCATCTGGAAAAATGGGACTTAACCTATAACGATCCTAACGATAATACCCAAACTGACCCAACAACCGGCAACGTAACCAAGAAAGGACCTTTTGATAAATTCGGTGATAAGGCAATGCGTCATGTGGTCATTGGAGGCGAATTTATTCCTTCTAAATTTTTTAGCATACGTTTTGGCTATAATTACCAGCGTCGTCAGGAAATGAAAGTGGAATCAAAATTATCAACGGTCGGCTTTTCATGGGGATTTGGGCTTAGGGTATCGAAATTCAATTTCAGCTACGCCCGTTCTGCATATCATCTGGCGGGTTCTCCCAATTTTATTACGCTTACCACCAATTTATCTGACTTTTCCAAGAAAAGTAAATAGTTTGATATTACGTAGCTTATAGCTTTCAGGGAATTGCTTTCCCCTGAGCATGCACATGTTTTTGCTTTTCCCCAGTTCAACAATTATTTTTACTTTTACCGTTTCGATTTTTTAATGATGATGAAGGTTAGCATTGATCCCGAATCGGGCTTTTGTTTTGGAGTGGTGAATGCCATTCAGGTGGCAGAAAGGGAACTGTCGGAACTCAAACAGTTGTATTGTCTTGGTGACATTGTTCATAACAACATGGAGGTAAACCGGCTGCATAAAAAAGGTTTGCGGATTATTGATCACGAACAATTCAGTAAACTTCATGACTGCAAGGTGCTGATACGGGCACATGGCGAGCCTCCGGAAACATACCGGATAGCTCTCCGCAACAATATCGAACTCATCGATGCTTCATGCCCCGTGGTACTTAAACTTCAGAACAGGATAAAAGAAGGTTATGATTTGATGAAAGCAATTAATGGTCAGATAGTCATTTATGGCAAAGATGGGCATGCCGAGGTTAACGGATTAGTAGGACAGACAAAAGACACAGCCATTATCGTTGAATCGGAATCGGATTTGGATAAAATTGATTTCACACGTCCTATCCGTTTTTATTCCCAGACCACCAAAAGTACGGATGGCTTTCAAAAACTAAAGCAAAGCATCGAACAACGAGTAAAAGAAATAAATCCGGAAGCGCCTGATTTTATTGCTTACGATACTATTTGTCGCCAGGTTGCTAACCGGGCACCTCAACTCAAAAACTTTGCCCGAATGCATGATGTAGTAATTTTTGTAAGCGGGAAAAAAAGCTCAAACGGTTTATTTTTATACGATATTTGCCGGTCGGCCAACCTAAAAACTTACCTCGTCTCAGGCAAGGATGAGATTAATAAGGATTGGTTTGCTGATGCAACCCATGTCGGAGTTTGCGGGGCTACTTCCACACCTAAATGGGCTATGGAGAAAATTGCCGCTTATATTTTAACTTTAAACAATTAATCATGAACGAATCAAATAATTACGAATTACGAATTACGAATTACGAATTACGAATTACGAATTACGAATTACGAATTACGAATTACGAACTGTTAATGCCTGAATAGCGTTGACCGTTTTCACTTACTTTTTTTCATTTTTTGAGTTGTTAATTCACGAGTGATATTTGAGCCGGAAGGATTGTTGTCCTCAGCCCGGAGGGCTGAAAAGTCCTCCG
>Ga0268360_1000365_pt1 | contig 82904 bp, 78 predicted proteins | sample BioMet11_FD_192465 | JGI IMG/M metagenome (GOLD analysis project Ga0268360, IMG submission 192465) | Sewage microbial communities from Oakland, California, United States - Biofuel 11 (Illumina Assembly) | ecosystem: Engineered > Wastewater > Sewage > Unclassified | place: USA: California... | reverse complement strand
CAAGACCGGCGGCGAGCATGCAGGCGAACGTAAGGTACGGGTTGCACATCGGGTCCGGGCTGCGGAACTCGGCACGGGTGCTGTTGCCCCGGGCTGCCGGCACGCGGATGAGTGCCGACCGGTTGGTAGTGCTCCACGAGATGTAGCAGGGTGCTTCGTAGCCGGGCACGAGGCGGCGGTACGAGTTGATCGTCGGGTTTGCTACCCTGGTGATCGCCTTTGCGTGCTTTAAGAGACCGCCGATGTAGTAGAGGGCTGTGTCGGACAGGCCGTCCTTGGAATTTGCATCGTAGAATGCGTTCTTGCCGTTCTTTGCAAGCGACCCGTGGGTGTGCATCCCGCTGCCGTTGATGCCGCCGAGCGGCTTAGCCATGAACGACGCGTGAAGGCCGTACTTGAGTGCGATGGCCTTTGTTGCAAACTTAAAGGTCATGACCCTGTCTGCGGTCGTGAGTGCATCGGCGTACTTAAAGTCGATTTCGTGCTGGCTCTCGGCAACTTCGTGGTGGGACATCTCGATCTCGAATCCCATCGAGCTTAACGCGAGCACGATATCGCGGCGCACGTCCTCGGCCTTGTCCTGCGGGGCAAGATCGAAATAACAGCCCTGGTCGATGAACTGCGTGGTCGGCTTGCCGTCCACCATGTTAAAGAGGAAAAATTCGAGCTCCGGGCCGGTGTTGAAGGTGTAGCCCATCTTCGACGCGGTTGCCATGGCCTTTTCGAGCACATAACGGGGGTCGCCCTCAAAAGGCTTTGCACCGTACGTATACACATCGCACATGAACCGGGCAACCTTTCCTTCCTGGGGTCTCCATGGAAGGACCGCATACGATGCCGGGTCGGGCTTTAAGAGCATATCGGACTCTTCGATCCGCGTAAATCCTTCGATCGACGAGCCGTCAAACCAGATCCCTTCAGTGAGGGCTTTTTCTGCCTGTACCCCGGGGATTGCCGCATTTTTTGGCATACCGGGGACATCGGTAAACTGAAGCCGGATAAACTGAACCTTATCGGCCTCGATTTTCTTCAGCAACTTGGATACGTCCGCAGACATAATGGAAATTAATTTCCAAGCAATCAGATTTATATCTTCTGAACAAACGTTCTAGGAAAGAGTGTACACTATCCGCGAAATGCCGGAAAGATTACATTCAATTCAGCGAAGCATTCACTAATATAGGATATCCCGATTGTGATGGAAAATGTGCGGAATCATTGGTGTCATTGATAAACGCCGCCAGCTCATGGACGGCAGTAAGATACGAGAATCCCTCGCTTTGATGGACGAGCGGGGAAGCGGAGAAGGCGCCGGGTATGCAGCCTACGGGATTTACCCGGAGTTTGCCGACGCCTACGCCCTCCATGTCTTCTTCGATAATGTCCGGGAAAACAAACCGGCATTTGTTAAGGAGCTCGAAGAATGGGGACGGATTATTCATGACGAGCCGATCCCGATCTACGAGGCCGGGATAAAAAAGGTCCACACACCCTGGCGGTTTTTCTTCAAGCCGGATGTCACAAAAGCACAGGAACCCCATACCACTGCCGACGATATTGTCATGCGCCTCGTAATGCACATCAATTCCGCACGAAAAGGATGCCTCATCTTCTCATCGGGAAAGAACATGGGCGTCTTCAAGGCTGCCGGCTGGCCCGAGGAGGTCGCAAACCTCTACCGGATCCAGGACTACAAGGGCTACCTCTGGCTCGCCCACAACCGGTACCCCACGAACACGCCCGGCTGGTGGGGCGGGGCCCATCCCTTTAACCTCCTTGACTGGAGCGTTGTCCACAACGGCGAGATCACTTCGTACGGGACAAACCGGCGCTATATCGAGAGTTACGGGTACGACTGCACGATGTTTACCGACACTGAAGTCGTGGCGTATCTCGTGGACCTGCTGGTAAGGAAACACGGCCTCTCAGAGAAACTTGCGGTAAAGGCTCTTGCCCCGCCGTTCTGGGACGAGATCGATGCAATGCCGGAAAAAGAACAGGAACTCAACCGGGCACTCCGGCTCACCTACGGCCCGGCGCTCATGAACGGGCCGTTTGCCATCTGCGTTGCAACGGCCGACACCTTGGTCGGTTTTACCGACCGGATCAAACTCCGCCCGCTCGTTGCCGGCGAACACAACGACCGGCTCTACATCTCGAGCGAAGAGGCGGCAATCAGGCGCATCGAGCCGGATATCGAAGATGTCCGCATGCCAAAGGCCGGCGAGCCTGTGATCGGGAGGGTCATCGCATGAGCATCGGGAGCGTCCCGCTCCGGTTCAAGGTCGAGATCGACCCCGAGCGGTGCATGAAATGCGGACGGTGCGTGGAGAACTGTTCGTACGGCGTCTTCCGCAAGGAGGGCGACAACATCGTGGTCGCCAATCCCCGGGGATGCGTTGCCTGCCACCGCTGTCTTGCCTTCTGCCCCCGCGATGCGATCAGCATCTATGAGAAACCGACCGATTACCGGAGCCACCCGGTCTGGACCCGCGAGGTCAGGGAAGCGGTCTTTAACCAGGCAAAGACCGGCAGGATCATCGTTGCGGGGATGGGAAACGTTCTGCCCTACCCGATGATCTTCGACCGGCTCGTGCTCGATGCCTGCCAGGTGACAAACCCTTCCATTGACCCCTTGCGTGAGCCCATGGAGCTGCGGACCTACATCGGGAAAAAACCCGCAGCGCTCTCGGTAAAGGAAAAGGCAAACGGCGACACGGAGCTCTTAACAAAGCTTGCCCCGAACCTGAAACTCGAAACGCCGATCATGATCGGCCACATGAGCTACGGTGCGATCAGCCTCAATGCCCAGACCGCCCTTGCCATGGCAGTAAAAAAGATGGGAACGTTCCTCGGGACCGGGGAAGGCGGCCTGCACGAGTCGCTCTACCCGTACCAGGACCACATGATCGTGCAGGTTGCAAGCGGCCGGTTCGGCGTTGACATCAACTACCTCGAACGTGGGGCCGCGATCGAGATCAAGATAGGCCAGGGTGCAAAGCCGGGTATCGGCGGGCACCTGCCGGGCGAAAAAGTCTGCGCCGATGTCTCCTGCACGCGGATGATCCCGGAGGGGAGCGACGCGATCAGCCCGGCGCCGCACCACGACATCTACAGTATTGAGGACTTAAAGCAGCTTGTGCACAGCCTTAAGGAGGCAACCGAGTGGAAAAAGCCGGTCTTTGTCAAGATCGCCGCTGTCCACAACTCGGCGGCAATCGCCGCAGGGATTGCCCGCTCGGGCGCCGATGCCGTAGTTATCGACGGGTTCCGGGGCGGCACGGGTGCTGCACCAAGAGTCTTCCGCGACCACGTGGGCATCCCGGTCGAAGCTGCGGTTGCAAGCGTTGACGCCAAGCTGCGCAAGCAGGGGATCCGTAACGAGGTCTCGATCATTGCAAGCGGCGGCATCCGCCAGAGCGCAGATATCGCAAAGATCATCTGCCTTGGTGCCGACGCGGTCTACATCGGAACCTCTGCACTCGTTGCCATGGGCTGCCGGGTATGCGGTACCTGCAACCGGGGCACCTGCGCCTGGGGCATTGCAACCCAGCGCCCCGAGCTCACAAAACGGCTCGATCCGGTGACAAACTCCGTGCAGGTCGCAAACCTGATCCACGCGTGGACGGACGAGATCGCCGAGCTCATGGGAGCGGCCGGTATCAACTCCATCGAGAGCCTGCGGGGCAACCGCGACCGTCTGAGAGGATACATGCTTGACGAGGGACTGCTCAACGTCCTCGATGTCAAGACCGTGGGGGCGTAATTTATGGCAGCACTTCGCATCGATGCAAAAGACCTGCATTACACCCCCCTCAACCAGCAGATCCGAAAAGCGGTCTCTGATGGCGTAAAGGAGATCGTCATCGACAACGTGCTCGGCCAGCGCTTTATCGCTGACGGCCTCAAAGGCGATGACGTAACCATTACCGTAAACGGCGTCCCGGGCGGCGACCTCGCAATGTTCATGAGCGGCCCGACCGTGATCGTCCACGGCAACGCCGACCACGCCCCGGGCAACACCATGAACCAGGGCAAGGTGATTGTCCACGGGAGCGCCGGCGACGCGACCGCCCATTCCATGCGGGGCGGCCGGGTCTACATCCGCGACAACATCGGGTACCGGGGCGGCATCCACATGAAGCAGTACAAGGAGAAACGCCCGATCCTTGTCGTGGGCGGTTCGGCCCATGCATTTCTTGGCGAGTATATGGCCGGCGGCCTTTTGATCGTGCTCGGCTTAAACGGACAGGTCCCGGTTGCGGAACGCGGGGTAGGGAGCGGGATCCACGGCGGCGAAATCTATGTCCGCGGCGAGGTCGAGGCGAAGTACCTCGGCGTTGGCGCAAAACAGCTGCCGGCAACGGCCGAACAGATGGCGATGATACAACCCATCATCGAGGACTTCGCAAAATCGTTCGGTCTTGACCCGGCACCGCTCTTAAAAGAAAAATACTCGCGGATAGCGGCGGCGAGCGCACGGCCGTTTGCCAACAAGTATACCCCGGAGTGAGAATAATGGCAGCAAAAACTTACCAGGATCTAAAAACCGAGGTCTGGGACACCGGGAAATGCTCGGGATGCGGCGCATGCGTCGCGGTCTGTCCGGCCGACGCACTCTCCTTTGCGGAAGGAGAGATGGTGGCAAGCCCGAAGAGCAACGGCTACTGCAAGCAGGTGACCGATGGCGTCCCCTGCGGTGCGTGTTACGCGGCCTGCCCGCGGACGGCCGACCAGCCCCACGAGACGCTCGGGAACTATCTCGAACTGCTCACCGCAAAGGCAACGTTTGCGGTCCCGCACCGGCAGAGCGGCGGGGCGGTCACGGCAATCCTTGCAAACGCTCTCGATTCGGACCTGATCGATGCCGTTGTTACGGTGACCGAGGACCGCTGGACGCTCCGGCCCTCCTCGGCCGTGATCACGAAATCGGAAGTCCTCGTAAAAGAGGCCGGCAGCCGGTACAGCTGGTGGGTGCCGCTCCTTGCAGCGCTCAAAGAAGCCGTGGTCACGAGGAAGTACACGAAGATCGCGGTCGTGGGCGTTCCCTGTGCCGTGCAGGCCGCGGCCCGGATCCGGGCAAGCGATAACGACCTGCTCCGCCCGTACGGGAATGCGATCCGCCTTGTCATCGGCCTTTTCTGCACCGAGACCTTCGATTATGCCGGCCTCGTACACGGCAAACTCGAAAAGAAGTACAAACTCGCACCGCACGAGGTAAAAAAGCTGGACGTCAAGGGCAAACTGGTTGTCCAAAAAGAGGACGGGAGCGAGCTCGATGTGCCGCTTGCAGAGCTTGAAGATGCGATCCGGCCCGGCTGCCGTATCTGCACGGACTTCTCCTCGCTCTGTGCCGATCTCTCCGCAGGTGCGGTCGGGAGCCCGGCAGGATCGACCACGCTTATTGTAAGAAACGGGACCGGTAAGGGATTTGTCGAGAGTGCCGTCCGGAACGGAAAGCTCTCTGTTACAGCCGGTGCCGACACAGCCGCAATCGAAAAGCTTGCAGCGTCAAAGATTAAGAAAAATTCCCGGAAATAATTTCCTTTTTTGCTCTGTAGAGAAATCCCCTTACAATTCTGTTCAATCCCCTTCAGGGAACCAGATCAAAAATCTGAAAAGAATGTTTATCCGAAATTTATTTCGTACCTGGCCTGTATTGTAGTGATTCTGAATTATTGGGTATTCCCCTTTTTTCCGAGGTCTTGCGGTAACCGGGCAAAACCAAAAAAAAATTCCCCAGAAGCCGAATTTTTTTAAGGAATCTAGCCACATGGTATAGTATCGAAGATTGCCGGGAGCCTGCGATCGTAGGTCGTGCGTTCCCGGAAGGGTGAAGTCCATGAAGATGATCAAGGCAATGATACGTCCCGAGAAGTTCGAGGATGTCAAGACGGCACTGGATGCTGCAGGATTCGGGGCAATGACCGTAACGGATGTCGAGGGCCGGGGCGTCCAGAAAGGCATCAAGCAGCAGTACCGGGGCGCCGAGTATATCGTCGATATGATCCCCAAGCGCGAACTCGAGATCGTAGTTGCCGATGAGGCCGTGGATAAGGTAGTCGAGACCATCAAGACCGCCGCATACACCGGCAAGATCGGCGACGGCCAGATCTTTGTGATCCCGGTCGAGGACTCGATCCGGGTCCGGACCGGAGAACGGGGAACAAAAGGGATCTGACAGGATTCCTTTTGTTCCTGAAATAGTTTTTTTCTGGCTGCAGCGGGTTTCCGGACTGTCATACCCCCGCAGGTGTGGCTGTGCGGCCTGAATTCACCGGTCATGCCATACGAAGGGGCATGCATTGTCCTGAAACAAACGGCACGAACCGGCTCCATTATCCCGATCGATTAAGGAAAATTCGCCCCCGGGATCCCCATGGCTATCACTCAAATCCCGTTTTGGCGGGATTTATCGTGCCGGGCAGCAGCGCGATACTGGTGAGGGTCGCGGTAACTGATGCAACCGGATGAGAGGGTGAAGGCGACTGCATCTCTCGGGTTTTATCCATGGCTTAATTCTGTGCGGATCAGGAATTTCCGGATCCCGGGTCTGGCGTTTCCCGTACCGTTTTTTCTTATCATGCTCCCTCGTTTTTTGGCACCTCCCGGCCTGCGGCCCAGTATATGGCACGGAATAACTGGTAGAGCGGACTCCCGGTCTTCGGGCTTTTGCTGATAAACCGGGAAGCGCCGTTCCGGTAAGCATTTTCCCGTATCTCAGGGGAGTCCTCCGCAGTAAAGATGATGAACGGTGTCGTGCAGCCACTGCTGCGCAGTCTTTTTAGCAGCGCGATCCCGTCCATGCCTCCCGTCATGGTATAATCCGAGACAATGACATCGGCAGCGGAACATGACAGCCATTCCAGCGCTGCTTCCCCGGAACCGAGCAGCCTGACGGTAAAGGCCCCGCACCGGTCGCAAAAAGCGGCAACGATCCTGCACGCTTCGATGTTGTCATCGATATAGAGAAGGCGGATCATCATCCCGACCTGCCGGGCATAACCTGCTGATCCTGTGTTCGCAGTTATCCCTACTAAGTATTTCATATTTTAATATATACTGATTTCTGTTATAACTTATACACAAATACTATATGTGTGTACATTACATAGGCCAAAAACAACCGGATAACCAGCAGACAAAATTACAAAGATAACCGAAAACAACGGTAAATAATCCTTTAAAACACCATTTTACGGGTTACCGGGACTTTTTTCGAGCACATGGATCCGGTTAAGAAGCTCCAGTTCCCGCCGGGCAAACGTTGTCACATCGGCAATGAGAATGTACGTGCTTATGATATTCCCGTGCCGGACCGAATTGATCTGCCCATAGACATAACGTTTCTCCCCGTTTTTGCACCGCAACCGGGTCTGGAAGGTTGCGGGAGGATCCGTACAGCTCCGGGATTTTCGGTACAGCTCGTCCACCATCAGCCGCGTTTCCGGCAAAGAAAGGATCCGCCCGTTCGTAGACAGGAGCTCCTCCAGGGAGTATCCCGTGATCTCGGCGATGCGCCGGTTGCCGTATACGATCTTGTCGTTTTCTATGATGAGGACCGCGTCCCGGATATTGTCTGCCATCATCCGGAACCGCTGCTCGCTTTCAACCAGTGCCGCGTCCTTGCTGATAAGCTCGGTGACATCGGTCAGGATAATAAAAAGATACCGGATCTCGCCATGCTGTACGCTTGTGATCCTGAGGTACACGTTCCGGTCCACACCGTCTTTCCGGCGGATCCGGCACTGGAGATCCGCCATCCCCGGATCCGGTTTTTTGGCTTTTTCAAGAAGCGCTTCAATTTTTTCCTGGTCCTCCGGGGCTATGAACTGTGCAGGTTCCATGGCCCAGAGTTCTTCGACCGTATAACCTGTGATCTCCACCAGGCTGCGGTTAACAAAGGTGCATTTCTCGTTCTCGATAATGAGCACGGCGTCGCGGAGGTTTTCTGCCATCATCCGGAACCGCTCTTCCCATCCGCGGATCTCGCGCTCCCGCAGGATCTCTTCGGTCACATCGGTCAAAACAAGCGTATATCCCCGGGCGCCATCGTCAAAAACCGTGAGGAGGGATTTCTGTTTGAAGATCCGTTCCCCGTTCTCCTGCGAACGGAACGTGATCAGATCGTCAGCTCCCTTATCCGGCAGCGCAGGAAGCGCACCGGTGAGTTCGTGCAGGTCAAGCCCGGGAGCGCGGAGGTACGAGACGTTTTTTCCGACTGCTTCAGGGCGATTCAAGTGGAGCAGCGAAAGGAACCGGTCATTGATATCGACAATACGGAATTCCCGGTCAAGAACCATGATCAGGTCTTTAGAACAACTGAGCATGGCCGAGAGCGGAACCCTTTGCGACAGGGTAAAAACTTTTGCCATGCCGTACGTCCGCATATCCACGTGCCCGGAAATCAGGAGGATGTCGAGGTACCGCCCGGTGGTATTCTTGTTTTTCTGAAGAGCTTTTGCAATATCGGTGACACTCATCCCTTCCGGGTTTTGCTTCAGGAGATTCTTGATCTGGACAAGCTCCCTGCGATAATTATGCATCATGTAACAAACGGATTTCTTTTTTATAGATACATTATACAGATAATACGAATTTATAATTTTTGGTTATTGCCAATATGTACGTCCTATATCAAATAAATTTATAAATTGAGATGAACAACATATTCAATAGAAAAGGAAGGTATTGGAGGAAACCAGAACATGGATTCCGGAGTTGTCAGTCTTGCAAGCCAGTGGTATAACGTCCTCATGACGTACTTACCAAGTATTATAGGAGCACTTCTTGTCCTCGTGATCGGCTGGATTGTCGGCCGCCTTCTCGGCCGGGCAGTCAGGATCATCCTGGACAAGATCGCAGATCAGCACATCGTCGGCGAGGGTGCGGATCTGGCATCGGTACGAGGCTCGGTGAAAAATGCCGGGATCACGGTAGGATATATCGGCGACATCTTTGTCCGGCTGATCGTGTACATGGTAGCGATCCTCGCGGCAGTCGATATCCTCCAGATGGAGTACCTCAGCCAGCTCATGACCGTGATCATCGAGTACATCCCCCACGTTGTTGCATTCGTGATCATCCTGACCGCAGGGTTCCTCCTTGCAGATTATTTCATCGACTTCCTCGGCAGGTACTATGCCCAGCAGGACATCCAGTTCATCGACCCGGTCCTGTTCGTCCTCAGGATTTTCCTGTATTTCGTGATCGCCGTCCTCGGCCTCTCCCAGCTCATGCTCGACCTCACGATCATCTACACGTTTATCACCCCGATTGCCTGGGGTATCGGGCTTGGCCTCGGTGCAGCCATCGCAATCATCGTCGGCTTCGGGCTCAAGAACCGGAGCGAGGCGATCATGGACCGGATCATCGCTTCCGTGAACGAGAAAAAAGAGTAACCTTTTTTTGAGGTGAAAATACGAACTCAATCACCGTAGTAGTCGGGATAATCCAGCTGGTAATCGCGGTCCTGTTCGCAGTGATCGCGCTCTATATGGGATTCTCCATCTTTGGAAAAGTCACCGGAAAGACAGACGAACAAAAAGAACTTGCAAAAGGCAATGTTGCTTTCGGTATTATTGTCACGGCAATCTTTATCGCCATCGGGATTATGGTCCAGTCCGGCATTGCCGGCATCTCGGTCGGCATCAACAAGGCCGCAGCGCTCGGGTTTGTATCCGTCGACGGCCTCACGGTAATTGCGATCGCCATCATCCAGCTGGTGCTGGGTGTTCTCCTTGCAGTCGGTGCCATCTACCTTGCCCTCAACATCATCGACAGGTTCACCACGGAACTCAAGGAGTTCGAGGAGCTAAAAAAAGGCAATGTTGCCGTAGCGCTTGAAATGGCCGGTGTCATTATCGCAGTCGCCCTGATCATCCAGTCCGGTATTACCGGGATCACGGCAGCACTCGGATAAGAGACAGATCTTTTTTCCCGCATACCGGATTACGGGTGTGCGATGCGAATGGTTGTAAGAAAAAAATGATTTGCCCTGTCATCTCCTCTTGTATTTCCGGAACAGGTAATAAACTCCCCCGGCAAGGGCGAGGATCAGGACAATGCCGAACAGCGCCACAAGCGACTGTTCGTGGATCACTACCCGGAAATCGTCGGTCTTTTTTACCTGGTCCGATGCTGCCGATACCGTGATCTTGTAATCGCTTGCAACAATGTTTGCCGGCGGGACGATCCGTAAGGTAACGGTCGAACGCTCGCCGGGTGCGAGGCCGGCGATGGTCTTTGGCGAAACATCCGCGGTCCACCCGTCGGGTGCGGAGACTGTGACGTTTACGTTTGTTAGAGACCCGGCCGTCCCGGCGTTGGTGAGGATAAGATCGAACGTGAGGGAATCTCCCTTGTTCACATCGTACTGGTACTTGTCCGCATAGACCCGGAGATCGTAGCTCCCCCGGATCCGGGCCGTCAGGTTCACCTGGTACGTTGCCTGGGACGAATCGATGACCGCGGAAAAGTTGTATTCACCAATCGCTGCGCCGTACGGGGGAATCGCCTCGATTTTCAGGGTTTTTTCTTCCCCGCTTTTTACAAACAGCGCCGAGACATCCATGGCCGAAGCATCAGGATCGCGGTACTGCATGTACCAGCCTTCGGGAACATTCTCAAACCCGAGATGGAACGTGTCGTCGCTCTTCCCGATATTTTTGAGCGTAAGATCGTACTTCGGGTTCTCCCCGGTACTGACCGCAACGACCGGGGAACTGACCGAAGCATCGGCCGCGTACAGCGCCTTGTCGAGCATGATGGTCGCAAGGTCGGTCGTGATCCCGCCCTTGATGCGGACACCGGTCTTCTCGACGGTCCGGTAGCCGGTCTTTGCTATCAGGACGCGGTACGTGCCCGGCGTGAATCCCGCAGAGATACTCCCGTCGGCAGTGCTCGATACCTGATCGACAGCTTTCCCGGTATCTTCCGAGAAGAGCGTAACGGTTGCGCTCTTTACTTTCTCGCCGTCCTTGTCTGTCACAGTGAGGGCAAGCGTCCCGAGTTCTCCCTTGTGGGTTTTCGAGATGGTGACATATGCCCAGTACCAGCCTTCACCGATATGCACCCGGACCGAATAATCGCCGGCCGGCGTATCGGAATTTGTCTCCACGACAAGGACGATCTGCTGGCTCCCTCCCTTCGGGATCGAGATCTTGTTGATCTCGGTTGCATTATCGGCAGTCATGAACCGGATGTCCCAGTCGTACTTGTCCGCATCGAACGACTCGTACCAGAGTTTCTGGTTGAAATCGGGACCGGTATTTGCCACGGTCAGGGGAAACTCCGCAGTCTCGCCCGCCTCGATAATCTGGCCCGGGATCGGACAGCTGATGACGATAGTGGTATCTTTGGACGTAGTAAGGTCTGCAAAAACCGGGGGGAAAAGGATCCCGAGGCAGAATACTGCCAGGAGCACTGCCGGCAGCATCTTGCCATATCCCCTTCCCTGCATAGGTATACCTCCGGACATGTCCCTCTCTACCTCACGTCCATCCGCATGAAGCGGGCATACGAGAGCGCAAAGAAGCACGCCGGGAAGACAAGCAGGGCGACAAGGTTCGGGATGATCCCGGCAAGGACGCCGGCGATATCGGTGTCGCTGTGGTCGGACGTTTCAAACGCTGACGATGTTCCCGAAACGGTAACCGTGGACGATGACGACCCGGAAGATCTCATGGAGACCTGGTTTGTGGTTGCCGCCGTGGTGATCTGGCTCGAAATCCTGTCATAATTCATGGTCGGCGAGAAGAGCGACAGCACGCCCTGGATGACGCCGCGTTTCTCCCAGTACGCCTCCATCTTTGCATTGTAGTCTTTCCATGCAGGATTCGATCCGACATCGGAGAAACTGACCATGGTGCTCCTAGAGGAATTGTCCACAACCACTTTCATCTGGTCGAGAAGTTCCTGCGGCATCTGCGGAGCGGATCCGGCAAGTGCGTCCATGACCGTATCGTTTGCCATGGTGGGCAAGAGCGACGAGAGCACGATGAAGATGATCATGGTAAAGATGAGCGCCGATCCGCTGTCGGAACTTATTGTAGACATGAAAAGCGCGATGGAGAAGTACGTGAAGATGAAGAGGAACGAGACCGCCCCGAACACCGCAATGAGTACAAGTTCTCCCCCGTTCGGGACGATCCCGTAGATGAGGAGCGTTGCAAGCGAAATGAAAAGGACGATTGCCAATGCGAGCACGAGGGCCGCGATCCCGCCGAGCGCTTTCCCGTTGATCACTTCGTCGCGATACACCGGGTGGGAGAGCAGGATCTTGAGCGACTTGCTCTCCTTTTCTTTGGTGATGAGATCGAATCCCATCGCAATCCCGAGGATTGCCCCGAGGAACACAAGGTAGGTCGCGACCGTGCCAAAGACGGTCATGACGCTTGGCCGCTCGTCCATGTATCCGACAAGCGGGGATGACGATGCGGTCGAGCGCTGGTCGGTGTAGGATTTCAGATCCTTCTGGTACTGCGCGATCCCGCCGATCATGCCGATGATGGCAATGACAAGGAAGATGGAAAAGATCAGGACAAATTTCCTGCTCTGGATATGATCGAAAAATTCCTTGTGCGCAACGGTAAGAAGGCCGGATGAGGCCCGGGTCTTTCCGGCCATTACGATGCCTCCTGGTAGTAGGAGAGGAACGTGTCCTCAAGCGTGTACTCTTCCTTCGCCAGCTCGCGGAGAGGAATGCCGTCCGCCGCCAAAGTATCCGCAATAAACTCCCGGAGATCTTCTGTGGCGGTAATCGTTGCACTGCACCGGTCCGGCGCATAGGTGGCGTCGATGAGCGCCGGGTGGGAAAATGCCGGCATGGGCGAGCGGGTCGCGACACGGAACACGGTCCGCTGGTCCCCGTGCATGCCGGGCCGCGCTGCGAGTTCGTCCACGCTCCCCTCGGCAACAAGCCGCCCCCGGGCAAGGATCCCGACCCGGGTGCAGACCCGGCTTACCTCGGCAAGGATATGCGAGGAGACAAGAACGGTTGTCCCGTTCCCTGCTGTCTCGGTAATAATGCGCCGGTAATCCGCGACCCCCTGCGGGTCGAGGTTTGCGGTGGGCTCGTCAAGGACAATGACGGCAGGATTATTCAGGAGCGCCTTTGCAAGCCCGAGGCGCTGGCGCATCCCCTTCGAATACCCGCCCACTTCCTTTGTCACGCCATCAAGACCGACCAGTGAAAGGAGGTCTGCGATCCGCTTTTTCTGCAGGACGCGTTCCATGCCGTACAGCCGGGCAAAGTACCCGAGGTTTTCTTCTGCGGACAGGTTTGCGTAGAACCCGACGTCTTCCGGCATATACCCGAGGCGCGATTTTACCGCAACCGGATCTTTTGTCACATCGATCCCGGCAACGAGGCACCGGCCCGCGGTCGGCTCGATAAGCCCGGTGAGCATGAGGATCGTGGTACTCTTTCCGGCGCCGTTCGGGCCAAGAAGGCCGTAGATCTCCCCGTCCCGTATTTCGGTCGTGAGATTATCGACCGCGTTTTTCCCATTGTAGGTTTTCGTGAGATGATCGAACTCAATCATGGCTGTTTTCACCATTCTTTGCCGTGGACCGGCAGCAAAACCGGGCCGGACCTGCATAGTCCCGGGCCCGTGTCGTGCTTGCCTTCCATTCCGGCCGCACACATCCCTCTCCGGGAGATTAAAAAGGAATTGTCGCACAAATCTCAACGGATTACCAAAAAGAAAGAGACCTGTGCCGCAAACTTAATACCCTGATCAGCAAAGGAGGGGGATTCCTGCGCAGGACTATTGGTTTTTTTAATAGCTGCCGCACGGGACCGATGTGTAGATGGTTGTGCCAGATATGTTGATTATTTTCAAAGTCTTAATATATCCCTCATGATACTGAGGTGGAGTGCCGGCATTCTCATTCTCGCTGCCCTGCTGATAATCCCGGCAGGAGCGGCAAACGTGACGCCGGTATCTGAGACCATGGAGGGCAACATGACCGTGGTCAATCTCAGTGATGAAAATGCAGGATTTCTTACGGTCAGCCCGGTCCAGATCGTGATATCCAACGTAACAACCGATGAATCCGGGAAGAAAACGGCAACCGCTATCGCATACGCGGAGGACAACCTGACCGGCCTGCCCCGGACAGTCACCGTTACGGCAACAACTGCCGAAGGCACGTACAATGTCAGCGTCGTGACGGTAAAATCCGGCACGTCCCTCCCGGTCAATAACCTGACGTTTTCCACCGCTGCGGCCCGGACTGCATTCTACAAACAGACCGTAAACGCCGGAGCAAACGAGACATGGGTCGACCTCTCCTGGCCGAATGCACAATCGGCGCTCGATCTCATGGTCTATGCTCCCGACGCGGTGCTCGGCCCCTTCAACGATACCGCGGACGGGAGAGCCGACAACCGGATCTTCCTTAACGTTGCCGGGAACGGAAATGTCACCCCGGGCGACTGGTATTACCGGGTAAGAAACACCGGCAATGAGACATCGCCGTACCTGCTCAATACGTACACTTCGTGAGGCACCCGTCATGGCATCATATTCCCGGTTCCGGATCGCAGCGGCCTGCCTTGCCGTACTTGCGCTGCTTCTCGTACCGGCAGTCTCTGCACAGGAATACACGGTGACTTCGGGATACGCCCACCCGCCGCCGGCCGGTGCCGTGCCGCACGTACCCGAGCCGGTACCGTTCTGGTCGCTGCCGCTCTGGATCGTAGTATTGCAGGCCGCGTGTTTCCCGGTCGAGACGATTGCCGGGCTCAAGATCTGGCTCACGCTCGGCTACCGCCGGGTAAGAAACGAGAACGTCCTCGACCAGGACGTCCGCTCCCGGGTCTTTTCCTATATCAGAGAGAACCCTGGGATCCACCTGCGGGGGCTTGCCGGCGAGATGCAGATCAAGCTCGGGACCCTGCGCTACCACCTCAACGTCCTGCGCCTCACCCATAAGATCACGGTTGCCGAGGATCCGGCAACGGTGCGGTTCTACGAGAACAGCGGGACGTACTCGCAGACCGAGCAGCAGATCCTCAAACATCTCCGGAACCCGACAACCCGGCAGATCCTCGGCATCCTGCTCGCCCGGCCGGCCGCGACCCGACAGGAGATTGCAGATTCGGTCGGTATTACGGGCCCGTCCATTACCTGGCACATGAAGCGCCTTGAAGAAGACCACCTGGTCACCATGCAGAAGGCCGGGCGCACGACTGCATATGCACTTCCGCAGGCAGTGGCCGGCTACCTCTCGCAGCAGATGGGAAGACCGGTGCAGGCTCGGGCTCCTGCGACAAACGTATAACCGGTCCGGGTTTTGGTTTACGATGCAGGCTGTGCCGCAGGTTCCGTGTCCTGCCCGTGACCGGCGGCCGACAGCGTCCCGCGGGAAAGGCAGGCCATAATTTCCGCCGGGATAACGTACCGTACCGTCTTTTCAGTTTTTACCTGGTATACGATCCCATCCTGTTCGAGACGGCGGATATGCCAGGTCACCGCAGCCCCGGTGATCCCGAGCCGCCGGGCGATCCCGTTTCTCCCGATACCGGGAACTTCCGCGATCACTGTGAGGATTCCCCGGGCAGTCTCGCTCCTGAGATGGCCCAGAAGGAGCCGTTCGGTTTTCGATGAGGTCCCGCAATTTTCAAAATACCGGATCCGGTGATTGCCGGAAGTCGCCGCGATCGTACCGGTCCGGAGCAGGATGCCGATATGGTGCCGGAGCGTGCTTAACCTGATCCCGGTCCTGCGTGCGAGAGCGTGGAAGTGGATCCCCGGGTTTTCCCGGATGCAGGACAGGATCCAACGCCGCGTTTCATGCAGGAGAACATTTCCTTTTTCCACCCTGCGATAGCCGAGTGCTGCCCAGAATTTTACCGCAAAAAGCAGCCCCGCAGCCGACTCGGCAATAACCAAGAGAAGGATGCCTGCGGGAAGTTCCCAGACCGGGATCTCCACCGGTTTTGTCCCCACGGCCGATGGCGGGGGCTGGAGATCCCCGCCGGGCCGTACGACAATTCCTCCGGAGACCGGTACCGGCAGTACCGCTGCAAGGATAAGCACGACCGCCACAACGAGAGCGACCGCCGGTCTCATATGCCCTCGCCCTCCCCGGCCGCCGGTGCCCGCAGGATCGCAAACGACTGGTTGTTATTTACTGCCCCGTTCCCTGCCGTAACTTCATAATACCACGGCCCGGCCGGGAGACCGGTATCCTGTTCCATAAACAGGGAGATCCTCTGGTTGGTGATGCCGTTATAACTGTTATAGTACGGCCCGAGCGTTCTTTCCGGGGAATAGATGAGAAGGGCACGGGGCTTTTCCGGGTCGGCCCACGACAGGTTTATCCACTGGCAACCGGTCCCCTCGGGCACGGTATCGCGGTAGAACCGGGGCAGGGACGGCATGACCAGGTGCCCGTCGTGCAGGCCGGTACCGGTTCCCGGGCCTGTAAGAGCGGAAGCGGCCGCCGGTAACTCTGCTGACGGGGCGGTATAGCCGGTTCCCAAAAAAAGGAACCCGGCAATGATGGCTGCCGCGAGACTGCCGGCAAGGATAATGAAGACCGCCCCGGGGCGCTGCATAGTACCTTCCCGTTTTTCCTGCCGCAGTATAAAGTACGTGGCACAACTGTTAACCGGCCGGAACACAGGTTGTCCCGGACCGGCGGCCTGAAAAATGCAAGGCCCTGCCCGGCTGAAGGACCCGGTTAACGGTTGTGCCTGAAATCATTTTTCAGACCAGGGTGCAGGTGATTATGCAGGCCGGGAAAAATCCGCAGGGGAACGGGAAACAACCTGTGTCCCCGGGCGTTTTTCCCGCCTCCTGTCTGGCTAACGTGATATGCAATGATGGTACAAACCCGAAATCCTTTCACCGGGTCGCCGCTGCCTGGTGATGCCTGATGGCAGACCGCCCGGTATCGGCACCGCTCCGCACGTATATTATCGCTGGTGCAATTCTTGCAGTCGGCATCGTCCTTGCCGCACTGATCGTTTCCGGGGTCCTGCCGTTCCCGGTAAAACCGGTACAGCATGAAATCCCTAACGGGATCTCGCAGGAAGCAAACGGTGCCGATAAAGCTCCTTTGACTCCCGGCAAAGCATTTCTCTCGCTCAACGCATCCCCGAAACGGTACTCCCCGCTGATGTCTTCAACGATCGGGATCGGGATAGAACCGGTTGCCACCGGTTTTGACAAAACCGACGCCGTCTTTGTCTGGAACACTACGTACGGGCGGTTCGCTGACTGGAACCAGTCCACATACGAGGTAACGGAATACAGCCGGCAGTACCGGAACAATGGTGAAAAACTCTACTGGACGTTTTACGATATGCCCGCTGATTCGGCGGCACCGGTTGTTATTACCGTAACCGCCCTGGACAAAAAGAACGGCAGCACAATCGCAGGTTCTTCGCTGACGCTTACCTGGGACCGTTTCGATAACAGGAGCGGATATGCCATGGCTGTCGTGCCGGAATATCCGTGATCTTTTTTTTTTTGATTTTATTGAAATCCGGGATACCCCTCCCGCACGACCGCGAGAAGCGGCATTTTGCCGGAAAAATGTTCCCACAGGAACCGGATTCGAACCGCAGCAATGGCCGCGGAGCCGTGACAAGGGCTTATAAAAAAGGAAGAAAAGTTTACTCGGCGTTTATGATCGGCGCAGACCAGATGGGGCAGCCCTTGTTCGCAAGCTTGAAGATCTTCGGATTGGAGAGCGGGGAGCACCCGGTGTTCTTGCACCGTGGCATGAGCAGGTCTGTCTCGGGGATAAAACCGCCGCAGGTTTCGCATCTGTTGAATTTTGTCATGATTACCATCATCCTCGTTTTCATGAAAACCGGTTAACCCGGTTATTCCAGAAACTGTTGTTTAATAATAGTATAAGACTTTTCGATATAGATCGAGCCCACGAGCCGGTCCTGACAGATTCGCGGAGGATAACCGGTTTTTCTATCCCGGGTTACGGTTGAAACAATCCTTACTTTGTCAGGATCCACGTGCCCTCTCACTATGAACAATGCTTTTCCGGGCCCATATCGTGCCCGGATTGTCCCTGACATGTATCTGACAGACACTGATTCATGCAAAACCAGCACTAATTCGCATTGCCGGATATATTTTCACGTCTGATGGACATGACACCTAATAGCAGCGTTCCCGCAACAGGGATTATTGGGATGGGGTTAGCGGATGTGAATCTGACAGAATGAAGATATGAGGCGCCTCGGGGCATTGTGGAGGGGTATGTCCAAGCGCTCCAGGGACCGGGCAACTATTTTTGGAACTCTTTCTCGCGTCGGGTTTCTTCGCGGAGGATCTTTGCGATATCTTTTCCAAATGCCGGTAGGCTGTCGCTGATGATGCCCCAGAGGACTTCATAATCGATCCGGAAATATCCGTGCGCGATGATGTCCCGGAGCCCGGCAATCTGTTTCCATTCAAGGGCCGGGTAGCGGGATTTCAGATCGTCCGGCAGGTTCTTTGTTGCCTCACCGATGATCTCGAAATTCCGGATAACCGCGTCCTGCGTACGCCGGTCTTTTAAAAATTCGTGATAGGTCATCCCATCGGTATATTCCCGGATTTTTCCCACGGCTTCCCTGATGTCGTCAAGAAAATGGAGATACGACCTATGCATAGACGACCTCGCCAAGGATTGCGGGTTTGAGTCGCTTTTTAATGGAGCCTTTCATGACAAGATCGACCTTGCGGCCAAAGAGTGCTTCAAGGTAGAACTTGCACTCCATGTAGTTGCCAAACGTCTTTTTGCCCCGGCGAAATGTAACGAGCACGTCCACGTCGCTGTCCGGCCGCTCCTCTCCGCGTACAAAAGAGCCGAAGATACCGATGGTCGCAACCCCGAACCGCTTTTTTATTTCCGGTTCGTGTTCCCGGAGCAGGGCAAGGACATCCATACTGTACTTTTTGTATCTCCATGGACGGACTTAAAAGTGTGTGTTTTCCCGGGAGTTGGGGCCATGACATCCACCCTTCTTTTTGCGGGTACCGATACAACAACCTGTGAAAGGTCCTGAAGGGATCCGGCATACAAGGTTTTCATACCCTTCTGATTACGGGTGTCATTGCAACTATTCTCTAAAAATAGAATGCTCTAATTTTACCCTTGTTTTCATACCCTTCTGATTACGGGTGTCATTGCAACAATGAGGCCTGGAAGGAGTTGGCTGCTTATCTCAAGGTTTTCATACCCTTCTAATTACGGGTGTCATTGCAACTGCAAGTGATCAGGAGTAACTTCTTTGATCCTGCCCAGTTTTCATACCCTTCTAATTACGGGTGTCATTGCAACAACTGCATCGTATGGATATCTGAGCATACTGGTGAGCGTTTTCATACCCTTCTAATTACGGGTGGCATTGCAACAGTGCGCTTTTTTGCTCTAAATACCTTTTGCTTTGATGTACGGGGCCGGATTTTCGGGGTCGGTGCGCTGGTCTCCCAAGGGGCCCGGGGTTTATAAAGACCAGCGCACTTCCGTCGAAGAATTTTCCAATGCAATATATAACGGTTGTGACCGGGGCCCGGAAGATCGTGTCGGTTTTGGAAAATTTTGTTCAGGTGTTTTACGACGGAAAACACGATTTTTGCCGATCTCCGGGGTGAGGGGTATTTCCGGGCGCAGAACGGAGCCCGGTAAAAAATCCGGGAAAATTTTGGGAAGATCCGGAGCGCCATGCGGAAAATTACACAAAATTTCCTTTCCCGGCATTCGGGGAGCGGCGTTTTTTTCGCACGCCGTAAAGGTCCGCTTTTTAAAAATGCAGGTACAAGAATGGAAGAGATTTATTATATTACCATAGTCCCGGATGCATCGCCCGCTCCCGGTAACATATGGAGGGCAGGGGAAAGGTATGTTTCCCCAACGGCTTTCTCCGTCTGAGGAAACCGGGGGCATCCCTCCCCTTCTATGCCCGGAGATGCAAAAACCGCCGCATTTTTGCACACTTTTTTGAGATATTCCCGAATTCTGCCCGAATCGTCAATCCAAGCGAAATACGAGCTTTTGTAGAACGCTAATGTACGCTTTTGGGAGGCAGATCTCCAGTCAGATCGACCTATAGCACACGGAAATGAAAAGAAGGCCTGTTTTGGGGGTCAATTTAAATAGATTATTCAGTACATTCACGTAAAAAGAGGAGGGGGATGGTTTACTTACTCGGGAACAGGGCGGGATAAGCCAGTCTCACAGATTCATCTTCGGGGAACCATTCGGGATATGCAAAAATTATCCCAATATTTTCCAGATCGATAATTTTTGCAAGATCTCCGTTAAGGTATTCTTTCTGGCGGTAATTGAAATCCTTGGTATCCTCGATTTCTATGCCAACCTGGAAACGCAGGAATGCAATGGTACCTGAATCAATAGATCCCAGCGTTACCTTTTCCAGAATGTAGGGACTTAACAGATTGCTGAATTTTGCAAGAATTGGTTCATTTTGCTTCTGGCAAAAGATGTGGATTTCATCACCCGGTCTTCTGGCAGTATGATTGTTTCCCAAACCCACGGCTACTTTAATGGTATAATTCGATGCCAGTTCTATCCTGTTCCTGAAGAGATCTTCTATCTTCGCATCGTCTATGGATAATTTTTCGATAAATTCCGGCATATAATTGATACCGGAAACATCTGTTCTGCCAGCTTCAGACAATGTAAGATTTTCCACTTTCTCCAGGGGAACACCCAGTGTGACCACACGCCCTACACCACTATCCGTGAGTTTTTCTCCAAGACTTACAAGCCTGTTTTCACGAACACGGATGTGATGGGCAATGTTGCCTACACCCCGTTCCTTGGTCCCGGTATACTGTTCAAACTTTTCTCCAATATCATTTTCAAGGAACCGCTTGAGCCGCTGCATCTTAATATATCGATCATACTGCTCGCGTAATTTTGCAAGCTTGATGCCATTATTGATATTCTGTTCACTCCGTTTTGAACGCTCGATAACCCGGGGCAGATTTTTTATCGAATCGATAAATTTCTTATTATCTTCGATCCGTTCTTCAACAACCTGAACGATTCTCTGGTATTTCGATTGAACATTCTCATCATCATAATTCTTGATCTTATCGTAAGCCCAGTCAAGTCTCTTGAGTCCTTCCCAAAAATTCTGGATATCATCGGTAAAATGGGTCTCGATAACAGAATATGCCTTGTCGCATTCGTGCTGGACCTGCCCGATGAAATAGTTAAAGCAGCGGAGCCGATCGCTTCCGACAACAGACAGGCAATCCGAATCAATGCGGGTTTCGTTCAGATCATCTGTCGGGAGGCTGATCAAATCGGCAGCATGTTTGTCAAGCACCTTCTTTTTCTCTTTATCCGGTGCTATGCCCAAGGCATCACTTTCAGCAGCGTATTTTTTAAGATTCTCAAGAGGGATGGTGATCTCGCTCTCTCCAAAAATAACAAAAGGATACTCCTTCTTGTTATGCCACAGGTTTTCAATGCCGTTTGGGTAAAACGGGAGGTAATACATCATATAGGCAATCTGGTGATTGACATCGTCCAGGTACTCCTCGGCCTCATCGGAATGGCCGTCCCTCAACCGGATGATTGCGTCTTCATCGATGCCGAAAAGGAAATACCGGTCAAATGGTCTTTGGGGGATGGCTATGTCCTTTTTGGGATACGAGTTGAAGGTAGGAATGTTCAGTCCTTTGGGGGGATTACTTAACAGTTGGATCTCCCGAAGAGCTGCAAAGGAATTTGCCGGATATTTTTTATCGAACTTTGCCGTGCTGATATCGTTAATATTGGTGGCCGAGGGCAAAATCCCGATACACCAGATTATCGGATGGATATGGGCTTCAGAGAAAATTCCTTCCGCCAGTTCACGTACTGTTGCAATGAGGGAGGGGAATGCCCCGCTGCCGGTTCCACCACCCAGTGTATGAATAACCCAAACAAGAACACGCCGGTTCTGTGTTTCGCGTTCTTCCTGCCAGACCGTTTTGAGTTTGGTCATTGCACCGGTTATTGCCGAGCTTACCCGCTCTGAATTCAGATCGAATAAAAACCGTGCATATATCCGGTCACGGATGGCACCGCCTCCGCTGGGTGCAACACCATCATAGAGATAATTGCACTTGTTTATCATTTCACGGATGGCATACCCCGTTTCATCAATCGGAACCGTCTGGATACCTTGTCCGTGGGTAATCTTCTCGTCCAGATCCTTCCTGTTCGAATCGATAGCAATAAACTCATAATACTTTTGCTGACCTTTCTCTCTCACGACATCGGAAAATGTCTGGACGGTTTTGATCCCACCCATCCCGATACCGATAACCAGGGTTGGTAATGTCATTTTTTGCCTCCTTACTCAAAACCACCTTTGATTTCGCGTTTCTCTGACTTTTCGGAACTACCTGAATGTTTATCCTGAATTGAACTTTTATGGACACCCATCTCATTTCTTATTTTTAATTTCAGTGAATCAAACTCCGCGGGATTATTTTCTGCAAGTTCGAGTTTCCGGTAGATATCATTGAGAAGCTGAATGCGATCCTCCTGCATCTTTATAATCTCATGAGCATACTCCCGCTTCTTGACGATATAGATCACCAGTGCTATAATGGCAACAGCACTCAGGAAAGCACCAATTATGAGGGCATTGTTATTCCAGAAATTATTCGATTCTTCGGCTTTGAGGGAATGATATGACGATGATTTCAGATCTGCCGTCACAGGTGTAGCGGGTGTGGCAAGCGAGGGTTCGAACTGCTGACCAAGTTGCGTATATGTGAATCCGATATCCGCCACATGAAGAGTGTCCGACTGAGTCGTTTTTGGATACGCATTGAATGTTATCGTAACAACCGGCCCTTTTGGCAGATTCTCAATATAAAATCCGTCTGCAGTCGGGGTAATGTTGACGAGGGCCCCGGCCGGGTTGATCTCCTTTTTAAATGATGCAAAATCGATAAAGGCATCGGCATTTTTAAAATTTATCGTCAGATCTTTTATGTCGCTGTCCCCTGCGGAAAGCACAAGAGTCGATGCAATCTCTTCACCATATGCCGGTGTTTGTCCGGTACCATCAAAGGTTGAACTTACCGATTGCTGAATCAATGCCGATACCGGCATTGTCAACAGGAGAATCCCGACAAGAATCGAGATAAAAAGAAGCAGCAGTTTCTTCATACGGCCAATATATGCAACTCCACCCGATAAATTTAATGAAATTATTCGGACATCCGAGCGCGTGTTTTTATAATACAAACCTGTGTAATCGCATCTCATTTTATCACCACAAATCAGGAGGAAATATTCTTCCTCGTATAACCTGAATTATCCACTTAAAATTAGGGAGCTGAGGTAACCCCGTTTTTTTAGAGATTGCGGGGCATTCCAGGATGTCCAAACGTAAGTCAAAAGCTCGGTAAACAAAAAAGTACGATAAGAAAACGTTTGGGAAAAATTATTCGATTGTCACTACCTGGATATCCTCCTCATGAAATCCAGGCATTTTTAAAAATTCATTTCTGAAACGGGTTATAGTACTTTCCGCATCTTTTGGATTGGTAACGATTAGTTCAAACGTTATTCCGTGTTGATCGTCATATATCCTTAAAGACTGGATCGCTCGGTGGCCAAGCCAATGGGGTCGTGAAGATTCTCTCCATTCAGGATCGTGCGTAACCTCCTCATACGTCTGGTTCCGATCATTTTTCTGTGCCCTGCGCTTATCGACATCCATTGCATCGGCAATCCTGAGAAGGACACTCATAAATCGGAGGTCTTTTTCTTCAGGCAATAGTGAGTCCTGACGGTGAGACCGGCAGAGCGTAACGACCTGACCCTTTTCTTCTTTCGTTAGTAAGCCATCGAATGCTCCCCGATCAAACCATTCTTCGATGAGGTTCCCGGAATATACTTCATGATGCTCCTGCGCCTCGTCATGGCTGACATCGGGGTAGATCATATTGGCGCCTCTCCCGATATCATGAAGCAGTGCGGCCCACTCAAGGATGTGTTGCTTTTCATTTGGCAGATTATACAGGGATCCCAGCGTTCTGACGTGGCATAAAACATTTTCGACATGGGGCCATCCATGGGTCGTAAGGTAAGGAGGGATGCCGAATTTCCCGATCTGCCTCATAAAGATAGCAATATCTTCATAAAACCACGAGGACTTTTTTAAGGGAATTTCTTTTTCAAATTTTTCCGGCACTTCCAGAGATGTATCGAGAACCCGAATAATTTCATCAAACCTTTCTTTGCTATACGGCTGCCCGTCGTAAAATGCTCTGACATCCTGTCGGGGATCTAATTTGTCGAGTCGGAAAGCTGCCGGAAGAGCGCTGCTTTTCCAACCCGTAACTACAAGAATACGCCTTGAAGAGGATTCACCGATTATGCCCACAGCATATTCTGTTTTGTATTTCTCGCATGCATCGCTCAGTTGTTTGAATCCGTTACTTTTGGCCAGTCGGGGTATAGCAACCACATGTTTTTTTCTGATTACAGCATCGGGTTCCGGTATGTCCGACCGGAACTGGAAGAACCACGCCACATCATCGCGTATTATCGCATCAATGATTCTGTCCAAAGAGATTGCCGAGTCCTTGACACATTCATCAAGAGCATTTGCCATACGTTCTTCAAGCCGGGTGACAGGAAGTTCTCCGGAGTCCCGTACAGAGATTGCGCCAATTCTCCCCCAGAACAACGAATTTTTATCCGGTTCACCAAAATGGGTTGTACTGGCTGATGATGAGATAAGGATCGTAGCACCAGCAGTGCGGGCTGCCCCGTACAGGGTTACGGCATTCTTATGCCGATCTATTATCCAGACTCTGATTTTTTTCATGGATAATTCTTTGATCCGGTTAATTCCCTCAGTAACGGAAACTGAGGGGTACCGTATTTTGTCATCACCGATGGGGATATTAACAATGACCACCAGATCGCCGGCGTTCAGTGATTGAAAATCATAATTAGGGAATGTGATCCCCCAGAACAAGGTTGCATAGGCTGTTCCACAATCTGTCACCTTTGTCAGATCTTTGGGAACTGGACAATAGTTGCATACCGTTTTTTTAACAGTATATCCCACTCTTTCCAGATTCCTTTTTGTAAGGGCAGTCATAACAACGCTGAAGCCATTTGTCTGACCAAAAATAACTGCATTTTTTTTATTTTTTGTGGACTTCATACATTCATCTCCGCTTCAAATGAACAAACAACTTTTTTTTGCGCGCCGGTTCATTTTCACAAGAGCATTTTTCAGGAATTTTTCGTTTGGTTTAGGAACGCAGGAATTTTGACCGGCACCATCTCGATCTTTTTGACCTCGACAAGCCGGGCTCCCGCCCGATCCATCTCCTCCGGCGTCATTTCCTGTCCGCGCTGCGTAAATGCAACCGCCGGGAGATCCAGCAGGAAAAACCGGCTGCCCACTTCCAGGATCGTACTAATCATCGGGATTGGAAGACTGCCGATGTAGAGATTTCCTCCGGCAATCTGTTCTTCTGTGAGATGCGGAGTTACCGCCCCGTCATACCCTTTTTCCTTAAGCCATTCCACCGCACCCGTATGGCGGGTAACGATAATAATCATAATATATTCTCCATAAGTACGTAGAAAGACAAGTCCCTTTTGGTTTTGTTCTGCCGATATCGGAATCGCATTATACCGGGTGTTTTTTTAAAAAGCAGTTCACTGCCTTCAGGGAGTACTCGGGAAAAAGTGATCTTCAATTTCCCTGTAACGTAACCCCACATGACCCAATATCCATGAAGAAACGTCCTCCCGGTGTTGCCGGCATAACAGGGATTCAAGCATTTTCGTTTTTTTGAGACATCACCTGAGCCTGCGACAGGTCCTTTTGCGTTTTTCAGCAAAAAATGAGATTTCTGTCTTTTACTTCAGCCTACTGCTTGACAAACACCACATTTTCTCTTCCGCTATAACGTGCATCATGTAGGACCAGAGTATTGTCCTTGTGTTCCAGCTGAATAGTCAGCCCCAGCTGATCGACATTCAGCCGGATGGTATCACCGTTCATCTCCCAGGTTCCATGATTGCCCGTGGACTTACTGGTCATATAATAAAACGTCCCATCGGAATGAATCTCGATAGATTCATCAGGACTTTTTTGGTTCACATACGTACCGGAAATTCCGGGCATTGTCAATGAATTTGTCGTACAACCGGCAGCAAATACTGCCACAACCAGCATGAATACGATACTGCCATAGAGAGCAAGTTTAATTTTTTCCATTGTTAATCACCGCGTGTCACAAGAATATACTCGTTGTTTGGTAAATCCGGATCGGGTGCCCCACCCATTACTCTGCCGGATCTTTATACCTCAAGGCATAACGCCCGCCTTTTGTTACACTTTTGCTGCAAAGCCGTCTGCCTTGACATATATGTCCGGAATTTCAGGGTTGGACCACCGACCCCATTTTTTCCAGGTATCCTGAGTCTTACCGGTCGGTAAACGATAACCGAAAGAATTTTTTTAAAGACCGGGATACCCGGGAACCGGATACCGGAAAAGTGTTTCACTTTTGTAAAACCGGTTCGTTTTTTTACGATGGGACGTCACCATACGTGCCACCGGTTTCGGGAATCGATACCATTGCAGAGGCAGATCGGCACCCTTCGTGAACCGGGAGATCATGCCGGATGTTCCGGCAGACACCTGCGAAAATGGTACGGGTCGCCTGAGGGTCCGCCTGCATACTATCGCGTTTGCCCTTTTGGAGCCGTTATTTAGGTCATGAGCATCACGTTCCGCTCCCTACGTACTGTCCCCGGAAACCCGGATCCCGCTTCGTGAGGAAACGGTTCCGGGAACGAAAGAATTGCCAAGGGAACCCGGTGGAACCGTAAGCCGCCACGCGTATCACCGGTACACTCCCAAAGAGACGGTTCATAATCCTGCCATCGGACACTTCGCTTCGGTTCTTTTGGGGGACTTCAGGGGGGTTCCGGGGCATACCGGGACATTGTCCGGACTCTTTATAAGAAGGCATGCGATGTCGAGGAGGTAATACCGGGTAGTTCGGTCGAACCGGTGAAATACACGTAGAGAAACAGTATACAGAACAGCACTACAATGGGGAGTATTACTGCGACAATCGATCGGCCCAGAGAAAAACCGTGGAGTTCGCGAATGCCCATGGCTTCAAGAATGAAACTCCACACGACACCTATTATCATTCCGAACGGATACAGCCAGCCGAGAAGGAATGCCGGGGTCATGGAATACGACATGACCCTGAGGGTATTTTTAATTCCCTGACGACTGCCTAATACGTATATCCAGAGATGGAGCCATGCGGTAAAAGCGAAGAAGGTAAGGATGGTCTGGCCCAGGATCTTAACAATCTCAAATGTCGTCTGGTTGTTTGCCATCAGGTAATACCACAGCTGGTAGAGAACCAGAGAGAACAATATACACATCACGGCCAGCAGGACAAAAAAGTACAGGATCGTAAATGAAATTTCATCGTCTTTTGCTGCCCTGAACGTCTCAACAGGTTTTAAGATAAATCCTTTCATTCGTTCATAAATTAATTCAAACATATATCTGCCTCGTTTTGTTATCTGGTAAGGTGAAGATCTTCGATCCTCCCGGGGTGTTTTTTGGATCCTTTCGGGACGTAACATGAAAGTCTGTCAGGAATACCGACACCGCTTCTTAAGGGAGGTCTCCGTAAGTGATTTGTACAAGAGAGCAATCAGCCGGGGTCTTTTCGCCCCGAAAAGGTAAAAGGAACTCCGGATCCTGCCGGGTAGTCAGTGTTTTTCAGGGGCGGCGATGGTTTCCGGACGGCGCAGTTCTACTACGAGCAGGCAGACCAGAACAACTGTACCGATGGCTGCAAGGGCAGCGATCGCGAAGGTCAGGATGACCGGGTTAAAGATGGTTTCACGGTGCACGGCCGACAGTGCAGGAACTGCTGCGACCGGGTCCGTAGGTATGAGCGCAAGAGCGGAAACGCCGTTGCCGATCAGGACTGCTATGCCTGCGATATCGGCATTGGGATACGGCTGCCCGTTGACAAGGACCGGCTGTGTGTCTGTCCGGGTCATCGTTCCATACAGGGACAGAGCGCCCAGCAGGGCGATGACGATACAGGCGATAATCGCGATACTCAACAGGACGATTCTTTTTTGGTTTGTCATTTTTTCATACACTCCTTGTTTTTGTCATCCCGGAAGGTGCCGCCGTTTTTACCGGCCATACCTGCACTTGCGGGAAAAGATTCTGTCACTACACCTTTTTCTCCGGATACCGGCCCCGGGCATCAAGTCCAGGACTTCTGCCTTTGGATCGGACGAGATAAATTTCACCGGTCCCGGTCGTTCATGTCCCGGAGTACCGTGTTGCAAAATACTCTGAGGATTAAAGGTCCGACCCGTTGCGGCACCGTTTTTGTGCTGCCGGGTCCGTTCGCCCGTGAGTGCCTGTTGTGGAAATTACAGGCCGGGCAACGGGTGGACCGGGGAAGCGGTCTCGTCGTTTTTCCGAAAAAAGCCACGGGGCCTTGTCCGGAGGCTTCCTGTGGTGACAGGACCTGCGCTCTTCTTTTTTTACCCGCTGCATAGGGGTCCAGGGAACAGCGCAGCGTTCAGATTTCCCGCTGGCGGCAGAAGACTACCTCATAGGACTGTCGATATACCTGCGGGAAACTCGTAATGGATTACCGGCCCGGTTTTCTCCCGAGAGGTTTTCCGGTACCGTGTGCTCAGCCGGTTGTCTCCGGCATCATCGCACACGGATCCCGGCCGGGATACGGGCATGAGGAATAATTACAGACCCGGCCGATTGCACGTAATCCTGCGGGAAAAAGAAGATCTGATGAATTACCCAAACGGAGAACTCTGACCGAATTATTTTTTCCGGTAACCCGGACTTTTAACGACAGCCATGGCTCTTCATGCCGGCTGGTTCGTCTCTTGCCCACCGGCAAAAATCACGTTTTTCAGGAGAGGGGTCCTGCGTCCGTCAAGCGTTTTTATCCAGGACCGTTCTGGCAGGGAGAGGGGGATCCGCAAAACAAAAGACCTGTTGCTCCACAGTTTTCCTTTTTCGAAAAGAATTCCGGTACCTGCACTTCGGATCTCTAATTCGCACGTGCCGCATTGCTGCTGCTTATGCAAACGTTTGCACGCAGGACATGAATTCGTCAGAGTAGATTTGGAAAACGAAACACGGACACTGTTGTTTTAAAACAGAACTTCAACAGCATACGCTGTCTGTATTTTGTCTTTTCGTTTAGAAGGATAAATAATTTTCCAGATGAAACTCACCAATTTTTAGAGATCGGGGATAGTCTACAACCAATCTATGGGTAACAGGGACACATTTTAAGCTTTTTTTTAGATCTGCGCTCCGGAGAACACAAAACATTCAGCCTCTCCCTCTTGCGCCGCCAGTTCCACGAGGGGGACGGGGCACTATTAGCGATCTCTTGGCATTACCCGTATCGGGAGCACATGGGAGTACAGACAATTCCACACTATCGCAACCGGGAGATACCCAACGTATGAGAAGGCGGAAGGCTGACCTCAGGATTACCTCTTCAGACATACTATGAATACCGTGGGAAATATGAATCCCACAAGGGCAAATCCTCCGTCGGAGAACTGATTCGGGAATTCCCAACCTGGCTCCGCAGAACCAAAAACGATGCAAAAACCATGAATTCCAGTACATGCTTTTTGCAATACCTTCTGGATATCCCCGGAACGCCAATCCGGGCAAAAAATGAGTTTTTGTAGAATGCTAATGTACGCTTTTGGAGGGCAGAACTCCACTTAGATCGACCAGTACCACACGGAAATGAAAAGAAGGCCTGTTTTGGTGGATCCTTTTTTTACCGGTTTAGTACGTCGGTCTATGCGATCCTGCCCGATCCGGCTGGGTCCTGCCATGATTCTGTTTCGCAATACCACAAAAACCGGAAAAATCCCTTCCTTTTACACTTGAAAACAAAGGGGAACAGCCCCATCGGAAAATTCCCTGGCGGCCTTGTGGAGCTTCAGCCGGATCCCAGGAACACGACACCCGGTAAATCCCTGAAGTGAAGATCCCCGGTGACAATCGTATGCTTTCCCAGTTGTGCGGTCGCAAGGATGATCGCATCGGCGATCCCGCCCTCGATTTCTGTGTGCCGCAGCATGCCGGCCAGCATCGCGATCTCCCGGCTGATCGGGATCAGGGTGCAATAATGCAACATTTCGTTTACCCGGGCGTCAACCATCGATCTTCCCTGCGGGGCGAACCGCTGCGATACCTCGGCAACCGTGATCATGGAGATCGCGAGCTCCTTATCGGATTCGATAAAATCCTGAGCAGGCGATCCGGCCCGGTTCCAGTAATCGATCCAGACCCAGGTATCAAGGAGGTAAGCGATAGGGATCATCCCCGCTGTCCCTTACAAAGGGGCCGCCGCTCGGGAACCTGCCGGCCGTGGAGGGCAGGTCTTTTCTCTGTTCGCGGAACAAAAAACCGATGGCTTCGTCATAGGTCTCCAGATGGTTCATCTCCTTGACCTGGTCGAGCGTCATCTTCGTCATCAGGGAAACCTGAATGGTACTTTTTGGTGCGGATGCAGGAATTTTCTTTTCTGCCCGGCTTCTTCCACGGTTCCGGGACCGTTGGACTCCGGAATGCTGCACCAGCTGCGCTGCTTTCGGCATATACTGTATACTATAGTTTATAGCGCTAAAAAGATTTCCGAAAATCCGGCCCGTTCCCGGATTCGGATTCACAGAATAATATGGATCCCGACGGTCAGCTGGTGCTGCCCGGACCTGGCCCGGACAACGGGAAGATCTCATGCCGATTCAACCGCTGTACAGAAGGATCTGTCCTTTCCCATTGTAAAATAACGGGATAACATAAGGGCAGCCGGTTGTTGTTATCTTTTATTTGTTGGCAAGGATGTAGAGCGTTGCCGGGCAGAAAATTCCTTTTGCAAAGAAGTACAGGCCAAACCCGATATAGGGGGCATTCATCAGACACCAGAATCCTGCAGCAAAACAGAGGATCGCAATTGCTATACACATTGTGGGGACATTCCCCTTTACACTTTCAAGAGACATTTGTTTCAGACTCCATTTTTTAATTATACCGGTTCCCTCATAGAGGGCACCGGGATTCAACACCGGTTCATGCGGAAATTCCGTTAATCTCATGTTCACGAAAAATCCGGAAAAAAAGGCAGGATATTCCTGCATTCATCCGCCAGCCGGGGACTTACAACGAAAGACAACTGCATAATTACGTGAGAACAGCCTTTGAGGACACATCATGTCCAAAGGACATACTCCGGTTCAGGAAAGCCGGTAATTTACCCGGTTCATAATCAGATATCCTTCGTAAGTAAGCTTGTCGTTGGCGGCATTATACCAGATATGCTTGTCACTTTTCACATCTCCATTCACCTCCCTGATGACCAGTTCGTTGTTCCCTTTGAGACGACCCCAGGTCACGACAAGACCGGGGGTGGTCTTCCCGACCCAGGAGTTCGGATAATATTTCTGTGCGGATCCGTCCCGGTCCAGCCGGTAAATGACATAGAGGCCGTTTCCTTTGAAGACAACCGACCAGTTCCCGGCAATTTTCGCATCGGAGGATCCGGGTTTTAAAAGCGTGTTGAAATCCGCTTCCGCTACTTTCTTTTGAGTTTCCCCGACCTGTTTTGCTGTACGTGCAATATCCCGGTTCACATCATCCAGTATCGGGATGACAACATACCATACCGCAATGGCTATGACAAGAATCAGGACAACAGCGGATACTACCGTCACACGCGGTTCTTTTGGTTTTTTTCATCCATACGGTTCACCAATCATGACTTTTTTACAGAATCTTCTCCTGCGAAATGCAGGGAGCCGTTACTGAATTTTTTTACCAGAAGCGCAGTATCCGGAGAAGAGTGGTTTTTTATCGTACTTTCCCCGGGTTTTTCCCGAAAGAACCGGATGACTGCGATTGGTAAAACCCCGGGAATTTTTCATAAAACCTGTTGAAGGGACAGGTCGTCAGCGGCGAGGTATTCCCGGCAAGTTTTCCGAATTTTCACCGGCTGACGGTCTTGAATGTCAAGACAACGATGGCCGATCGATTTCCTTACCAATACTCCGGAACACGGCTCTTCCTCCCCGTCTCCCGGGACCGTAGCTGTTCCTCAAGGACCATCCGATCCAGAGGATCGTATTCCTCATCGCACCGTGTCAGGATATCCCTGTCGAGAAATGCGTTGAGGCCGGGGACGGGTGTACGAGGCGGTCCGGGCACCGTCGATGACAAAAGATAGAGTGTCTGCGACCCGGCATGAAACTGCGGGGGATTATCCGGGGGATGGAGAAAGAACCGTTCTTCAAGAGATTTTTGGTTTTCTTTTGAGTACCACCCGGCAAGCAGCCGGCATATTTTTCTCCGGATATCCTCGTCCATCGATAGGAAGAGATCGCCGGTTTCCACATCCCGGTGATAGAAGGCATACCCCCGCAGGAGCGGGTTGAGCCTTGCTACCAGTTCTTCGGGCGTTGCAAACGTGCCCGCAAGGGTCTCATCGAGCATCTCCCGAAAATGATGTACCGATCCATCCGAGGGACGGATGGAAATTCCCGCACGGTCTTTCCGGAACCTCCAGTGGAGAAAACTAAAACCGTCACGAACCGGGACGATCCGGGTCTTCTCCTCAGAGAGGTGCAGCCCCCGCGGTTTTAAAAACGCCGCGATCTCGTCCCACGCCTCTTCGGCCACGCTGCGTGAAGAAGTAAGTACGATAAAATCGTCTGCATAGCGTATGAACCGGATACCGGGGGATTTTTCCGTCTTCTCTGACTTTCCGAATGCTTTTGTAAGCCGTGGTTCCAGCCCGTCGAGCGTCATGTTCGCAAGGACCGGTGAGATGATCCCGCCCTGCGGGACACCCCGGGGTGTCGGGGAAAACTCCCCGTTGTAGATATACCCGGAGGTGAGTACCTGCCGGAGAAAGTTCCGGGATACCGGGATGTTTTTTACGAGCCAGTCATGGCGGATGTTGTCGAAACAGCCGGTAATATCGGCATCGAGAACCCAGACCTCGTCTGCCGGTTCATCCGCAAGGAAGGTACGGATGGCGGCACATGCATCACGGGCCGAACGGTAGAGCCGGTACCCGAAAGAATGGGAATCGCCCCACGTCTCTGCGACCGGCTGGAGGGCGAAGGTATAGAGCATCTGCATGGCCCGGTCGTGCATCGTGGAGATCCCGATCGGGCGCATCTTTCCCGATTCCTTGGGAATGAAAAACCGGAGGAGCGGGAGGGATTCGTAACCGGTGTTTTCCAGGTGGAGCGCGGCGGACATGAAATGGGCCGGCGTTTCCCAGACCTCTCCATCCACACCCGGCGTGTTCCGGCTTTTCCGGTGCACGACTTCCCAGACCGCAAGTGCTTTTGCCTCGTCCGCGTTTACCAGTTCGTCCTGCAGCTTTGCAATTTCAGAACGGTCACCTGAAAGAGCAGCCCGGGCGATCCTGCACTGCTGCAAAAAGACCTCTTCCCGGACACCTGCCCAGTCGACAGCGTTCCACATCGCGGCCAGGTCTTCTTTTGAGTACACCTTGTCCGCGACAATCTGGTGAGGAAAACGGATTCGTTGAAACATACGCATAACTCCATTTTTTTTGTAAGCGGAATTCCCCCCTGCAGAAACACGGGACCGCTCCGCCCCGCGAAACAGTCTGCATGCAGCCCGGCGGTATTTGAAAAAAAATGCTTTCGGTAAAACAGGATTCAGATCCCGGAAATCCGACGCTGCTTTTATTTGAGAAAATATAACTGAAAATTTTTTTCCCGGTAATGACGCGAAAATGTCAAACGGTCCTGTTCAAAAGAGAATAAATCCTCAAAAAGACTCCTCGTACCCTTCTTGTTACGGGTAGTGAACCATCAGGAAAACTCAAAGGAAAAGACGGGAACTGACACAGTTACCATACCCTTCTGATTGCGGGTGTTGATTCAAAATGATTATCATGATTTCGACTCCGACAAAACGGATAATGTTTTCGTACCCTTCTGATTACGGGTGTTAATTCAACTCGTCTTCACTTCTAACCCAGAAGAGATTGAGGGGTTTTCATACCCTTCTGATTACGGGTGTTAATTCAACCATACCGGCTTTGGAATGTTCCTCACAAGGGAGCTTGTTTTCATACCCTTCTGATTACGGGTGTTAATTCAACTGAGGGGTTTCTATTGATTCCCGCCTCTATTCAAAGTTTTCATACCCTTCTGATTACGGGTGTTAATTCAACAGTGCGCTTTTTTGCTCTAAATACCTTTTGCTTTGATGTACGGGCCCGGATTTTCAGGATCGGTGCGCGGGTCTCCCAAGGGGCCCGGGGTTTATAAAGACCAGCGCACTTCCGTCTGAGAATTTTCCGATGTAATATATAACGGTTTTGACCGGGGCCCGAAAGATCGTGCCGGTTTTGGAAAATTTTGTTCAGGTTTTTTACGACGGAAAACACGATTTTTGCCGATCTCCGGGGTGAGGGGCATTTCCGGGCGCAGAACGGAGCCCGGCATAAAATCCGGGAAAATTTTGGGAAGATCCGAAGTGCCATGCTGGAAATTACACAAAATTTTCTTTACCGCCCTTCGGGGAGCGGGGTTTTTTTCTCACGCCGTAGAGACCCGCCTTTTAAAAATTACTGCATACCTGCTGTATCCCGAACGATTATCAGAGAACGATGTACGACGGTGGTCTCGTGGGGATCGTGCCGTGAAGGTGCACGATGTTCGAAACGCAGGTTTTGCAGAGCAAAACAATCAGGATTTTTTCCTTTTCCCCGGTGAAATCCTGCCGGAGTTCCCGTGTCAGCGGAGCGGCACGGCTGACCGGGATCTCACCGGAAAAGACACTCAGCTGTACCCGCGACAGTCCCCGGGAGAGCAGGAAGTACACGAGCCGGTTCCGGACTTTCGTATCCGGAATATCGTAACAGACCATGACAAAGACCGTTTCCATACGACCACATCTCCTTTCGCTTCATTTACCGGTACACAAAAGGCCGGTATGCCTTCTGTTTTAACAGGGCGGCTGCCAGCTACCGGGCCTGTGCGTTGATTGCAACGGAGAGCGGCATATTTTGCCCGCGATATTCATACTGCGCATCGAGCCGGGCCAGCACAGCCCGGGCATATTCCCGTTTGAACTCCGGGTTAATCCGGCAACCGTCCGCTGCAACGACAAAGTACGAGGGATCCACCTGCTTGTGATGGAGCATCGTCAGAACCGTCCGATCGACAACCGGCTGCCGGAACTCCTCGATGAAATCGTACACGAGCGGCTCCTGTTTCCGGTAATCCGCGTGCAGCACGCCATAGAACGGGCTCAGTTTTGCCCTGACAAGCGCGGTCCGGATAACGCCGTACAGGATCCCGTACCCGTAACTCATCAGCGAGTTCACCGGGTCGCGGGGCGGGTGCCGGGTCCGGCCGTGGAATCCGAACGGTTTTGGAATTATCTCCGCGAGCGCCCGGTAATACCGGCGCGTTGCCATCCCTTCGACCCCGAGCAGGTCGGAGAGAGCCACGGTCTTTTTTGCCCGGGCTGCATATGCCAAAAGTTCCGGGGTTGCCGGACATTTCCCGTTTTTCATGTTCTTCCAGACATTCTCAAGCAGGCCACTCGTGTTGCGGATGGCCTGTTCCACCATCGCCCGGGCGACCCGCAGCCGGTTCTTTTCCGGCAGGGCGGACTGCCATGCCGCATTCTCGATCATCGCACACTTTGCGCAGGGAAAAAGAAATCCCGACGGGCTCCCGCGGTCGTCCAGCAGTACCAGTTCGATCCCGTGGTTCAACAGGAGCCGGATAGCGCTTGTCGAGATCCCGTGGTCCCCGGTGACAAGGACCAGCGAGAGATCGTCCGGGTCGATTGTTGTTTTCCCGCTCTTTTCTTTCTCCTGCACGGGCGGATCGATTGCGATCAGCCCCTTCTCGTTCCGGATACGTTTGCCGTAACCGGTGATACAACAGACAGTCATGGTTTTTTCACCTGAAAAATATGGAAAAGCAATAAGAAATACCGCGAAATCTCTCACGTATTCCTACTGAAGAATTTTCCCCTGTGGGAGGTGGCGTATCTGCGAACCAAAAAAAAGAGAACGATCAACTGATCCTGACTGGTTTTTTGGGCAGGAACAAATTAACAACACGATCATTGAGCGCCGGATCTTTTCGGCGATACAATACAGCAAGTTCCTTGAGTGTTTTTCCGTTGATGATGGGAAGACCGTATATCCTGCTTCGGTCGACAAGTGCCTGCTTTGTTTCACCAGTTTTAGTATCGATGATGTTAGAGGAGGTAGTGGCGATGAACGCCCTGACCCGCAGGGCGCGAAGCCCCTCCTTGATTGCTTCTGTCTTGTAGACGACCTGGTCACCAGAGTGATCATGTCCCTGCGAACCGGTCTTGCATTCGACCATGCAGAACGACCGATCGGTCATGAACGAGACATCAAGTTCATTATCGCCACCCCCATCGATCCGACCGATTAAAAGGCCGTTATAGAGGCAGCGGACATATACAGGTTCGAGCGGACGAAGGAGACCCAAAACAAAATACTCCAGCCATTTGCCGGTCAGGAACTCAGCTGCCTTTTTATCAAGGTGGCCGATAAGGTTGGCCTCCTCTTCCTGAAGCCCGAATGTGCTGGCAATCCATCTTCGAAGTGCTGCATCATGAAGGAAGACCGGATCTTCCCGGGTCAAAACGAGGCCGTTTTTATCGTACTGTTTTCTCATCTCTTTCTCTGTCTTATTTCCTTTCTCATTCCCTTTCATGCTCTGGAGTCTTTGAAGACAGGTAAAAAGGTCATGATCTTCATGACAGGCTGTGAGAGCTGCACTCAGGTCCATAAGATCGCGGGCATACTGGTTCTGCCGTTCGAGTGCACGCGGATTTCGGATCTCATATCCGTGTCCTGCCAGAAACTCTGCAGCGGTAACATGCAGCCCGCCAAGGGTTACCGGGTCTCCCCCGAGAAGATCGATGGCAGTGTACTGGTCGCTTTCAACAATGTAGAGCGCACGCAGGCCGTTCTCCCGGGCAAACAGGTATGACCCGATGCTCATCGGCTTTGTACCGCCGGTCACATTGACGATCCATTCATCGTCCGGGTGTTTTGTACAGGCATCCTTCAGGATCCCGGTGACATATTCAACCGAGTTTTCCTTTGCAATGTTAATGATCTCGGCCCTCCCGGTAAAATCCATGCCGCCGGCAGTGAGCGCCCGGAGGAACCAGACGTCGGTTTTCTTCTTCGCCATCAGGTCGGTGACCAGCAGGATGAGTTTATCAGGCCTGACCGCTTTGACCGTCAGCAGGTTGGGGACATGCTGATCGCTGATGAGGCAAACAAGTGTGGTCACAAATATCACCCCTGTTTCTTGGAGAACGGTTTTTTTTGTTGTAATGTATCTGACTTCCCAAAAGAATGCCCCGGTTGTGATCCCGAATGCGAACTCGGAAGAATAAAGTCATACCTGCCTTCCGGATAGGTGGACTTGATTTCAAGCTTAACCTTCTCGTCATTGGGATTTATTATCCCGGGAAAATATCCTCCGATACCGTCAGGAGCCCGGAAAAACGATCTCACTTTCCCCTGCTTCGGATGGGGATCCTCTTCCCGGGTTACCTCAACGACATCGCCTATTTTATAGTTCATAGGTACAGAATTGCCACGGCCGGCTGGGGAAACCGGGTGGCCGGCAATAGAAAGCCGGGATGTAAAAGCCGGGTTGACCGGAATAATGTCACCGGTCTGAATTTCCATCCGCCCGTATCCGGCATTTGTCTTTCCCCCAATACCCCACTCTTTGAGGGCTTCTTTGAGAATATCAAATGCCAGTTTTTCCCAGTTCTTTCCATTTTCATCCTGAAGATCACACGAAACAGCGACAAGGAATGTCCCGCTGACGGACAGGAATGAAACCGGGTTTGGTGCATCAAAATCGGTTGGAGCATCGGTGCCGTTGTAATATGTGCCGTGATGAGGAGTCATAATGTCATGGCTGAAAGAATCAATAACGGACTTTGGATCAATCCAGGCATCATGGAAGATAATATGACCGGCATCATCGCCGATGCCAAACAGTGTCTTGTAATACGTTTCTCCCTTTTTAAACAAGTACCTCTTTTCCTTTTCGGTTTCAAATTGCAGGGAGTTCTCCTTTGCACCCAAAACCTGATCGCAGTAATGCGCTGCAAGACCTTTCAGTGCGGAACCGGGAATATACGGTGTTCCATACAGATGATGAAGCGTAAGACCGGTCTCAAGAACATTCTCTCCCCCCAGACCAAGTACGAGGTGAATCCCGTCTTTTGTTTTGAACCGCCTGCATATCCCGAATTCAGTCAGCCCAGTTTCGTACTTTGTAAATGCCTGAGAGTAGAGTTCTTTTGAGTTCTCGATCGATTTTTGCATCGCTTGATAGAGAGCCTCTTTTGCCTCCTTGTGCCCGTCTTCCTTAACCGGGATCTGAAGGTAACGGCTCATGACTAGACCGGCATGGGAGCACTCCGGAAGGCAACGGTCTTTCCAGAGTTTTGAAACAACATCTCGGCACGCAATCTCTGGTTCGGTCATACTTACTCATCCTCAAAGAATGCCTCGGCATACCGCTTGAGCCATGCTGCAGATTCGATAGCTTCCTGTGTCATCTGCTGGTAATCGAGCAGCGGCGCGTTCCGGCTCTTTTCATGGAGCTTGGTCGTGTCCGGGTATTCCATCACCCGGGCCAGGTGCTTAAGATATATCTCTCCGGTTGTCGGACCGTTTTTCTTACCCGTTTTCTTATCCTTCTCCTTGCTCTTCTCTCTGGCAAGGACAAATGCAGTTGCCTGCACCAGCCCGCAGGTGTGGACGAGGGCCGGGAATTTCTTGGCAAGACGAGCATAATCTTCGTTCTCCTTCTTAACCTCCCCGATACAGAAAGATGCGATCTCTGCCCGACGCTGGGGTTTTGTTTTTAGACTGTGTATATCCGGCATAATCTCAACCCTGCGTAAAGAGGCAACGCGCCCGTCCTTTGCCTACAGTGGCTTTTCCGCCAATCTGGATATTCTTCAGTTCATTCCCGCAAAAGGTGGTGTGGATATCGTTTTCAGTTACGCCTTTCCGATAGACACGGTCGCACCAGGCAATACCGGCAAGGATTGTTTCTGACGGAAGCGCTTCCTCGTACCAGAGAGCGCCTTTTTTTACGATCTTTCTCGCGTCGTCAATCTTGATATGGGCCGATACTTCCGATCCCTGCATCGCAAGGAATGTAAACGTGTTGTCGGAAACGATGGCGAAACGTTCATTGAATGTTGTCTGCCACGTAACATCGGACGGATAGATTTTCTTTGAAAGGTATACTGCCCAGAGGTCTGCATTCGGATCCGTAGACTTGACAGGAAAATCCAAATCCTCGAAAAAGATCATGTTATCATGGACAATTTTTGGGGCTTTCGATGTCAGGACGGTCTCATCGTTGTCAATGGAGATATTTGCCGGGACATTAGTCCCTCCCGTAGATTCGAGATCGCGCTTCAGCCGTGCCAGAACCATCGGGCTTGTCACGTAGGCAAATGTCCCATACAGGCTCCTTATCGGCATACATACGATATGGGCATCGGTAAAAACAAGAGATCCGGCATTGGATTCAGGATCCCTGCCGGCTTCGCCGAATGCCGCCTTGATCTGTTCTTCAAGCACCTTCTTTTTCGATTGATCAGTTTCTTTCTCTTTAATTTGTGTGAAATGATCCCGTAACACTCCTTTCACTGCGGAACCGGGAACAAACGGCCAGTTTGTCACTTTCTCTCTCATGACAGGCATATCGATAAAACCAACGCCTTTCCCGGCCCCCACATGAAGCGGAGAAATTGCCTGCAGCCAGTACATTTTCGTCAAATCTGATGTCATAATTTAACCTCCATTTTTTTTCGTATGCTTCCAGAGTTCTGTTCGTAATCCCAGATTCCCCATAATGCCAGCCCGAATCCGTCTTTCCGGTCCTGAAGAGCGTCGCTCACCGGCTGGAGCCAGTATTGAGCGAGATCTGAAGACTTTCCGGATTCGATCTCGAAGAAATATACGGATCCTGCGGGAACAATCCTTCGAAGAATTTTTGGTCCTCTCGTTCCTTGTTCCAGACTGAACCCGGACAGAGGTTTCCACCGCTCAATACAGGCCGAAACCAGTTTCAAACGAATTTTATCTGCTTGATCTTCAGGTACACATGGGGGGGTACCAATCAGCGTTTTCTTATCAATCCAACCAGGAAGCCATCCCTGAGAAAATACCGTCGGTGTCGCAAGGATCATACGGATCAGCGACGCTGATTTCAGGGCATTTATTACTTTTTCAGGGCATTCCCAGCCATCGGGCTGATTTTTTTCCGTCTTAAAATAGGTGAGCCGCCGTTCCCCGCCAAAGGCGCCAAATGTTTCAAACCCGGAATTTGCATAGTGATTCTGGGCGTCTGTTTCTATACGCGCCGAAAGACCGATACCATCCGGCTGGTTCTTCAGATTGAGATCCAGCCCGATCGTCTCGAACAGGAGGGAATCTTCTGCAACCCCCCGGTCAGGGTTGATCTCGGAATGGAACCGTGATTCTTTACAAGGCTGGTCAATGCCGACAGGTTTTCTTTCCCCGGTGTCTGAGGCCTTGGGCGCTTCGAACCGGAGCCCGTCTGTATTTACCAGCCACGAGGCCATTGTATCAACAGACCAGAACGCTGCGATCGTGGCCGGTTTGAATTCATCCCGGGCCCGCGACGACAGCATCGGGGGCTGACAGATCCCTTCGGGCAGATCGCACCCTTCACCCTCTTCGAGGGGTGCCGGGCGAATCGCATAGGCTTCGTCACATTTCCCCCCGAAATCTTTTACAAGAATATCCTTCGGTGCCGGGAAGTAGAGTATATTATTAACCACAGGCAGCGGCCCATGGACAAACACGTCTTTGAGGGCCGCAACTTCGGTTTGACCGAATGCCGACTGGTCGGCGGGACTGCTGCTCATTTTCATTTTTCCAAGAATGGTCCGCACCGATCCGGCCAGGACTGAAGGGTAGGGCCAGTCAAGAGATTTCATCCTGATACCGGCGCTGAAGGGACGACTGTCACGGGCGATCACGGGATCGTGCGGACGCAGGGTAATATACGAGACATTCATGCTGCCACCGTTCCCTTTTCCTTTTTGGGTTGTGCCTGAATTGCGCTCTCCGCGATCTTCCGGGCAAGAATTAATTCATCGGCCCGTTTTACAAGAAGTGAATATGATGTCACACCGGCAAGGAGGGCCCGGATTTCTTTTTCATCTATCACTTCATCTTCACTGACACGTTTTCGTTTAAGGAGTCGCCTGACATCTTTTTCCAGTAAATCGCCAGGAACAAGTTTCCATCCCCGGTAATCCTCTGCAAGCTGACGCATATCGTAAGCGGCCCCATCCGGGAATTTTCCTTCCAAAAACAATCCTGCCCAGTGGTCAAGGCGTTCGTCTACAGGCACCCCTTTCACGGACTTGCCAGTACGATCGGTAGTATCCTGGGAAATCCACGCTTCACGCACGTTGATGGGATCGCCTCCCCCGCGAGCATGATAGTGAACGGCAAACCCGTCACGATCCGGGTTTTTGGCATCTTTTTCCGCTTCATGACCGTAACTGAGGATATCTTCAAGGGGATCTTTTGAGTGCCCGATAGCAATTCCCACCGACAGAGTGGCAGGTTTCCCGTCTTCATCCTTGAAGTCATTCACGCCGAGTAATTCACCAAATGTATCATGAAGCGCCCGTGCCGCTGCAATACAGGTATCAACTGGCAGGAATGCGAGGATATCTTCTCCGCCCGCATAGACCATAACTCCCCGGTGTTTATCGTCTTCGATAATGGTACGGGCTTTCCCGGCAAATGCTGCAAGCGTGGCAGAGAAGATCTGGTGCCTGTCGGCGGACTTGATATTCGAGATGACTTTACCCATTCGATCGCCATCCGCTACAAGGATAGCAAAGTAAGGATTCGGCTCGCCAAATGCCCGGTGTCCGTTGTCGCAGGCGCGGAGCTGTCTGGCAAGACCTTCAATCTCAACAAGCGTTTGATAGTCAGGATCACCAGCCAGATCCTTTTTTAGTTCTTCCAGGCGGGACGAGAAAAGGACCTGCCCGTCATAGGGGAAATCACCGTAGAATTTTTTCCCGTTTCGCTCGCCGGTTCCTGATGAAAATTCATTATCCCCTCCACATTTTTCCTTGACGGCATTGAGCAGGGTAATTGCGCGATCATCTCCGGAACTGATTATCCCCCGGATCCACGGATCGACTGCAACCCGGACAACAGAGGGAAACGGAATGGCCCGGTCCGTCTTTCCCCCGATCCTTTTAGTCAGGGCGACAGCGCAGAGCTGTTCGCCTTTGTTAAGGCGGAGACGAAGGCCTACCTCCCGGGGAAACACAGCATTTTCCCTGATGACCGATTCGCGTGCACCATCCAAGGAAGATTTCTCAACGCGCCATTGCTTGTTATCCCTTGCCGGAGACGGTTCGAAATTTCGGAGTGCCTTGCGGCTCCCGAAGAGGCGCATGAGCCGTTTCTGTGCGTCGTCATAATGCCCGACAATAGGAACCCATGCAGCATAGAACTCGATAACATCCTTTACCTGTGCATCCCAGATATCGGTGTTAATTGCATTCGGGATTTTACCAAGGACTGCCCGTGCCTTATCCGCATAGTTTTCTGTCCATGCTTTTTTTGCTGCGTCCTGTGCTGCAAGGTTCAGCATTTTCATGCATTCAGCATCACTGTTTGGAATGATCGCACGCACGATGTTCGCAACATTGAAAGCATCTGGCGAATAAGACGGGGAGAGCCGCTCTTTGTGTTTAATCTTTTTACTGGTTTTCAGCTCTTCGATATCACACAATGAAGGAAATATCAGCGTCCCCCCGTTTTTGTCGATCTGATATGCGGCAGCTTTACTGATCTCCGAAAGGAGATGCGAACCCATCCAGAGATCACGAGTCCTGCGAGCGGAGGCGATGAAACCCTGCACCGGGCCGATACCGAGAACGTAGAGATAGTCCGGCATTAGGGCACCTCCTTAAAATCCCGACCGAATTCTTGCACGAATACAAGGAATGCATCAAGTGCAGAACCGTCTGCGCTCCTTTTTATCATAGGAGATGTCGAATTCTTTGAATTAATGGATGCATCAGCAATTTCGTTGCGTGATACAGAGAATGATGGAGAATTATCTTCACTGGGCTGGCCACTCTTCACGTATGCCGACAATAATCGGGGTGTTTTAAGCCGCATTATCATTGGTACGCAGGAGGAGCCATCATTGCATTTTAACGGTCGCAGGATCAGAGGACTTGCCATACGATCATTTTCATCAGTGGGCTGGATCGTCGGCTTAATTCCTTCTCCACGGATTTCAAGAATGATCGGCATGCCGAATTCTGCACGCGGGAAAGCCTTGATTCCGACCATCTTTGGATCTTCAGCATGTATTCCACCCGGTCTCCCAATACTCGCATTTTGCCCCGGTTTTTTACTCCGTGGATTTCCCCCATATGCTATGTTACGAAGGGATTCGGCTTCTGGCCACCAGGATCGACCCGGGCTTTTCTTTGGTGGAATTATTCGATTTCTTCCAACCAGCACACCCTGACGGAATTCGCGTATCAGATCAATAGTATCAACCCAGCATCCAATGGGCCCACCAGTACTTTTAAGTTTTATAAGGATTTTTTCAGGAATTGTAGGCCAAAGGGTATCATTTGTTGCCGCTGTGGGAATCTCATATTTCACCAGAGCATCGCCATACGATTGTTTTATCGAGTCGATATTGGCGGGAGCTAATTTGGGTTCAACACAATAGAGTGCTCCACATCCTCTCCGTGTCCTTGCGCCAATCCCTCCAAAATTTACCCATGCCCAGATTGCGGCACAAACATCGTTTTCAATGTCATCCTGCAAAGGATTTGTCAATAAACGGAGACCTTTTTTTTCCCGCTGCTGGTTAAAGATATGCCTAACTCCCGCCATTTTATCCTTATCGGCAAAAGAGATCTTCATGAGAAAGCGTGCCGAGGTGATTACATCCGGTTGATTCCTGTTTTCCCCGGGTTTTCCATCTTCTTCAGGTTTCTTTCCCTGGAAGGGAAAAAGGGCATAAGGTAAAGGACGTCTTCTTTCGAGGTGTCCATTTCCGGCTTGCCTGATTTCAATTACACTATCAAACGGCGGAAGCCATTGAAGGATCCAGTCCCAGTTCCCATTTTTTTTCATCTGCCACACATATCGACACGGGGCATTCTGAGTTTTCTTGGTGAGGGTGACACCAATCTCGACCGGACTCGGATTCTCAGTCGATCCCCAGATCTCCCCTTCCCTCTGGCGGAGTTCTCTCACATCGGAAAAACCCGCCCCACGCGTCGCCCGCCACCAGAACCGTAGATGGCCCCGTATGCTCGATTCGCGGATGGGATGCTCCGGATCGATCTTTCCTGCATCAACACCACCTCCAAACATCGGTGTGATAACTTCGATATCGTACGTCCGGGCCACCATCCCCGGGTGATGACCGAGATCCTTCACATTAATATCGCCGGGATAATCCGGCATTGTTCTTGGCATACCTATCACCATCCTCCGAAATCCTCGGACTTTCTTGTTCTCCAGCGGTCCTTCACAAAATCTTCAGTACCCTGTATCATTCTCATGCTGCCTCCCCGTGCTTGACCACCATCCCGCCAAACCCGTACGTGCTGTGCTTCCCTATCTGGAGGAACTCGCCCATTTTCAGGACGTTTCCCACGTCAGGGTGCACGGCCGAAGTATCGTATGTGATCGAACCGACAATACCCTCAAGCGCGATCCGTTTGTCGAACATGTTCTCGTGCACGATCTTTACCGTCCGGATATTGTAGTCGAGGATCTCGGCGTCCGTCCCGAACATTTCGTCGGGGATCCGGCACGGGTAGTTCTTCTGGTCGTAGTATTTCGTGATCCGGTTGTAGGAGCGGACGCACGATTTGAGCAGAACAGAAAGCTCCGGCAGGATCTCCTGCGTATCGTCTTCGCGCAGGTGGGTTGGCGAGACAAAGACCACCTCGGTCGTTTTGTCGGTCCGCATCGAAGGCAGTTCGATTGTGCGCGCTTCCATCTGCTCGATGGTAAACGGCATCGAGCCGAAATGCCGGCTTCTCGTGTGCTCGTGGATCAGGGCCATGATACGCGGCGCAAATTTCCTGCGGTCGCCATAGATTTTCATGAAGTTCCGGATCCCGCCATCGTAGGGGACTGACAGGAGGGAGTACGGTTTGATGTCCGTCCGTTCCTTAAAGACCATGTAGTACGGGCACGTGAACCGGCTTGCGCAGTCATCGGTACATTCTGTCGTGCCATCACACCGCAGCGTATTGCCAAGCCACCCACGGAACACCGAGCCGGGAAATTCTTTTCCTATATTTCTGGGAAGAGAGATATCGATCGTAATCAGTGAACATTTCATACGTTTTACCTCATCAAAGGGCGTTGAATAATCCCGTTATAATCATGACGGATTTATACGACTACCGATTTACCTTTTGGAGAACCGGGCGTGGCAGTACGGGAAATACCGTACAGGAGAGAAACAGCACCCCGTACCGGAGAACAGGTCATACGTTACATCGCGGTTATATGGAAAGGGTATGAAAAAACGATTGCTCGTTTTTCCGTAAACATCGTGATGTCCGGGAGGGTTTTGTCGGTAACAGAAGACAAGGGAAACCAGCGGTACAATAAAAAGAGCAGTACCTCAAAGAAATCGGCAGAGAACAAGGTTCAAAAGCATACGCTCTTGACAAATTCTCCTTTTCATCGGACAAAGATAAAAATGTTGCGATAATTCCCTCTACACAGAATATCTGGCCCCGAAATAAGCACAAAGGAAGAACCGAACGAGGACATGAGACCGAGATTTGAGAGGGAAAATTCCCGGAGCATTCAATGTCGTGAAGACACAGGGATCCGGAAAGAAGAGACTAAGGTATCCCGGGCAGCGGTGTTTTTTTAACCCCCGACATTTATTTTTCCCGGTATCCCGGCAAAAACCAATTCGGAGTGCTTAAATGATCCTGAAAAGAAAACCGCACAGTGATTACTGATGAAAACCGCCGTTATCGTCCCTCTCGGCATGAGTCCGCCCGTTGTAACGGCCGGGATGGATGCATCGGAGTTCAGGGTAAACCACCTGATCATGATTGCTACCCGGCACCCGGTGGTGCTGGCCGGTCTCGACCTGATCGAGGTGGCCATGAGTGTGAAAGCCCCAAAGGTCGCAATCCATACCGAGATCCTCTCAAAGGACGATGTAACAACCACAGAAGAGAATTTTGCGTTCATGGAAACCGCGATCCGGATTATCCGGAAAGCCCGCGTAGACCTTGGCTGCAACCGTGTCCTGCTCAACGTAGCCGGTGGACGCAAGAATATGTGCATCACGCTTGCCATGATCGGACAGCTCATGAATGTCGATGGCGTCTTCCATATCGGCAACCCGCATATCACCCTTTTCAACGAGGGGCTCGAACGTCTCCGCAGGGATATTGACCTGATCCATGCAGCCGGAACCCTTGAGGAGAAGCAGGCGATCTATCGGGAAAAGCAGGAGGCATTCGATCATGTCCTTTTTCCCGCCCGATCGGAATACGATATCATCAGGGTCCCGACCTTCCCGGTGGACCAGTCGGCAGTCCAGCGGCTTCTCGTCGAGCTTAAAGGCGATGTGAAAGGAGAAGTGATCGATCTGCCGTTAAGCGACAAGGTGATTCTCGAACGACACGGGATCCTTGAAAAGGGAAAGTCCAAAAAGCATTATTACGTCACCGGGTACGGGCAGAAGTTTCTCGATGCGTTCATCTGAAAGGTGAAGCCACCCTTTTTTTCATCACTCTAAAATTACACCATGGTCATTTGGAGAACCAAACAACAACCGTTTAAAAAATGACATATCCATGTCGTGCCGGCATCGTTTGTTCTCCATTTATATCCAGGTAATCGATAAAAATTCAATACTCAGTTTATAGTATCGGATGTGTTTGACTAATGGGAAAACGCGTGAAATGGGACACGCACATAGAAGAACTACAGGGGTTATGCGACGATCTCATAGAACAGCGGGAAACTTACGACAATCTAATAGACCGGCTTTCCAGGATCTTCGGTCCGGCAAAAATGATAAGGTGGGTGGATGGACGGCTTCGTGCCTTCCTGGAATTTCTCTTCATGCAATCCCAGGGGCCCTATTCACCGGATTTTTTGCGATATTCTCCCATTATCCAGCAGATTGTCCAGAGAACCGCACCGTTAAAAGCGAACCTGAACGAAAACGGGGCCCACACGATAGGAAATATGGTATTAAACGGGAGGGGGCATTGGAACTTTATTATCTCGGATTATAACGAGCTTGAGTATGTTCTGAAATTCTGGGAGAACTGTAACCTCACGCCTCAAACACCCCGGATGGTCTTTGATGCAATTATTGCCAAAAATGAAATCCGGTACAGGAGAGAAAAACTGGATCCGGATCTCCTGTTACGGCTTTCACGGATTTTTCCTGAGTATAAGGATGAGATTATTCCACCCGGGGTAGACCCGGACCAGTTACCGCGACCACCGCAGGAACCCTTTAAAGAATATTACCAGGACATCATTCAGGAATATCTGTCGCAGGGTTTCGATATCGATGATATTATTGCACGAGAGAACGAGCGGGCTGCCCTGACTATCAGGTACCGCCACCAGTTTCTGGTATACCTGGTAAAACTGCGGCATAATTTTCTTTGCCAGATTTGTACCGCGGGGGATCCCGTTAAAGGGGATCATGCCGACCCGTCATCTGCTGTCGAGGTTCACCATATCTGGAGTCTTGCAGAAGGCGGAGAAGATCGTTCCCGAAATATGATCGTTACCTGTCCTTGCCACCACCGGCAGATCCATGCAGGATTGATTCAGCTGACGAATGGTGAGATGATTACCATAAAAAAAGAGGGGCGGATCTATTTTACCCGGTCGAATTAATCGGTACGGGGATTCTCCGCAAAGCCATAAACGATCCAAGGCTTCAGATTGAAAAAGACACGGTAAAACCGGTATATCCTCTCCAGGATGTGACAGGGGCAATCGATCATTTTCCAAACCGGCTTTTCACGGGGCCGACCTTTTTCCAGACTATTTTTCCTATTCTAATTACTGATGATAATACAACCGCCAGGAGAGGGAACAATTTGCAAATTTGTGATCCAGTTTTTATACCCTTCTGATTACGGGTGACATTGCAACCGTACTTTAAGAAAATCAAGCAGGTGCTTGACTTCTGTTTTCATACCCTTCTGTTACGGGTGACATTGCAACCCTTTATCCCAAGTCGGCGCCAGGAGGACTTTTCGAGTTTTCATACCCTTCTGATTACGGGTGACATTGCAACAGTGCGCTTTTTTGCTCTAAATACCTTTTGCTTTGATGTATGGGCCCGGATTTTCAGGGTCGGTGCGCTGGTCTCCCAAGGGGCCAGGGGTTTATAAAGACCAGCGCACTTCCGTCGAAAAATTTCCCGATGTAATATATAACGGTTGTGACCGGGGCCCGAAAGATCGTGCCGGTTCTGGAAAATTTTGTTCAGGTTTTTTACGACGGAAAACACGATTTTTGCCGATCTCCGGGGTGAGGGGTATTTCCGGGCGCAGAACAGAGCCCGATAAAAAATCCGGGAAAATTTTGGGAAGATCCGGATCGCCCTGCCGGAAATTACACAAAATTTTCTTTCCCGGCATCCGGGATACGGGGTTTTTTTCGCACGCCGTAGAGGTTCGCTTTTAAAAAATAAATGCGCGAGGGACGCCGGGGATCTGGTTTATTTCAATAGTCCCGGGAAAAACCGGATGAGAGGGTTATACAGAAAAATGGACGGGAAATTGAGATAACCCGGACCATCCTGGCATTATTTATCAGAATAAATCCGTTTCATGGAGTAAAGGAAAACACATGTTCCATTACTCCTGCACGAAGGTGACACGGAAAATGAGGCGCCGTGGTGACGCGAAGAAAGCTGCGGCCCGGTTTGCCGGGATTTTCCGTATCCTGATGGCCATCTTAGGCGGGCTTGTGGGTGTTTTATTTAAAATTCCAGAAGAATTGTCTGAGCCGACTGCCATTGCCGGGAAGGAACATACAGGCCCCCGGCAGGGTACTCTTCTGCCCGCTGTTTTTGCCATACCTCGCTAGCCGCCGGCCAAGAGTGCATGGCGATTTTAGAGGACGATATTTGCGAACCTGGCGCAGCCACGGCCTGCCATCCGTCATCGCGTGAGAAAGAAAAAAGATCGCTTCTTTCCCTCCTGCCCCGGTCACGGTGTAAATCGGGTTTGTTGTTTTCCGACACGGGTTCTCTCTGTCCGCGAAGCAGATCTCTGAAAGTATGTCAATCATAAGAAAATCCCCCAAAGGAGCGTTGAAAAGATGGAAGTTTCAGGAACAAATGAAAAGGACAATACAGCACCGGACCTGATGATGACGTCCGGCATTACCGTAATCGGACGGAACACAACAGGTTATGCGGTACCGGGAGACATACCAGTTAACAGCATGCAAAGACCGGCGTATTGCACCAACCGGGTAATGCCTGGCCGGAACGGAAACCGGATCCGCTTCCCGGCACTGCATTTTTCCGGCATCTCTACCAGAATCGTAACGAAAAAACGGGAATACCGGATCGTACGAAAGGAAGCGTACCGCAAGGAGAATTCATGACCCGGGGCAGGCAGCCGCTCCGGGCTCTCGATGAGGCATATGCTCTTGCAAAAAAACGCGGACAGATCATGGAGTGCCCGGAAAAACCCGATGACAGTTATCACTTCGTTCTCTTCACGGAAGGCTGTACAATTTTTATCAGGATCCAGCGGACGTGCTCGAAGGAAAGCGATCCCCTCGGAGTCCTGCAGGATTACCGCCGCGAAATCCGACAGCTCGCAAAGGTCCCCCTGACTCCGGTCTCTGCACGCGAGTTCTGGGTGAGATCGCCAAAGGGATCCTGGCAGTATTTCCTGATCGAAAAAGAGGCAGTCAAGGAACTGGACGCCTGCGGTTCACTGCTGCCGGTGACCGAACCGCAATCCTCCGGGCAGGAATCTCCGGCTCCTGTCCAAACACGGTCCGGAGAGCCTGACCCCGCGAGGGCAGTACCGGAAGACTAAGATATCCCTTTTTTTAAGGACCCAAAACCACCGTTCCGGACCAGCGATCACCGACTCTCTCCCATAGGCATACTCTCCGTCGGAGACCCCACCCCTGACACCCGGATCCCCGTTCCGAAACAACACGAAACTGCACAAAAACGGTGCACTTTTACACACTATTTTTAAGATACCGGTAAATTAAACCCAGATTGCCAATCCGGGCAAATTACAGATTTTTGTAGAACCCTAATGTACGCTTTTGTGAGGCGGATCTCCCCTTATATCTACCCGCAGCACAAGGAAATGAAAAGAAGGGCTGTTTTGGGGGTTTGATCATTCAACTGGTTGAACGATCATTTCATACATCAAATAACAGAAAAAAAAGAAGTGCCCCGGAAAACCGGTTTCACTTCCGGTCCGCACTGCCACGCTTGATCCGCACCAGCGGCGAGCACCGGTCAAAGAACCCGGCAATAAACCCGGCAAACGCTTCGTCCCAGCAGTCCGCGCCTTCGAGCACGCACCAGTCTTTTTCAAACGACGCCCGAACATGCCGGCCAACGCCCACGTTTAAAAGCTCCTTTGAGGTGAGGAGATCGGCCGCGAACCGATACTCCCGCGGGACTTCCATCACGTACCGCCCGTTCTTCACAAACGGCCCGGGCAGGGTCGCGTCCCGGTATTTTTCCCGGAACTTCTCCGCGTTCGTGCGGTTCCAGACCGGCGGGCCCTCGTGGCGCCGGATGGGCGGGAGCTCGTCGGTCAAGAGTTCGAAGAGCAGCATGCAGCGCTCTTTACCCATCTGGTAGTGGGCGTGGTGGACAACAAAACCGTTCCGGGTCAGGAGATCGCAGACCGCCCCGGTGCTCCTGCGGAGCTGCGGCACCACGATCTCGTCAATGAACGGCGGCGTTGCAAACGTGACCGCGTACAGGGACGTGCCCCGCGAGGCGAGGATTGCGGCGAGCTCGTCTCTGCTCACCGGCGTCACGGCCGGCAGGGTAAAGAACACTTCGGAAGGCGCTTCGCGGTAGCCCCGGGCGAGCTCCACGAACTCCGCCATCCGGTTGATCGAGACCGCTGCCGCAACGTTGCGCCGTGGATCGACCGGGTCGATCACCACGAGCGGCTCGGAAAACTCCTTTGCCCCGTGGCGCTCGATATCGATCTTCTGGTGCGGGCCCCAGCCGGACGCGGCTTCGAGCAGCGGTGCGAATCCCCCGTAGTGGAGGATTAAAAGTTCGCAGAGGTAGCCTGAGAACCCTTCCGTCATCTGGTCGGAGCCGTAGATCCCGCCGGCCTTTGCAAACCGCTTTAAGAGCAGCACATCATCGGTCAGGCCGTTGATCTTCTCCGTGATATACCGGGTGTGGAACGGCGTCCTGTCCACCGCACTCTGGATATGGGCTGCGCTTTTCACATTGTAGCAGGGCACGAGGTCTACATCGATCGAATCGATCGTTGCATTGATGTACGGGTGCTCCGCGTATTTTTCGCAGAGCGTATCGGTGAACTGCCGGGCAATGCTCCGGGCAAGACTAAGGCCCTCCTTTTCGAGCGTCTCCCGGGGGAGATCCGGGGAAAAGAGCATGAACACATCGAGGTCGCGGTCGCCTTTCACCCACGTGTCCCGGGCAATTGAGCCGACAACCATCCCCTCCGCCTTCCCGCTCGCGGCAATTGCAGCGAGCAGCCGGTCTGCCATGCTTCGGATATACGCCCGTTCCTCCGCGGACGGCCGGAGCTGTTCCGCAAGGATCTTTTCTTCGAGCGGCAGCCGGCCGGGCACTTCGCTCACCATGCCACCTCGTGCAGGTCCTCGTACACCGGGCCACGGGGCGTAAGCGTGCTTTTTTTAAGTTTCAGGCCCGAGACCGTGCAGCTGCCGCACGGGGCGTTTTTGAGTTCGTCAAGGCACCGGAAGAGCGACGGATCGGCAATCTTCACCCGGGCGAGCGTTGCATGGGGGAAGAACTGCCGGGTCTCGCGGGGAAACCCGAGCGGCGCAAGCACGGTTTCCGTGGCGCCAAAGACCCCTCGTCCCTTCCCGGCATCGTCGATTGCGCACCAGACCGTGTGCGGGCTTTTGAAATTATTGACCGTGACCCGGTTCCCCGTTGCCGGGAACGGGGCGGCTTTCACGGTATCAAGGGCGCGGATAACGAGCGGGAGCTTTTTCTCGTCCACCTCGCCGAGGAATTTTACCGTGATGTGGATGAGCGGGGGATCGACAAACGCGAGACGGGCAGTACTTTTCCTCAGTATCTCCTGCGCCGCTGTTAAGCGATCCCGCATCTCCTCCGAGATCTCGAATGCCACAAACGCCCTGACCATTACGGGTACTGTTTTGGGCATGACACGTTATAAAGACTGATTGCCGGCAGGACTGCGGTTCGTTATGCAAAGCAGATGTATTAAACCATGATTTTTTTATTCCTACACTGCGTAAGTCCTAGATAAGAGAGGGTGCTTTTTATGACGAAACCGGTTGAACTGATCGTGTATTCGCTTCCGACGTGTCCGCACTGCGAAATGCTGAAATCCGCCTTGAAAAAAGGCGGGTATACGTATACCGAACGCGACCTTTCGACTGCCGAAGCCCTCACCGAGCTCCGGGTAAACGGCGTCTTTGTCAACGAAGCACCCGTCCTCCAGCGGGGCGAGGATTTCTATACCACCGCGGAACTCTTCCCGACCGGCGACCTTAACGCGGAGAAACTTAAGGAAATCCTCTCGGGTGCCTGATGACCCCGCAGCGGCAGACCCGGCAGCTGACCTTTGACGGCGGCTTCTCCCCCGCACTGCCCCCCGTCCGCACGACAGACGGCCATATCATTGACTGGGACCGGAGCCGGATCGCCGACCAGATCAAGACCGAGACAAAACTTGCCGAAGCGTTCTACGGGTACGAGGGCGCAGACGATGCGACCGCACAGGAGATCGCCCGCGAGGTCGAGCAGCGCATCCTCGCGCTCGGCTTAAAATCCCTTTCGGGCCCGCTCATCCGGGAGATAACAAACATCACGCTCCTCGAAAAAGGGATGGTGCAGTACCGGAACATCTGTACCCGGGTAGGGACGCCGGTCTTTGACGCCCACCAGATCGATGTAGGCCGGGGCTTCGAGGCGCACGACAACGCAAACCTCCAGGAGAACGCCGAGACCAGCCACAAGAAAAAGGCGGACAAGATCTCAAAGGAGCAGTACCTCCTCCAGCTCCCGCCCGAGCTCGCGGACCACCACCTCTGCGGCGAGATGCACATCCACGACCTCGAATACTTCGGCACCCGACCCTTCTGCCAGGACTGGGACCTGCGCTACTTCTTCTATTACGGCCTGATGCCGGACGGGAACGGGACAAAAGCCTCGGTTGCCGGCCCGGCAAAACGCGCCGAGGTCGCCGTCCTCCACGCGGTAAAAGCGCTCGGGAGCGCCCAGACAAACTTTGCCGGCGGCCAGGGCTACTATAACTTCCTCACGTTCCTTGCGCCCTACATGGAGGGCATGGAGTACGGCGAGATCAAGCAGAACATGCAGATGTTTGTGTACGAGATGACGCAGATGATGGTTGCCCGCGGCGGCCAGCTCGTCTTCTCGTCCGTCCAGCTCTCGCCCGGTGTCCCCACGCTCTGGCAGGACAAGCCCTGCGTTTACAAGGGCAAGGTCTGGGATGGGAAGCAGGCCCCGCTCCGGACGTACGGAGAATTCGAGCGCGAGGTCCGGCTGCTTTTTAAGGCGCTCATGGACGTGATGATCGAAGGAGACTACTGGGGCAAGCCGTTCAATTTCCCGAAGCCCGAGATCAGTATCGAGCCGGACTTCATGCAGGAGCGCGAGGAGTTCAACAAGAAGAACCCGGACCTCCCGACCTACCGCGACCTCTACCTCATGACGTTTGAGCTCGCCTCCAAGTTCGGGACGCCCTACTACGACAACCAGCTCCCGGCGTACCGGGGCGCGGGCAAGGGCATCTCCTGTTACCAGTGCTGTGCCTACCAGTTCTCCGCGGTTGCGGACAAGGACTCGGACTTCGATAAGAAACTCTTCTTTGAGGGCGGAAAGCACTTCTCGATGGGCTCGTGGCAGGTGGTCTCGGTCAACTGCCCGCGGGCGGCCTACAAGGCGGAAGGAAACGACGAGCGGCTCTTTGCCGAACTCCGCTCGCTCATGGACGTGGCCGTCGAGATCTTCAAGATCAAGCGGCGCTGGATGAACAATATCCGGGCAAACGGGCGGATGCCGTTTGCCATGCAGCGGCCAAAGGACCCGAACACCGGGGAGCGCGGTGCTGTTGCAGTCGATCTCGAAGGGCTCGTGTACACGATCGGCGTGGTCGGGGTCAACGAAATGGTCCAGCACCACCTGGGAGTGCAGACCCACGAGTCAAAGGCCGCGTTCAGGCTTGCCATCCGCGCCATGACCGAGATGGAACTCTATGCGAGAAAACTCTCGGAAAAGAACCACATGACGATCGCGCTTGCCCGGACCCCGGCCGAGACCACCGGCCAGCGCTTCGCGGTCGCCGACCTCATCGACAAGCGCTACCACGACATGGCGGCAAAGGTGGCAAAGGGCGACATCGGGTACACGCTCGACCACCTGGGCAAGTCCCGCGATCTCCCGGTCTATTACACGAACGGCACCCATGTTGCGCCAGGCGCAAACGTCCCCTTAACGAAACGCATGGAGATCGAGCACGTCTTCTTCCCCATCGTAGACGGCGGGAACATCTTCCATATCTGGCTCGGCGAGGCCCGGCCGGACCCCCACGGCCTCATGGACATGGCAATGAACCTCTGCAAAAACACGCAGATCGGGTACTTCGCGTTCACCCGGGATCTCACAGTCTCGCTCCGCCAGTTCCACGAGTACAAGCCCGACCAAAAAACAATCGGCCAGCTGTCGAAATCCGACATCCCGGCCCGGGCCTGATCCTTTTTTCCTGCCCTCCGGTACCTGCAAAACAGGATCGAAAAAAAGAAAAATGGTTACCGGTAATCCGGCGGAATCTTCCGGAGCGTGATATCCATCACGCCGCGGTGGACCCGGTAAGTGCTGTGGATCACATCGATCCGCTTTTCGAGCGGGATCGCGGTGAACGTGTCATCAACGCAGATCTTGACTTCTTCCGGCTGGATATCGGCATACGGCGCGTGCTCGGCCTCGGCCGGGATCGGTGCCGTAATGAAGATCTCCGTCTCGGACTCCTGCACCTCGTACGGGATGTCGTCCCCGCCGTCCTCGGCTCCGCCATTATAGACTTCGGGGTCCCCGCTGGCGCTGCGGGTCACAATCGTATACCCGATGACCCGGGCGTTCTCCGCACCGGGCATGTTCCGCACGATCTCTTCGACGATCTTCGAGATATTGCCGAACACTTCATCGTAGGGATTGTCGGGATTGTTCTGCATGGATGTCTCCACTTTTTTTTAAAGGGTAATCCGGTTCTTCGTTCTTGTCAAGAGCCCGCTCTTCTCAAACCGCCCAAGGACCGGTTCGAGCTCGTCATTAGAAAGCCCGGTCGCTTCCCCGAGTTCTGCGGGGGTGAGCGGTTCGTGGGAAAGGGCGATTGCTACAGATAACTCTCGCTCGCTTTCGAATAAATCCTTATGGTTGCGGGCAAGATCCGCGAGTTTTGTATCGATATCGTGGTTGAGCTGCTCGAGGTTTTCCGTGAGCCGGTCGTGGGCCTGAATCATCTTTGCGAGCATCGCCAGCTCCTGCCGGGTCCGCTCGTTTGCCGCCTCGTTCCTGCGGCGCTTCTCTTCGGCTGCCTCCACGTGCATGTTCCGCAGGCTGACGTCCACGAGGATGTCGTTTGCGAGGAAGTAGTATTTCCGCCGCCGGTCGTCAATCTGGCAGGCGAGGATATCCTCGCGCTCCATGAGCTGGAGGTGCTCGATCACGGCCTTGGGCGAGATCATGAGCGTCTCCGATATTTCGGTGACAAAGCACGGCTTCTGGCGTAAGAGTTCGATGATGCGCCGCCGGTTCCGGTTCCCGAGGATGTCAAGGAGCCGGGCGAGTTCTGCGAGATCGTCCATATGTTTACTTAATGTTAGTGCTGCGAGAATATATAAGCCGAGGATTGTATGAAACGAGCCGACTCCCCGGTACGGAGCGTATTTTTTACAGGTATTTTTATAAAAACCATTAACCCTCTGGCCCCCCAATAAGGTACCAGTGAATTTCATGGAAAGACAACCTGTTCAATCCTGCATCCTGCGCTCCGTGGGATATGACGACAATACCAAAAACCTGGAGATAGAATTTCACTCAGGACTTGTCTACCAGTATTCAGGAGTTCCCTCAAAAGTCCATATGGATCTCATGAACTCGACCTCGGTCGGGAAATTTTTTTCAGAAAAAATACGGAACCGGTTCCGGGCAAAAGCAATTGCTGCATAACCTAACAAAAACTTTTTTCCCCGATAAAAAAAATTACTCGAAGAGCCGGTAGTTCGGCGCTTCGTCCGTGATAAGAATATTGTGCGGGTGGCTCTCGGTCATGCCGGCGTTTGTGATCCGGACAAACCGGGCCTTCTTGTGCATCTCGTCGATTGTCGCCGCTCCCGAATAGCCCATCGCGGACTTGAGGCCACCCACGAGCTGGTAGATGACCTCGCCCACGTGGCCGACATAGGGCGTGACCCCTTCCACGCCCTCGGGCACGAACTTTGTCGCCCCGATCCCCTTCTTCTGGAAGTACCGGTCGCTGGACTGGCCCGAGCTCATCACGCCGAGCGATCCCATGCCGCGGTACTGCTTGTAGCGCCGGCCCTTGATCGTGATCACCTTGCCCGGCGCCTCGTCCGTGCCGGCAAACATGCTCCCCATCATCACCGTGTCGGCCCCGGCCGCGATTGCCTTTGCCACGTCGCCCGAGTAGCGTACACCGCCATCGGCAATGATCGGGACTCCCGCCTTTGACGCAACGTCGGCGACTTCCGTGATCGCCGTGATCTGCGGAACACCGGTCCCTGCAACGATCCGGGTCGTGCAGATCGAGCCCGGCCCGATCCCGACCTTGATGCCGTCGACATTTGCAGCGACAAGGGCCTTTGCAGCTTTTGCAGTCGCAATGTTTCCTGCAATCACGTCGGCCTTCACGCTCCCCTTGATGTTTTTCACTGCATCGACCACTTTCATGTTGTGGCCGTGGGCGCAGTCCACGATGAGCGCATCGACACCATGCTCGTCAAGCAGCATTGCCCGGGCAAAGTCAAACGGCCCGACCGCAGCCGCGACACGGAGGTTTCCCGTCCTGTCCCGGGTAGCCTTCGGGTACTGGCGCTTTTCGAGAATATCCTGCATCGTGATGATCCCGGTAAGCTTCCCGCTCTTGTCGGCCACCGGCAGGCGCTCGACCTTGTTCGTGTACATAACTTCGAGCGCCTTTTCCGGCGTGATATCCTCGGGAGCAGTGATCGGCTTTTTCGTCATGATCGCCTTGATGCTCTCTTCGCCGCGCCGGGATACAATTGCCCGGACATCGCGCCGCGATACGATCCCGATAATCTTTCCTTTTCCCACAACCGGGACGCCGCCGATGCTGTACTGGTTCATCAGCTTCTCGGCATCGGCAACCGTTGCCGTCTCCTCGACATAGAGAACATCGCGCTCGATGAGTTCCTCGGCCTGCTTGACGGCATTGACCTCCTGGAGCTCGCGCTCGGCCGTCATGTTCCGGTGGATCACGCCGATCCCGCCTTCCCGGGCAAGGGCGATTGCCATCGTGGATTCCGTTACCGTATCCATCGCAGCGGAGACGAGCGGGATATTGAGCGCGATGTTTTTGGAAAACCGGGTTTTCGTATCGGTCTCGGCCGGCTCGGTCCAGGACTCCAGCGGTTCAAGAAGTACATCGTCGAACGTGAGGGAAAGGGGGACATCCAGTTTCTTGGCAAACATGGTTTTTTCCTCTTGGTTTGGTTACCCTTATAAAAAGGGAATTCACACGGTTTTACCGGATCATGGCAAGTGCGGTCTTTACCAGGTCTTCGCGGATGGTCGCGTTCCGGTCGCCACCGCAGACCATTCCCCGGACCCCGATGATCTCCGGGTCGATCCTTTTTAGGGAATCGAGGTCCTCGAACCTGATCGAACCGGCTAGGGCGGTGCCGATCCCGAGGTCCCGGTTCTTCTGGGTAAAGCGCCCGAGCGTTGCTTCGTCCATGAACGCAAACGTGCTCTTGCCATCCTTAATCCCGGTATCGATCATGGCAAAGTCGGCTCCGCACTCGGCGGCAAGGGGAGAGATGTCGAACGGGGAGATCGAACCCATCCGCTCGTAATCGGAATACCCGGCGATCACAACGAATTTTTTGGGGAACTCGTCTTTGACTGCTTTTGTGACCGACGCGATCATATCCTTTGCTTTGTCTTTGCCGGCAAATGCCAGGCCAATCTTGATATAGTCAGCCCCGGCGCAGGCAGCCCCGTAGGCGGCAAGGGAGGCCTGTCCCGGTTTGTACGGGAAATCCCCGATGGCTGCACTTACCGGTTTTTTCGCAAACGATTTGATCTCTTTTATTACCCAGGGAAAGTTCGCCCCAAGGGAACCCTCGGACGGCTTCTTGACATCGATGATATCGGCATCGACAGCACTCCGGGCTTCCAAAATAGAGCTGGGGCTGACCAACAATTGCATAAAGTTTAATGATCTTTTGTACTAATAGTGGTTGCGTTACTCAATGGAACTGGTGCTTGCTATGGATTTGCGGCGCAATCTGGTCGTGCACGGCAAATCCGGGCTCCGTGCGACCTACAAACCGCTCGACTGGGGACTTTCTCCGACGGCAGAACCGGTCGGCTTCGTACAAGCGATCGCGCCGAAATTTTTGTACATCGCTGACCTCGACCGGATTGAAGGGACCGGTTCGCACGATGCGATCATCCGTTCGTGCGCAGGACTTACGGAATGCTGTTACGTTGACCGGGGCATCCGCAGTCCGGCCGATTATCTTTCCGGCCCGCACATCAAAAATATCGTGGGGACGGAGACAGGGGGGGCAGAACTTTCCCGGTACCGCGGGGGATACTTAAGCGTGGATGTGAAAGACGGGAAGGTGATCCCGTCCGGTGCATCGCCGGAATCCGTGCTCCGGTCGGCCCGCGATCTGGCGTTTGAAGGCTGCATTCTTTTAAACCTCGGGTTTGTCGGCACGGAACACGGGTTTGGTTCCGGCAGTACGGCAATCCTTGAAGCGTGGCGCTCGGCCTATGACGGGAAGCTGCTGTACGGAGGCGGGGTCGCTTCGGTCGCAGACCTCGAAGTGATCCGGGATGCCGGCTTTGACGGCGCCATAATTGCGACCGCACTCCACAAGGGAGCCATTCCTGCGGACTGGATCCGGAGGGGATGCATATGTTAGTTACACTCGAAGGAATTGACGGGACGGGAAAGAGCACGCTGCTTGCGGGCTTGAAACCCCTGCTTGCGGACCTCGACCCGGTCTATACCCGGGAGCCCGGGGCAACCTGGGTGGGCGAGTCGGTGCGCCGGGCGATCGCGGAACAGACCGACCCGGTCTGCGAGGCAACGCTCTTTGTCGCGGACCATGCTGCCCACCTCGCAACAGTTGTCCGCCCGGCGCTCGCAGAACACCGGCTCGTGATCTCGGACCGGTACTCGGACAGCAGGTTTGCCTACCAGTCGGTCACGCTTGCGGGTGTCATTCCCGAACCGGAACAATGGCTCCGGGCCATGCATGACGGCTGGTCGATTGTCCCGGACAAGACCTTTTTATTGGTGATCCCGGTCGATGAGGCGCTCGCCCGGCTTTCGACCAAGAGCGGGCGGGAGCATTTCGAGCGGCGCGAGGTGCTGGAGAAAGTGCAGAACCGGTACCTGGAGTTCGCGAAGGCGGAACCGGGCCGGTTTGTTATTGTGGATGCACTGCTCGATAAGGATGAGGTGGCCCGGTTTGTGGCGGAGGGGATCCGGGAGGTTTTGAAAGAGGGGAAGAAGAGGAAAAGGAAATAATTGGAATCACGATTTTTTTGGAATTGCCGGCAGGCTAATCGATCTTTTTTATATAAACTTAAAGGAATTATCAAATAACTTTGTCATTTTTGATGACATCGAAGGTGTTCTCACAATCCTTATTTTTGGTGATTTGGGAACATCCACCAAGTTCGTTATTGAGAATACTGAAGAACTTGTCCCTGGCATACCGCTCCCGCCACGGGTCATGTCCGCATTTATCGAGAACAAAGACACGCAAATTACTCAGCACGCCATTTAATGGCTCCTGGATTCCCTCAATGGGTGTCGGATCACAGTCGCCGTGGATAACAACCACCGGGCAGCGAACGCTGGAACCGAGTCTGAGGAGATCACCGCTCCGCCGCAGACTGGCCGCTTCGGGCCAAACCGCCTGATAGATGGCGCCAGGGGTGTTGTTCAGGGCAGGCACCGGCACTTCCAACTCGTCTGCGATGAGGTCAAACGAATCCGCCTTCTGGGCAAGCACTCCTAGTCGCGAAAGGAGATCGTCCCTCACGGTGTTTTCAGGATTGTTCAGCACTTTCACGATCTGGCGGTATTCGTCTCCTTCTTCGGAGGAAAGCCGTGAGATCCGGTTGCGCAAAATGTGCACGACATACTTCTCTTCAAATGAGCCGCTGCCGACCAGGATCAGTTTGTCTACAAGCTCCGGGTGTCTGGCTGCGGTGATGAAAGCAAGCCATGCCCCCCACGAGTGCCCGATGAGCACGACGGGAGGGATTGCGTACTGTTCGAGAACATGCCGTAACTCATCGACTTGTCCGTCCACGGTCAAAGCTGTCTGGAATGGCTCCAGGACACCGCGTTTTATCCCGAGTCTTCGGGCAAGCGGCTCCACTTCCCCGGCGGCTCCCGGACCGCCGTGAAGAACAGCAACCCGAAACGGTGCCATTCCGTGCTTGCGAAGGGGGGCGGGGGATTTTTCTGGAATATCGCCTGTCATCCCAAACTCCTGTTAGTCTCCATAATTTGTGTCATTTTGGCCGTTAATACTCCTGTCGAAAATAAATCGCTTGACGTATGCAGTATATGCTAAAAGCTAAAAGCGCAAAAGGGATTTTAAAAATCCGCAACATTCACATCATCTTTTTTTTGTAATTCTCAGCCCGTGATGCGATCATTTTTTAAAATCCTCAGCAACCGATCTGCGGATTTTCCGGAATTCTCAGCCCGGGACCTCCGGTTTTTTTGAAATCCTTAGCAACGGATCCGGGAATTTTCCGGAATTCTCAGCAGCGGAGCCGGACTTTTTCTTAAAAAAATTCCGGCCCAACGCAGAGTGCTCGTCGGAGGATTTGTGAATTATTTGTGGCAATAGCATTTGGGGGGAGCGGGAGGGGGCCGGTCTTTTTTTAAAATCTTCAGCAACCGATCTGCGAATTTTCCGGAATTCTCAGCTCGTGATGCGATCATTTTTTGAAATCCGCAGCAACCGATCCGATCTTTTTGGTAAATTCTCCGGACCGGTCCCGGACTTTTCTGATAATCTTTGGTTCGTAACCGGAAAACAAGTGGCCGCATTTTTGAGCACAAGCAAGAGCTTCCGGCAAAAGACTGATGAAGGGCCGGCAATAATACTACATCTGGTATCAAAACGGAACGGAGGTGGACAGGATATGGCGGCACGCAGAATCAAAAAGGAAATCCGGGATCGCATTGTTACGATTCTGAAAAAATACGATGCCGAGCGGATCGCCATCTTTGGTTCCTATGCCCGGGGGGAGGCCGGCAGGAAAAGCGACATCGACATCCTTGTCCGGTTTGCCCGGCCAAAAAGCCTCATCCAGCTTGTCCAGATTGAGGATGAAATAACAAAAGCCGTCAAGGTGCCGGTCGATCTCGTCACGGAAAAATCGGTCAGCCCGTACCTTTCCCCATCAATCCACCGCGATGAAGTGGTGATCTATGGATGAAGCCGGAAGATCCGGCCTACCTCCATCACATCCTTGATGCCATTTCCCATATCGAAAAATTTTCAAAAAACATCTCTTCTGCCGAGGATCTCAACGATCATCCGCTCGAACGTGCCGGGATCGAACGGATGCTCTCCATCATTGGCGAGGCAGCAAAGAATGTCTCGCCACAGTTGCGCAAAGACGCACCGGATATTCCCTGGAAGGCAACGGCCGGCATGCGTGACAAAATCATCCACCACTATTTTGGCGTGGACTACGAGGCGGTGTATGAGACCGTCCGGCAGGATTTGCCGGTGCTGAAGCTGTGCGTTCAGAAAATTCTGGAAAACGCTGCAGCCCGGAAGCCGGGCACGGACGCAAAGAAAAACGGGAAAGCCATGAAAAACCCTGAAGCTCCCAAAAAATCCTCCAGAAAGAACGACCGATTGCCCCGATCCGGGAAATAGAGCCATTATATCGCCCCTTTTTCTAAAATACGCCTGAATTTGACCCCATATAATGCCTTTAAACGACCCATAACCGCGTTTTTACAGCATCTTTTTTCATGATCCATCAAGAGCCAGTTTCGCATACGATCGGCCCGCAAAACGCGTTTATACGAGCCATATATTTTGTCCGTTTGCCAAAATAACGCTGATTTGGGCTTGTTTTAAAACGGAGCCCAATTTGGGCTCCGATTGGATCCGAAAAAGGGCAATCCGGGCTCAATCTGGGGCCGGATTAGGGCAGGTCTGATCAGAAGGGTTGAGGTTTTAGGGAAAATGTCTCCACTTCTCACAGACGAGAGTAACTCATGAAATGTTGCGATGCTTTACGCGAGAAAACGCCTCGTCGGGTTTTACGCTACGTACTTACCGGGACCCCTGCGAAACCGGATTCGGTTGAATGAATTGTGAAGCGAAATGAGCGTCCGCAGCGCACGACTTCGCTGTGTTCGCCCTGCTCCGCGCGACCGTCTCCAAACTCATTACAAATTCTATTCTGAAAATTGCCCAGATACGGTCTGAAAAGTCTTGTGTCTCACACCAGTATGATTCAGGTACCCAACACAACGTTCCCGGGGAATTTCCGGGAAATTACCTGCTGCTGAGCTCGGTGATCGCGATCTGCCATATTTTCTTTACAGATTCTCAATAAGACCCCGGATTACACCACGATATGTCTCTGCATCAATCCCTAAATGGCGAGCAGCTTTTTTCGAGACATCATCTGTAATCGCATCGAAACCCGCTCTGCATTCCTGCGGGTATTGACGATGAATCTCATCCAGGATTTTCTTATACGATAGTGACGAATACCAGAGAATCGCATAGATATCACAGGCATCCTTTATCAGTTTGTCATCCTTTGTCCGATTCTGGATCGATACAAGTTTCGTGGCTAACAACATCTCCGGAGGCGGTATCAGCAATTTTACTCCGTCAAAAACAACGGTTACCCCAGTATTTTCGCTGAATACTCTCCTGATTACAGGCTCATCCAGGACATGAAAGCCAAAAACCTCTTTTTGTTTCGGATGAATATTGTCCACCATCACATCGATGTACAAATAAAATAAATCGTACATTCCTATGTTTCGGGCGACCTCTTTGGTAATTACCTCACCGGTATCTTTTTTTATGATCTTACAATAGCGAAAAGAACCATCCGGGAAATACCCGATGCTTTGAATAACCGCGAGTGCCTGAGAAAAGGTACACGTTCGTAATTCAGACTCACTGCATTCGGGATCCACCTGAAAACATACGTCGATATCCCGGGATCCTAAATAGGGAGCGCCATGTTCATTTGCAAACGATTCATTTACCGTTACATAAACGCCCCAACCACCAATGAGTACAAAAGGTTCGGGGAGTTGGGTTACTATCTCCTTTAGTGCCGTGAGAGCCGATTCGTATTCAGCTCTGTCGTACAACTGTTCAGGCATGATACAGCATTTTCATGAGGCGTTCCCCTGCCTCCCCGCACTCAGCACCCTCTCTAAGTAAATCTACAATAAGCTGTTGAACCGACACGACCGGCCAATCGTCAACGCTGTGTTTTTCAAAAAAAACGTGATGATCCGAACAATAAATTTTCACATTCCCTTTTCCCAGGTATCCTGCATTTGTTAAGTATTTGTGCCATTTTTCATATTCGTAGTCTTTGATGTACAATTCATAATACCTGGGGAACAAATACCCTCCCGTAAGATTTTCTGCAAAATAGCCGGTAAATGCATAATCCATCCGGGCGTTCTTCAAAATCTCTTTTGGATTCTGGATATTGTATTCCCTGAGGTAATCAGGGCCGCGGTGGTCAGCCCAGTAAAGGAATAATTTTTGGCTATCCAAAATCTGACGATCTTTTACTATCCCCTTTCTTTCCAAATCATCCAGGATCGTATGCACATACGGATAACTTACTTCGGTCAGTTTGGATATTTTATAGCCGGAAGGATTCCGGATTTTCCGGCTCAGGAGAACCCGGTAAATCCGTTCCTGCTTACTTCCAAAATACTGGAATATATTTTTATCAAGCATGTCCTTTCTTCTCTTGCCGGGTATATCGTAATTTTTAATTCTACTTATACTTAACCTATATATCGCAATTCCCGATTCTACTTAAATTTAACCTATATACTCATCCAGGTAATCTTAGAATCTCCCGGAGCACACCCGGGAACTCGCTGCCGTACAATGGAGCCTTCACTATCTTCTGGCTAAACCCGCCACAAACCCGCCATACTCACGTCATATCACAGTGACTAACCCGCCAGGTCACACCATCCGCCCATCGCGTCCGATTACGATCCCGCATGTACCGTTCACGATCGATCATGTCGCGTCATTGTCCCACGCGACTCTGATTATTTTGATCGGTCTTGCAGACTGATTGGATGAGAGGACGTTTACCGCCATCATGAGTGCTTCCGCATCCTTTCGAAATGTCGGACGGTCATCCTCCACATAACTTTACCGGACACGGGCAGGCAAGTGCGTAAATATAGCCCCGCTTGCCAAAATACGCCCAATTTGACCCCATATAATGCCTTTAAACGACCCATAATCGCGTTTTTACAGCATCTTTTTCCAGGAACCATCAAGAGCCAGTTTCGCATAAGATCGGCCCGCAAAACGCGTTTATATGAGCCATATATTTTGTCCGTTTGCCAAAATAACGCTGATTTGGGCTTGTTTTAAAACGGAGCTCATTTTGGGCTCCGATTGGATCCGGGAAAGGGCAATCCGGGTTCAATTTAGGGCCGGATTAGGGTAGGTCAGATCGGGAGATCTGGGGTTTTGTTCCCATACACCCCCAAGGAGGTGGTTACTATACGCGACGGGAGTTTACGTGGCGGGCGAGGAAAATAGATCTGATGCACGCGACCGGGAAAACGAACAAACCAATTTTGAAATGAGAAAAGAAATCCTTCCGCAGAATTTTTTTTTCGAGCCCAAAGATCTTAACTCGTATTAATTGTGGCACTCTACAACTAAAGAAGAAAAACACTCTATTAAGGAGATTGTTGCTGAAATTGAATTTTGATATTATATTATTTTATTTTCAATACTTCGGAATAAAACTTTTGCATTAAGGAAAGAAGGTACTCAAATTCTTGTTTACCATCCCCACCAATAATAAATTCTTGTTTAGATTTTGTTTGAATTGTAAGTCGTCCACCATCCCATAAACTAACTTTTTTCCACTCAATTTGAAGAATATCTTCTTTTCTCACTTCGAAGTCTTTATTTCTCTCTAATTCATCAATGGTTTTTACAGAATCATCCTTCAAATCTTTTATGGTTTTCTCATAAAGTGCAAGTCCAAGTCCCCCTCCTAAAAGACCAACCATATGTGCTTTTGTGCCGACATCAGTACTTTTTGTACCAATAATTCTTTTATTGGTTGCATAAACACCATAACTAAACTGTCCTAATTGTCCAAACTGGCCCTTTCTTAAATGAAAACTTTCAATGCCTCCAATATATACTTCATCAGAATAATCTACATCACAATTTTTTTCTTTGACTTCGCTTTTATCTTTGTTAACAATGATCAAACATTTTGGACAATATAGTGATTTCAAATCTGTAATTGTCGTACCACAAGATGGACATTTAAAATTTTGATCGGGCATAATTCAATGAATGTCCTCTCGCTAAATAATATTTGCTAGTAGTCCCCGACATCTTCAATGAACTCCCGGTAGTGCGGATTCCGGTAATCTTTGAAGAGAACGAGAAGCTGATGTGGGGTATAGATCTTCTTTGAAAATATGTAGGAATATAGCGGAAGATTGGTTGACTTAACAACAGAAATGGCGGTTTGGATAAACCTGATATTACGGCTTTCAAATCTCTTAATTGCTTCCTTACTTTTTGGGTACGCCTTATGGTAAGAAGATGCTGTATCTCATATATTTCGGTGGTCGATAAAGCCAACTTTTTATTATGGTATTCTACAGAGCACTTTTTACAGCACTTCATGTACACGACCCATTTAAGATAGTGTATTATTTCAAATGCAAATTGGAATAATTTTTGGATCGAATTACATCTGAAATAATAGGATTTACAAGAGGATTATCAATAACTTGATGAAAAAATCAAGATTAAAGTTCCTTCCTCAAATCTGGTAATTCTTCATTATACACTTTCTTCCATGCGTCCATAAATGCAACGGCTGCCTGAATCCCCTCTGCTCGGGTAATATATCCAGTATTTGGGGGGGAGATATTCTTTTGTGCGTATTTCTTTGCGGTTTTTTTATCAAATGTAAAGAAATTACTGCAGGTTTCGCATATGGACCATGGAGTATTTTGGTTAATTTGGTTAATCAATAAATTTGCCAAAAATCGTGTTTTCATTTCAGGATCTGCATTTGTACCACCCAAATCATGGACGTATCCCCATTGATGAGTAAAAGCATATTCCCAATATGCTTTTTGGACAACAACATCTTTTGTTGTCAATAAATAACCATCCGATAACGTCATTTTTTTACTGCAAATATCGCATTCGCAACTGGTGCTAGTTTTTGCAGGGGACGACGACTTGAATAAGTCAAAGAATCCCATATGGTTATAAGGGAAAGCATAATTAATAAGATTTGTCATTTTTATTAATGTACCTATATCTATTTTGATATTAAGTACAAATTCTTCTAAGTTGCAGGCTCTCTTTTATTTATTGAATCAACAACCCGTTTTACTGAAGCAATATTTGAATCGCTAGATATTGTTCCTCCATAAGTACTTGTTTGTATGAATTCTTTTCGGAAACCCTCTTTGTTATATTTTTCTTGGACCTTTTTTTGTAACTCTAAAAGAGCCGGAATAGCAGATCTATCCCCAATTTCTTCTAAAGCATTTAACGCCCATTGCAAATCCCAAGTAAAATAATTTATTCCTGATGTCAATTCAGATTTTTGAACAACATTCGTAAAAAACAAATTTGTTTCATTAAGTGCGATTTTTAATTGAATATTATCCATATTTTTTTTATGGTGTTTAAAATCATATGCAAAACCCCAAGCAGCGCTTAAATAAGCATTTTTATCTCCACTCTTGAGTGCCTTGTTCAATGCATAAATCCCATCAATCCCACAATATTCCAATAAACCTGAAGCCGCTTCATCTCTGGCCCGTTCATCATTACCATTCAATAAAGGATAATAATAATTAATTTTATCTTCTTGTTTTAGTTCTGGATAGACCCACGTCGATAATGAGAAAGAAATACTGGAGGATACATCGCAATTTGTTTCGTTTTTCAAACCATTTTGAAGTGTATTAAATACTCTTGTTTTATTTGCGTCTGAAATTTTTTTGTAATTAAATGCCAGGCCCCTATAGGCTTCTTTACGATTTCCCGGTTCACTCATTTTCGTGTCTTTTATCAATATTTCAACTGCTTTGTCAGGGAGTGTATCAACATTATTTGATATTGCTGTTAAGGCACAGTCACAAAGACTCCCATACCAAAATCCGGACTCATCTGGGGGGAAAGTTCCCTTAATTATTTTTTCTTGCTCCATCACCAATAATAATTTATCCAATACTTTTCTTTCAAATTCCTCATCCTGATATTTGATTTTACCTAGCGCGTAAATAGCATCATTTTGCAAAAAATAATTAGGATATTTTACGGCATTGAGTAGACCCTCAATATCCCCCTTTTTTTCCAATTTCCCAATATCCGGTTTCCCCTTTCCCAAAATGCTATCAAAGAGTCCCATATAAATTCAAAGTTATAACACAAATGCATATTAATATTGGCATCTTGGGGCTCTGTAGAAAGGAACTGTTGCGTTAACGGGATTTTTAAATAATGAAGAGCAATGTCTCATGACAATAGCATTTTCATTAAATCCTGTTAGACGTGACAGACCCCTCCACGCACACACTTGGTCGAACAAAACATATCATAAAATATAATATCTATTTGGACAATCGAATTATATGGCCAAAAACTTATCTATTCTGATTATTTTTTGTGGGTTAATTATTGTAGGGATGATTTTAACCGGATGTACAGCGGAAGAAAAGAACCAAGGCAATATTGATAAAAATATGGCGTTAGGGCCTGGCGAAACATCGGGCCCATATTATATAATTATTTCTGACAGTTCAGCGACGGATTTTATTTTAACCTCCGATAAACCGGTCAATATTGTTTGTCCCGACTGGGTGGATATTGACAAGCAGGGAGTTACTAATTTCAACACAAGGATCTATACTGCCGGGAGTGCTTCGAGAGGACCTCAGGAGTTACCATTACCGGGTAGTAAATTTACAGTGGTTAATCCTAACTCAAATGACACAGCAAATGTCCATATTTCACTCACGGGAGTGAAATTATATGGATGAATTGGTTCTGTTGCGTTGTCGGGATGTTTAAAGTAAACATTGATGGTTTAAAACGATATCAGTTTCTTTAAGTCCCGTGAATGCAACAGCACCTCATTTCACAATAACTAAATACAATTATTGATTACGTCGTGCTATGCATCGTCCGGATTGTGGAAAAGAGAACGAGAACGATTCGCAATTTTGTCTTTATTGCGGCCAACAAATTAATCCGGTGTCCATTCCAATACACGATGAATCCAACAAAATCATACAACGACAAAACCCCGGGTCAAATCAAGCCGATAAGAACGGTTCCAAGTATTCTATAAGAATTGTGTTCCTGATATTTCTGTGTTTATTCCTCGTATGGGCCGGGGCATCTTGGTATTTTACATCCCAGATCAAGGGTTCATCTGATAATAGGTGGTGCCCTGCGCATTACGATTATCAGTGGATTATAAATGGCGATGTCGTCTACCATCATGATTTCTGCTCGGACACATTTGTTATATTCGCGGTTTTGTTTCCCTTCATGATTATCATTTCCGAGAACATAGGATCGTTAAGTATTAGTTCTGCTTTGGCGCTCGGGTGGGTTGCGCTCGGCCTATGGGCAGTGTTCTTTATTTGGGTGGGTTTCTCCTTTATTAGGAAAAACACAGTGGAAACAGAATACGTGGCAGCAGATCTGACCGATTTTATTATAGCTCTGTTCAAAATTGGAGTGAAATCGGTCATTGCCGCAGTGCTCTTTATCATCGGTACCATCTGGTTTGAAGAAATCCTCCAGGTAGCCATGAATGGGTTTGCAGGTATGGACTCTTCCCCTTGGTTTGCGGCTTCTTATCTTCCACGCAGCATTACGATCCCATTTTTACTTTTTTTCTTCTCAATTCCAGCCATCATTTGCCTAATCGTTATATTTTTCATTTTCCGGTCGATACGAATGAAAACAGTTATCCTTGTTGACGACATTCAGTCAACAGCCAAAGTTACGGTTATCAAGTTAATTTTAATTATTATTGGTGCAATTATGATTTTTCCGTCAATAATGAGAATTTCCAAATTCGGTACTGATTTTACTTATCTCATTTTAGCATTTGGAGGGGCTTTATTTATTTTAGGGGGACTCTTGATGTTGATTTTAAAAACAAATCTCCCTGAATGATTAAATTAAGGCACGTTTACGATTTGGGATTTTTCTTATTTAGGCTAGCCTTTTTTTTGGCATCAAAAATTATGTATCCGCCGATAATAGCAAGAATTCCTATTATTACGGCTCTGTTGAAGCCTTAAGTTGCCGGTAGAACTAATAACAAGTTGCTCCCTGTAAAAGTTATGGCAAATCTAAACAAGGAGCACCATTTCTTCTCAGATCAGAAGTATATTTGTTTTCTGACATCGTGCCAGAATTCAGTTAGGCTGACCGGTGTCCCAGAATACTCCTCACGCTTTTCGCGGAGGGATTTCTTTCAGCATCAATTACACACGTTACTTTTATTCAAAGGAATCTCGGATCTCACTATCATGATTTCGTACAACTTGTTGAGATCATGGACATTATCCAGAAACAATTGCAACTTGATGAGATCCCCCATTATTCCACACTCTGTAAATATTCAAAACGAGTTCCTGCAACCGCCTTAAACCAGTTATTCCGGAAAGCGTGTTCATTCATGACGGACTGGAAAAATGCCACATCATTGGTTGCAATTGACTTGTCCGGTTTCTACAGGGCCAATTTTCAGTATCTGAAAGGGTACCAACCGAAATAATTTTAATCTCACTTTAGATAATAAGCAATTGTGAAATCATGGGATTGTTTGGGAATTTGTTTAAAAAGGAGAAGAGTACTGCACCATCACCCGGAGCTCAAAAAATTATCGATTTAATGGCGAAATATCAGGATATCACAGATTATTTCCTCTCACACATTAATGAAAATGAGAGCCTGAAAAAGAAGATCATATCTGATGTAATCGATTCATTGGTTTTTCGTCCCGTAAGTAAAACTACAGCAAAATACTCAATTCCAATATCTCTCTGCATATTGAAAAAAGAGGATCTAAAAACAATAGGCGTTTTCCAGAACATCAACAATATGACGCAATCACTTACTTGGCTCAGTGAAAAATGCCATGCCACACGAACCGATGATGGTGGGATTTCGTATTATTCAGTGACTATCCAAGGGATTTCTTACAGATTTTGTACAAGTTCATCTACTCAAAAACAAACGTACGATGCATTGCCTCCGGATGCTTTGTTAATAACGTATAATGATTTGGCAAAACGCGCTGGATTAGATATTGGAATGACGGCCCTTCGCGAGGCAAATTAATATGGATCTTTTTGAGGGGATTTTTGGTAATTAGCAATCTAAAGATATTGAAAATAGGGGTCCGTTGCATTCACGGGACTTAAAGAAACGGATATCGTCGTTACCCATTAATATTTACTCTTTAAACGTCCCGACAACGCAACAGAACCAACAAAGATTGTTTTATTTAGTAGTTATTTGGATATTTTTTTTACTTCTTGAATTATCATAGAATTCATTCGATCGCAATTTTTCATCGCATCCTCAATAAAATTGTTTTTAGCATTCCTAAAATTATCCTCATCAATTTTAAGACTAACTTCATATATCATCTTGGCATCAGGGTGATCAACTTCTTTAAATTTCTTTGCAATTTCGAAAAAAGCAGTTCTTATACTGTGAAAGTCATTACAACGCAATAAGTGATCGCAGCCGTTCTCGCTAGCAAGCAGCATCTCTTCTATATTATCAGTTTGATCTTTGTCCATGACACCTTCACTTGCTAGAAGCAAAAGACATTTATGCCGATATTCCCGAAGAGTTGGATAATTATCTATAATGTCGTTAATTGATGATGGTTTATCACTACTTTGACGGGAACTTTGTGAACAATTCCCCTTCAATCCAAAAAAATTTGAGAGCCAGGCCATAAATACATCAAGTTATATTAAGTAACTTATAATTAATAATTATTTCACTACGGTAATCCTTGATTAGTATTAGGACAAGCAGTTGATGGCGGGTATAGATCTTTTTCGAATATTTGCAGGGATATAGATTGAGATATGTTGATTTCACAACAGAAATTACGGTTTAGATAACCCTGATATTCCAGCTCGCTGATCTCTTAACTGTCTCCTGGTTCTTTGACTGCACATCAAGAAAAAGGAGACGCTGTACCTTAGATCTTTCGGTCGGTGGTACAACCTTTTTGGATTAGGATTTCCTAAGAAAATCAAACAGACCTAGTTAATCTCGGATGGAAAAAGAGATTCGCTGTTTCGATTTTCATCGCTTCGGTATGAACTCTCGTTCATGCACGTTTCAACAGAGAAAAAAAGAAAACCTTACTTCCCCGCCACCGTCACGATCACATCGCCGACCGTGATCATGTCGACTTTCGCGCCCTCTTCCACATAGGAATACTGCGGCGCAAACGCACCCTCGGGCACGTCCATATCCTTACCGTTCACCTTGATCGTCTTTGGCGGGTGTTCGAGATCTTTTGGCGGGAGCGCCTTGACCGCGGCCATGAATGCAGCGGCATCCTTCCGGAAGGTCTTTCCTACCACCGAGCGGTTGAAGTCGATGCCCGAGACAACCTTGTCGAGATGCGCCTTGTCGGTGCGCCAGTGGACGTCCGCGTTGATGGTGCGGGCCGTATCGTTCTCATCGTTTGTCGTGTGCGGCGCATAGACCGTGACCTTCCCGAGCGGTGCGTTGAGCGCAAGGCCCTTGTCGTGCTTGTACTTGCGCACTTCGGCAACGATCTTCACGAGCAGGTCGCCCTCGGCCTTTGCCGCCGGGTCATCGAATTTGAAGTCAACCCACGGCTGCTTGTGCACACTGCCCTTGTGGAGATATGAGTAGCATTCCTCGGCAAAGTACGGGACAAACGGCGCAAGCATCCGGCAGAGGGAGTCGTAGGCGGTGTAGAGCACCCGGCAGGCGCTCTTCCGCGACGCCCCCTCCGTATAGAGCCGGCCCTTTGCGAGCTCGATGTAGTTGTCCGCAAGCACGTCCCAGGCAAATTCCCGGATCGCTTTTAAGGCTTCGTCGAACTCGTAGTTCTCCATCCGGGCGCTGACCGCTGCCACCGTGTCCGAGAGCCGGGCAAGAAGCCAGCGGTCCGCAAGCGCGGTGATGGGGGCGTTCTCATCGATGCCCTCCTTTTCGAGCTGGATGAGCGCGAACCGGGCAATGTTCCACATCTTGGTCTGGAACCGCGACGCTGCGATCACATCGTTCCAGGAGAACATGATATCGGAGCCAAGCGCAGCTCCCGTTGCCGCCCACTGCCGGAGCGCATCGGCGCCGTACCGGCCCACAAGGTCCTCGGGGACAATTACGTTCCCGCGGCTCTTGCTCATCTTGAAGCCATCCTCGCCAAGTACCATGCCGTTCACAAGAATCTGGTCCCACGGCTTGCTGCCCGTGAGCGCAACCGAACGCAGGATCGAGTAGAACGCCCAGGTCCGGATGATATCGTGGCCCTGCGGCCGGATCTGCGCCGGGAAGATCTTCGGCTTCCCGGATCCGTCCCATCCGGTAACATTCAGGACCGAGATGGACGAGTCCATCCAGGTATCGAGCACGTCCTCTTCGCCCTTAAAGTCGTTCCCGCCGCACTTCGGGCAGGGGTGCTTGGGCTTCGTGAGTGTCGGATCGCAGGGAAGATCCTTCTCGTCCGGCACCACGATCTCGCCGCACTTCGTGCAGGTCCAGACCGGGATTGGCGTTGCAAAGATCCGCTGCCGGGAGATACACCAGTCCCATTCCATCTGGTCGATCCAGTTCTCCATCCGGCGCAGCATGTGCTCCGGGTACCACTTGATCTGGTGCGCTGCGTCCCGGATCTCCTGCTGCTTGATTCGGATGAACCACTGCCGGTTCGAGAGGATCTCGATCGGCGTCTTGCAGCGCCAGCAGGTACCCACGCGCTGCTGGAGTTTCTCCTGTTTCCTGAGGATGCCAGCGGATTTCATGTCCGCGAGAATAGCCTTGCGGCACTCGGTCGAAGAAAGACCGGTGTACTTCCCGCAGATCTCCGTCATCTTCCCCTTGCGGTCGATGGCTTTCCGGAGCGGGAGATTGTGCTGCTTCCACCAGTGGACATCCTGCTTATCACCGAACGTACAGATCATGACCGCGCCGGACCCGAACTTCGGGTCAACGGCCTCGTCCTGCACGATCGGGACTGTGTGGCCAAAGAGCGGCACCTTGAGGGACTTGCCCTTCAGATTGTGGTACCGGTCATCCGCCGGGTGCACCGCCACTGCAACGCAAGCGGCGAGGAGCTCGGGCCGGGTGGTCGCGATCTCCACGCCATCAAAGTTGAAAAAGTTGAGCTGCGTCTCCCGGTCCTCATACGAGACCTCGGCAAACGCAATCGCCGTCTCGCACCGGGTACAGTAGTTGACCGGGTGCTCGTCCTGGTAGATATAGCCGGATTTGTACATCCTCAAAAACGAGAGCTGGGTCTTTGAGTAATACTTCGGCATCATCGTGATGTACTCGTTGGACCAGTCCGTGGAGAACGCCATGCGCCGGAGCGTCAGGCGCATCTGCTCGATATTCTTGATCGTGAGATCCCGGCACATCTTCCGGAACTCTTCGCGGGACACATCGTTTTTCGTGATATGATTGAGTTCCTCGACTTTTACTTCGGTAGGAAGGCCGTGGCAGTCCCAGCCCTGCGGGAACATCACATTGTAGCCTTTCATCCGCTTGTACCGGGCGAAGAAATCGATATAACACCAGTTGAGCGCGTTTCCGATATGGAAATTGCCCGTAGGGTAGGGCGGGGGCGTATCGATCACAAACTGCGGCTTTTTCGAGTTGTGGTCAAAATAGTGGTCCTCGTCGCGCCAGCTCTTCCGCCAGCGCTCCTCCACCTCGGCAAAATCGTAATTTTTGGGAAGTTCGTCAGAGGAAGCCATTCCGTACCGGATTGGTTGTTGCACAAAATATACTTAATCGCAAAAACCGGCGCTGAAACGCTTAAAAGGAGCGGGCAGAGCGCGAAACAAAAAGACGATAAGACTCTTGTCATCCTACAACAAATATTGGGAATAATGGCGAAGCAGCGGGGACTCGGCTACGCGGCTGCGATCACCGGAGGTATTGTCCTTGCCGGCCCGTACGTAGAGCCCGCATGGCTGATGGCACTCACCATCATCTTCTTCGCGCTCGTTCTCTGGCGCTTTTTTAACCTCCGGTATTTTGCCTACGTCTCCTGTATCCTCTCTGCCCTGTACGGCGTGGGGCTCCTTCCCTTCATCGTGCTTGCAACGACCCTTGCGATGATCGCGCTCGGGGAACTGGTCTTCCAGAGCGGGACCGACGACCTCAACACCTACCTCTATTACATCATCACGACTGCATGGGCGGGGATGCTCGTCATGGTCTACCTCCAGCAGCACGCGCTCCTGATGGTGATCTTCGGCATCATCGCCGCGGTTCTCTTGAAAGTGATCCTCCTCCGGTTCGAGGACTCGCTGGTGCTCGAAGGCATCGGGATCGCGATGACGATGTATCTCATAAAGGAGCTCAACTACACGGTCGATGTCGAGATCGTAATCGTTGCGGTCGCCATCGCGTTTGTCTTCGGGTACTTCGCGTTCCGGGCAAAGACCGCCGATCTCTCGGGGCTTTTTTCCATCGCGCTCGTGGGTGTTATCCTCCTGGTCTTTGCCGATGCAACCTGGCTTCTTGTCATGCTCTCGTTTTTCATCCTCGGTTCGGTCTGCACGAAATACAAGTTCGAGTACAAGAAACGGATCGGGGTCGAGCAGGGACAGAGCGGGGCGCGGGGATACCGGAATGTCTTTGCAAACGGGATTGTTGCCTGTGCGGCGGCGGTGCTGTACGGCGTTTTTGTCCAGCCGGTCTTTATCGTGATGTACGTGGGAAGCGTTGCAACCGCGGCAGCCGATACGATGGCAAGCGAGATCGGTGTGACCGGCGGGATCCCCTACATGATCACAACGCTGCGCAAGGTGCCGATCGGGACAAACGGCGGCGTTTCGCTCAAAGGGGAGCTTGTCTGCCTTCTCGGGAGTTTTATTGTCTCGCTTGTGGCGCTGTTTTTCAATGTTATTACGCCGTGGATGCTTGTTGCCTGCACCATTGCAGGGTTTATCGGCACCAACCTTGACAGCCTGATCGGGGCGCTTCTGGAGAACAAGGGATTTCTGGGGAACGCCGGGACAAACTTTTTGGCAACGCTCGGCGGCGGGCTCGTGGCAGTCGGGTTGTACTGGCTGCTTGTTATGCATGGGATTACGGGGTAAGCCTGATGAATAATCAGGATTGATTTTTGGAATTTTATTGCAGATACGATAAAGCGAGCACGCGCCCCCCAACCCCCTCGCACTCGACGGGTGGCACTGCCACACCCGTCTCGCTAGGGGGAGGGACTAATAAAAGCCGGGGATGAATCGCGCTGTCGATGACACATTTGACCTATCCCTGCAGGAAGAGAACCAATCAGTCAATTTTTGTGTACAGGTAATACAGCATCATCGCAATCGGGGGATGCCACAGCGGCGGGGGCGGAGGCTTGCCGGAGACTTAAAAGAGCGTCACAATTTCACAAAAAAAGTATTGCTAAAATAAATGATAGTTTTCAATATCCTCAATTTTTAAAAAATTACTTCATCCTGATAAATCGCAGCACATCCGCGAGTCCCGCCCGCTTCCCATAGGTCAGCATACCCATCCGGAAGATCCTGGCAGCAAGCCTTGTCAGGACGACAATGGAGAGGACAAGAATCCCCATACTGATCGCAATCTGGTATGGCGGCACGGAAACGAGCGTGAGCCGGACCATCCCGATGAACGGCGCAGTGTAGGGGAAGTAGGTTAAAAACTGCATGGCAAGCGAGTTCGGGTCCGCGAGAAGGAACTGTAAGAAGATGAGCGGGAAGACTGCGAACATGGAGAAGATCGCAGAGATCTGCTGGGCTTCGCGGACGGACGGGGCAAGCGACGCGGTGCAGGCGATCGAGACCGAGAAGAGGAAATACCCGAGGACGAAGTACACGACAGCGATGCCGACAAGGCCCGAGAGCTGGAGCCCGGAGAAGATCGCGGAAAGTGGCGTTGCCGCAACAACGAGCAGTGCCATCCCTATCCAGAGCCCCATCTGGAGCAGGCTCACCGCGGCATATCCAATAATTTTCCCTGCGAGCAGGTTCTCGGCCGAGCAGTACGAAAGTAAAAATTCACCGCGCCGGCTCTCCTTTTCTTCCCCGATTCCCTGCATCAGGTAACCGGACGAGGTCAGGATCCCGAGCGCAAGGACCATCGTCATCGCAAACGGCAAAATAAACCCGGCCAGTTCCTGGCTTCCCTTCGGGTTGCCGGACTCGTCGAGCACGATCACGGACGGGGATGATGGCGAAAGGACAGCCTGTGTGGCTTCCTCGGATACATTCTCGTGCCGCAGGACGTTCTGTGCAAGGAACTCCTGCACGGCTGTATTCGAACCGGTCGATCCCATCAGCGACGCATCCATGGTGTAGACCGTGAGCGTCCGGTTCTGGAGGTAATCGGCCGGGATGACAACAAGCGTATGGATCTCTCCGGCAACAAGTGCGGACTTGCCGGCCGCGAGATCCGTATACGGGACATAGCCCGAAGCAGGCTCTACAAACCCGGTCCCGTCCACATACCCGGTTGTCTGGTTTTCCATGGCGGTCCCGATGCCGGCGCCGGTATACAGCGTGAGCCCCATGATGAAGAGGATCAGGAGCGGCAGGCCGAGCGTGCCGAGGATGAAACCTTTGCGCCGGACGGTCTTGGTAAACTCGAACTTTGCGACCACGAGCGCTTTCTGCGTCATTTGCCTGCCACCTCCAGGAAGATCTCGTTCATCGAGCGCTGTTTGATCTCGAACTTTTTGACGGTGACCTGTGCGGCAAGGGTCTTGAGGAGGGCTTGCGTATCGGCGTCTTTTAGAACGACAATCTCTGCGGCATTGCCGGAGTCGCTGATACTTACGATGTTATCAAGATGCGGGAGCGTCCCCTCGTACCGCAGTTCGACAGAGAGCCCGAACTCCTGCCGGATCTCGTCGAGCTTTCCGTAGAGCACAACTTTGCCGGAATTGAGCATGAGGATCCGGTCGCACATCCGTTCGACTTCGTCCATCTGGTGCGTGCTCATGATGATGGTCGTGCCTTTTGCCCGGAGGTCAAGCAGGATATCCTTGAGGAGCTTCATGTTCAGGGGGTCGAGCCCAGAGAACGGTTCGTCAAGGATGAGAACGGCAGGATCGTGGATGACCGCGAGGATGAACTGGAGCCGGCGGTGCATGCCCTTGCTTAAATCCTGGATCTTCTTGTCCTTGTAATCGGCAAGCGTCAGCCTGGCGAGCCACACGTCCGCCTTCTCGTCGATCCCTTGTACGTGCTTGAGGTTCGCGAAATACCGGATGCACTCCGCGACCCCGATCTCCTTGTCGAGGCTGCCCTCTTCGGGCAGGTAGCCGATGGCATCCTTGATGTCATCGGAAAAGGTCCGGCCGAAAAGCGAGATGGTTCCGCTGTCGGGCCGGAAGATATCGAGGATCGTCCGGATGAGCGTGGTTTTCCCGGCGCCGTTTGGGCCAAGAAGCCCAAAGACCTCGCCCTTGTTGACCTCGAACGTTACCGCGTCGAGCACGGTTTTTGTATCGAAGACCTTGGTCACATGGTCGATCTGCAGTACGGCAGTCTCGTTTTTTCCGGCAGGGGAACGTTCTGTCATGGATACTCCGTTTTGGTTGTCTCCGATGTCTTCATCACATCAGTATTTGTACCAGCGGCCCTTGCTGTCGTACTCGCCGGTTGTCTGCTGGATCGCCACCGGGCTCCCGATAAGCTTTCGGTAGAAGCATGCCTTGTATGCCAGAAGGACCGGGACAAGGACGATGAGGCTCGCGAAGATGACCGCGGCCGTGATCCACATCCCGTCGGTACCGATCATAGCAATCATGTTGTGCGGCGCCATCATCTCCGCAAGCTGCGTCTCGTTGTAGCCCGGGCTGCTGTAATAGGTATAGAGCGGCTGGAGTTTCTCAAAGAGGAGTGCTTCCCAGATCATGGCAAAGACGAACAGGTCGGCAAACGCAAAGATGCAGCAGATGATAAAAAAACCGAGCACCTCCCACGCATGGGTGGCGACCGCGCGGATGCTGCGCCGGAGCGATTCAAAGACTTTGCAGTCCTCGAAGACCGCCGCGGTATCGCAGAAAAATGTCAGGTACAGCGTGGGGATCATCACAAAGATCGCAAGCAGCCCGGCCGCTTCGTACCCTGTCCCGCCCCCGGTTGCAGCGATCGCGAGGAACACGATCAGGAAAAAGATGATCATCAGCGCAAAGAACACAACGAGCCAGGGAAGTAGTACCTTAAAATAATACCGCGTCCCGTCCCGCAGGAGCGTACCGGTATCGTTTGCATTCTTTTTTACCAGCACAAACGTGCCGGCAACAAAGAGCAGCATAACGAGCGCGGCGATAAGGATCAGGCGCAGGGCAAAAAATGCGCCGGAGATATTGTAGAGGATCCAGAGCAGGGCAGCGAGCAGTCCTGCAACAATGCCCGTGATCCAGAGGACCGGGGTCTTGCCCACGAGCGTGAGGGCCTCTTTGAACTCTGCAAAGACCATGGATTTACCGGTCCCTGGGCATGGCGACGATTTCGCGCACCTGGAGATCGAAGAAGCTGGCGGTATAGGCCGGGCGGATCACGCAGACCGTGTCCGCGCCGGTCGCCGTCCCGCCGACTGCGATGACTTCCTCATCGATCCTGACTGCACCCTGGTCGGCGGCGATAAGAACGCACTCTACGGCAACCTTGAGGCCGACTGCCACTACCCGGCGCAGCGCCTCTGCGATCGCTTCGGTCCGTGAAGAACCGCCCAGTTTCTGCGAGCGGGAGATGGCGCGTTCGAGCCCGGAGAGCGCGTGGGTGCCGGTCACGATAGTAACACCGTTTTTTCGGAGTTCCTCTGCCGTCCGCCCGTCAAACTCCCAGACGCCGGGTTTTGAAAAGCCCATGACGTGGGTGACGACGACAAGGGAGATACCGCTTCCCTTTGCCGCATCGAAAAACACCTTTGCCGTTTCCCCGGAACTGCTGGCAACGACAATTTTTTTGAGTTTGAGTTCCCGTGCCCGTTCCACGGCAAAGCGCGCCGCGTCTTTGGTGTTCGCGGGACCCGGCGTATCGAAATAATAGCAGGTTTTTGCGGTAAAAGCCATAACTACTTTTTAATAAACAGCCATGAAAAACTTTGTTTAGTTTTTATTAGAAGAAAAAAGGCGGGCCATAGAGATCCCCGCGATCAAAATATCCATGCGCGAGCTCCCTGTTGTGAGCGCGTATGTGAGGAAAAACCATGATAACCTTAGCGCTTGCAGGCAAACCAAACTGCGGAAAATCCACCTTTTTCAAGGCGGCCACCATGGCGAACGCGGAGATCGCCAATTACCCGTTCACGACCATCAACCCCAACTTCGGCGTAGCATACGTGCGGACGACCTGTCCCTGTAAGGGACTCGACCTCAACTGCGGCCACTGCGTCGACGGGGTCCGGTTCGTTGCCGTCAACCTCATCGATGTCGCGGGGCTCGTTCCCGACGCGCACAAGGGTAAGGGCCTCGGCAACCAGTTCCTCGACAACCTCCGTCAGGCCGATGCGATCCTGCACGTGATCGATGCGAGCGGCGGAACCGACAGCGAAGGAAACCCGGTCGGTGCCGGCAACCACGACCCGGCAGAGGACGTGAAGTTCCTTACTTATGAAATGACGATGTGGGTCTATGGGATCCTGGACAAGCACTGGACCCGCCTCTCGCGCCAGGCCTCGGTCAAGACATTCTCCATCCACCAGGGCATCGCGGAGGTCTTTACGGGCCTCGGGATTACCGCCGACGAAGTGCGGGAGCTGGAACTGGCGCTCAAGCTCGACCTTGCCCACGCGCAGATGGAAAACCTCGTGCCGTTCTGTGCGGAGATCGTCAAGATCTCAAAGCCGATGCTTGTTGTCGGGAACAAAGTCGATGAGACGCCGGAACCCCTGCGGGAAAAACTCGCCGCAGAGAAAGTTGCGTTTGCGAGCGCGGCATCCGAGCTTGCGCTCCGGAACGCCGCAACGGCAAAAGTGATCAAGTACCTGCCGGGCGACAAGCAGTTCTCGGTTGCCGATGGCGTCACGCTCTCCGCGCCGCAGAAAGCGGGCCTCGTGAAGATCGCAGAGGTCATGAAGAAGAACAACGGGACGGGCGTGCAGGACGCGATCAACCGGGCGGTCTTCGAACTTCTCGACCGGATTGTCGTATACCCGGTCGAGGACGAGAACAAGCTCTGCAACAAGCAGGGCGACGTGCTGCCGGATGCGTTTCTGATGAAGCGCGGATCAACACCGCACGACCTCGCATTCCAGGTCCACACCGATATCGGCAAGGGATTTTTGTACGCCATCGATGCCCGCACCAAGATGCGGATCAAGGAGAACCACATCTTAAAAGACGGCGACATCATAAAAATCGTGAGTGCCGCGAAGTAGGCGGCGCCGGGTCGCACTGTGCGACGCCTGTCATACCATTGTCAGACACCCGCGCCGCTCCTGCGGCAGATTTGCCCTTTTTTTCGTGATTTTGGCCTGAATCTGGCCCCGTTTACCGCAACCTTTATAACATGCCGCAGAGTATAGGGGATTTACCAGAATAAAAAGGAGGTGAATCCATGGGCGGAGAGATCTACCAGGCACAGGTGATCAGGAACTTCTTTGACACCATCACCGGCACAGACCGTAACCTGACACGCATCTACATGTGCGTGATGAGTCTTGCAAAGCTCCGCATGGAGACCCCCGAAAAGATGGCGTCCCTGCTCGACCAGCTAAAAAAGAGCAAGATCAAAAAGGAGCTCTCGGTCGATCTGCTGGACTATGTCTGCGATGCGGCAAACGAACTGGAGATTGCGGCCGTGCAGACCGCGTTCGGCGTCAAGGACATCAAGGACGTAGCACAGGACTTCAATGCTGTCAGCCTTGACAGCCTGTAACTTTTTTTGTGATTTTCATTCTTAGCAATTTCCCGATAGTGAATATGCTTGCGGGTTTTTGGTTTCTGAAAGGTACACCACGGGCACGGGAAACCCCGGCAGGATAACATTTTAAAAAAAACGTCCGGGGAAACCGGGCGGCTCATTGGGATTTTAAAAAAACGTTACTGGATCCCGAGCGCTTTTTTGTAGATCTCAATGATGGTGAGGATATAGTTCCGGTGCTCTTCGAGCGCCTGCTCGTCATCGGGAGACGCAATAACGGCAATCGCGTAAACAAGGATGAGCGCGTTATCGATGTCCAGGGTTTCGGGGTCCTGCGCACTGTCGCCGTACAGGTTCACGGCAAGGTTCGGGTAATCCTCCGGCATGAACCGCTCGGCCTTCTCCGGTTTTACCTGGGAATTATCGAGCGCCTCCGCATACGCGCTGATAATACGGAGAGCAGTTTTTGCTGTCCGCATTCCTTCGCTATCCCCCAAAAGCCCGGTCGCGGTTGCGCATTCCCGGATGGCTTTGGGGTAGAGCTCGAACTTGTAGGCAAAAAATGCAGCTGCAATCGTATGTGCCGCCTTTTCCGGAACCCGGCCAAAGACCGGCTGTATCCTTCCGATATATCCGTTCAGGTATTTTTCCATGACAACCGTTTCCTTACCGGTCTGCCCGCCAGCACCGATCTTCGATACGTACTAGTTTGTGCGGAAATCCAAAATGAACGTATCCGTCCCGGCTCCTGCCTTCCAAAATGGGATAGATAGAACCCGGGGCATCACGGGTATATATGAACAGAAACGAT
>Ga0268360_1000358_pt1 | contig 83927 bp, 68 predicted proteins | sample BioMet11_FD_192465 | JGI IMG/M metagenome (GOLD analysis project Ga0268360, IMG submission 192465) | Sewage microbial communities from Oakland, California, United States - Biofuel 11 (Illumina Assembly) | ecosystem: Engineered > Wastewater > Sewage > Unclassified | place: USA: California... | reverse complement strand
AGGACTTTTCAGCCCTCCGGGCTGAGGACAACAATCCTTCCGGCTCAAATATCACTCGTGAATTAACAACTCAAAAAATGAAAAAAAGTAAGTGAAAACGGTCAACGCTATTCAGGCATTAACAACTGCTTACTGCCTACTGCTTACTGCTTACTGCCTACTGCTTACTGCCTACTGAAATCTCAAATCTAAAATCTGCAATCTGAAATCCCCTACGCCGGCGTTTCCGGTTTATTACCGCCCTTGCCTCCTTCGCTACGCATTTTTTTGATGATATGGGTCAGGGTGAAGTTAGGTAATAGTTCCGGTTGAGTATGCCTAAAGATACGTTTGCCGGCATCCATAATGGCTGCACAGTCGGCCCAAAGAGTCATCAGTACGACTGAATTTGCATTCACTGCTTCTTCCAGGGCTTGTATCTTCTTGTTCTGGTCGTCGGCAAGGTCGGCTATCGTCTCATTTTTTGCAGTTAAGTCATCTATCATCGCCTGCTTAAGACCTTTTTCCGTAAGGATTTCTTTGTTATGGTCTACTAACTGAATAAATTCGCCAAGACTTTTTTCTAATTTTTCGGCATCCTGGCCATTAATACATTTACGAATCTCTTTAAAATTGAAAAGGCGAGCGGGGTCCTTCAGATTCGTGGAAGCCATTTTAACATATCCCTCTGTTAAATCGAGCAAAGGGCGAAGGGCGAGCATGTTTGTTTCAAGCAATTGGGTTACTTGCGACAAATCGCCCAGAAATAATTTGGTCGAAATCAAATTTTCAACGGCGCTGATGTGGGTATCCAACGCATCTAAAAAAGCCTGACCAAATTCAGGAGAATAATCCGTGAACTGTTGCCGGAACTGTATCAGTAGGCCTCGCTGCCAACGAGCCACTGGCAATAGTTCTTCAATACGAACTGGCAATTTTAATTTTGACATAAATGAACGTTTTTTGATTATACAAATATATAAACAAATTTTTATTTCACACTTTCGTGTTTATATTTTTTTAAAATTTAAGTATGAATACGTTCCCGAAAGTAAATAATTTAAAATGCCACTAAATCGCCAAAACACAAAAATCCACAAAACAAATAACTTTGGGAAGTTTTTGTGCTTTTATGGCGAAAAAATACTCTTCGGCATAGACTCAGGCAACTAAGCCCCGGTCTATTGAATACCTCCGGAAAGCCATTAAGGGCTTCGGATTGGTTAAAAATAGCTTCCGGCTAATTACTGATAGCTTCGGATTGCAAATAAATAACTCTGGCTGATTATCGAGGGCTTCGGATTGATTAAAAATAGTTTCAGGCCAATTACCGATGGCTTAGGATTGCAAATAAATAACTCTGGCTTGTTATCGATGGGTTTGGATTGTGAATAAATAGCTCTGGCTAACTACCGATGGCTTAGGATAAGTTAAATATGGCTTCCGGCCAATTACCGATGGCTTCGAATTGTAAATAAATAACTCTGGCTAACTATTGAGGGCTTCGAATTAGTTATAAACCGGCCATTTTACAGTTTCACCGCTTTCACCGTTCCCAGAAGCCGGCCGCCAGCGGTGGTGAGTTGGCAAAAATATATTCCCTTTGGCAAAGTCCGTCCCTGATAATCCTTTCCGTCCCATTTCACGGTCTCCCCACCGGCATTTATTCCCGTTATTGACCATACTTTTTCCCCGGTCAACGTATAAATATCCAATTGCAAACCGTTAGCTGCCCGATTAGCCGAAATGGTAATGTCGGCCGTTTCCGAAAAAGGGTTGGGCTGTATGGTTACAGATGTTTCCCTGAGAGAAATCTCAGGTAGGTAAGTTGCTCCGCATTCGCTTTGAAAGACATGCTGAACAATCAATGTATCTGCCCGGCTACGGGAAGAAATCACAAAACTTGTCGAGCCCTGGTAGACCGTATCTATAGGGTCTTCCCGTTCAATGCCATAAGCATCCGCCGTATATTCTCCGGCAGGCAGTGGACCCAGAGTAACCGACAAATTAAAAATGCAAAAACAATTAGCTACGCCTCCCGTATCCACCTGATACCAGTTGATATGGTTATTTTCGAGAATTATTGCCGCTCCGTGCCGCGAGCCACAGTTGCGTTCGGTATTTGTCTGCCACAGGGTTACATTGTTGCCGTCAACAACCGCAAAAATGGAGGATTGCGCAAATCCTCCAAGGCTAAGAAATAATAGAACAAGGGTAAGTGTCCGTTTCATGATGTTATTTTTTCGTTTATTGCTTCTAAACAACTACAAATTTACAAAAAAATTCATGTCTAATGAAGCATTGAAACGACGTTACTGAAATTTAATTTACCAATAATCAAGTCAAAAAATAATTTAACCATAACGTAGCCGTTAATAAGAATACGATGTGCATTTTTGAACATTATTTGATTTAATAATGAACAGTTGCATAGTGAAACCGGAGCATTGAAATAGAAATAAAGAGCATAATATCAAACCACTAATAACTAATGGCATAATAATTGTCATTACCATGAACCATAAAAACAAAAAACAAACTTCATGAGGTTAATATTTGTATTCATTATCCTGTCGGCACTCATGTCAGGATTTGTAAAAAAAACGAAAGCGGGTACGGAACCCGAAAGCGGAACCAAGCGCTATACTATCAGCGGTAACATCAGAGATAAAAGCACCGGAGAAGAACTCTTAGGGGCTACCGTTTACGTCAAGGAACAACAAACCGGGACAACGACTAATTATTATGGATTTTATTCCCTGAGTCTCGAGCCGGGAACCTACCGGTTGACGTATTCTTATATGGGCTACGAGTCGGTTCAGGAAACCATTCAGCTTGCGGAAAATATTACGATAAATGTGGAGTTGGAATCCAGGCACGAAACCCTGAAAGAAACGGTGATTACGGCCGAGAAAAAGAATGAGAATGTTACCAAAACGGAGATGAGCGTGGTGAAGATGGACGTAAAAACCATCAACAAAATACCGGCACTCATGGGCGAGGTGGATATTATCAAAGCGATACAGTTTTTGCCCGGCGTGCAATCCACCAGCGAAGGCACTTCAGGATTCAGCGTCCGCGGAGGAAGCGCCGACCAGAATCTGATTCAGTTGGACGAAGCTACCGTTTATAATGCTTCCCACCTGATGGGCTTTTTCTCGGTATTCAACAACGATGCCATCAAGGATGTCCAGATTTATAAAGGTGATATTCCGGCTTCCTCGGGTGGAAGGCTCGCTTCGCTGCTCGACGTGCGAATGAAGGATGGAAACTCCAAGAAGTTTTCTGCTACAGGTGGTATAGGAACTATTTCCAGCCGGTTAACTCTGGAAGGGCCCATAAAAACCGATCAATGTTCGTTTATCCTTGCCGGACGGCGTACCTATGCCGACATCTTTCTTCCCTTAGCAAGCGACAAAGATTTGCGGAGCAATAAACTCTATTTCTACGATTTGAATGCCAAACTCAATTACCGTCTCGACGACAATAACCGAATTTTCGTCTCCGGGTATTTCGGGCGCGACATTTTTAAGAATCAGATGATCGAGATGTCGAATGGAAATGCCACCTCTACCTTGCGCTGGAATCACCTGTTTTCCAAAAAACTGTTTGCAAACTTTACCCTGCTTTACAGCAATTATGAATACGACATGGAAACGCCTAAAGATGGCGGCGATGCTTTCATCTGGAAATCGAACCTGCAGGATTATAGCCTGAAAGCCGACTTCAATTATTATATCAACACCAATAACACGCTCAAGTTCGGTATCACCGGTACGCATCACACCTTCGATCAGGGTAAAGTAGCCGGAAAAGGTTCGGAAAGTTCCATCGTTGACTATATTCTTCCCAAGAATTATGCGCTTGAATACGGATTGTATATCAGCAACGAACAAACCATCGCTTCCCGTTTTACGCTGAAATATGGGTTACGGTATTCCCTCTTCCAAAACATTGGCAAAGCCAAGTATTATCTTTACGACAAGAGCAACCCGGAAGAATACCTTGTTACCGATACGGTTAATCAGCCCGGGGGCAAGATTTACAAAACTTTTTCGGGACTGGAACCACGCCTTGGCATAACTTATACGCTCAATGAAGTTTCCTCAATAAAAGCAAGTTATTCGCGTACCAATCAATACATTCATCTGGCACAAAATTCTACGGCAGGCACTCCGCTCGATATCTGGTTTCCATCATCGCCCAACGTCAAGCCGCAGGTAGCCGATCAGGTAGCCATAGGATATTTCCGTAATTTTAAAGACAACGTGTATGAATTCTCTGCTGAAACGTATTACAAAAAAATGGATCATGCCATTGACTTTAAAAACCATGCCGAGTTGCTGCTGAACCAGAAAATGGAAGGAGAACTCCGGTTTGGAAAAGCATGGTCGTATGGATTAGAGTTGCTTGTCAGAAAAAATGAAGGCAAACTCAACGGCTGGATAAGCTATACCTATTCCAGAACCATGCGCAAAATCAAAGAAATCAATAACGGCAAAGAGTTTGCTGCACCTTACGATAAACCTCACAATATTTCCATCGTCCTGAACTATGAACTGAACAAACGTTCGCAAATTTCAGCCAACTGGGTTTATGCTACCGGCGCTCCGGTTACCTTCCCTGTTGGCAGAGCCGTTATCGGAGGCAAGATTGTTCCCATCTATTCCGACCGCAACGCTTACCGTATGCCCGATTATCACCGCCTCGATATCTCCTATACATTGAAAGGCAAAGACAGACCTAACAAAAAATGGTTTGGCGAATGGAATTTCTCGATTTATAATGCATATGGACGCAAGAATGCCTGGGCAATCAATTTTGTGCAGGATGAAGACAATCCTAACGAAACCTATGCCGAAAAAGTTTACCTTTTTTCCGTCATTCCATCCGTTACCTACAACTTTCATTTTTAAAAATATATAAACAGCACTGATTATGAAACGAGCATGTTCGCTAAATGCAAATACGGATGAAAATTCACAGCGAGTTCCATCCGACCTTAAAAAAACAAATTATTTACGGATGAAACGAATAATTTTGTACTTTGCCGCAATCCTTGGAATGGTAACGGCATGCACCGAAAAAATTGATGTGAAACTCGATAAAACCTATACCCGTCTGGTAGTGGAAGGAAGTATAACCACCGATACCATGGCTCATACCGTTACACTTACCAAAACAGCCGATTATTTTGCCAATCAGATACCGCCAGCGGTAACCGGAGCAAAGGTAACCGTTACCGACGGCGACATCACCGATACGTTAAGAGAAACCAGTCCGGGCGTTTATCAAACCCGTCCTGATTATTTTGGAGTTGTAGGACATACTTATGTTTTAACTATTAAACTGCCTGAGTCCATCAATGGGAATACAGAATATTCTGCATCTTCCTATCTCCCGGCAGTTGCTTCGCTCGATTCCATTGGGTTCGAATTCCATAAAAAATATTTTGCCAACATTGATTTCTGGGAAGTAAAAGTATTTGCTTTTGACCCGCCAAACGAAAATTATTACATGTTCAAAACATTTAATAACAACCGTCTGCTTACCGATACCATCAATAAATTTACCATTTCCGACGACAGATTGTTTAACGGAAATTTCGTTAATGGATTTGGAGTAGTTTGGCTTAGCCAGGACAGGAACGATTATAAACTCACCTCCGGCGATACCGTTAAAGTAATGATAGCGGGCATTACCAAAGAATATTACCATTTTATTATGGATGTTCAAACCGAAACCGGTTTCCAACTTCCGCTCTTCAGCGGACCACCGGCTAATGTGAAAGGCAATATCAGCAATGGCGGTATCGGATTTTTTGCCGCCTATGCCACCAAATATAAATCAAGGATACTCAGGCCATAAGCGCTATAAAAATAATAATATTTAAAAAAAGGCATCTTCTTGAAAAATATTGGATGTCTTTTTTTTATTTGAATAATATTAATTAAAAAAATTTAGTAAGTTTGAACCCTAAATTAACTGACATGGAACTAACACCCATTAATGCCATTTCGCCCGTTGACGGACGGTATCGCAAAAACGTAGAAGGCTTATCCTATTACTTTTCGGAAGCCGCTTTTATCAATTACAGGGTATTTGTTGAAATTGAATATTTTATCGCTTTATGCGAAATACCTCTTCCTCAGCTCATCAACTTTGAGAAAAAGAATTATGAAATCCTGCGTGCCGTGTCGCGTAATTTTACCTTCCGCGATGCCGAGGATGTAAAGGAAATTGAAAAAGTTACCAATCATGATGTAAAGGCTGTGGAATATTACCTGAAAAAGAAATTCGACCAGCTGGGATTTTCCAAATACAAGGAATTTATCCATTTCGGACTTACTTCGCAGGATATCAATAATACTGCTGTGCCTTACGCACTTAAATTAGCCTGCGACGATGTATTGCATCCTTTATGCGATGAATTATTGAACAGGCTTACCATAAAATCCAAAGAATGGAAAAATATTCCGATGCTTGCCCGAACGCATGGTCAGCCGGCATCGCCTACCTGGTTAGGCAAGGAGATCCTGGTTTTTGTGGAGCGACTTAAACAGCAGAATAAAATGCTGAAACAAATACCCTTTTCGGCTAAATTGGGAGGTGCAACAGGTAATTTCAATGCACATCTGGTAGCCTATCCAAATATCGACTGGGTAAGTTTTGCAGATAATTTTGTGAAAAACCGCCTTGGATTGGAACGGCTTAAAGTTACTACCCAGATAGAACATTACGATAACCTTGCCGCTTTTTTCGATTGTCTGAAACGTATCAACACCATACTGATTGATTTAAACCGCGATATGTGGTTATACATTTCGATGGGTTATTTTAAACAGGAAATCAAACCCGGCGAAGTCGGTTCTTCGGCCATGCCTCATAAAATAAATCCTATTGATTTTGAAAATTCCGAAGGGAATCTTGGCATTGCCAATGCCCTTTTTGAATTTCTTTCACGCAAACTTCCCATCTCTCGCCTGCAACGCGACCTGACCGATTCCACTGTTTTGCGGAATATCGGAGTGCCGATAGCTCATACAATTATCGCCGTAAAATCGCTTTCCGCAGGATTGAGCAAGCTTACCGTAAATACCGAAGCCATACGTGCCGACCTGGAAAATAATCCTGCCGTCGTTGCGGAAGCCCTACAAACCATTTTACGACGCGAAAATTATCCTCATCCTTACGAAGCGCTTAAAAACCTGACACGGGTGAACCAAAAAATTACGAGGGAAGATATTGTAACCTTTATTGATTCACTTCAGGTTAGCAAACAAGTCAAAGATGAATTAAAAGCTATTACACCCTTAAATTATACGGGAGTAAAATTTTTCTGATCCTGCGTTTTAATATTTTGAAATAATATTCAAACACTTGCGTTAATTGACCAATACTCAACTTATCTAACCATTTCGTTAAATGAAAGAAATAAAAAAGATATTGCGTTATCTGAACGGATATTGGGATCATGCATCCATAAGCATAGCATTTAATATGCTGTCCGTCATTTTTTCGCTTTTTACGGTTACCATGGCTATTCCTTTTCTGCAAATACTCTTTAACCGGTCGCCTCTGGTAACTACCCTTGAACCTTTTAGCTGGCGGACTTCAGTCATTACGCATAACTTTTACTATTATCTAAGCACGATTATTCAGAATAACGGAAAAACTCAGGCTTTGGGATTGGTTTGTGTTGCTGTGATTGTGATGACGTTTTTTAAAACATGGTTTAAATATATATCCATGTATAATTTAGCGCCCATCCGTAACGGCATTGTCAGAGACTTACGCAATAAAATTTACCAGAAAGTACTCGATTTACCATTATCTTATTATTCGGAAGAGAAAAAAGGCGATATCATGTCGCGTATGACCAACGATGTGAAGGAAATAGAATGGTCTATTCTCAGTTCGCTCGAAGTATTATTCCGCGATCCCGTTACCATTTTCATGTTTCTTATTACCCTTGTCATTCTCAGCCCAGCCTTATCAGCCTTTGTATTTGTCATTTTGCCAATTACCAGCCTTGTCATTGGCAGGTTAGGAAGAAATCTGCGCAAAACTTCTCAAGCCGGCCAGGAAAAAGTCAGCGAACTGCTTACCATTATTGAAGAAACATTAACAGGCATCCGTATTATCAAGGCTTTCAATGCCGAGGAACGTTCTAACGAAAAATTTATGGGCGTTAACACGGTTTATACCGGATTGATGAATAAAATGTACCGCCGGACTTATTTAGCTACGCCTTTGACCGAGTTTTTAGGCACGGCAATCGTCATTGTTACCATGTGGTATGGCAGTACCCTGGTTTTAAATAATGTAGGCTTCATCAGCCCCGAAGTGCTTATTAGCTATTTGCTGATTTTTGCTCAAATCATTTCTCCGGCAAAAGCCTTTTCCACTGCACGCTATAACATTAAAAAGGGATTGGCATCCTCCGAAAGGGTTGATGAAATTCTCAAGGCAGAAACAAATATCATTGAAAAACCGGATGCAAAGCCTATCACTAATTTTAAAGACACGATTGAATATCGCAACGTATCATTTAAATACGAAAAGGAATTTGTATTGAAAAATGTCAATATAAAAGTTGAAAAAGGAAAAACCATAGCCTTGGTTGGTCAGTCGGGTTCGGGAAAATCCACACTTGTTGATCTGCTTCCGCGATATTATGATGCTTCGGAAGGCGATATTTTAATTGATGGCATTTCCGTAGAAGATTATAAGATTGCCGACCTTCGCGGATTGATGGGAAATGTAAACCAGGAGCCGATTTTATTCAACGATACTATTTTCAACAACATCGCTTTTGGATACCCGGCAGCAACCATGGAACAGGTGGTGGAAGCGGCTAAAATTGCCAATGCCGATGAATTCATCCGGAATACCGAGCATGGCTACGAAACCAATATCGGTGATCGTGGCACCAAACTTTCGGGCGGGCAACGGCAACGCATATCCATTGCCAGAGCCGTTCTGAAAAATCCTCCTATACTTATCCTTGATGAAGCGACCTCAGCCTTAGATACTGAATCGGAAAAATTAGTCCAGGATGCCCTTTCGCAGGTAATGCAAAACAGAACCTCCATCGTAATTGCTCACCGGCTTTCGACGGTGAGGAATGCTGATGAAATTTGTGTGCTCCATGATGGTGAAATCGTTGAAAGAGGAAAACATGAAGATTTAATCCAGATGAATGGCGTTTATAAAAAACTGCACAGCATGCAGATGTTTGCCTGATAATAAAATTTAACATGAAGATTAGTGGATTTTCGATGGTGAAAAATGCGGATAAACTTTATTATCCCATCAAACAAGCCATAATGTCGGTTCTGCCGATCGTTGACGAATTTATAATTGCACTCGGCGACTGCGATCCCGACGATCATACCCGGCAATTAATCGAAAGCATTGGTAGCGACAAGGTAAAAATCGTTGATACCGTGTGGGATATTGAAAAATATCCACGGGGTATGGAAAATGCCCATCAGACCGATATTGCCAAAAGTCATTGTTCGGGCGACTGGCTGATTTATCTGCAAGCCGATGAAGTAATTCATGAAAAATACCTGCCTGAAATCCGGTCGAAATGCGAGAAATACCTCAACGACAAAGAAGTGGAAGGTATGATATTCAAGTATAAACATTTCTGGGGCGATTATCAGCATTACCAGAAAGTCCATGGCTGGTATAAACATGAAATACGTATTGTACGCAATTTGCCCGATACTCATTCCTGGGAATCGGCACAAAGTTTTCGCCGCATTCCTAACTTTGACGGATTGAGCTACCGCCAGCAAAAAAATACCTACAAACTCAAAGTTGTTGAATTAGATGCTTATATCTATCATTACGGATGGGTGCGGCCACCTCATCTGATGAAAACCAAAATCAAATCTCTTTCTACCATCCATAAAGGAAAAGCTATGGTAGAAGAAATGGATAAGAAGAACAAATTTGCCTTTGATTACGGCCCGATGAACCTTCTGCCGGTATTTACCGATACCCATCCTTTAGTCATGAAAGAATGGATTGCCCAATTTAACTGGAATGATCAGTTGCAACCATCTGGAAAACCGCCCGAACACCGTGAGCCTCACCGCCACGAGCAGTTGAAATACCGCTTGTTCACTATCCTGAAAAATATCATTCCGGGTTGTGGCGAATTAGGTGAGTTTAAAAATTACATTCTTCTGAAAGGCCGGTAGTCAAAGCTAAGGTTAAATTACCGGGAAACATTAGTTTTCTGTAATCCATTGATTGCTTTCTACATAAATAATTTCCTTTTGGAGAAAAGGATCGGCGGAGCAAACGGCTAATTTATAATTGTCGCTGAACGGAAGAAGGTTGATAAACATTTCAATTTTTTCGGAAGCCTGAAACAAGGCAAAACCATCGTTTTTGTCCCGGGTACTCGGGATAACGGTAAAAGAATTCAGCGGCTGGGTGAGCCCGGTGCCTATGGCTTTTAAATAGCTTTCTTTTAATGCCCAAAGGGTATAGAAATAATCCTGTTGATCCGATGCCGATTTGCTTATCAGATCGTTGATTTCGGTTGGCGAGAAAAAACGTGTGGCGACGTCCATTTTGGTATTTCGTATTTTCTGAACATCAATTCCCACCGGTTTGCCCGAAAAAGCTGCCACCACCCATTCGCCGGAATGAGAAATATTAAAAAAATAGCCTTCGGGATAGCTTAATCCGGGTTTACCATGATCGTTATTTTGAATAACAAGATTTTGTGGATAAATTCCGGTTTTGGTTGACAGAATTTTCCTGACAAGCTGTTCGCCGATGAGTGTTTGCTGTGCGGCATTCGGATGGGTATAACTCAAAATTTTCTTCCTGCTTTCGTCGGGCAACCCGGCAAGCAATTGCTCTTTGTGTTTCAGAAAACAGTTTGCATCCAGCATTTTGAAAGCATATACTTCAACCATCTTAATACAGTTTAAGATTTAAATTGCGAAGTTTTGGCGCTAATTTTGCCGTGGAAGCAACAATAAGCAAGGTCATCGTCCCGCCAAAAACGACAGAGGTAATCAAACCCATCAGCCGGGCAGCCAGCCCCGATTCAAAAGACCCAATTTCGTTGGACGAGCCAACAAATATGCTGTTTACAGCCGCCACTCTGCCCCGCATGGCATCGGGCGTAAGCATTTGCATGGTGGTGGAACGAATCACAACGCTAATGTTATCAAATAATCCGCTGAGAGCGAGTAAAGCGAAGGAAAGGTAAAAGTTTCGCGATAAAGCAAATAAAATAATACATATCCCAAAACCGGCAGCGCTCATCAGCAAATTATGTCCTGCATGGCGCAACGGTGGCCGGTATGCCAGCATTACCGACATAATGATAGCGCCTATGGCTGGCGCTGCCCGCAGAAAGCCCAATCCTTCGGGACCAATATGCAATACTTCGGAAGCAAATGCCGGTAACACGGCTACTGCCCCGCCAAACAATACGGCAAACATATCCAGAGCCATAGCTCCAAAAATTATTTGATTGGAAAAAACAAAACGTACGCCTACCGAAAGACTTTGCACTAACGATTCGTCCTTTTTGACCGGAGGCATAGGTCTGCTACGTACACGGGTATAAAATAATAAAGCCACGGCTACTCCTGCTACTACCGTTAAATAGGCGGCATGTACCGAAACAAAACCATAAATCAGCCCTCCTACGGCCGGACCGGTTACCGCCGATATTTGCCAAACGGCGCTGTTCCATGTGGAAGAGTTGGGATACAGTTTTTTGGGAACCAACTGCGCCATAAATGCCATTTGTGCCGGATAAAAAAATGACCTGGCTACACCTGTAAAAAAAATGATGACATAAATGGGAAAGATGCCGAAAAGGGGATATAATACTTTAAAATGCCAGGCAAATATCAGCAACAAAATGGCACAGAGCAAATATATGCCATTAGTAATAATAATGATTGTGCGACGGTTAAACCGGTCGGCTACATAACCCGAAATAATAGCAAAACCCAAAAACGGAATGGCTTCAGCTAACCCGATAAAACCTAACTGCAAAACATCGCCTGTAATCTGATAAACCTGCCAGCCAACGATAACCGACTGCATTTGTATGGAAAAATTAAGCAGAAAACGGGCTAACAAAAAACCACGAAAGTCTTTTATCCTCATCACAGCAAAGGCATCGTTCGATGGTATCAGCGATCTCAATATTCAGTATTAAAATGAAAGTGCAAAAGTATACATTAGAACCATGCCCATCGCCGTTACGGCAATAATTTCATAAATTTTGAGAATCCAATATCTTTCCTCTCTTCCAAATTTCCGTTTTCATCAGGTTTCCGTAGGCATCCCAATAAAGCCATTTTCCGTCTTTTCTGGGAATAAAATCGGGATATCGTCCACTGAACATAGACAACTCTTCCCATTCTCCGCCGCAATAATTGCCTTCCATTTGCTTTTGGCCATTTTCGTACCAATAGCGCCACAAACCGGTCATCTTATTCATCCGCCATTGTCCTTCAAACTTCTTCTGGCCATTTTCGTACCATTCGGTGTGTAGCCCCCAGCGCGAATCGTAAAAGAATAACTGCCGGCTGCGCTTTTGTCCGTTGAAATACCAGCGTTGTGTCCAGCCCAGGCGTTTATCCTGAACAAACTGATGCTGCTCCCATATCCGGTTGCTGTCTTTATACCATAGTGTCCAGAGGCTGTCCATCTTGCCATTACTGCGAAAGCCTGTGTATTTCAACCTGCCACTTTCCCAATAACCGATTTCCTTGGTCATGGTTATATTCTGATGGCTGATACCATAAATATTAACCAATTTTACCCTGCCTCCGGGGTATTTTTCAATTACTATTTCCTTGTGCTTATCGGGCAAACAAGCGGTAGTCAGAAGAATAAGCAGCAATAGCAGTCCTTGACGTGGCATGTGGTTATTTTTTTAAAGATTATCCGGTTTCAAATTTATAATAAAATCTTAAATTTGTACAATTCTACGAGTTATTTTTTAAGGTTAATATTCAGAATATGGACAGTAAGAATTTCTTTTTTACCCGCAAGTTTTATTTTACCGATACCCCTTTCGTCAACCTGATGAAAAAGCGAATTTATCATGTGCTGCTGATTTCGAGCGCTTACGATGCTTTTGTACTGGAAGGTGACGGGCGAATTGACGAGCAAATTTTTAACGAGTATGTCTCCCTGAGCCTGCGTTACCCGCCGCAGTTTATTAAAGCGTCTACCGAAGAAAAGGCTTTTGAAGCTCTTGAGGACACAACCATCGACCTTATCATAACCATGCAAAACGTGGGAGAATCATCTACTTTTAAATTGATTGAGAGAATAAAAGCCAAATATCCTAACAAACCGGTGGTTGTGCTTACCCCTTTTTCGAGAGAAGCGGCCATTAAAATGACCGAAGACAAGCTGAAAAATGTGGACTATGTCTTTTGCTGGCTGGGAAATACCGATCTTTTGCTCGCTATCATCAAGCTGATAGAAGATAAGATGAACGTTGAGCATGATGTGATGCAGGTGGGTGTTCAGACCATTATCCTGGTGGAAGATTCCATACGGTTTTATTCCAGTTACCTTCCCAATATTTACAAACTCATCTTTAACCAGTCGCGGGAATTCATGACCGAAGGATTGAATGAGCACCAGCAAATGCTTCGTATGCGAGGCCGGCCCAAAATCCTTCTCGCACGAAACTACGAGGAAGCCATTAATTTATATCAGAAATACAAAAACAACCTTTTAGGCATCATTTCGGATATGTCGTACGCCCGCAATGGGATAGAGGATAAACAAGCCGGACGAAAATTAGTGGAAATGATTCGCCAGGATGATGAATTCACGCCCATCCTTCTGCAATCGTCCGATGCCGGAAATGAAGCCATAGCCAAAGAGTTAAAGGTTGGCTTCATTAATAAAAATTCCAAAACCTTATCCCTTGAGCTTCGCGAATATATCATGGAATATTTTGCTTTTGGCAATTTTGTGTTTATCGATCCGGCTACCGGCGAAACCATTGCTTCGGTTCCCGACCTGAAATCCCTGCAGCAAATCATCTTCGATATCCCTGATGAATCGCTTACCTACCATATTGAACGTAATCATATCTCCAAATGGTTACGTGCCCGAGCCTTGTTTCCGCTAGCCGAACTCTTCCGGGATTTCCGTCCCGATGATTTTACCGATCTGGATGAAATCCGCCGTTTTCTTTTCGATTCCATTGCCAACTACCGGTTGAATAAATCGCGGGGCATCATCGCCGAGTTCAACCGCGAAAGCTTCGACGAATACTTCAGTTTTACCCGTATTGGCGATGGTTCCATCGGAGGTAAAGCCCGCGGTCTTGCTTTTCTGGATACGCTCATCAAGCAAAAGCGCCTGTTCGATAAATACAACGACGTCATCATCACCATCCCGCGCACCGTGGTGTTGTGCACTGATATCTTCGATGAGTTTATGCTTGATAACGACTTGTACAAAATTGCTTTGTCCGACATTTCCAACGAGGAAATATTGAATAATTTCATCAACGCCCGTTTGCCTTTCCGTGTACACGAAGACTTAGCCACCCTGATTTCGGTAACCAACTATCCCATTGCCGTCCGTTCGTCAAGCCTGCTCGAGGATTCGCATTACCAACCCTTTGCCGGAATATATTCGACATACATGGTAGCTTATAACGAGGAAGATGAACGCATGATGAACGAACAATTGGGCATTGCCATCAAGAGTGTATATGCTTCGGCTTTTTTTAAGGATAGCAAAGCTTATATGGCAGCGACTTCCAATGTGATAGACGAGGAAAAAATGGCCATCGTACTCCAGGAAGTCTGTGGCAACAAGTACGATCACCGGTTCTATCCTTCCTTTTCAGGCGTTGCCCGTTCCATCAATTTTTATCCTATCGAACAGGAAAAACCCGAAGACGGCATCGTAAGCATTGCCCTTGGCTTAGGCAAATATATCGTGGATGGCGGCGTTTCACTCCGTTTTTCGCCAAAGTATCCTAAAAAGATACTACAACTTGCTTCTCCTGAAATGGCTTTGCGCGAAACACAAAAATATTTTGATGTGCTCGACCTTCGCCGAAGCAGTTTTTACCCATCAGTGGACGACGGAGTAAACATCATGAACCTAAGCATCAATGAAGCGGTAAGCGATAATTCGCTTAAACATATTGCTTCCACTTTCGATTACGAAAACCATTGCCTCCGCGAAGGCTTACAGGATAACGGTCGACCCATCATTACTTTTTCCAATATTTTAAATCATAATGTATTTCCTTTAGCCGAAATACTGAAAGAAGTGCTGGAAGTGGGACAAAGCGAAATGGGTAAACCCGTAGAAATTGAATTTGCGGTTAACATTCACCGTCCTAAAGGAAAACCTAAAATATTTAATCTTTTGCAGATACGCCCGATAGTTGAAAATTTTGAAACGATTGATGTACCGCTCGAAAATATTCCATGGAAGGATACCATCATCTATGCCAATACCGCCCTGGGTAACGGAATAATGAACGATATTACTGATTTTGTGTATGTGAAACCCGAAGCGTTTAATCCTGCGCAGAATCACGAAACGGCTCAGCGGGTAGGTCGTCTCAACGATGAATTCCTGAAATGGAAGAGAAATTATGTGCTTGTCGGTCCCGGGCGCTGGGGTTCCAACGATCCCTGGCTTGGCATACCTGTGAAATGGCCGCAGATTTCGGCTGCCCGCGTCATCGTTGAGTCAGGACTCAGTCACTATCGCATCGATCCCAGTCAGGGAACGCACTTTTTCCAGAACCTGACTTCGTTCCGCGTAGGATATTTTACCATCAATCCGTTTATCAACGACGGCTTTTACGACTTAGAATACCTCGCAAAGTTTACACCCGTTTTTGAGGACGACGTCCTGCGTCATATCCGTTTTCTCAAACCCATGAAAATTATGATAGACGGTAAAAAAAGCAAGGGCGTGATTATGAAACTTTAGATTGGATAATTAAACAAAAATTAAATAAAATGAAAGTAATAGCAATTAACGGAAGTCCGAATAAAGAAGGGAACACTTTTCATGCGTTGAGCATGGTTGGCGACGAACTTAAAGCCGCCGGCATTGAGTTCGAGATTCTTCATATCGGCCATAAGCTGATCCACGGCTGCATAGACTGTGGAAAATGCAGTGTAAACAAGGATGAAAAATGCATCATCAAAACCGACGATCTTAACCAATGGATTCAGCAGATAAAAGTAGCCGATGGCTTAATCATCGGCTCGCCGGTATATTATTCGGGCATACCGGGTACGCTAAAGAGTTTCCTCGACCGCTTGTTTTTTGTTGCCGGATCCAACGGTAATCTGTTGCGCCATAAAGTGGGTGCAGCCGTTGTAGCGGTACGAAGGACGGGCGGTTCGTCCACCCTCGACGGACTGAACCATTACCTCAGCTATTCGGAAATGATCATTGCCACGTCCAATTACTGGAACGTTATCCATGGCACGGCTCCCGGCGAAGTCGTTAAGGATGGCGAAGGCAGGCAGATTATGCGCGTGCTGGGTAAAAATATGGTATGGCTGCTCAGGATGAAAGAAGCTTCGGCGATTGAACCTTCCCCCAGAGAGAAGAAAGAATTTACCAACTTTATCCGGTAAGGAAAATAGTTGTTGCATTAACCATTGATTTCCATAGAATGGCGGAGTAATATTTTTTAAAAAAAACAGTGAAATTTTTAATTTTATTTGTTTTTTTTATAATTTTACAACTGGAATTTTCAGGCATACAGAAAGTAACCTTAGGCTGGCGTCCTGTATGGAATAACAATGCCTGCCTTTCGTAAGAGCATCGACAGATTGAGCCCGGAAATTATCGTTGAATTCGGCGGACAACAAGCCTACGATCCTTATCGTAAAATGTTTTGATTGACAGAGTGATTTATCGTTTTTAATTATTGAAAAGATTTTGTGATACTTAAAAAATGATTAGTAAAAAAGATTAAGAATTCATGGATAACTACTAACTCAATATATAAATCCTATTCATTAAATTACAAACATTAAAACAAAAAAACTATGGCAGTAACATTTAAAGCAGTGGCAAAAAAGAACCCTACAAAGCAAACCGAACCGGCCAAATATTTTGCTCTGGCAGTAAATAGCGGTTCAATCAGCCTGCGGCAATTGGCAAAGATGATCACGGAACGGTCAACAGTTAAATCTGCGGACACGATGGCAGTGCTCGAAGGACTGTTAGAGGTGGTGCCTTCGGCATTGGCCGATGGAAAAATTGTACGGTTGGGCGATTTCGGATCGTTCAGTCTGGGTATTAAGAGTGAAGGGGTAGAAGATGAATCTAAATTGTATGCTAAACACATCAACAAGACGGTTATACGCTTCCGCCCCGGCGCTGAATTTCAGAATGCAATGAACGATCTTGAATTCACCCGGATTTAAATGCCCGGCTCATCAGTGATGACTTTTTAACTCATCACTGATGAGTTAAAAAAAGATCAGGACAAATTAATAAACTTATCAGGACGAGTTTTAAAAGTAATAAGGATAAGTTTAAAAACGGGTAAAGATGAGTTTGTAAACTGATAAGGATATGTTCTTCACTGCCCGGTGAACAATAAAATTATTGCTAAATATCTGTATATTTAAATTTACTTATATTTATGGAATTTATAGAAATAATATGGTCAATTCTTAAGATCACAAGAGTTGTTTAATTTCTAATTAATAGTTTAAAATTTAAATGACATTAGGAGTAAAAGAAATGGTGAAAATGAAAAAATATAAATGGGTATTTGATATAATAACTTTGATTTTAGGATTTGCTTCATTGGCAATCGCTTTTTTTGCGCTAAATAGCGTTACTAAAGTTAAGGGATTTGAGAATTTATTAAACAAAACAAATTCAATGTTAATACAGCTAACAAAACAAGATTCTCTGCAACAAATAAGTATTGATAATAACAAATATCAACTAAATGAATTAAAAAAACAAACCAAAACTCTATTAGATTTACAGGTATCTGATGCCAATCAATTGAAACTGCATAAAAAAGTGGATAAATCTAATCTAATTGGAGATTATTTTATTCTTAAAAGTCTTTACTTTAAAATTTATGAATTGAAGTTTATTCCGAATAATGGTGTTTTTATTGATGAATCTTATAGAAAACGAACTATTCAATATTTACAAGATCTAAAGCCTATAATCAATCAGGGTATTAACAATAGCTTATTAAAGATGAATGATACAATATATAGTCAATGGTGTGTTTTTTATTACCAAACTGAAAATACTATAAAATCACTTAACAATGAACTTCTCATCATTAAAAAATATTATGATATTCCTATGCAATTTGAATATTCTTTAAATGGCAAAATTATTAGTAAAAAAGAGGCGGATATGAATACCCTTGAAGATTTCAAAGGTTATTTAAGAACATTTTGGATAAAAGGAGTAGAACCTATGTTTAAGATTAAAGAAATGCAGTATTATGATAATATGTATCGGATTTTATCAAAAAACGGTAGTATTCTTAGAGAATAAAAATCACCCCTTGCTGAGCGGTATTTGTAATACTGCTTAATGAAACCACAAGAAAGGTTTATCTGATAAAGTACGCTCTACAAACTTTAGGCATCCCGAATCCCTTCGCTTCCCAATGAAGAATCGCTAAGTCGTTCCTCTCAAGCGCGACCAGCTTGAAGCAGGATACGAGGACTTTAAACTGGGTATATTAATCCATGATGCCCGGCTCGAAAAAGGCCTGACACAGGAAGAACTTGCCGAAAAAGTGGGAACGACAAAGTCGTACATATCAAAGATCGAAAACGATATTAAGGAAGTTCGGGTTTCAACACTTAAAAAAATTGTTGAACTCGGTTTGGGTGGACATTTACAACTTTCCATTAAGCTTTAGTTTGCTTTTCCATTATTTTAAACCCCAAGGGTTTTGGAAACCCTTGGGGTTTTTCTAACCTTACAAATCCCGAATCGCTTCGCTCGGGACTTCGCTTCGCTCAGCCTTATAACCTTATAAACTTTACAAACCTTATAAACTTTACAAACTTTATGAACTAATAAAATTATTATTACTTTTACCCCCTGATTGACTGTGGTTAGTTTTCCCACAGGCAAATTTATGGCTAAATCACCCGCTTATTAAGTAAAAACTGTGTTTTGATGAAGAAATCATTTGCTCTCTTTTTCCTGAATCTTTTAATTTCGTTAGCCTTATGGGCACAGCCCCCGGCAGGATACTACGATGCTGCCAACGGACTTATCAGTACGCAATTGCAGCAGGCGCTCCATAACATTATCGATAATCATACGGTGGTCAGCTATACTCCCGGAGTATGGAATGCATTTTATACCACCGATGTGCGATCCGATGGTAAAGTATGGGATATGTATTCGGATATTCCCGGTGGGACGCCTCCTTACGAATATACCTTAGGAAGCGGTCAGTGCGGAACAGCTTCCGAAGAAGGCGATTGCTACAGCCGCGAGCATTCCTTTCCCAAGAGCTGGTTCAACGATCAGCCACCCATGAACACCGACCTTTTCCATATCTATCCCGTGGATCAGTACGTAAACAACAGGCACAATAATTTTCCTTACGGAGAAGTAAATAATCCTACCTGGACATCACTTAACGGAAGCAAGTTTGGTCCCTGTTCGGTAAGCGGATATTCCGGTTCCGTTTTTGAGCCCATCGATGAATATAAAGGCGACTTTGCCCGCACCTACTTTTATATGGCAGTTCGTTATTATGGTGAAGATGCAGGCTGGCTCGGAAGTCCGATGGTCAACGGATCGCAGCTTAAACCCTGGGCATTAACCATGATGTTACAATGGGCACAACAGGATCCGGTCTCGCCTAAAGAAATAGCCCGTAACAACGCCGTTTATGCCATACAAAACAACCGTAATCCTTTTATTGATCATCCCGAATATGCCGATGCCATCTGGGGCAATGGTTCCGGGGTAAAACCCGAACCTACGAATTATCCGTCCGACTTCACCACGCATAATATCCGTTTACACTGGATTGATGCTATCGGTACGGTATTGCCCGATGGTTACCTCATCCGTATGAGCGCTACAGGCTATAACGATATTATAGCCCCTGTGGATGGTACAGAAGTACCAAACGGACCCAACGATAAAAATGTATCTTACGGAACACAGGAAGCCGTGTTCGGGAATCTGAGTCCCAATACGACCTATTATTTCAAAATTTATTCCTACGTTTTTACCGATACCGGAATTGATTATAAAACCGATGGCAACATCCCACAGGTGATGCAAACAACCCAACCCTGAAATATTTCACCTGTTAAATTGCCAAACCAAGATTTGCTTCACAGCCCACGCTAAAGCTACAAAAAAGAAGGCGTGTTGATGGAACCCCACCAACACGCCTTCTGGCATAAAAGCAATTCAGACAACTACTCGAAAAATGCCGAGATTTCAACCCTTCGGTTATGTCTTCTACCTTCTGGAGTATTGTTATCGGCCACCGGTTTATTCTGACCATAGCCAACTATTTCTATTCTTTTCGCATCTATTTTCTTCGAAACAAGATACCTTTTAACAGATTTAGCCATATTTTCCGATAACAAGTCGTTAGTTGCCGAAGTACCTGAATTATCGGTATGTCCGGCAATAAGTATTTTCATCTCAAGGTTTGCTTTTAGAATTTTTGCCAATTCATTTAAATACGCATACGAAGATTGTTTTAATACCGATTTCCGGGTCTCAAAAACAATTTCTGTGGAAGCTCTTTTGAGAATATTTTCTTCCTTTTCAGAAGCCATCGGGCAACCATTATTTTCGGGATAACCTTTTAAATTAGGACATTTATCGATGTCATCGGGTACACCATCGCCATCGGAATCGGGTTTGTTCAGTTCTTCAGGACAACCTTTATTGGCAATTGTTCCAGGCACATCGGGACATGAATCTAATTTATCAATCACACCGTCACCATCGCGGTCGGGGCATCCATTGAATTGTGGTAAACCAGGTTGATCGGGACACGAATCCAGTTTATCAATCACACCATCGCCATCGCGGTCGGGACAACCATTAAACTGTGCCAATCCGGCAACATCAGGACAGGAATCCAATTTATCAATGATACCGTCGCCATCGCGGTCGGGACAACCATTAAACTGAGCCAAACCGGCTGCATCCGGGCAGGAATCTAATTTATCAATAATACCATCACCATCGCGGTCGGGACAACCATTAAACTGAGCCAAACCGGCTGCATCCGGACAGGAATCCAATTTATCAATAATACCATCACCATCGCGGTCGGGGCATCCCTGGAATTGCGGCAATCCGGCTTCGTCAGGACACAAATCAAGTTTATCGGGCACTCCGTCATTATCACGGTCGGGACACCCGTTAAACTGCGCTAAACCGGGTTCGTCCGGACATTCATCTTTACGGTCGGCTACACCGTCCTTATCACGGTCGAAAATATTTCGGCCAAACTTTGCACGACCAAACGTAAGATTGCAACCAATATGAATATTGAAATTCTTGGCTTGCTTGTAGGCAAACATTCCATATAAATTGTCGGTGCTCGCATAAAACTGTACAGCCCCCAGGTTTAGCGAACCTCCCAGTCCTATATTCATCTGGCTTCCGTTGATGATGGAATAGCTTGCTGCCATATTCAGCATTTTACCAAATTCCCGGTTATATAAAAACGAATAGCTGGGATGCAATTCCTTATTAAAATAATCGCTCCGGAATAACAAGCTAACCCGGTCCTTCGGGCTCAGGAAGTACGTTCCCGATAAATAAATTTTAGTAACCAACGGCGCTGTATAACTTTTGCGGGTTGAATCTATTTTAAAGGTCGATCGTATAGAATCCATCAGCTTTTCAAATTTATCACCCTTGTCATTTTTATTGAAAAAGTTGTTGATGTCAATGCCCTTAAAGGCGTACTGTTCGGTACCGGATGACGAATAATTTTTAGGATTGGATTTCCATCGGATGCTTCCCCAATCCACCACACTTGCCGAAAAGGCAAAATGCTTGTTCAGTTTATACGAAGCGCCAAAATCCATGGCAAAACCCTTATTATCAAAATTCATCTGGTTATTGTTATCCGGCACATTGGCATTGATAAGCAAATCGGATTTCAGTGTGATGTCATAAAAATTATTATTTGTGGAATCCGTCGAAAGCATGGTTACATTTGTCTTCTTGGTGTTAATGTTGGCTAAACCAATCAAAAGTTTGGGCCTGACTCCAACAGATAACTTATCGTTGATCTGACGCGCCATTCCCAAAGCTATTTCTGCATATACATTGGAATTGATCTTAAAACCACCGACATTTTGTTCCCTCTGGTTAATATATGGAGTATTACCATAAGCAATAAAATTGAAAAAATCCCTGGGGTATCCGAAATAAACCGAAGATTTAACATTGGCGCTCAGATTAAAATAATTCTTTCGGACTTTAAACCCAAAAGAAAGTATTTCATAATTGGCCTGAACGTTTAAATAATTCATGTTTTTCAGCTTTTTCACCATATTATCAACATCTAAATACAGTGAATCGTCAACTCCTTTTTTAATTAAATCCTTATATGCAAATCCGGAATTACTTAATCCTAAGTATATAGAAGAAACGCCAAGACCTACATATCCTTTACAATCGGGTATCATGGCCGGATTAGCATAATTATTCTGAGGTATACTTTGCATGTTATAAATGGTCAAATCTCGCTGAGCAACAGTAACCGTAGGCAACATAACTGCCCATAGAATGGCAAAAGACAGCCCTATGATGTATTTTGTGTAATATTTCGATTTCATTTTTGTGTCAATTTAAGAGTTAATGTTTTAACGTGTGTTTTGAGCGTCAGAAATTTGCTCTTAATTTAGCTGCAGTTGCCAGTTTGATGCTAAGAGATTGGGAAGAATATATTTTCCCTACTTGTCCATTAGTCGTTGACAATTCTCCACGAACGATAATCATTTTGGTATTTTTCAAATGGCCTACCCGGTCTTTGAGCAATTCCACTGTGGTTACCTTAGTTGTTGGAGAAATAACCTCGTGAGTTGCTGGATTAATTACTCCGCCTACAATCACGTTCTGGTCAGTACCCATCAGCGAATCGAGGCGCTGGTATGCCGCATCGCAAAAATAAGCCTGAATCTTTGCCGTAATGGGGAATCCGTTTATCGTTTTAACAAAAAACTTCATGGATTCCAGCATGTTTACATCCGGAAATTCAAAATTTAATGTATCCTGCAAAACCAGACGGGATATCGAACCATTTAAAGGAAGTTCAACTTTTACGTTAACCTTAAACCGGCTGGTATCAAGTACAAAGTTGGTAACCGTAGAATCATTCAGCGGATTGGTAATGCCAGCCATTTTATAGGTAATTTTAGTAGGCGAAATATTCAGAGCATTCCAAATATTGATATTATCCTTATTCAAGTTAAGTATGGTAGGAACACTTTCCCCAACATGCGCCGCCGATGGCGAATTAATATTGATGTGATATGGGTTTTCATAAAAAAAGTTCACATTGTTAGGAGCGGTAACATCAGAATGTGCCACAAATTTATTGATATTGATTTGTATGGGCAACCCATAGGAGTTATCAATAGTAAATCCAAGATTCAGATCTGGAAAATTAAGATTACCAAATTTGTTGTTTTTGAAGAAACCCAGGTTAAAAATACTGTCGCCCGGCAAAGCCAGATCATATTGCTGCAAATAGCCAAACATCTTGGAAAATTTAATGTCGTTTAACGAGCCATTAAAATTTACAGAGCCTACTATAGGTTTTGAAAGAGGATTAGATATTTCAACCCGGTATACCACTTTCAGTCTATTCATCTGACTTGGATCCGAGTTATCAAAAATAATTTCATAACCCTTTAAATCAAACGCATATATTTCCTGAGCTCCCAGTTGTAAATTCAGTTCAAGCGCAGAGTCATTCCTAACTATATTGGGAAGGGTTATTTTAACAGTAATATCCTGAGTAATACCCGTAGTAGAAATGTCGAAATTTATTTTTCCCGATTTAATAAACATACTGTCTAATCGCTGGCGTTTGGGCGTTTGAAAGGGATAGTAAAACATGGTATCTTGTATAGCCAATGTACTACCAGGATTGGGAATATTAAATGCCTGTTTAATTTCGGGCAAGGTTTGGTTCAAAACAGGCATGGCATTTTCAGCCGATTGTGAAAAAAGTTCCGATTCGTATACTATCGTAAGAAATCCGGTACTGTCTTCATGAAGAAGTCCCGTAGTATCTTTGATAATATCCTTCAGGGTAAGTTTTGAATCTAAAATAGGCATCGTAAATTCGGGATGCCAGTTGGTTTGTGTCTTCGAGAATTTATTAAAATCATCCTTAACACACGAAGATAACAGCAAACCACCAAGCAATAACCATAAACAGAATAGTCGCAATCTGTTAAATGGTTTGATTTTCAGTAGAGTAAATTTTTTCATATTTTTTTTAAATTTGGTTTTAAACTAAGTTCGTGAATTGTTACCCGTAAATTTAAATAAACAGAAAAACCCCGCACTCTATGAGTCAGGGTTTTTCTGTTTTATCCATAAAGCCTGTGTTTAATTAATTAATGCAAGCGTAATGGTAAATAAGTTGTCAACGGAGGAATTTGAGCTCCAATCCAATCATCACATTGATTGTTAACAGCCCCGGTGGCATCACATCCAAAATTTATCTTAGCAGAAAGGCTTTGTGCCCCATTGGTATCCGTCCAGTCAATTTTCATATCCATTATTCCCGTTTCAACATATTGGCAAGCGGTAGGTTTCACCAAACTGGTTTCCGTATATAGTTTAAAGCTTTTACCATTACTTGTGGTTCCATAGGTTTGAGGAGTAGTGTATGAACCTGGAAGTCCAAAACTATAATTATCTGTTGTAACTCCAACACTCATCGAAGTAGCATAAGTTATAATGGAGTTATCGCTTTTGGTAATTTGTCCGTTCTGGAGTATAACATTCAACGTGTTATTTCCGGCATTGGTAATCACATAATTGCCTGCCACAGTGTTGTTATTCGCCTTATAATTGTTAAAATTAAGGGTCATAACAGCTCCTGCTGTTGAATATTTGCCAACAAGTGCTCCGCTAATAGAACCACTATGATTTGCAACATTCGCAAAATCCATAGTATAGGTATGAGCAGCGGATGTGGTATCAGCCGGAGTAATAACTACATGAATAGCATCAACCGTAAAGTCGTAGCTATGATTTACTTCCTCATACTTGGCAATTTTATCCACATAATTATACAAATCGGAATAGATTTGAAATGCAGTTAGAACATCCTGAGTTGCAAGCGTATCTAAATTACTAACGTCCAAAGGATTACTTGTAGTGCTATCGCAATTACTAAGCGTAAGGGCTAAAGCGATAAGGCTTAAAAAGAGTAATAATTTTTTCATAATGTTAGGTATTTAATTGTTAATTAATAATTTAAAATGATTTTTTCATTTAATAATTTTATTTTTTACACTAAATAGCTTGATATGTAGTGCAAATATAATATAAATTATCAGATCTTACAATATTTTAATAAAAAATTTGATTTTTTTTAATTTAATTTATAATTTAAGAGCGAATTTCCATAGCCAATAATCAGATTAAGGCTTCCATCCTCCATTAAACTACCTGTAACAAAGGGTGTTTCTCCCAATATTTTTTTATCCGGACTGATTCTGCCATTTTTATCAAACAGATACACTTCCTGATTATACTCATCAAAAGCACCAAGTATATTTCCAATTTTAGGAATATAACTAATTATAGGCATTGTAGTTACTTCAAAATCAAATGTAAAGTCGAATATCTGTTTCCCTTTTTTATTAAAAATAAATAAATGATCTTTGTCAACAAAAATGAAATCGTTGGAATTATCCCCGTCAAAATCAGCATAAAGAAAATAATGATGGGCTGAAAATTTCTGAAACGACATTTTCGCAATTTTTTCCCATGGATTGATATACATTATGTTACCCGCTGTATCAGTACTAATTACCGGTGATTGGTTACTGGTTTTGTTAATAAAATATTCCGTTTGGGAAGATTTATCCTCAAGATTAATGGATTTTTCAATTTTGCCATTTTGATCAGTAACGAGTAGATTCTTCTGATTGTTGGTAAACATAAAATGAGTTTTTCCTTTGAATTTAAAAGGAATAACTTGATTATTTATTAAAAATCCCGTTTCCGGAGACACCCATTTCTTATTCAGATTTCCGTTAAAGTCGTAGTTGTAAATTTTATGATTCCTCGAAGCGATAATTATCTGATAATTTTTACTTATTACATTGTTTATTATCGTAATACCATTTGAAGCTTCCGATTTTAGTTTTACAGGAAAGCCATCTGGGATTTTGCCATCAGTATTGATTTTATATAAGTAGTTTTGTGTACTAAACACATATTGTTGTTTCTTCGTTTTTAAATCATTAACTGAATAAACCTGACTGATTGCATTTTCCTTCAGTTTTATTTTCCATTCAATATCACCATCCTTATCAATTTGATACATATTATTGGCATAATCAAAAACCACAATTTTTGAGGTATGATTAGCTAAGTCCTTAAAAATATAGGGCGAACCAATTAATTTAGCATCCAATGGAACTTGCCAATAAGCCGAGAATTCTTCTTTCAACTTTGATAAATATTTTATGCATCCCGTGGTATAAAACCAATTTCCGGATGATTTAAATTGTATTGCAATACCATCAAAATTTGAGAAAATTCCATAATTAGCTTCAAAATTGGCTGCATTTTGTCTATTCAAATAATTTTTAATGGAATTAAGCGAAGAACCAATATTACAATAAAGAAAGATATTTGATTTTTCATCAATATTATCAGTAAGTGATTTATAGTGTGGATTTTTATCAAGGGTACTACCCGATTTATAATAGTTTATATAGTTTTTAATTGCTGAAACACTGTTTCCAAATACAATCGTATTGCCAAGATTTGTAAAATAGTTTTCGGTTAACTTTTGAAACAAAGGCCCAAAAAACATGGGAAATATGCTCTGAATATTAAAGCGACTAATTTTATATCCGTTATAATTCTGTACATCTCCTTCGCTTCCCGATAATTTGTTAATGGCTTTTGAAAATTCCAAAAGAGAAAGTTTTTTACTTACACTATCACTTGTCTGTATAAAAACATAAGTATTTTCCTTTATATCCTGACCCGTTCCGCTTACAACGACTGCAATTTCAGAGCCGATCAGGTCTACAAAGCTTTTTTCAAAATCCATATAATATGCTTTGTTTAATTCTTTTATGCGAATATTATATGCAGAAATCCTACCAGATTTCTGTAAGTACGTTTTGTAGCCATTAAAGTAATTTTGAAAATCCGAAAAGGTAAAATCGATGAAATAATTGGTGTTTTCAGGAAAGAGTGCCGGCAATTTGTTTCTTCTGGGTTGTTGATTGGCAAATAATTTTAAAAACTGATTGTCTTTTTCATTAATCGTTGAAAAACCGGAAAATAAAAATTTATTTTCTTTTACTATCAAATCCAATTCTGCCCATTGTCCAAATGATGCGAGAAGCCCAATATTTGCCTTGTGATTAGGAAGTGAATGATTTTGAATTATTTTAGCTAAATATTTGTAATTTAAATAAATATTGGCATCTGTCCGTTTCCCGGCTGTAGCCTGCAATTGCTTAAACGATTTATCATTATCAATTCCGTTTTTTTCTTCCAACTGATTTAAAGCCGCTTGAACCAACTCGGGTTTAACACTGAAAACAAACACCCCTTTGTGAACAGCATACGAAAAAACGCGTTCATAGCCCTTTATGATTACTTTATTGATGGTAGCCCCTCTAAATGTATTTGGAATAAACGCAGATTTATTTGCCGATAGTACCTGAATTAAATGACGGACGAAGGCTTGGTTATGATTGGAACTTAGATTAATTGAAAAAAGGAAATCGCTACCACCCTGAATATTGGGATGAATTGAAATATATAAAGGATTTCGTTTAAATAATTCTTTCAAATTAATATTATAAGCCGAAAGCGAATCAATGAAATGAATTTCATTATTTAGATTAGCAATTTGCTCAATTCCAAGAAGTTCTTTCCATATTTCGGATTGCGAAAAGTTATGCCAGGTTTCCTGAGGTGAATGAGTAACGATAATAATGGCGGCATTAGTCGGAATAGCTTTGATTACCGGTACAAACGGTTGTTTGATATGATTATAGAGCAAAATTGCAGATAAACACAATATTATAATCAAACTTATTGAAAGGGTAAATAGTGATATTTTACGTTTTTTTTTCATTTTTACTATCACCAAATTTCATCAAAAGTATAAATTCAAATTGAAAGAATAATTATTCCATTAAAAACTAATTAACAATAAATTGTTAATTAAAAAGAGTTCAACTCATAAAGTATTGATTATTTTAGCTTTAATGAATTTATATAAAATTTACGATTATCTAAATGTAAATTTAATTTGCTCAGCATACGAATATAATTTACATTTGCTTGTGAAACACAAAACGCGGGATTTAACTTGCGTGGAAAGCTATGCTATATGAGGAAAAAAATTCTCAATTTATATAAAGCATTAATAATCTGTTTGATATTATTTTCTCCATTTTTTTCATTTTCACAGGATACGGTTAGTAAGCCCGGTCGTTTTTTTAATGACTGGTCAGTAAACCTGAATGCCGGAACGACTCTTTTCTTTGGAGATATTAATGAGTATTTAATTTCGCGTTACCAATCGGAATGGCAATTGGCTTATGGCATAATGCTATCAAAACAAATAACATCGGTTTTAGGTATCCGGGGACAATTGCTCAACGGAAAAATATCTGGAGCCAAAATGAAATTTAAAAATGGTTCTCCGGCAAATTTACAGTTTAATGCCGATTTTTTTGAATATAACCTAAATGCCACTATCAATTTCAACCATTTATTTCTCCCCCAAAATCAGCATAATTTGTTTTCCGTGTATGGTTTTATCGGAATGGGTATGTCAAACTGGACAACAGAATTACGAAATATCAGGACAAATACTATTGTGGCAGGCAACGGACAAAAAGGAAAAGGATTAAAAAAATTGACTAATGAAGGAATGATTCCGGCAGGGCTGGGTATAGATATTCATTTCAATAGAAAATGGAATCTGACAATGGAATCTGGTTTTAGAGTGGTTAATTCCGATAAGCTTGATGCTGCTATTGGAGGTTTTAAATACGATATGTATAACTATTCATCCTTAGGGATAACTTATATATTTAGTCCTTCTGTTTCTCCTATAAAAGCCCCAAAAACAGATATAACAATTTTGGAATTTGCCCAAGAAAAGCCTATTTTGCTTTCTCTTCCACCATTAAAGATTAAATGTGAATTACCAAAGCAAATTTTACCAGGGAGCCTTTTCGACGTCCGGATTAATATATTAAAAAACAAAATGGAAGGCCCAGGTGAAATTCATCTAAACGTACCCAAAGATATTTCATGGACAGGTTATTGCAATACAAAAGCATCATTAGATTCTAAAAATCAAATTATTACAATTAAGTGGGATAAATTACCATCCGATACCATGTTGCTAATCCTCTTAACCTTGAAACCCGATACAACGCTCAATGGAGATATTGAAATTTCCGGGAAATTCTTTTATAAATCAGATAATTTTGATAAAATAGAGCCTTTTAGCAGTATTGTTTCCATTAAAGAAAATCAGCCAAAAGAAGTTTCAAAAGTATCCCCTGCGTCCAAGACAGATTCAACAACAATTAACCGAAAAGTAAAACTGGTTGATCTGAAAAAGAAAATTGCTGCCGAAAAAACTTCCGTAAACAAATCTGGAGTAGAATACCAGATTCAAATCTATGCCGAAAGAAAAAAGATGACCTCTACCGAAGCACTTGCCCGTAAATTCAATATTCATGAACCAATCAGGGAAGATTCCTATAATGGGTTTAACACTTACAGCATAGGCTCGTATACTTCCAATAATGAAGCCGTTAAACAAATGAAAAAAATCCGTTTACAGAATGATGTACACGATGCTTTCGTAGTTAAATTTAAAAACGGGAAACGGATAACTCCGTAATTCTTAATCCAAATCAAGATTGCTAAAAACAAAAATCGGGAGAAAGGCAAGTTTACCCAAGTAATTCTCCCGATTTCTGATTCACTAAAAATTTTTACAAATTATTAAGTATAAAATCTGTCATCCGCTGATATAGATGAAGTCTGGTATAACCGCCTACAATATTATGATTTTTGTTGGGGTAAAACTGCATCTCGAATTGTTTATTGTTTTTTTCCAGAGCAGAAATCAAATCCATTGAATTTTGAACGTGTACATTATCATCGCCTGTACCATGTACCAGCAAAAATTTTCCTTTTAATTCCTTCACATGATTGATAGGCGAATTGTCGTCATAACCTGCAGGGTTCTCCTGCGGAGTACGCATAAAGCGTTCGGTATAGATATTGTCATAATAGCGCCAATTGGTTACCGGAGCTACAGCAATAGCCATTTTAAATACATCAGCACCTTTGGTAATGCACGAAGTAGCCATAAAACCACCAAAACTCCAGCCCCAGATTCCGATACGTGAAGCATCTATGTATTTTAATTGGCCAAGGTACAATGCTGCGTCTATCTGATCAGTAGTTTCGTATTTGCCAAGCTGCTGATAAGTGCATTTTTTAAATTCTTCGCCCCTACCGCCGGTACCACGATTATCAACCGAAACAGAAATATAGCCCTTATGTGCAAGCATCTGATACCAAATATAATCAAAATATCCCCAATGATTTTCAACCGTTTGTACTCCCGGACCTCCATAAACATTCATCAGTACAGGGTATTTTTTAGTAGAATCGAAATCAGCAGGTTTTATCATATACGCATTGAGTTCAACGCCTTCAATGGTTTTTATCTTAAAAAATTCGAGTTTACCAAACGAATACTCCTTAATTTTATCAACAAGTTTTTTATTGTCCTCCAATACTTTAATCAATTTTCCTTTGAAATTGTATAGCGAATAAACCGGTGGTGTATTCGCGTCGGAAAAAGTATTAATGTAATATTTGAAATTGGTGCTATAATCCACATCATTGGTTCCCTCCTTCGCAGAAAGTTTCACTTTTCCTTTGCCACTGAGACTGATGGCATACACATCGCGATTTATAGAGGAATTTTCGGTTGAAATAAAATATATAATTCCTTTTTTCTGGTTAATTCCTTTGAGTTCGGTTACTTCCCAATTGCCTTTTGTAAGCTGACGGATAAGTTTACCCTGCAAATCATAAAGATAAATATGACGGTAACCGTCCTTTTCACTGGTTAAAATGAAATGTTTGTTGTTATTAAGGAAAATGAGATCATCATTAATTTCGATATAATATTTATTTTCTTCGGTATAGATTGTATGGCTATTACCGGTTTGAGCATCGGAAAGCAGGAGTTCCAACTTATTCTGATGACGGTTCATGCGGTAGATGCATAACACATTGGCATTTTGCGTCCATTTAATACGAGGAATATATTGATCGGTTTCGTTTCCAACATCCATTTTTGTGGTCGTTTTAGCATTAATATCATACACCAAAATACTAACCGTGGAATTAGCTTCACCGGCTTTGGGATATTTATACTGATGTTCTTTGGGATATAAATCGCCCCACATTTGCATATCATATTCCTTTACTTTACTTTCGTCGAAGCGATAAAAAGCAATTTTACTTCCATCGGGCGACCATGAAAAGCCTTTTGAAAATTCAAATTCCTCTTCATAAACCCAATCGGTGGCTCCGTTAATGATGTTTTTATCCAAACCATCGGTAGTTACCTGATATTCACTATCATTTACCAAATCCTTAATAAACATATTATTATCCCTTACAAAAGCGACCTTACTGCCATCGGGTGAAAAGTCGGCAAGACGTTGTTTCCCTTTATCCGAAAGGGCTGTAAGTTTTTGATTGGCAATATCCCAGATAAAATAATTAGATTTGGAAGAACGGCGGTAAATAGCTTCTGTTTCGGAAGGCAACAACAATTTGGCTTCATCGTTTGAAAACTGATAACTTTCGATGCCTAAAGGTTCTTTTTTCCCTTCGGGAATCAATTGCTTGCCGGAAAGTAGCATTTTTTCTTTTAATCCGGTTTTATAAAGGTAAACATTGATGGTGTCGTTTTCGAGCATGCAATAATGTTCTCCATCCTTCATCGGTTTAACTTCATTTAAAAATTTGGGAGCGAACATCCGGCTTCCCCAAATATCGTCCAGTTTAATTTCTTTTGAATTTGTTTGAGCAAAAATGCCGGTTGGAAACCAAATAATAAACAAACAGGCAATTACAAATAATAAATGTTTTTTCATTTTTGACTTTATTTTAAAAATATATTGAATTAGAAATATCCACAACAGGGCATCAAAGATATAAATTAATCAAAAAATGACAGTGGATGGTAAAAGTATTTTTATACTTTTGCAAAAAAATGGGATGTTAGCTCAGTTGGTTCAGAGCGCATGCTTCACACGCATGAGGTCAGCGGTTCAAGTCCGCTACATCCCACTTCTAATTGTTGATAAGTGATAGCTGATTGGTGAATACTTACATAAATCTAAAATCTGCGATCTAAAATCTAAAAATTTCCTTGGGATGTTAGCTCAGTTGGTTCAGAGCATCGCCTTGACAGGGCGGGGGTCAGCAGTTCGAGTCTGCTACATCCCACTTTTAATTATTGATTGTTGATTGGTAATTACTTACATAAATCTAAAATTCGCAATCTAAAATCTAAAAATTCCATTACTCCGCTAATTCCAGCGCAATTTTCACCATATCGGTAAAAGCTGTTTGACGCTCTTCAGCAGTAGCATGTTGTCCGGTAATGAGATTGTCGCTGACGGTAAGTATTGACAACGCGCTAACGTTTAACCGTGCTGCAAGAGTATAAAGGGCAGCAGTTTCCATTTCCACAGCCAATACGCCGAATTTTTTCCATACATAATATGGGTCTTTAATATCATCGTCGAAGTAAAAAATATCGGAAGTAAGCACATTACCAACCCTTACCGGAATATTGTTTTTTTCAGCCCAATCGATAGCTTTTCTCAATAAATTGTAATCGGCTATGGGTGAATAATCCATTCCCCCAAAGAAAAGTTTATTCATACTCGAATCGGTGCAGGCTGCCATTGCTATTACTACATCTTTTACTTTAATTTCCGGCTGTATCGAGCCGCAAGTTCCAATACGGATAAGTTGTTTGGCGCTATAGTCACGTATGAGTTCGTTCACATAGATAGAATGCGAAGGCACACCCATGCCGGTTCCCTGTACCGATACCGCTCTGCCTTTATATATTCCGGTATATCCGAGCATACCACGGACTTTGTTGTGGCAATGTGCATTTTCCAGAAAGTTTTCGGCGATAAACTTTGCACGATATGGATCGCCAGGTAGCAGGACGGTGGGAGCTATTTCACCTATGGCTGCTTCTATATGAATGCTCATGGGAAAAGGTTAAAAATTGAAAATTTTATTTATAGTTAATTGGCAAAAATAGAAAGTAAACGTTTAACTGCAAATATTTTTTTATACGACTGTTTAAAACAGCATATTTATTCAAATTTATCTGCCTTTATTCCATATTCCATAGCTATCTAAACAATTTTTATTGATTTTTTTCTTACGGAAATATATTTTTTGTAAGTTTGGATAAATTTTTAAAACCCTGATTTATGAAAACATTTATACGCGTACTGATTATTATTGCAGGCATCATTGTTTTGCTGGCAATCATCGGATTCATGCTTCCGCGCAAAATGCGGATCGAACGTTCATTATTCATCAAAGCTTCTCCCGAAGTGGCATATAACCAGGTGAATTACCTGAAAAACTGGGAAAAATGGTCGCCCTGGCACAAAATTGATACTTCCATGAAACTTACCTACAACAACTGTCCGATGGGTGTTGGCGCCAGTTATAAATGGAATAGCAAAAATACGAATGTGGGTACGGGTAGCCTTACCATTACAGCCTGTGCAGCTTACGATTCCATTTGCATGGAAATGATTTTTATGGAAAATGAAAAATCATTATCCAAATTCTTTTTCGACAAAGTGGATGGCGGAACAAAGGTAACCTGGCAAATGGATGGCGATTTGGGAAACAATCCCATCAACCGTTATCTGGGATTGTTAATGAAAACGATGGTGGGTAAACAGTTTGAACAGGGCTTGCACTCCATGAAAACCATTTGCGAAAGCATGTCGCCCCTGAAAGTTGAAATTTCAAAAATCAAAACAACTCCATACTTCGGCATAGCCGACACCTGTTCCGTGGCAACCATCAGCCAGAAAATCGGGCAAATGTATGGTGAGATTATGGCATTCATGAAAAAATCCAATATTTCATTCACTCAGCCTCCTTTTGTTATTTACCATAGCTGGCAGGGGAATGTATTCGACATGGAAGCCTGCATACCTGCCATAACAAAGACAAAACCGGAAGGCAGAATAAAAACCGGAGAACTGAAAGCCGGTAAAGTGGTCGTGGTTGATTATTATGGTTCGTATGAAGGGACTGAAATTGCTCATCAGGCAGCGAACAAATTCATTACTGCCAATAGTCTGAAAATAATTGGCGCTCCCTGGGAAGAATACATCACCGACCCGGCTACCGAAAAAGACCCGGCAAAATGGCTCACTAAAATTTATTATCCTGTGGAATAAACCATTTTACTATTTTTTCCTATCAACTATCAACCAACAACTATCAACTATCAACTAAAATGGCAGAGTTAAACCCCAAAATCCCATCCGGCAGATTGACCGATAAATGGCTTGATTATAAGTCGCACATCAATTTGGTAAATCCTGCCAACAAACGAAAATTAGATATTATCGTCGTAGGAACCGGTCTTGCCGGAGCTTCGGCGGCGGCAAGCCTTGGCGAATTAGGCTTTAATGTAAAGGTATTCTGTTATCAGGACAGTCCTCGCCGCGCTCACAGCATTGCCGCCCAGGGAGGCATCAATGCTGCAAAAAATTACCAGAACGACGGCGACAGCATCTACCGGCTTTTTTACGACACCATCAAAGGAGGCGACTATCGTTCGCGCGAAGCCAACGTATACCGGCTTGCCGAAGTCAGCAATAACATTATTGATCAATGCGTGGCACAGGGAGTTCCTTTTGCCCGCGATTATGGCGGGTTGTTGGATAACCGATCCTTTGGAGGCGCTTTGGTTTCACGAACATTTTTTGCCCGCGGACAAACGGGTCAGCAGCTTTTATTAGGCGCCTACGGAGCCCTGAGCCGCCAGATTCATAAAGGTAGCGTAACGATGTATAACCGCCATGAAATGCAGGAATTGGTAATGATTGATGGCAAGGCGCGCGGCATCATTACCCGAAATCTTATCACCGGCGAACTGGAACGTCATTTCGGACATGCCGTGGTGTTGGCTACCGGTGGTTACGGAAACGTTTTCTTCCTTTCCACCAATGCTATGGGATCAAACACCAGCGCTATCTGGAAAGCCTATAAAAAAGGAGCGTGTTTTGCCAATCCTTGTTTTACACAGATACATCCTACCTGTATACCCGTGCATGGAGAATCGCAGTCCAAGCTGACGCTGATGAGCGAAAGCCTCCGCAACGACGGTCGTATCTGGGTTCCGAAAAATAAAAACGACGCCGAACAAATTCGAAAAAAACAATTAAATCCAAACGATATTCCCGAAGAAAACCGTGATTATTATCTCGAAAGAAGATATCCGGCCTATGGCAACCTCGTCCCCCGCGACGTGGCTTCGAGGGCAGCCAAGGAACGTTGCGATGCCGGCTACGGCGTAGGCGAAACAGGCTTTGCCGTTTATCTTGATTTTAAGGAATCTATTCAAAGGCTGGGCAAAAACGTGATAGAGGAACGCTACGGCAATCTTTTCCAGATGTACGAAAAAATAGTGGATGAAAATCCCTATGCCAACCCGATGATGATTTATCCGGCAGTTCATTATACCATGGGCGGTCTTTGGGTCGATTATGAATTGATGTCGAATATTACCGGGCTGTTTGTTATCGGAGAAGCCAATTTTTCGGATCATGGCGCTAACCGTCTCGGCGCTTCTGCCCTGATGCAGGGACTTGCCGACGGCTATTTTGTGCTTCCCTATTCTATCCAAAACTATCTTGCCAACGAAATACATACTCCGCGATTATCAACCGGTTTACCCGAATTTGTCGAAGCCGAAAACGAGGTTAAAAGCCATCTGGAAAAACTGTTAAATATCCGTGGGAGCCACACCGTTGACCATTTTTATAAAGAATTGGGAAAAGCAATGTGGGAGCACGTAGGCATGGGACGCACAGCAACCGGTTTGAAAAAAGGGATCGAAAAAATCATAAAAATAAGGGAAGCTTTTTTGAATGATGTTAAAATCCCCGGTGAACTCAATGCGATGAACACTGAACTGGAAAAGGCCGGTCGTGTAGCCGATTTTCTGGAACTGGGTGAATTATTAGCCAAAGATGCACTTCATCGCAACGAAAGCTGCGGAGGGCATTTCCGCGAAGAATACCAAACCCCCGAAGGTGAAGCTCTTCGCAACGATGACGATTTTATGTACACCGCCGCCTGGGAATATCAGGGCGAAGGAAAAGAACCTTTATTGAACAAAGAACCTTTGATTTACGAAAATATTGAAGTAAAACAACGTAACTATAAATAAATTTAACCATGGACTTTACGCTAAAAATCTGGCGACAGAAAGATGCCAAATCAAAAGGAAAGTTTGTAAAATATAAGCTGTCGGATATTTCGTCGAGCACATCCTTTCTCGAAATGCTCGATATCCTGAACGAACAGTTGATACTCAGAGATGAGGAACCCGTCGCTTTTGATCACGATTGCCGCGAAGGCATTTGTGGAATGTGCAGTTTGTATATCAACGGACGCCCGCATGGTCCCGACGATGCCATCACCACCTGCCAGTTGCATATGCGCAAATTTAAGGATGGAGCGACCATTGTTGTGGAACCCTGGCGCGCCAGAGCCTTTCCGGTAATCAAAGATCTGATGGTTGACCGCACCGCTTTTGATAGCATAATTCAATCCGGTGGTTATATATCTGTCAATACCGGTGGTACTCCCGATTCCAACTCCACCCCTATTCCCAAATACAAAGCCGACTTTGCCATGGATGCCGCTGCATGCATCGGTTGCGGCGCCTGTGTTGCTGCCTGTAAAAATGCTTCCGCCATGTTGTTTGTTTCTGCAAAGGTTTCCCACCTCGCCCTCCTGCCCCAGGGATTACCCGAAGCAATGGAAAGAGTTCAGAACATGGTGGATACTATGGATAAATTAGGCTTCGGAAACTGTACGAATACTTATGCCTGCGAAGCGGAATGTCCTAAATTGATTAAGGTTACAAATATTGCACGATTGAACCGTGAGTTCGTCACAGCAAAACTTTGTGCCCAGAAAAATACAGTTTCTTTCCAGGGAGCTTAGGCTATTGAAAATTTTCTTTACCTTTGGAAAAAATCTCATTCTAAGCTATCTTTATGCTATTCAGACAGGTTATCGGTCAGGAAAACGTCAAAAAACGATTAATTCAAACCGTAAACAGTCAGCGGGTAAGCCATGCCCAGTTGTTTTTGGGTCCGGAAGGTTCCGGCAAACTACCTCTCGCTATTGCTTATGCTCAGTATATTAATTGCCAAAATAAACAGGAAGATGACTCCTGCGGTCAGTGCCCTTCATGTATTAAATTCAATAAACTTATTCATCCGGATTTACATTTTGTTTACCCGGTATCCAAAACAAAAGATTCGTCCGATAAGCCTACCAGCAAGGAATTTTTAAAACCCTGGCGCGAACTGGTTCTCGAAAACAACGGCTATATCAATCTCACCGATTGGTACGAAAAAATTGATATCGAAAAAAAACAAGGCATCATCAATGCCGAAGATTGTAACAACATTATTAAAACGCTTAGTTATAAATCCTTTGAATCGGAATATAAAATAATGATTATCTGGATGGTGGAAAAATTATTCCATGCTGCCGCACCAAAAATCCTGAAAATTCTTGAAGAACCACCCGAAAAAACACTTTTTATACTGATTTCCGAAAACCAGGATATCATTATCAATACTATTTTATCAAGGACACAATTGGTAAAAATCCCTAAACTTACCAATAATGACCTTGGTCAGGAATTACTTCAACATTATAATTTGGATAATAATGAATTATATAAAATTGTAAACCAAGCAAATGGTAATTATATTGAAGCGACCCATTTATTAAATGATAGCGAAGCCGAAAAGAAAAATTTCTTCCTGTTCCGTCAATGGATGAGAAACTGTTTCCAAAATAAAATTTTACCAAACCTTGAAATTATATCCGAAATAGCAAAATCGAGCAGGGAAAAACAAAAAGCTTTTCTAAACTACGGACTGCAAACCATCCGCAATTGTATGCTATATCAATATACTGACCCTGTAAATGTACATCTCGAAGGAGAAGAAATGGAATTTGTTGCTAAATTTTCTGCATTTATTCATTCAGGCAACGCCTTGCAATTTAATGAGGAATTCAACAAAGCCATTTTTCATATCGAACGAAATGCAAACGCTTCGGTTCTTTTTATGGATTTATCACTTATTTGCAGTAAATTAATTAAAATCGGCAAAGGCAAACAATAAAGCCAAATCAAAAAAGTTTACTTTTGCAGTCTAAGAAAATTTAAATGGACGAGAAACAATCTGAAGAAAAGACGAATCCTTTTTTATCCAGAGGGTGTAGCCACAATATTAAGATATATCAAAAAAACGAATCGGCTTTTAACCACGGGATGTGTAAATTGGACGTTTACGATTGGTTAAAAGACATCAAACTACCCGAAAGCCGTGCCAATTTCGATTGTGTTGAAATACGATTTAAAAACAGTCGGAAGGATTTTTACCGGATAACGCCCGATATTGAATTAAACGTTGGCGATATTGTAGCTGTCGAGTCCAATCCAGGCCATGATATTGGTATTGTTTCTGCTGTTGGCGATATTGTCCGTTTTCAGATGAAACGACGTGGAATAAATTATAATACCAAAGAGTTTAAAAAAATATACCGCAAAGCACGTACCTCTGACATCGAAAAATGGGTAGTAGCCGTGGAACGTGAAGGACCAACCATGTTTAAAGCCAGAACTATTGCGGCTAAGCTAAACCTTAAAATGAAGATCAACGATGTGGAATATCAGGGCGATGATACTAAAGCCATTTTTTATTACACTGCCGACGACAGAATCGATTTCAGAGAACTTATTAAATTATTAGCCGAAGAGTTTAAAATCAGGATTGAGATGCGGCAAATAGGCGTACGTCAGGAAGCCAGTCGCTTGGGTGGCATTGGTTCCTGCGGCAGAGAACTCTGTTGCTGTACCTGGCTTACAACATTTAATTCCGTTACCACCAATGCGGCCAGAGTTCAACAGCTATCACTTAATCCCCAAAAATTAGCAGGTCAATGTGGCAAACTAAAATGCTGCCTTAATTACGAATATGCCACCTATCAGGATGCTTTAAAAGAATTTCCTAATAGCGATATCGTTCTAAAAACCAAAAAAGGGGAAGCCACCTATCAAAAAACTGATATCTTTAGAAAACTGATGTGGTATGCCTATGCCAACGACCAGTCGAATATGCTTGCCATTCCGATTGACAAAGTATCTGAAATAATCACTAATAATGCCAAGGGAATTCTTCCCGATAAGCTTGAAGATTTTGCAATGACCAAAGAACAAAAAACTGAATTTGAAAATTTTGTTGGACAAGATGATCTTACCCGTTTTGATAAATAACATACTTTTCAAATTTTTAATATGACAGCAATCCGAAAAATAAAATTATTTATCCTTCTGGCGTTCACCGCTTCTATTATAGCTTGTGATTCTAATCGCATTTTCGACGATACTCTTCCTATAAAAGAAAATGGCTGGAATATCAACGACGTTAAAGTACTCACCGTTGATATTTCCGACATTAACTCCTTTAATAATCTATATATCAACCTTCGCAATACTACCGACTACAAATACAGTAATATCTTATTTTTCTTTAGAACCCAATACCCTAATCAAAAGATAAGCCAGGACACAATAGAATGTATCATTGCAGCCCCCGACGGAAAATGGCTCGGAAAAGGCATGGGAAAAATTAAAGATAATCGCTTTCTTTTTAAAAAAGGTGTTCGCTTTCCCATGAAAGGTGTTTATAAATTTTATTTTCAACAGGCAATGCGGCAAAAAAGTTTAACCGGCATTAAAGATATTGGTTTACGAATAGAAAAACAATAATTTATTAATAACAGATCATGACAAAAACCAAGGATTTTAGCTACTGGAAAAAACGTTTTTGGATATCTTATTGTATAGTTTTAATTTTTATAGCGTTGTTGTTCACAGCTATTTCCATGGGTTGGCTTGGGTTTATGCCATCATTCGAAGAACTGGAAAATCCGAAAAGCAATCTCGCATCCGAAGTCATTTCTGCCGATCAGGAGTTGCTGGGCAAATATTATATCGAAAACCGTTCTAATTCCCATTATTCCGATTTATCGCCCAATTTATTAAACGCTTTGATTGCTACCGAAGATTCCCGTTTTTATAACCATTCCGGCGTAGATACAAAAGCCGTTTTCCGTGTATTCTGGGGATTGGTTTCTGGTAATAATAAAGGTGGAGGCAGTACCATTACGCAACAACTTGCAAAAAATTTGTTCCCCAGGAAGCCCGATCGTACGTTTTTCGAAACCGTTCTTATCAAACTTAAAGAATGGGTAGTCGCAACCAAACTTGAACGAAATTATACAAAAAAGGAAATCCTTGCCATGTACTTTAACACCGTTGATTTCGGCAGTCTTTCCTTTGGCGTAAAATCAGCAGCCAAAACATATTTCAATAAATCCCCCGATTCACTTAATGTGGAAGAAGCGGCTTTGCTTGTCGGAATTTTAAAAGCACCTTCCTGGTATAATCCCGTTCATAATCCCGAACGGGCAACAAAAAGACGAGAAGTCGTTTTACATCAAATGATGAAACATGGATATCTCACACAGGAGCAATACGATTCTCTTCGGGTAATACCACTCGATATGCGGCATTATCAATTGGAAGATCATACTTCAGGTTTAGCTACTTACTTTCGCGAATACCTCCGTAATATTCTTTATGCATCTAAACCCGATAAAGATGATTATGAGGAATCTCAAGACTATCGTTATGATTCACTTCAATGGAATACCAATCCGCTTTTCGGATGGATTAATAAAAATCCAAAACCCGACGGCTCAAAATATGATATTTATAAAGATGGTCTCAAAATTTATACGACCATCAATTCCAAAATGCAGCAATATGCTGAAGAAGCCGTTAGCGAACATCTAAAAAATGAATTACAGCCCGCTTTTTTCAAACATTGGAAAGGAGTTAAAGATGCTCCTTTTGATGCACGTTTAGGCAAGACGGTTATTGACAAAATTATGTCCGATGCCATGCGTCGCTCCGACCGTTATCTGTCGCTTAAAAAAGCTGGTTTATCCAATGATGAAATCCGGCAAAATTTCAATAAACTTATTCCAATGCGAGTATTTACCTGGAGAGGCAATCGCGATACCGTAATGTCGCCCTGGGATTCGATACGCTATTACAAATACTTTTTGCAATCGGGTTTAATGTCAATGGAACCTCAAACCGGTTTTGTCAGGGCTTATGTGGGGGGCATTGATTATACAAACTTTAAATACGATCACGTAATGCAGGCTCGCCGCCAGGTAGGTTCTACCTTTAAACCATTTGTATATACCGTTGCCATGCAGGAAGGTGAATATTCACCATGCTCCAAAGTACCCAATGTTCAACAAACAGTTAAAATGTATGATGGAAGCATCTGGGCACCTCAAAATTCAGAGCACGACCACGAAGGAGAAATGGTAACCCTTAAATGGGCTTTGGCAAATTCCGTTAACTGGGTTTCGGCTTTTCTGATCAAACAATATGGACCGGAAGCAGTGATAAAAGTGGCTCAGAAAATGGGGGTTAAAAGTCATATTGATCCCGTTTACTCCATTTGCCTTGGTACTGCCGATCTGAAACTGTCCGAAATGGTTGGAGCCATGAGTACTTTTGCCAATAAAGGCATTTATACGGAACCTATTTTTGTTACACGAATCGAAGATAAAAACGGCAATGTGATTTCCAAGTTTGTTCCCAAACAAGAAGAAGCCATGAGCGAACAAACAGCTTACCTTATGCTTGGATTGATGAAAGGCGTGGTTGAAAGCGGAACCGGCGCCCGAATTCGTTATAAATATGGATTAACCAATCCTATAGCTGGGAAAACCGGAACCACTCAAAATAATTCCGATGGCTGGTTTATGGGATTAACTCCTGGTTTGGTTACTGGCGTTTGGGTTGGTAACGAAGATCGTTCCGTACATTTCCGTTCCATCCTATTGGGACAGGGCGCCACTATGGCGTTGCCTATTTGGGCTATTTATATGAAAAAAGTTTATGCCGATAAATCGCTCAAAGTGCCTATGGACGACTTTGATAAACCTTACGACGAACTTTCGGTGGAAACTGACTGCGGAAAATTTGAAGCAGTACAAGGTAAAAAGCCAATTATGGAAAAAGATAAATTCTAATAAATTTTTCTAATACCTCATCTATTCATAATGACAAATCATTGCTTAGTTTGTAAGAAATCCAATTTTAAAATCATTTATCATAATACGCTAAAAAAATGTATTCATTGTGGTTTTGTTACCGCTAACCTCGAAATTGATGATGCCATTTTAAAAAGAATATACTCTGATAATTATTTCAAGGGCGAAGAATATTTAAATTATCTTAACGATAAAGAAGCAATTACTAATAATTTTAACCGCCGGCTTAATTATATTCAAAAACATTATCCTTCACGTCAAATGGAGAATGTTTTAGAAATAGGCTGTGCTTATGGTTTCTTTGGTGAAGAATTGCAGAGACATTACCCCGGAACATCATATTCAGGTTTTGATGTAGCTGAAGAAGCCTGCGCCTATGCCCGCGAAGTACTGAAACTGAATGTTCAATGCACTGATTTTATATCTGCGGATATAAATAGTTCGTTTTCTGATGTTTTTATGTGGGATGTCATCGAACATCTTCCCAATCCTGATAAATTTATTGAAAAAATTAGCCAGCATATTAACAAGAATGGAAAACTATATATTACTACCGGAGATATCGGAGCGCTACTTCCCAAGCTGCAAAGAGCAAAATGGCGAATGATACATCCGCCATCTCATCTTCATTATTTTACCAAAAAAAGTTTAAGTCAGCTTTTGGAAAATAATGGTTTTAAAGTTACCAAAATTACTTACCCTGGCACATCACGAAGCATAAAACAAATTTTCTACTCATTGTTTCTCCTAAAGAAAAAAGGAAATTCTTTTACACGTTTTATTTACAATAAAATACCAAAAAATTCTAAAATTACTATCAATACTTTCGATATTATGTTTATAATTGCAGAAAAAACATATTAAAAAGATATCCGAAATGAATGATGGTGTTGAAATAAGTGTTATAATTCCGGTTTACAACGAATCTGATAATATTAACAATCTTTTTGTAGAACTGCAACCTGTACTGAAAGGCATTTCTTCCGATTATGAAATTATTTTTGTGGATGACGGCAGCAAAGATGATTCCTTTCAGAAAATATGTCAGTTGCATGAAGTGGATAATAAGGTAAGAGGTATTTCTTTATCCCGAAATTTCGGGCATCAGGCAGCCATTTGGGCAGGTATTGAAAATGCAAAAGGCAATGTGGTTATAACCATGGATGCCGATCTGCAACATCCGCCCAAAATTATAAATACCCTATATTCAAAATATTTGGAGGGGCATGATATTGTAAATACAATTCGTAAAGAAACGCAGGATGCCGATTTTTTTAAAAAAATGACTTCAGCTATCTTTTATCGTCTTATCAACTCACTATCCGAAACCAAAATAGAACCAGCCGCTGCTGATTTCCGACTAATGAACCGGAAGACCGTTGATGCATTCCTACAATTAAAGGAAAAGAGCCGTTTTACCCGTGGATTAATAAGCTGGATGGGTTTCGACCAGGTTTTTGTAGAATATGAAGCACCCGCAAGGTTTTCCGGCAAATCGAAATTTACAATTCGTAAAATGTTTCATTTTGCAGCCGATGGAATCACTTCATTCTCGTCTAAACCTTTACTTTTAGCTTTTTACATTGGTATTTTTGTATCATTTTTTTCGCTGCTTTATGGTTTTTATATCATCTATGCCCATTTTAATGGTGAAGATGTTCCTGGCTGGGCATCAATGTTACTTTCCATATTATTCCTTGGCGGCATACAATTAATCACGCTCGGTGTTATAGGAATATATCTATCCCGAATTTTTAATGAAGGTAAAAACCGGCCACCTTATTTTATAAAAAATAAAATTTAATTAACCATATTTTCGATGAAGATTAAAAATTTGTTTTCTGATAAAGGATTACTTTATACACTCTTGATTTCTTCAATAGTGTTATTTATTTTTTATGGTGAAGTATTATTAAATGCCAATCACAGATATTTTGCCGGTAATGGCGATGGCATGCAAAGTTATTATAATACATTATATCACATCAAATTTGATAAATCATACCTGCATTCCGATGGATTAAATTATCCTTATGGAGAAAATGTTTATTATACCGGCAATCATCCTTTAATATCAAATTCGATTAAATTTATAAGCAAATTTGTTGATATTTCAGATTATACTATTGGATTTTTAAATGTTTGGATGTTATCATCAATTATATTTGGTAGCTTATTTATTTATTTAATCTTCAAGGAACTTAAACTACCAGAAATTTATAGTGCATTTGCATCTGTCGGCATCGCATTTCTATCGCCGCAATTAGATCGTTTTGGAGGTCATTTTTCTTTGACTTATGTTTTTGCTATTCCGCTAATGTTATATCTTCTTATGCTCTTCTATCGAAAACCACGTCTTTGGCTAAGCATAATCATTGGAATAGTTACGTTCTGGGCATTAAACACCCATGTTTATTTATTCGGTTTTTATGGCATTCTTTTTCTTTTTTATTGGCCTTTTATACTTATTTCACGTAAAGAATTTCGCGTTCCACAATATTACCTCTTACATCTATTGATACAATTTATTCTGCCAATGATAATTGTTCAATTAATTTTATTTTTTTCCGATAATGTAATCGACAGAACAGGAACTCCATGGGGTTTTTTAGAATGCACAGCCACTCCTGAAAGTATTTTTTTACCTCTCGGTAAACCTTACGGGCAATTTCTATATAAATTCAGTAATTTCAATTATATTCATTGGGAAGGTACTGCCTTTGTTGGAATAATATCAACATTTTGTTTTGCATTTATTTTATTTAAAATTTTCCAGAAGCTGTTTACAAAAAGGTTTAAAACCACATTGGCAATATCTGATAACAACCTTCTCAATCTCTTTTTCTGGTGTAGTATTGCTGCATTATTATATTCATTTGGAATCCCTTTTATTTTAAAATTGGAATCCTTATTAAAATATATTGGCCCCTTAAAACAAATGCGTGGTGTTGGACGATTTGCTTGGATTTTCTTTTATGTTATGAATATAACAGCTTTTTACCTATTATGGAAATGGATAGATGCCCGTAAAAATAAATATATTAAATATTGTGTCCCAATTATAATCTTATTGGTGTTCTATTATGATGCATATCTTAACGTAAGAGGTAAGGGAACGTCCATTAATAATAAAGTAGAATTATTAGATGATAGAGACAACCAAATGTGGGACAATAATTGGGTAAATCAAATAAATATTAAAAAATATCAGGCAATATTGCCATTACCTTATTTTAATATTGGTTCCGAAAATTACTGGTACAACGATAGGTGTAATATAATGTTCTATACTTTTTTATCTTCATTAAAAACAGGACTACCTACTACCGGCGTTTTACTTAGTCGTACATCCATCAGTCAAACTTTTAATAACATTCAGCTATTTTTAGACCCTTATAGAAGGCCAAAGATTCTTAAAGATTTTCCAAATAAAAAACCTTTTTTGGTAATCACTCCTAATTGTGAGGAAATGTATCCAAATGAAAAACAACTTTTAAGTAAAGCAATTTTTCTTACCAAAAATCAATTATTTTCCGTTTATGAATTACCATACCAGGTATTGGAGCATCTCACCGATTCATTATATATTATTGCACACAATAATTTTACACAAAATAAACTTTCCATTATAAATGGATTTAGTTGTACTGATAATCATGCAAATTTCATCTATAATGGATTTGATGATACACCAACAACTTATAAATACCGCAATTCTGGTGCATATCAAAAATCCATTACCGATTATAATACTATTTTTGAAGGTTCATTACCATGTTTTAAAGATACTACCGATTATATTGCTTCTTTTTGGTTCGGTAATATTTTAAAAGATCTATATCCAAGAACAAAGATGGAAATTGATTTTATTGATAATTATGGTACCGTTTATAAGTCTGATTATCCCGATGTATGGAGACTTTTCGTTGCTATAGATAATGATTGGGCTTTATGCGAATATAAATTCAGGCTTAATGCACCCACCGATAAAATAAAAATTACACTATGGAATCATGAACTATTTAAAAAAGATATACTTACTATAGACGAACTTCTTATTCGTCCAATAGATAACAATATTTATAAAATAAATAGCTCGGGTATTTTCCAGAATAACAGAGATTATTTAAAATGATTTTTATATTAATACTAATTTTTTTCTTATTATTCAAAGAACTAGTCGAGATGCAATTATAAAACAATTAGATTTTAGGATATATCTTATTTACCATACGTATCAATCATCCACTTTGCATCTAAATAAACCATACTATCCAATGATATTCCTTTTTTTTGGGCTTTTTCCTTAATTACATTCAGCCATTTTTCATCATTATATATTGATTTCATTTTATCCTTTATTAATACTTCATAATTAGCCTTTTCTTGCGGATTAATCGCTCCGTTTATTTCGTATACCGCTTTTATTCGGTTAGAAAACAATAATTTTATTAAATATCCTTTATTCTGAAAATTCGCCTTTTCTTCATCATTCAGATAATTATCTACCAAAAGCGCTTTGCCATTTTTAAATATTTGTTCCGAAGGTATTTCCTTATACCAATTAGTAAATTTTCCCGGGATTACATTATAAAAGTAGGCATTCGGATAAAGTTGCATTAATTTTTCTTCATGAACTCTTGAAAATGCAAGCCCAAATAAAAGAGCATAGTTTTTATTTAAACTGAATGCATTATTTGTAATTATGTTATAATTAGAATGACTATCAATAAATTGTTGAACTTCAAAACACTCATTTTTGGTCATGGATCTGCTTAAAAAATCATCTTTATAATTTTTTAGATTTGTTAATATGGAAAAAGCAAGAAAACAAGTTAAAATAATTGCAATATTTAATTTTGAAAGTTTTAAATATTGAATCAGAATAATAGCCAAAATGACAAAAGATAATGCAGTTAAAGTATAGGTAACTATTAAATAATAACTTTTCCCATCAAAAGTTTTGGAAACAATCAGAATACTTAGTATTTGAGTAATTATTGAGGCAATAAGTAATTTATGAAGAATACCATTAATTGGAAGTTTTCCTTTTCTTTTCAGGTAATAAAAAAAGAATAAAAAAATGAGCGACAACATCATTAATATTGTCATCAAATGATTATTGGTAATAATGAAAAGAATATTTTTAAAATACGTTTCCGGATTGATAATGGTTGCACTCCCTTTTCCATAAATTCCTGAATGGGTAAATAATGATAAAAACCATTGAAGCATATGCGGATATTGTTTTATAATCGGCAACGTAAATATTATGAAACTAAAAATAGTTATACCTGAAAAATGAAGTATTTTTTTAATGTTCATTCCCAAAAGAATAATTGGCAAAACAAGTATTGGAAGGATTATTATTTTAACCGATAATGCAAGCCCGCAAAGAATTGGAAACAGCCAATTTTCTTTAGTCGTATCCTTCTTATTTATTGTTTTATAAACATATTGAACGATTAATATTAAAAACAAATGCAATATGATGATTAACATTGCATCAGGCATAAAAGTTGTAGATGAAACAGCCAATGATGTACTAAATAAATAAGGAATAGCCTGCGATACAATTCCTAAATAGATGTTTTTAGTTGTTTTATAAATATAATAACCGGTGAAAATAGTAATAGCAATGATCAATAAAAATAAAATTAATTGCAGCCGTATTTCATAATATGCAGGATTGGTAAGCACATCACTTTGTATATCCATAGTACTTCCCGAAAACCAATAAATAATACGTATTCCAATGGCAGAAAGCATCGTTAAGGGTACTCCTGGATGATCGGAATATAAAGGCAGTTTATGCATATTTAAATTTAGTCCATTAAGAATGTATGCATAATCCGGATCGCTACAATAAATATTTTTAGTAATATTTTGCTGATAAATTATAACCAACAAGGGGATAATAAGCAATGGTAAATACTTTAACCATGAAATAATTTGTTTCATTATTCAATTTTTATGTAATAAATTATATTTAATAATGCATAGAAGTGCTCTGAATCCATCGGTCATACCAATCTTTTTTCCTTCATCGTATGTACGACCATAATAGGATATCCCCACCTCATAAATCCTGATTCCTTTAATCCGGGCAATCTTAGCCGTAACCTCAGGTTCAAAACCAAAACGTTTTTCTTTAAAATGAATTGGTTTAATAATCTCTGACCGGAATAGTTTATAACAGGTTTCCATATCCGTAAGATTAAGATTGGTAAATAAATTGGATAGAAAGGTAAGAAAATGATTCCCGATAGTATGCCAGAAAAACAATATACGATGTGGTTTGCCTCCCATAAACCGCGAACCATATACCACATCGGCAAAACCATCGGCAATTGGTTTTAATAAAATATTATATTCTTCGGGGTCATATTCCATATCGGCATCCTGCACTATAATATAATCTCCTGTTGCCTCTTTAATTCCCCGATGGATGGCAGCTCCTTTACCCTGATTTACCGTTTGATTATATAATTTGATATCCGATTGAGGATGCAATTCAATGTATTCTTCAATAATCTGCCGGGTATTATCTTTGGAACAATCATTAACAATAATAATTTCCTTATTGATATTTTCGATTAATTGTACTTTTAATACTTTATCAAGAATGCCTGTAATGGTATTTTTTTCGTTATATGCTGGTATTAATATGGACAACTTCATTTTTAAGGGTAATTCATGAATTTCAGGCAAAACTATAAAAAAATATTAAAACAATATAGAAATAAATAATAGAAACTAAAAATTGCACTATAATTGAATTTGAACAACTCAAGAATAGAGTATGGATTTTGCTGTGTCTATATTATTATCCGCGCCTATCCGTTTTATCCGCGGAATCCGCGTCCTATTTTTTATATACGACTTTCTATTTGTCCAATTGCTTAAAATAGAAAAACTCCGTGGTTCTTTGTGAATTCTCTGTGGCTCTCTGTGTAATTAAACATATTATAACACTGAGCTACACAGAGGGAGCACAGAGTGGCACAGAGAAGCTTTTGACCCTTGATTTGCATGATTACATAATAGAAACTAAATATTATTGGATAATCAAATTTTAAACAACTCAAGAATAGAGCATGGATTTTGCTGCGTCTATATTATCATCCGCGCCTATCCGTTTTATCCGCGGAATCCGCGTCCTGTTTTTATCTACGACTTTCTATTTGCCCAATTACTTAAAATAGAAAAACTCCGTGGTTCTCTGTGAATTCTCTGTGGCTCTCTGTGTAATTAAACATATTATAACACTGAGTTACACAGAGGGAGCACAGAGTGGCACAGAGAAGTTTTTGACCCTTGATTTGCATGATTACATAATAGAAACTAAATATTATTGCATAATCAAATTTGAACAGCTCAAGAATAAAAACACAGATTTTGCGGTGTCTATATTATCATCCGCGCCTATCCGTTTTATCCGCGAAATCCGCGTCCTGTTTTTATCTACGACTTTCTATTTGCCCAATCACTTAAAATAGAAAAACTCTGTGGTTCTCCGTGAATTCTCTGTGGCTCTCTGTGTAATTAAACATATTATAACACTGAGCTACACAGAGGAAGCAGTAGAGTAACACAGAGATGTTTTCAACCCTTGATTTGCATGATTGCGTAATAGAAACTAAATATTATTGGATAATCGAATATGAACGACTTAAGAATAAAACACAGATTTTGCGGTGTCTATATTATTATCCGCGCCTATCCGTTTTATCCGCGGAATCCGCGTCCTGTTTTTTTATTAGCATTTAATCCGTGTCATTCGTGTCTTATCATTTTATCCGTTTTATCCGCGAAATCAGCGTCTTATTTTTTTCAGAACATCAATATTCACCGTGAAAATGGTCATATTTTTTTTGATATGCCAATTGTTCACGTGAACAATGGTCATATTTTTTTCAATACGTCAATATTCACCGTGAAAATGGTCATATTTTTTTTGATATGCCAATTGTTCGCGTGAATAATGGTCATATTTTTTTGATATGCTCATTGTGCGCGGTAATAGTCATTTCTGTAGCAAAGAACTTATGGCATGGACAATGAAACAGGACAAAGTACATTTTCTTACCGGTCTTACCGGTAACAAGTTACTGAATGACTTGGCCAGCATTACTATTAACTCGGCTGAGAAGCAGTTTAAAAGTACCGGCAAACCGGTAAAACGTTACCATAGTTTTGACTATGCAACAGGTTCGTGGAGTGGCTCACAACGTGTTATCGTAAAAATCGAAGTAAGTGAAAGAAGTAATCATTATTAGCCATAATTTCTTTATCATTATTTAGGAATATCTCTTTACCTTTGCAGCGAAAAGGGTATTAATCATTATACTCTTTATATCTTACTTTTTTCCTGCTGATTAATGTATAAACCCTTTAAATTTTATTCCGTTAACCGTTGGCTAAAAAAACCCGGTGCAAAAATATTGGATATTGGTTGCGGCAATCATTCACCTTCCAAAGCCAGGAAATATTATCCGGGCTGTGAATATCATGGTTTGGATAAAACGACAGAATATAATAATGATCCTCATGATTTTGAATGCATTGACCATTTCTATCAAATCGATCTTGAAAATAAAGATGAACTTGATGCGATACCCGATGCTTATTTTGACTGTATCATGATGGCTCATATCATAGAACATTTACATCATGGCGAAGATGTTTTGTTAAAATTAATGAAAAAACTTACGTTAGGAGGTGTAATTTACCTTGAATTTCCTTCTCCACATAGCGCTAAGCTTCCCAGTATGCCCGGTACTTTAAATTTTTATGATGATAAAAGCCATGTGCGGATTTATGATTATAAAGCCCTTAACGATTTATTATCGAAGAATGGTTTCAAGGTTTTAAGATCAGGTACACGACGTTATTGGATAGGTATATTGCTAACTCCGGTTTTCATTATCCATTCTCTGATAAAATATAAAGAAATACAGGGAAGTGTTTTTTGGGATATCCTTGGCTTTGCTAATTACATCATAGCCGTTAAAACTTCTTAAAGGATTATTTTTATTTGATCTTTATCATAAAATTTTATTGTTGTCCGATAAAAATATTCAGATTAAAGTTATTCAAGGAGTTGCAATTTATAAATTCAGGCTTAAGCTTGGAGTTAGTGAAACATAGCAAACATTAGGCTTTAGTACTTCAAAAAAATTTATTATCGGACAATAATGATAAAATTTATTATTTTTTATTTTATCACTAATTCGCTGTCTGTTAATATTATTTAATTACCTAAAATAAATCCCATTAAATTTTATAAACAGTACGAACCGTTCTTTAGAAAGTTTATGTAATTTTGCAAAAAATTTAAAATAACAATTAATTTTAATTAATAAGAATTCAATTAAATTTTTTGCACAACAAATTGTAAATTAAAAAAAATGAAAAAATTTTTAATGCTGGCAGCCATGACTGCAATTTTATTTTCCTGCAACAAAGGAAAAAACAACGGAACTACATTTTCCAATGATATGGATAATGTAAAAATGTGGAATAATCCTGCTAATGTAGTAAAAGGGATTGCTCATTCGGGTAATTATTCATGCAAACTGGATACTGCAAACATTTATAGTTTCGGCTTTAATACATTATTAGGCGATGCATTAACCCAAATGCCAAAAAAAATCAATGTTTCATTATGGGTTTATTCTTTAATTTCCAATCCAGCCTCATCCTTAGTTGTGGAAATAAATAATAATGGGCAACAAATTTTCTGGAAAAATGCTGACTTTAAGACAACCGTATCTAAAACTAAAGACTGGACAGAAATTAAAGCATCTTTTGATTTACCGACTAATCTTAATCCTAAAGATGAGTTAAAAATTTATGTTTGGAATCCCAAAAAACAAGAACTTTACGTAGATGATTTTAATATCTCGTTTGAATAAACGATAAATAATAAAAATAAGCTATTTGTTAAGGAAGGCAATGCCTGATCAATTTGATTAAGCATTGCTTTTTTTTATTCCTGGTAATAAATACGTTTTACTCTTCGCGAAATGCCGGTAAGAATTTCATAAGGAATAGTCTCTAAAGCTTCGGCAAGGTATGTAATGGGAAGTTCATCGCCAAAAATAATTACCTCATCGCCTTCCACAACTTCAGTGCCGGTAATATCAACCATGCACATATCCATACAGATGTTACCAATAATTGGAAAAGTATGGCCATTAATTAATACTTTTCCTTTACCATTACCCAATTTGCGACTCAGTCCATCGGCATAACCAATGGGTATGGTTGCAATCATACTATCGCTTTCAGCAATCCATTTTCGGCTATACCCTACCGAATCGCCTGTGAGGATATGTTTTATCTGCGAAATAATTGTTTTGAGGGTGGTTACATTTTTAAGTTTGCCTTCATCTTCTGCGGCAGTTGCAATACCATAAAGGCCAATACCAAGCCGCACCATATCAAATTGTGCTTCGGGGAAACGGCTTATTCCGGCAGAATTAAGTAAATGCCTTATGATTGGATAATCGAATTGGCGAATTATATAATCGCTCATTCGTGTATATCGTTCAATCTGCAAACGGGTAAAGTCATCCTGTCCGGGTTCATCGGCAGTGGCAAGATGAGAAAAGACAGACCTGACAGAAATATTATGGGTTTTCGTTAAACGGGAAACCAATTCTTCAAGATCGTTTTCCTCAAAACCTAATCGGTGCATCCCTGTATCTAATTTAATATGAACAGGAAAATTATCACGATCTGTTCTTAAAAGAGCTTCTTCCAGCAAACGCAATACTCTGAAATTATAAATTTCGGGTTCAAGCTTATGCTGTATCATTTCATCAAAACTTTGTTCTTCCGGATTCATCACCATGATGGGCAGAGTTATTCCGCCGCGACGCAACTCCACGCCTTCATCGGCATATGCTACGGTTAAATAATCGGCATGGTAAAACTGAAGTGCATTAGCTATTTCAAAACTCCCGCTTCCATACGAAAAAGCTTTTACCATAGCCATAAGTTTAGTGGTGGAATCAAGTTTTGAACGAAAATAATTTAAATTTTCTATCAAAGCATTCAGATTGATTTCGAGTATGGTTTCATGAGCTTTTTGCTGAAGCAAATGGCCTATTTTTTCAAATTCGAATATGCGTGCACCTTTTAGCAGAATGGTTTCATCATATAAACCGGACAATTGAAAGTTTTTCAGAAATTCATCAGTCGTTTGAAAAAAAGTTTTTTCAATGTTAAACTGATGTGCCTGGTTAGAAATGGCTTTGCCTATACCAATAATCCTATGCACATGTTTTTTTGAAAGCAGAAAAGCTATTTCGGAATACAATTCGGTTTCGGCCTTGCCACTCTGCAGTATATCGGAAAGAATTACGGTTTTTTTATTATGTTGCTTTTGCTGATCAAGAAAATCGAGAGCAATAGTAAGCGAATTAATATCAGAACTATAACTATCGTTAATGATGGAACAGTTATTGATGCCCTCTTTCAATTCCAGGCGCATAGCAATAGGATGCAAATGGTTGATGCGTGTTGTAATGATATCGTCGGTATAACCGAATAGCAACATGATAGCCCAGCAATGAATAATGTTTTCGATGGACGCCGCATCGGTAAATGGAATAAAAAGTTTATGTTCTTTATCGCGATATTCAATATTCAATAAGGAATGTCCTTTTGATTTACGAATGCTTTTTAGCCAAATATCGCCTCCGGGATTTTTCCCCCAGGTAAATATAGTAACATCATGAAAGGATTCGTTGATATAATCATTGATTTCCGGAATATCGTTACGGCAAATAAGTAAGTCAACATTTGTAAACAATTGAAATTTTTCGCTTAATTTTTGCCGGATATCCGTAAAATTTTCGTCATGGGCATTGCCAATATTTGTAAAAATGCCTATGGTTGGTTGAATAACCTTCTGAAGATTTTTCATTTCGCCAGGTTGCGAAATACCGGCTTCAAAAATAGCTAACTTATTGGCATCGTTCATCTGCCAAACCGATAACGGAACGCCAATCTGAGAGTTATAACTTTTAGGGCTTCTTGCAATATTATATTCCGGCGACAATATCTGGAAAAGCCATTCCTTGATTATTGTTTTGCCATTGCTTCCTGTTATACCAATCACCGGAATATCGAAATAGCGACGATGTTCGGCGCACAATAACTGAAGAGCTAATAATGTAGAAGAAACTCCGATAAAATTAGCCAGTGGATAATTATTAAAAGGAAAATGGTCCTGTGAAACGATAAAATTTCTGACTCCTTTATCATAAAGTTGGCCGATATATTTGTGTCCGTCATTTCGCTGGCTAACTAAGGCAAAGAAAAGCGTGTCGGATGGAGAAAGAAGCATACGGCTATCTATCAAAATATTCCTTATGCTATTACTGGAATTCCCTTTCTGATAAAGGTTGCCATCAACAATTCTGTTTATTTGATTAATAGAATACTTATTGGGCATGATGTAATTAATAATTTTCTATCGAATACTAATTATCGAAAAAATAAAATCATTATCTGATTTTCAACTAATAATCTTTACGTTTTTAAATGATAAGAAATAAGACTTGTTATTTAATAGGTACTACCGTTTTTATAGAAACTGAATATTCAATCAAAAAAATATCAAATCCAAAATCTCATATTCTTTGTTTTATCCTTCGGATTTTTCTGCTGTCAGTCCACCTGTTTTAAGCGGATTGGCATTGAGTTCATCGAACATCTGCCGGTTACGGTAAATATCGCATGCAAGGAAAATGGCCGCACGAAAGGAATCGGGCGAAGCCAAATCCTTACCGGCTATATCATACGCCGTTCCATGAGCAGGCGAAGTACGTACCACTGGCAGTCCGGCAGTAAAGTTAACTCCCGAATCGAAAGCAAGCGTTTTGAATGGCAACATTCCCTGATCGTGATACATGGCTAAGATACCATCAAATTGAGTGTATGCCGACGAACCAAAAAAGCCATCGGCCGGATAGGGACCATACACAAGCATTCCTTTATTCATTGCCTGGTTGACCGCAGGAATAATAATCTGCTCTTCTTCCAAACCCAGCAGACCGTTATCTCCGGCATGAGGATTCAGCCCCAGCAATGCAATCTTGGGCTTTTGGACATTAAAATCTTTTATCAACGAATCGTTTAATATTTTTACCTTTTTCAGGATCAATTCGGCGGTGAGTTGTAAGGGAACTTCATGCAACGGAATATGTCCGGTAACAACGCCAATGCGAAGATTATCGCATACCATAAGCATTAAGTAATCTTTGACGTTGAACTTCTGGGCAAGATATTCGGTATGTCCGGGGAAATCAAACAACGGTGATTGTATATTCTTTTTATTGATGGGCGCAGTTACCAGAACATCAATATGGCCATCCTTCAAATCATTGACTGCCGCCTCCAATGCAAGATAAGCCAGTTCGCCGGCTATGGGCGTGGAAGTGCCTATATCTATTTTTGCATCCTGCTCGTAAATGGATATAATGTTAGAGCGTTTGGGAATGGCGGCTTCAGCTTTATGGATGGTGTTGAAGTTAAAATCAACGATGTTTAACGCTTTCCGGTGGAAGGAAGCTACTTTGGGAGAACCATAAACAATGGGTGTAAACAGATCGAGAATGCGGTTATCCATCAATGTTTTGATGATAATTTCATAGCCCACTCCGTTGATATCGCCGTGAGTAATACCTACATTTATCAGATGTTCTTTATCAGTTGATTTATTCATAATATGTAATAAAATTTCAGCAAAGATAGCTGAAAAGAGTTTAACGATGAATAGCAGAATGATATTTTGTACTTTTGCCGCTTAAACCAACTTCTGCGGTGAATTTCGATCCATTATATTCCAAAGCCCTGAAAGGGGATTTTTTATCGGCCGACGAAGGAGAGCTGCTTTTCTGCAATGCTCCGTTAGCCGAATTGATGTTTGTTGCCAATGCCATACGTACAACGTTTCATCCCGGTGGAAAAGTTACCTGGCTCATCGACCGCAATGTAAATATTACCAACGTCTGCGTGTCGGGTTGCCAGTTTTGCAATTTTTACCGTGGTAAAAACCATGCCGAAGCATATATCACCACGATGGAACAGTATGAGCGAAAAATAGATGAACTATATCGCCTTGGCGGAAGCCAGCTCTTGTTGCAGGGCGGCATGCACCCCGGATTAGGCATCGACTTTTACACCACGTTGTTCCGTGAACTAAAACAGCGTTATCCCGGCCTGAAGTTACACGCTTTGGGACCTCCCGAAATAGTTCACATAGCAAAATTGGGCTCGATGAAGTATTCCGAAGTACTTGAACGTTTGATGGAAGCCGGGTTAGACAGTCTGCCGGGAGCCGGCGCAGAAGTATTATCCGATCGTGTACGCCAGATCATTTCGCCACGTAAATGTTCGGTAAAGGAATGGCTCGACGTGATGCGGGAAGCTCATCGTTTAGGATTAACAACCTCTGCCACCATGATGTTCGGGCATATCGAAACCATAGCCGAACGCATGGAACATCTTACAGCCATACGTCAGGTGCAAACCGAAAAACCGGAAAACGCCGTGGGGTTCCTCTCGTTTATTCCCTGGCCTTTCCAGAGCGAAAACACCGTGCTTCGTAAACAGTTTGGCATCACCGGCAAGGTTACCGCCGACGAATACATCCGGATGATAGCCGTGAGCCGTCTGATGCTGCCAAACATCAGTAATATCCAGGCCTCCTGGCTTACCATTGGCAAAGAGGTAGGGCAACTTTGTCTCCATGGCGGAGCCAATGATTTTGGTTCCATCATGATAGAAGAAAACGTGGTATCCGTGGCCGGAGCCGACTACCGCTTTGATGCCCAGGGAATACAACAAGCCATACGCGAAGCCGGTTTTGTGCCTCAACTGCGCAATCAACAGTTTGAGGAGCTTCCCCAGGACTGATTTTTATTTTCACCTGTATTGATTCAAGTCCCCGGTAAATTACCCTCCCCGGATAATGATACAATGTTGTCCGGTATACCCTGCGAATGCACTTCGTTCAGGACGGTAAACCATGCCTCTTCCGACACTTAACTAAAAAAAATTTAAAAAAATGTTTGCTGATTTGGTAAACAGAATTATAAAAAATATTAAATTTGCATTATAAAAATAAACAATGTGATTTACAACGACTAAAGCAAGGTCTGGTACGCTTTTCACGTGTAGAAGATGCCAACAATTAATAAAGCTTCTATTGAAATTTCTTTTAATTAATCAAAATAGTAATCCTTAAAAGTATTTTATTATGGCTTTCAAAGTTAAAGTAATTGAAAAAGGGAAACCCGGCGTAGCAGGAGGCGGTCCCAAAAAGTCTTATTTACAGATAGTGTACGACGGAGAAGTTACGATGGACGACATCGTAAAGGAAGTCGAAAAGTTCAGTTCCTTATCCGAACCCGATATCCGGGGTGTTATCATTGCCATTGAAAACACCATACAGGATAAACTGGCACAAGGTAAGATTATTCGTTTGGAAAGGCTGGGCACCTTTTATCCTTCCATCAGCAGCAAGGGAGAAGCCAATGCTTCCGATTTGTCGGTAGACAGTATTAAAAAAGTAAATGTTAACTATCATCCGGGTGACCGGATTAAAAAGGCATTGAAAGATGCGAGCATTAATAAAGTAAGCTGATTTTCTTACTTATTAAGCGATAAAAAAAACGACGTGTGGTTTCGCCCAAAACCACGTGTGGTTTTAGCAAAAACATCATGTGGTTTTTATCCATACCACGTAACATTTTTCTCCAGATCTAATGTGATAATTGGGGAGGGCATTTTTATTATATCCGGCAGAAAAAAGAAACAGTTTATCAGCCCACACTATCCATTGCAACTTTTCAAAACAAAAAAAGCCCCGTCATTAAAATTGACAGGGCTTAACCGGCGGGTGGAAAGTGGGGCTCGAACCCACGACCTTCGGAACCACAATCCGACGCTCTAACCTACTGAGCTATGTCCACCATTTATTAGTTCGGCAAAAATAATACTTTTATTGGTAATAAAAATCACTGCCGCTAATTTTTTTCAGATTAATACATACTATCCTTTAAAGAAGTATTTTTCTTAGCTTTGCGCTGAATTCAAAAACAATACGAACGATGGCTGATATAATTGATTACAAGATTTTTGGTGACGATATGCAAATCGTTGAAATCGAGCTCGACCCCAACGAAGGCGTACGGGCCGAAGTAGGCGCTATGATGTATATGGAAGACGGCATTGCCATGCAAACGGGAACGGGAGGTGGTATCTTTAAAGGGTTTAGGCGTATGCTTTCGGGCGACGGCTTTTTTATAAGCACATTCCTCAATACCGGTCATGGCAAACAACATGTGGCTTTCGGTGCGCCTTATCCGGGCAAAATCATACTTCTGGAACTGGATCAGCTTGGAGGAACATTTATTTGTCAGAAGGATGCTTTTTTATGTGCGGCTAATGGCATCGATATAGATGTTGCCTTTACCAAACGCATGGGCGCCGGCTTGTTCGGAGGCGAAGGATTCATCCTTCAGCGGCTGAGCGGCTATGGAAGAGCCTTTATCCATGCCGGCGGAACCATCATCCCACGAACGCTTGCCCCGGGTAAAAAACTGCGTGTGGATACCGGTTGCTTAGTGGCCATGGCTCCCACAGTGGATTACGACATCCAGTTTGTGGGTGGTTTTAAAAATGCCATGTTTGGAGGCGAAGGATTATTCCTGGCTCAGCTTACCGGTCCGGGGCTGGTTTATCTGCAAAGCTTACCATTCAGCCGGCTTGCCGACAGGGTTATCAATGCTGCACGCTGGTCGAACCGCGACGAAAGCCGTGGTGTGGCAGGCATAGGCGGCGGCATACTGGGAAGCCTGCTTGGCGGCGATAAATCATATTAAACTACAACTTTTACTAATAATCAAACATCTTGTTCCTGCGGAAAAAACAATATGAAAGTGCCGGCTCGCTGTCGAAATTAGCCTGGCGAAGGTTATTGAAAGACAAGCTTGCTGTCGGTTCGATGGTTATGATAGCTATTGCCGTGATTATCTCTGTGCTGGGATACCTTATCACTCCCGACCATTCCCCTTACGCCAACCAGCAATATCTGGAGTTGACCACTAAAAAACCCGGGTTTAGTGTTGCAATGCTTAAGGTTAGGAAAAATGAAACCGCACAGAACACCAGCATTTTTCACACCCTGCTTTACGGAAAAACAAGCGATTATACGTTTATTCCGTTTAGCCGGTATTATTTCCGCGGAGCCGACATTGTGGTGGAGGAATTCACCGGGTCAGAAAAATATAAAGGATTGGAAAAAACGTTCAGCCTTGCCGATGTGGTGTTTCCCGTTTCTATCAGCCGTCCCGGAATCAAGATCGTAGGCAACCGGCTGATTTTTTATGATGTGGATAACCGGCTTCAGAGCCAACCCATTTCGGAATTGCAACAAACCATTGTTCAAAAAAATATCGTTCAAAAGCGGTTTTTATTAGGCACCGACCGTTACGGAAGAGATGTGCTCAGCCAACTGATGATAGGCACGCGCGTAAGCCTTTCGGTAGGATTTATTTCCGTGTTCATTTCGCTGGTCATTGGCATTCTGCTTGGAGCCCTTGCCGGCTTTTTTCGCGGCTGGATCGATAACCTGATCATGTGGTTTATCAATGTCGTCTGGTCCATCCCTACCCTGCTGCTGGTCATCGCCATCACGTTTGCTCTGGGCAAAGGCTTCTGGCAGGTATTCATCGCCGTAGGCCTGACCATGTGGGTAGAAGTGGCACGTGTGGTGCGCGGGCAAATGATGAGCTTACGCGAAAAAGAATTTGTAGAAGCCGGCAAAGCCTTAGGTTTTCGCAATTTCAGGATTATATTCAGGCATATTTTGCCTAATGTGATGGGCCCCGTCATCGTAATATCGGCAGCCAATTTTGCTTCTGCCATACTTATTGAAGCCGGACTGAGTTTCCTCGGCATAGGTGTGCAGCCGCCCATGCCTTCGTGGGGAACTATGCTCAAAGAGAACTATGCTTACATTATATTGCATTATGCCTATCTGGCCCTTTTGCCCGGCATAGCCATAATGCTTATGGTTTTGGCATTTATGCTTATAGGAAACGGCTTGCGCGATGCGTTGGATATTAAAACGGTTGACGTGAAAAAGCATAATTAATCAAACAGGTATCAATAATTTATAATGATTTTCAAAAACTTTTATCAAAAAAATCGGAGGTTCGGTACAGAAAATTAAAAACATTTTATATTTTTGACCGATATAAACCAAAACAGGAAAATACCATGTATTATACAGGACAAGAAATTATAGACATCGCTATCCGTATCGAGGAAAACGGTCATGAATTTTATACTCTCGGAGCCAAAGCCATTTCCGGTAACGAGCCGATCAAAAAACTCTTTATAGAACTTGCTGCCAAAGAGCTAAGCCATATTGCTGCATTTCAGAATATAGCCAGTCATTTTGAGCCGGAGAGTTTCGAGTTTAATCAGGAAGAAGAAGCAGACTATATGAATCATCTTGCCGATACCCATATTTTTCAGAAAAAAGATTCTGGCGCTGAAAAGGCAAAAAAAATTAATTCGGCCAAACAAGCCCTCGAAATTGCCTATCAATTCGAACTTGAAAGCGTTGATTTTTATACCGAATTATTGAAAAAGACCAAGAAAGACGCCGTAAAACTTATCCAGCAGATCATAGAAGAAGAAAAAGAGCACGCCGCCGAAATTAAATCGTATATGTAATGATGAATAACAGATGAGCAATCATCTGCCGTTATCTCATTAAAAAATGTATAGTCCAATTCATTTAAACTTACTTTCATGAATGCAATGCCTTTGGTAATAGGAGCTTTGGCGTTTTTTGCCCTCGCTTACCGTTTTTACTTTGGTTTTATAGCTGCCAAAATAGCCACCGCCGACGATCTCCGGTTGACGCCGGCCAATCGTTTATACGATGGTCAAAATTATTATCCCATGAGTAAGTGGGTGCTGTTCGGGCATCACTTTGCCGCCATAGCCGGAGCCGGTCCGCTGGTAGGTCCGGTGCTTGCCGTACAGTTTGGCTATTTCCCCGGTTTTATCTGGATGCTGGTTGGCGCTGTATTTGCCGGTTCGGTTCACGATTTTATCATCCTTACCGCATCCATACATCACGATGGTAAATCCTTAGCCGAAATAGCCCGAACGGAAATAAGCAAAGTTAGCGGAACCACCACTTCCATAGCCATCTTGCTGATACTTGTCCTGGTTCTTGCCGGTTTGGGATTGGTGGTCATCAATGCACTTGCCGAAAGTTCATGGGGAACCTTTACCATAGCAGCAACCATTCCCATAGCGATGCTGATGGGTGTATGGATGTTTCAAATAAGAAAAGGCAAAACCGTTGAAGCCACGATTTTTGGAGTCATTTTACTTTCGCTCGCTGTAATTTACGGACGCTATGTTCCGGGTTCTTCCATCGCTTCCTGGTTTACGTTCGATCATAAAACACTCACACTGTTGCTTTGCGGCTACGGTTTTTTTGCATCTGTTTTACCGGTTTGGCTTTTATTATCACCGCGCGATTACCTGAGTTCCATCATGAAACTTACCGTGATTGCCATGCTTGCCATCGGAATTATTATCGTAGCTCCAAATCTAAAAATGCCCGCCTTCACCCCTTTTATTCATGGCGGAGGACCTATTATTCCCGGCGCTTTGTTTCCCTATTTGTTTATCACCATTGCCTGCGGGGCAATTTCCGGATTTCATTCGCTGGTAAGTTCAGGCACCACGCCTAAAATGATCACGAAAGAATCGCATATCAAGACGATAGCTGTTGGATCAATGCTTGCTGAAGGAATGGTAAGTATTTTGGCTCTGATTGCCGCTTCCAGTTTATTCCCGCTCGATTATTTTCTTATTAATGTTCCAAAAGAAAAAATAGCAAGTATTTTACCTCAGTTGCATCAGATGGGATTTACCACTTCCGACTTACCGGCTTTGTCAGCCGCGGTAGGCGAAAAAGTCGCGGGGCGTACCGGAGGCGCCGTTTCTCTGGCGGTAGGTATGGCTCAGATATTTTCTTCCATCCCCGGATTAAAAGGCTTAATGTCGTACTGGTATCACTTTGCCATTATGTTTGAAGCGTTGTTCATTTTAACTACCATTGATGCCGGAACCCGTATTGCCCGTTTTGTGCTTCAGGAAATGCTTGGAAAAGTTTACAAACCTTTTGGCCGAACACACTGGCTACCTGGCAATCTGTTAGCCAGCTTTTTAATTGTATTTTCATGGGGATATTTAATCTATAACGGAAGCATAACAAGCATCTGGCCTATGTTCGGAGCGGCAAATCAGTTGCTTGCCACCGTAGCACTTGCTATCGGCACTTCCTATATCATCAACCGCGGAAAAGCAAAATATGCCTGGGTTACCATCATTCCCATGGCCTTTGTAGGAATTACAACCATTACCGCCTGCGTCGAGAACATGACCGGTATTTATATTCCGCAAATGCATAATCCGGAAACCTGCGTACTGGGAATCATCAATCTGGTAATGACGTTGATCATACTTACGCTCTCGGTGATCATTTTGGTTGATACCATACCACGTTGGTTTAAAGCTACTCCATCGAAAAGTATAGTAAAAAATGTGTAATCGGGAAGTATTAATTTTTATCTAAAGTTAGGTTTTTAAATTTAGTTGTATATTTGCGCCATTATTCAATGATAAATTACTAATAAAATTTTTTAGCCATGGCTTATAAAATCAGTGAAGATTGCGTTGCTTGCGGTACATGCATTGACGAATGTCCGGTAGAAGCTATCTCCGAAGGAGATATTTATAAAATTGATCCCGAAATGTGTACCGATTGTGGTTCATGTGCCGACGTTTGCCCATCAGAAGCTATCCATCCTGAATAAAAAGAGATAGTTATCTAATAGCAACAAAAAAATCCTTCCGGTCTGCGGAAGGATTTTTTTGTTTTACACAAACCCTTTTCCGTAACGGGTGTTATTATCAAAGAAACTTTGCTTAAGTTTGTATACGATTAATTCAAAATACCCATGGAAAATTTTTCCTTCCTCGGAAATGCCGGAAGTAATTATATTGAAGACATTTATCAACAATTCAAAAAAGATCCCGAATTGGTGGATGCTGGCTGGCGGGCTTTTTTTGAAGGATTTGAGTTTTCGGAAGCCAACTCCTTAGCAACTAAAAATGAACAATTACAGTATAACGATGAATTTAAGGTAATTAATCTCATCAACGGCTATCGCGAGCGTGGGCATTTGTTTACAAAAACCAATCCCGTGCGTACACGTCGGAAACACAGCCCAACCCTCGACCCGGAAAATTTCGGGCTGTTACCTTCCGATCTCAATAAAAAATTCCTTGCCGGAAATGAAATTGGCATAGGCCCGGCCAAGCTCAGCGACATTATTGAACATCTCCGGCTCACCTATTGCCAATCGATTGGAATTGAATTCGCTTATATTCGTAACAAAGAAATTGAGACATGGCTTAAAGCAAAAATGGAAGGAAGCAAAAACCTTCCTAAGTTTTCGGCATCAGTCAAAAAAAACATTTTAAACAAACTTAATCAATCCGTTAACTTTGAAAGTTTCCTTCATAAACGTTTTCCCGGACAAAAAAGTTTTTCCCTCGAGGGCTGCGAAGCGCTGATTCCGGCTCTGGAAGCAATCATCGAAAAAGGCTCACAACTAAATATCCGTGAAGTGGTTATCGGAATGCCTCACCGTGGCAGGCTGAATGTGCTGGCAAACATCCTGCACAAACCGTTCAAGGATATTTTCAGCGAATTTGAAGGAAAAGAAATGGAAGATGCCACTTTGCTTGGCGACGTAAAATATCATCTCGGATTTTCAAACAGCCGTTCCACTTTGTCGGGACAAAAAATCCATCTGATGCTTACGCCTAATCCTTCGCATCTCGAAGCTGTAAATCCTGTAGTTGAAGGTATTGTACGAGCCTATACCGATTTGGATTATGAAAATGATTATTCTAAAATTGTTCCCGTACTTATCCATGGCGATGCTTCGGTAGCCGGACAGGGAATAATTTACGAAGTGCTTCAGATGTCGGAACTGGAAGGCTTCCGCACCGGTGGAACCATCCATTTGGTCGTAAACAACCAGCTCGGTTTTACCACTAATTATCTCGACGGGCGTTCGAGCATTTACTGCACCGACATCGCCAAAATTATTCAATCGCCTATCCTGCATGTGAATGCCGACGATGTGGAAGAAGTAGTTTATGCTGTCAATTTAGCCGTTGAATTCCGCCAGCAATTTCATAAAGATGTTTTCGTGGATTTATTAGGATACCGTAAATACGGACATAACGAAGGCGATGAGCCTCGTTTTACCCAGCCAACGCTTTATCAACTCATCGAAAAGCATCCCAATCCGTTGCAGATTTATATCGAAAAACTTATTGCCGATCATACCATCACGTCAGAAGAAGCTTCAGCTCTCGAAAAGGAATTTATACGCCAACTCGACAAAAGTCTTGAAGAATCCGAGCTTACCGAAAAAACAAAGACGTATTCTTTTTTTGAAGAAAAATGGGCTGACATCGTTAAAGCCGAAGCTGAAGATTTTGAAATTTCGCCGCCAACTTATGTGGATGAAAAAACCATTCTTCTGATTGCCGGAAAAATAACGGAGCTGCCTTCCGGCAAACCTTTTTACCGGAAAATCGTCCGTTTACAACAGGAGCGGCATTCCATGATTTTTGATAAACAAATGGCTGATTGGGCTATGGCTGAGCTTTTAGCTTATGGTTCACTTCTTTATGAAAACATTCCCGTTCGCCTCAGCGGTCAGGATTCGCAACGGGGCACTTTTTCGCATCGCCATGCCATGCTCACCGTGGAGGATTCGGAAGAAAAGTATGCGCCTTTGAATCACCTTTCGGAAAATCAGGCTCGATTTCAGATTTATAATTCATTATTATCAGAATATGGCGTGCTCGGTTTTGAATACGGTTACGCCCTTGCTTCGCCGGGAGCGCTTACCCTCTGGGAAGCACAATATGGTGATTTCATGAATGGTGCACAAATAATTATTGATCAATACATTAGTAGCGCCGAAGAAAAATGGAAGGTGATGAACGGACTCGTGCTTCTGCTTCCTCATGGTTACGAAGGGCAGGGTCCCGAACATTCCAGCGCCCGTCCGGAACGCTTCCTGAGCAGTTGTGCTAATCTTAACATCCAGTTGGTCAATTGCACAACACCGGCAAATTTCTTCCATGTGCTGCGACGGCAAGTGCATCGGGATTTCCGAAAGCCTCTGGTAGTTTTTACACCCAAAAGCCTGCTGCGACATCCGAAATGTATTTCACCGCTCAGCGATTTTACCCATGGAAAATTTCAGGAAATCATTGATGATGAATTGGCTATGCCAGATGAAATTCAAAGAGTTGTTTTTTGTTCCGGAAAAATTTATTATGAACTATTGGACGAAAAAATAAAAATCAACCGCCAAAATACAGCGTTGATCCGGATTGAACAGCTCTACCCTTTTCCCGAAAGGCAATTTAATATGCTCATACAAAAGTACGATAAAGCACAAACGTTTCTTTGGGTTCAGGAAGAGCCTGCAAATATGGGTGTCTGGGGATTTCTGCTACGCCATATTAAATCGGTGGATATGATGCTTGTTGCCCGTCCCGAAAGTGGAAGTCCGGCAACGGGTTCGGGAAAATTGCATGCGCTGCAGCAACGTAAAATTATTGAAAAAGCGTTGGATGAATGCACCTGTGATCACCGGGACGAAAATTGTAAGATGACCTGCATTCCCGACGAATGGCATTGGATAGAAAAAAATAGTGAATAAAAGAATTCAAAATTGAATGGTTTATGAAAATAGAGATAAAAGTTCCCAGCCCTGGTGAATCCATCACCGAAGTGCAATTGATGACCTGGCTGGTAAAAGACGGCGACCGGGTGGAAAAAGATCAGGAATTGGCCGAAATTGATTCCGACAAAGCCACATTTACCGTCAATGCTTCCGACGATGGGCTGATTACACTTTTGGTTGCGGAAGGCGAAACCATTGCCGTAGGCAGCATTATTTGTACCATTGATTCTTCGGCCAAACAAAAACCGGATGAAGCAACTATTGAAACGGGCCAGGTAACGCCTAATCCTCAGAAAAATAAACAAGAAGATGAAGTTCTGCCAAAAACAACCGAAAATATTTCGCACATTCATGTATCGCCTTTGGCAAAAAAAATAATGGACGAGAAACATGTATCGGAAGACGAGATTTTGCAAAATCTGAGAATCGGAAAGAAAGAAGTGCTGATGGCGACAGCAGAAAAGAAGCCGGAAAATAAACCTCCGGCTTCAAAAATTGAAATTGTTTCCGGCTCAAGGGAAACGGAACGCAGGCAAATGTCGCAGCTCCGGTTGAAACTCTCGAAACGACTGGTAGCCGTAAAGAACGAAACAGCCATGCTCACCACCTTCAACGAGGTGAATATGAGTGCAATTCTTGAAATAAAAAAGGCTGTCGGAGAACGCTTTAAACAAAGATACGGTTCATCGCTCGGCTTGGTTTCCTTTTTTGCCAAAGCCGTAACGATGGCTTTAGCCGAATATCCTCAGGTAAATTCCATGATAGATGGCGATGAAATGGTTTATCATAAATTTATTGATGTCGGAATAGCCGTCAGCGCACCCAAAGGGTTGGTCGTTCCTGTAATCCGCAACAGCGAAGCCATGTCGGTTTTGGAAATTGAATTAAAAATCAAACAATTAGCTTCCAAGGCACGCGAAAATAAACTTAAGCTCGAAGAAATGTCCGGAGGAACTTTTACCATCACCAACGGCGGCGTTTTCGGTTCACTGCTTTCCACGCCTATCCTGAATCCTCCGCAAAGCGCCATCCTCGGGATGCATACCATTCAGCAACGGCCTATCGCACTTAATAATCAGATAGTCATTGCACCCATGATGTACATCGCTCTTTCGTACGACCACCGCGTGATCGACGGCAGAGAATTGGTAAGTTTTCTGATCAAAGTGAAAGAATTGCTCGAAAATCCGGCTTTATTCTTCAACGGAAATAGTCCCGAAACCGAATTGTTGGGCAACTGATTTTATTTGGCGATAATATTTACGTACACCGGCAGATGATCGCTGTAGCCGCCAAAATATTTCCCGCCCGATTCGGTACGGTTGGGAACCCATTCTCCCTTTTTATTCTTGTAAAGCATCCATTCGGGTTTAAAAATATGCACATCCTTTTCGTTGATTTGCAAGCCTTTTTTACCTTTATTCAAAAAGTTGCCGCTGACAATGATCTGATCAAACACATCCCAATCCTTGTAATAAATGGTACCCTCGCCTTTTTCAAACTTTTTATACAAAAGGTTATATAATTTCTGGGAATAGATTTTGTCTCCGGGTTTCTGGGCATTCAGCACATTAGCAACGCTTTGATTGTTCGGTTCATCATTCAGATCGCCTTCTATCAGGATATATGCTTTCGGATTGCGACTAAGCAAAGAATCGGAATAATGCCGTAAAACCGAGGCTACATATTGCCGCTTGGGATCCGATTGTTCCTGTCCGCCAAATCGCGACGGCCAGTGATTAATAAAAAGATTCAAGGTATCCGATTTCCCGACTATCCCTTTTACATAAAGGATATCACGCGTTTTATCGTTTTTGTCATCAGGAAAGTTGATGGCTATGGCTTTATGCGAAATATATTTAAAATATTTAGCCCGGTACAAAAGCGCCACATCTATTCCACGTATATCCGGGCTTTTTTCATGAACAATTTTATAACCACCCTTTTTAAGATTTGTACGTTTGATTAAATCATTCAACACCGTTTCGTTTTCCACTTCCGACAAACCGATGAGCGTCGGCAATTTTACCGATGACGAATCGAACGAACTGAGCGCCTTGCCGATGTTTTCAATTTTTTTAAAATATTTTTTGCTGTCCCATTGCAGCTTGGCGCCCGGCAGATAATCGTTATCATTTTTATGCGGGTCGTCAATGGTATCGAACATGTTTTCGGTATTGTAAAAAGCTACCGTGATTTTTTTCTGTGCCTGCGATGGCTGAGGCAAAAAGTTTGTCAATAAAACAAATACGGCAAACAACAAAAACTGATTTATCCTTTTCATTTGTTATTAATTTTATTTTTTATTGGTCAAATGGAATATCCATAAAATATCATTTCGGTTTGTTTGGACATTATCCTTATGGATATTTCATGGAGTATGTAATTTTTTCCAAAGATATAGAAAAACACTTTTCCCCGGATTTTAACAAAAGATATATCCGCACAACGATAAATCCGGCAATGTTTTCTTCAAAGAATAATCAGCACAACCGTTTATCTTTTAGAAAAATTTATATCTTTGCAGTCCGAAAAAAACGACTCTTCGTAGCTCAGCTGGTAGAGCAATTGACTCTTAATCAATGGGTCGGGGGTTCGAGCCCCCCCGAGGAGACCATAAGCCGGTTTGGGAAATACTTCCAACCGGCTTTTTTTATACTTTTGACGTTTCCAATCTTTTCTATCATGGCATTAATTACAGAAAATAACATCATCGGTGAATCGCTGATGGAAACTGCTCGTAAAATGGTAGTTGCAGCCCGTACGGCTCCCAAAGGACGTGGCCGCAACAGCATCGAAATAGTCATTGCCACCGGCGGCGACATCAAACGTATTTCAGACAAAATGATTGAAATCGGCAAAAAAAACGCCGTTGACTTTTTAATCCGCGATGCCAACAATATCCTTCTGGCAGAAGCCATTGTACTAATCGGAACCAAAGCGATGTCGGTAGGACTCAACTGCGGACTATGCGGATTTAAAACCTGTGCGGGAAAAGATGAACATCCCGAATGCACCTGCGTTTTCAACCAGGTGGATTTGGGCATAGCCGTTGGCTCGGCAGTTTCCGTTGCCGCCGATAACCGCGTGGATAACCGCATCATGTATTCAATTGGCCTTGCTACAATGGAAATGAAGCTCCTGGGCGAAGAGGTAAAAATGATTTTCGGAATTCCACTGGCCGCTTATTCCAAAAATCCTTTCTTCGACCGCAAATAACTATTCGTTAACCACGGCATTGCCCCCGAAAAGTAGTTTTTTATAAGTGAGCGAAGGCGAAGGGATGAATTTTCCTAAACCGAGTTTTTCCCATTTTTCGTCCACCGAACGGATGGTTTCATCATCCGCCACAATCACGTTGGGCCAACCGCGTTCAAAACCATCCCATTCCTTAGTTTTACGCGTCCCGTCGATGGCAAGGCAAAATTCGGCATCAGCAAAAAAACAATCGTTTTGCGGGTCAATATTATTGGCAACCTGCCAAACCACGTCGCCAATCCGGTTCACATCCAATGCCTGATCGGTATAAATCACATAACGAATATCCGTCAGATAACCGGACGATGCAAGGGCGTTGTGCAATGTCCTTACCTGTTTTTCCTTGTTTTTCAACAGCGAAACAATAAGTACGGAAATTCCTTCAGAAATCAGATTTTCGTTAACGGCTGTAACTTCAGGAAAAGCCGCTTTTAACTTATCCGTAATAAAATGATGATTTTCAGCTTTGGCAACAAGCTTTTCGTTTTCACCAGGTAGCTTGGTGGTGGCGTCAATTCCCATTTTTCCACCAAAAGTAAAATGCCGGCTCGAATGGTCAAGTACGTCCGACGGCCCTTTGGTGAAATAAACATCGGCAGGCAGATTTACCTTTTGGGAAACAATTTCAGCGATGTTTTGGTAATTGTGAACATCGGCTTCGCCGTCAACTACAATCATCACTTTATTGAACATCATCTGCCCGGCGCCCCACAGGGCATTCATCACTTTGATAGCCTGCCCGACATACGTTTTTTTAATTTTAACAATAACAATATTATGAAAAACACCTTCCGTCGGCATATCCATGTCCACCATTTCGGGAAGCATGCTCATTTTGATGGGTTTTACAAAAATGCGCTCGGTAGCCTTGCCCAGCCACGCATCTTCCTGTGGCGGAATGCCAACGATGGTCGCCGGATAAACAGCATCCCTGCGATGTGTGATGCAGGTAACATGAAAACACGGGTAATAATCCGGCAGCGAATAATAACCGGTGTGGTCGCCAAATGGGCCTTCCAACGCAAAATCTTCCTGCGGGTCGACATAACCTTCGATTACAAAATCAGCATCCGCCGGAACTTCCAGATCGTTGGTCAGACATTTCACCATCGCTACCTTTTTCTTGCGCAGAAATCCGGCAAGGAGATATTCATCCACACCATCGGGCAAGGGAGCCGTGGCAGCATAGGTATACGCCGGATCGCCACCAAGGGTAACGCTCACCGGCATACGCAGTCCTAAACGTTTGTATTCGTTAAAATGGCGTGCCGAATTTTTATGCAGATGCCAGTGCATACCCGTTTCGCTCTTTTCAAACACCTGCATACGATACATGCCCACGTTGCGGATTCCCGTAACCGGATCCTTGGTATGCACTACCGGCAGCGTGATAAAAGGCCCGCCGTCCTGCTTCCAGCACGTAAGTACCGGAAGCCGATTCAGGTCCGGCTGATCCATCACCACCTCCTGACAAACGCCTCTGCCTTTAAGAACCTTGGGAAGATATGAATTCAGATTGATAAAAACTGGCACGAGCATCAGTTTGTCGAGCAGTTTTTCCTTGGGTTGAAGCACTTTATCAAACAATGCTTCCATCTCCTCCCCTATCTCATCGAGCCGGCTTACGCCAAACGCCAAGCACATCCTCTTTTCGGAACCAAAAGCATTGATAAGTAATGGAAAATTGGTTCCGTTGTTTTCAAACAGCAGGGCTTTACCTCCGCTTTTGCTAATGCGGTCGGTAATCTCGGCTATTTCGAGATGTGGCGAAACATATTCGCTGATCCGGACCAGCTCGCCTTGTTCTTCAAGCGTTTTAATAAAATGTTGCAGACTTTTATACGCCATCGCATGGATAATTTAAAGGTGTAAAAGTAGCAAAATCCCGTTACAAAATTCCTGTCAATGTGTGAAGCCCCCTGATTATGCTATAATATAATCCAAGATAGACTAAGCTATTTCTTTAGTCGTAACTCGTAAAGATCGTTTCTCCGGTCTTTCAGATTTCGTACACAGCCATAGGTGTGCAATTCATTTAGCAGATCCAAATCCACATCCGACACCAGAATCATTTCGGTGTTTGGCGTTGCTTCCGCACATTTTCCGTCGGTTGGAAAGGCAAAGTCGCAAGGCGTGAAAACCCCCGACTGGGCGTACTGAACATCCATATTGTGTACCCGCGGAAGATTTCCCACACTTCCGGCAATTACCACATAACATTCATTTTCGATGGCACGTGCCTGTGCGCAGATCCGTACACGGGAATATCCGTTCTGCGTATCGGTGAGAAACGGTACAAAAAGTATCTGCATCCCCTGATCGGCCATGATACGGGAAAGTTCCGGATATTCCACATCATAGCAGATAAGTACCCCGACTTTTGCACAGTCCGTGTCAAAGGTTTTAATGATTTTCCCTCCGGAAAGGCCCCAGCTTTTGGTCTCATCCGGAGTAATATGTATTTTTTCGTAAGTGTCGAAGGTGCCATCACGGCGACAAAGAAAGCCTACATTGTACAGGTCGTCGCCACGAAGTTGCGGCATGCTGCCGGTGATGATATTGATATTATAGCTGATGGCAAGGCTGATAAAACGTTTTCGCATCTCGTTGGTGTACTGAGCCAACTGTCGAATGGCCTGCGACTCGCCCAGATGGTTAAATTTTGCCATCAGCGGAGCATTAAAATATTCGGGGAATAATATAAAATCGCTTTTGTAGTCAGATACCGCATCCACAAAAAACTCCACCTGTTCAAAGACATCGTCAAGGGTTTTGTAACTGCGCATCTGCCATTGCACCAGTCCAAGCCGGATGGTCGTTTTTTGAGGAACAAAATCCTGTGTGGGTGGCTGGTAATAAATATTATCCCATTGCAAAAGACAGGCAAAATGTTTCGATTCCTCATCGTTAGGCAGGTAGTTGGTCATCACCTTGCGTACGTGGAAATCGTTGGAAAGCTGGAACGTAAGTACGGAATCGAAGATTTCTTTTTTACGTACCTTTTGGATATATTCTTTGGGGCGTAGCTCGTCGGAATAATTGTGATAATTGGGAATTCTCCCGCCAAACATGATCGCCTTCAGATTCAGCTTTTCACAAAGCTCTTTCCGGTATTCGTACATTCTCCGCGCCAGGCGAAGTCCACGGTAATCCGGATGGATAAAGACTTCGATGCCATAGAGAATATTTCCATTGGGGTTGTGTGTGTTAAACGTTTCGTGTCCGGTAACGGAGTCGTAAGTGTGGTCGTTTTTCACCTTGTCGTAATCCACAATGATGGAAAGAGCGCATCCCACTATTTTTTTATCTGCTACCGTAACAATCTGGCCTTCTGGAAATATTTTGATCAACTTTTCAATCTGCTCACGCGACCAAAACTCGTCGCTTCCGTTGGTATACGTTCTTCTAAATGATTGTGAAAGCAGGGAATAGTCTTCAATTTGCAAGGATCTGACTATTACTTTGTTTATTCTGGGCATCGTTTCCATAATGCAGTTTGTTTAAAACAAAACAAAGGTAAAGGAAAAATGTGTTGAACTATGCCGTTTTGCTATGGAGATTCATATTTAACCCCTTTAGGATTTCAGGAAAACAAGTACCCATATAAAATTCTGTAAGTGCCCGATTATATAACGTGTCTGGTTTTTCCTGCATTTGATTCTATAAAAATGGTTATTCGTTCATTAAAAATAAGCTGTTATGAATTTTCAGCAGGTCCTAAATAATCCTGTCGTGGCGGAGTGAATACATCAATAACCTCTCCGGCTTCGATCACCTCCCACGAATGTTCAATATTTTCGGGTATCGAATAGCTGTCGCCCGGATCAAGGATCTCGTTTATGTTTTGATATTTTATCCGGTACTTCCCCGAAATCACATACCCGCTTTGCTCGTTGGGATGCGAATGGAAGGGAACATTGTCGCCCGCCTTATAATTCATCCGGGTAACCATCGATTTTTGTCCGACAGCTAAAACATCAAACGACACTCCTTTAAACTGTCTGTTCTTTGCATTTTCTTTTTTTGTTATCATAATGACAGGTTTTTTCTTAAATAATTGCTAACGGTTTGCCGCTAAAAACAGGCAGGAGTTACGTGCCCTCATCTGTCCATCGTTAATGGTTATGCTAAGGTGGAATACATTCTTATCTGCAAATCAGCCCGGATTGGGTTTAGTTGCTGTTGGCAACTGTACTTTTTCTTCTGCTCAGCTGGTAGTCTTTCACAAGAATATTTGCAGACAGGTTAAGCTTAGAAGTTAGATTTCTAATCATATCCACTGTCAATTTTCTTTTTCTATTCAATATTTCCGATACTCTGCTTTTTCCTCCAATTTCATTAACTAAGTCCGATTGTTTTAGATGCATTTCTTCCATTCTTATTTTAATGGCTTCAATGGGGTCTGGGGCTTCAATCGGGAAGTGCTTTCTTTCATAGTCGTCGATAACTAACGCCAAAATATCTGCTTCGTCGCTTTCTGGCGTTCCCGCTGGTGCATCGAAAAGAAGTTCCATTCTTTTCAAAGCGTTCTCATAGTCCTTGTTTGTTTTCAATGGTACGATATTCATGGCTTTCTGTATTAAATCAAATTTGCATCAATATGGATTGTTGATCAAAATTCTCCCCGCTGAGCGGAATTTGCAATTCCGTTCGAAACGTTAGAATATTTGTAATTTTCTGTTTTCATAAGGTATGATATTTTTCAAGTTATGCATTAAATATACCCTTCCAATGGTTTCATTGCGCTTACAAATTCTGCTTTGTTCCGAGCGGCAAAGCATTTGCCGTTCAGTCGGATTTGAAATTGCTTTCTTATCCCACGATAGTAAAGCTACCAAAAAGCGTTAAAAACTCCAAATGCGTCATCAGCCCAAATACAATAAATACGCTGTTAGGCACTGGGTTTTTATTTTCATCTTGTTAGTCATCAAATCAGCATAAAAGTTTTTATTTGGTCGTCTGTAAATTTGAATCTTAAAAAACAACTTTCTTTCATTATCGCAATATCTTTTATTGAACCAATATAAATTTTTATCGGTTTGTTGCCAGCGTTGGGAACATAAAACCTAAATTCATTTTGATGGCTAAAATCTTTGTGCTTCTTAAAGACTCCAATGTATCCTGAATAGTCATTGGGATAATACTCTACTTGTGCATATTTTATATCCTTATAACCTGCTTCTAATAATCCTTTTTTGACTCTTTGAATGAATTTTTGAGGATTGCTTATAACTATCAAAGATTCTCCAAATGTTTTGGTTTTAAATTCGGTTAATTCTGTTTTATCCATTAAATCTTTTGTGTAAATACCACTTAAACAATAGATATTGCCGTTGTCATTTCTGTCAATATTTATAACACAGTTTTTACCATTGAATAGAATACCAAATTTATTTATATCGAGTCCAACATCACACATTTTTACTTTTGCATCTCCTAGAAACTGTCTCTTTAGAATACTATCATTTGGGTCAGAGCGTTCTTGATTATTATCACAGTTTCTAATGAAATCTACAGTATTTATATAAACTTCTCCTTTTTCAAACAGATTCTTTATGTCTTCAGTTTTTCCTCGTTTGAATAATATGAAAAGGGTATTTTCTTCTATTGGAATCATTAGATGTATCGTATTATCAACCTTGTGCCTAACGGTTTGTGTACCCCCTCATGGCAGTTATCTTCTAAGTAGTTATCCCTTCTTTTATTTATTAATCCAAAGACAATCATTACAAAATCTTCCCCGTTTTAATTTATTTTTGTTCTCTACTTCGTGTCCCTTTGTGCAATCCTTCGTGCCCTTTGTGTTACAAAAAACCCATCCATCATCTCCCAAAACTTGCCTTCCTTCCATCCAAAACACATATCCGGGCATAAAAAATCTGCAATCAGAACATCCTGTCCCATTATTTCATCTGCTAAAGTACACTATTTTTATTTTCAGATCATTATTGACCGATAAAAAATTTCTTTGAAGGGCTAAAGCCCAATATTTACCGTGTTTTACTAACTCCAGGCTTAAGCCTGGAGTTATAAATCGTAACTGTCTGAAGGACTTTAGTCCGAATACTTTTATCAGACAACAGTGTTTCCAGATATTCTTTTTGAAAAATAACTGTCCTTCCGGCATAACAATTCTTCTTTTTTTACTTTTTAAGTCCCCGGCAGTATCTTACCCGCCGTCAACTATACAAAACCCATTCACGGATATCTTTTACCCGTTCACAAGTATACAAAATCTATTCACGGGTATCTTTTAGCCGTTCACGAGTATACAAAACCCATTCACGAGTATCTTTTACCCGTTCACAAGTATACAAAATCTATTCACGAGTATCTTTTACCCGTTCACAAGTATACAAAATCCATTCACGAATATCTTATACTCATTCACGAGTATACAATATCCTCCGTCATTTATACTATTGCCTCCGTCGTGTGTACAACTTGCTCCGTCGTGTGTACAACTTGCTCCGTCGAAAGTAATATTAGCTCCGTCATGAATACAACTGCCTCCGTCAAAAGTATTATTTCCTCCGTCGTGAATACAACCTGCTCCGTCAAAAGTATTATTTGCTCCGTCGTGTATACAATCTGCTCCGTCGAAAGTATTATTGCCTCCGTCGTGAATACAACTTGCTCCGTCGAAAGCAATATTGGCTCCGTCGTGGATACAACTTGTTCCGTCGAAAGTATTATTGTCTCCGTCGTGGATTAACAACTCAAAAAATGAAAAAAAGTAAGTGAAAACGGTCAACGCTATTCAGGCATTAACAATCCGTAATTCGTAATTCATAATTCGTAATTCTAATCCGTAATTCGTAATTCGTAATTCTAATCCGTAATTCTAATTCTAATTCCAAAATGTTTTCAACGAAATGTTTCCGGTAACGAAATTCTGATGAAATTTGCAGTCGCTAAAAACCATTTCAAAATACAACGACATTTGGAAGTTAATCAATTCATAACGGATACAAAAACGGCGGATACTCCTTCGGAAATGCCTGTCAAATTCGACGGCGACACCCTTGAAGTTTACGGTGCAAGGGTCCATAACCTCAAGAATATTGATGTGATCATCCCCCGCAACAAGTTAGTGGTCATCACCGGACTTAGCGGAAGCGGCAAATCGTCGCTGGCTTTCGATACCATTTATGCCGAAGGACAGCGCCGTTACATGGAAACCTTTTCGGCTTATGCCCGCCAGTTTATCGGCGACCTGGAGCGCCCCGATGTGGATAAAATCACCGGATTAAGTCCCGTGATCTCCATCGAGCAGAAATCCATCAACAAAAATCCGCGTTCAACCGTCGGAACCATCACCGAGATCTACGATTTCCTTCGTCTGCTGTTTGCCCGCATCGGCGATGCCTATTCCTACGTTACCGGCGAAAAGATGGTAAGGTATACCGAAAACCAGATTGTTGAACTGATTTCAACAAAATACCCCGGCAAAGGCATCATTTTACTTGCTCCCCTGATTAAAGGGCGTAAAGGACATTACCGCGAGCTTTTTGAACAAATACGCAAGCAGGGATTCCTGAAAGTCCGCATTGATGGCGAATTGCAGGAAATAACCTTCGGCATGCAACTCGACCGTTACAAAACGCACGATATCGAAGTGGTGATTGATAAAATAACCGTCAACGAGGATAACCAGAAACGCATAAGCGATTCCGTTCAGGCAGCCCTGCGTCAGGGCAAGGGAAGCCTTATGGTTGTGGATATCCAAAGCAACGAGGCAAAGCATTTCAGCCGCCTGCTCATCTGCCCTACTTCGGGCATTTCGTACCAGGAACCCGAACCCAATTCTTTTTCTTTTAACTCACCTTACGGCGCTTGTCCCAAATGCAACGGCCTGGGATATATCACCGAAATTGACCTCAACAAGATCCTGCCCTTCCCCGAAAAGTCAATTAGAAAAGGAGGGATTGCCCCCATAGGCGAATACAAAAGCAACTGGATTTTTAAACAAATAGAAGCCATCGGTATAAAGTACGACTTCACCCTCGATACCCCGATAAAAGACCTGTCGGACGAAGCCATAAACACTATTCTTTATGGTTCGGATGAGGTTTTTAAAGTTAAAAACGACTACCTTGGCGTTACCAGTTCCTATTCCTTAAATTTTGAAGGCATCGTCAATTTTATCCTCAACCAGAACACCATTTCCGATTCCCATTCCATTCAGAAATGGGTTAACAGTTTCATGAATACGCTGAAATGTCCCGAATGCAACGGAAACAGGCTTAAGAAAGAATCCCTGCATTTCAGGATAGCCGGGAAAAATATTGCCGAACTGTCGGAGATGGATCTCGTCAACTTTTATGAATGGTTCGAAGACATTGAAGACCGGATTGAAGACCGGAAAGCACGCATTGCCCATGAAATCATCCGTGAAATACGCAACCGTACCCAGTTCCTGCTCGACGTAGGATTGGATTATCTTACGCTCAACCGCGTTTCCCGCAGCCTGTCGGGTGGCGAATCGCAACGAATACGCCTTGCTACGCAGATAGGTTCCCAATTGGTAAACGTACTTTACATCCTCGACGAGCCAAGTATCGGATTGCATCAGCGCGATAACCTCCGGTTGATTCAGGCGCTTAAAAATTTACGCGACATCGGCAATTCGGTCATCGTGGTGGAACATGATAAGGAAACCATACTGTCCGCCGATTATGTAGTGGATATCGGACCGGGCGCCGGCGTACACGGCGGGAAAGTGGTTGCCATCGGAACTCCAAAGGAGTTGCTTGGTCTTAATACTTTAACCTGTAAATACCTTAACGGAAAAAAGGAAATAGCCGTACCTCATCTTCGGCGCAAGCCCAATGGCAATTATCTTATTTTAAAAGGAGCTAAAGGAAATAATCTGAAGAATGTTACGATGACGCTTCCCCTTGGCATCTTTGTTTGCATTACGGGCGTTTCCGGAAGCGGAAAATCTACGCTTATCAACGAAACACTCTACCCGATACTGAGCAAACATTTTTACCGGGCGGAAGCCAAACCTTTACCTTTCGAAAAAATCACCGGGTTAGAAAACATTGATAAAGTAATAGAAATAGACCAGTCGCCCATCGGACGTACTCCTCGCTCGAACCCGGCAACCTATACCAGCGTGTTCGACGATATCCGCAAACTGTTTCATTCGTTGCCCGAATCAAAGATACGCGGATATAAACCCGGACGTTTTTCTTTCAATGTCAAAGGCGGACGGTGCGAAACCTGCGGTGGCGCCGGATTGCGCATCATCGAAATGAATTTCCTGCCCGATGTGCATGTTGCCTGCAAAACCTGCAATGGCAAACGGTATAACCGCGAAACATTAGAGGTAAGATATAAAGGAAAATCTATCAGCGATGTGCTCGATATGACCATTGACCAGGCGGTGGAGTTTTTCGAAAATATTCCGTTTATCCTTCAGAAAATAAAAACGCTGAAAGAAGTCGGTCTGGGATATATTACCCTCGGTCAACAATCCACCACCCTTTCGGGAGGCGAAGCCCAGCGCATCAAATTAGCCACCGAACTGGCAAGACGTGATACCGGCAAAACACTCTATATTCTGGACGAACCGACTACCGGTTTACATTTTGAAGATGTAAAAGTACTTTTAGACGTTCTTAACCGTTTAGTGGATAAAGGCAACTCCGTGCTGGTGATCGAACACAACATGGAAGTGATCAAGGTGGCCGATTATATTATTGATTTAGGCCCCGAGGGCGGCGAACGCGGCGGAACTATTGTCTGCGAAGGCGTGCCCGAGGATATTATTGAAAATAAACATAGCTATACGGCAAAGTATCTGAAAGAAGAGCTTGGCCTGTAGAAATAAAAATTTGATTTTAAAAAGATATTCTGATGAAAGAAACCGAAGGATTAAGTGAAGAAGAAAAAATCCGCGACGCTTTTACCCAAAAAGGATGGAACGAAATAAAATCCTACGATTCGTGGGAAATATTCCGGGTAATGTCCGAGTTTGTGGAAGGTTTTGAAAAATTGGCCCGCATAGGTCCCTGTGTTACTATCTTTGGCAGCGCGCGGGTTAAGCCGTCTAATGTATATTATAAATTGTCGGAAGAAATTGCCTACCTGCTTACCAAGAAAGGCTTTGGTATTATTTCCGGCGGCGGACCGGGCATCATGGAAGCTGCCAACAAAGGCGCGCATTTTGCCGGTGGTCGCTCGGTAGGGTTAAACATCACCCTCCCTTTCGAACAAACATCTAATCCTTTTATTGATTCCGACAAACTGCTGACTTTCGACCATTTTTATGTCCGCAAAGTGATGTTTATGAAATATTCGCAGGGGTATATCGTCATGCCCGGAGGATTTGGCACGCTGGACGAAATGTTTGAAGCCATCACGCTTATTCAGACTCATAAAATGGTTAATTTTCCCATCGTTTTAGTGGTTAAAAAATACTGGCAGGGCTTAGTGGACTGGATAAAAGACCGCTTAGTCGAAGAGCAGCATGTCAAACCTGAAGATTTGAATATTTTCGCTTTGGTGGATACCGCCGAGGAAGCCGTGCAGCATATCGAAGATTTTTATACGAAATACGCACTGAAACCTAACTTTTAAAAAAACATTTCCGCTTTTTCCTTTGCGGAATATCATCTATGCAGACGAAAATACCTCTCCGTATTATCAAAATTGAAGATGAAGGCTGCCATTTGCTTATCCATGCCACCATTAACGGCAAAGAAGCGACATTGCTCATTGATACCGGCGCTTCGCGAACGGTGTTCGATAAAAACCGTATCGGAAAATTTATTCCTGAAGAAGAGCAACAATTTGAAACCAACGAACAACTTTCGACAGGGCTTGGCACCAATACCCTTCCCAGCGAGATTACCGTTTTATCCGAATTGCAGTTAGGCGAAAAAATCATTCATGAATTCCAAACAGCCGTGCTTGATCTGTCGCACGTAAACCAGACTTATACTTTGCTGGGTTTCCCGGCTATCGACGGGGTGATTGGCGGCGAATTGCTGAAAAAGTACAAAGCCGTGATTAATTACGGAAGCAAGTTTCTAAAGTTAAAACTATAAACGATCCCGGACTAATGATTTGAATGGCAGTCCGGGTTTTTATCACAGGCATCCACAATGCTATCGCCCTCGCAAACGGGAACCACGTGAGTGCTGTCGGGAGTAAAACAATATTCGAGCACATCGTCCAACCCTAACCGTTTCAAACGATGACGGTGGGCTGCCTTTTCGATATAATTCAACAGATTATCTTTTGCCAGCAGCCACAGATCCTGGGCAGCTTTAGCCGAATCGCAATCGGTGGTAAAACTTCCCGAAGCAAGAAGTTTTTCGGTAAGCGCCCCGGCAAAAACGGAATCCTCGATGTTAAACTTATTTTTCCATCCCGAACAAAGGATAAGCACATTTTTATCCTGCTTAACCAGCCATCCGGTTAAGGCCGTGAGGTTGATGAACGAACCGATGACAATACTGCTTCCACAACGTGCCATGGCTATGGCTTGTGTTCCGTTGGTGGTGCAATAGGCAATGGTTTTCCCCACCACGGCTTCCGTCCTGAAATTAAAGGGTGAATTACCAAAATCGGCAAAATCGAGTTTTTTTCCATCGCGTTCGGAGGCTACCAGATAGCCTTGTTTTTTCAGTTCGCGGGCTTGTTCAATTTCTGCCACGGGAATGATGGAAGCCACGCCGTTGTCGAAAGCGGCACAAATAGCGGTGGTTGCCCGTAAAATATCAACAATAACAACCACAAAATTATTTTCGGTAGCCCGGTAAGGAAACAACGCCGGAGTAAAACAGACCTCAATTGTATTACAGTTCATCCGTAAATAAATTTAAGTGATTATCTTTATAAAAAAACCTTCCAGGTTTGAGTCCAAATGGTTTATTGGCAAAAACCCGGAAGATTTAACAATTCTATTATTTATAATTTTTAGCCCTTGTAAAACGGGAATTTAACCACAACGGCTTTCAACGCTTTATCGCGAACTTTAATGTAAATTTCGCTTCCTTCTTTTGAAAATGCAGTTTTTACATAGCCCATTCCGACTGGTTTTTTCACCGATGGTCCCATGGTTCCGGAAGTTACTTCACCGATTTTATTTCCTTCGGCATCCACTATCTCATATTCGTGGCGGGGAATACCTTTGTCTACCATTTCAAAACCTACCAGCTTGCGGCTTACGCCTTCTTTTTTCTGACGGAGCAGTTCGGCTTTGTTGATAAATTCTTTCTGGTCGGTGAACTTAGTAATCCAGCCTAAACCGGCTTCGATAGGTGAAGTGGTATCGTTGATATCATTACCATAAAGGCAGAAACCCATCTCGAGACGTAAGGTATCGCGCGCACCCAGACCAATAGGCTTGATGTCGAATTCGGCGCCGGCTTCAAAAACGGCTTTCCAAATCACGGGAGCATCTTCATTGGCAAAATAAATTTCGCATCCGCCTGCGCCGGTATATCCGGTGGTGGAAAGGATAACGTCCTTTACTCCGGCAAAGGTTACCTTTTTAAAGGTATAATATTCCATATCAACAATCGGGGTATCGGTCAGTTTCTGCATGGCTTTCAGCGCTAAAGGGCCCTGAATGGCTAACTGTGAAATTTCGCCGGAAGCATTGTAGAGTGTTGCTCCGAATTTATTTTGTTTGTTCACCCAAGCCCAGTCCTTATCAATATTGGCAGCGTTTACCACCAGCAAATACGTTTCGTCGTTGATTTTATAAACCAGCAAATCGTCCACTATTCCGCCTTTATCGTTAGGAAAGCAGGAATACTGCACTTTTCCTTCATGAAGTTTGGAAGCATCATTGCTGGTAACCCATTGAACCAAATCCAAAGCTTTGGGACCTTTTACCCAAAATTCGCCCATGTGTGAAACATCAAAAACACCCACACCTTTTCTTACGTGTTCGTGTTCGGCATTAACTCCTTCATATTGAACGGGCATATAAAAACCAGCAAATGGAACCATCTTGGCACCCATGGCTTCGTGAAGACTCTTAAAAGCAGTTTCTTTCATTTTATGTTATATTTTAATTATACAAATCGGTTGAAGTGGCAAAAGTATAAAATTGTACGGTTTAAATTTTTGTTATCCAAGAAAAAATTTTTTTATTCGTAAATAAATTATTTGTACATTTGCCGCAGTTTAATTCCCTAAGCTATTTCAATCAAGTTTCGTTCAACGTAGTTCAAATAGTAGTTTTTTTACCTTATTTATTAACCTTTGCCCATGGGCATCAACCACTATTTTATTAAAATCTAATTTTCCCCTTTATGTATGATATTATTGAACTCAATGCCATGTTGGTTCCTGAGTTACGTGAAATTGCCAAAAAACTGAACATCCCCAAAACTGAGGGTCTGAAAAAACAGGATCTGGTATATAAAATCTTAGATCATCAGGCATTGAATCCGTCCAAGGAAGTGATTAATTCGGAAAAAAAATCAAAAAACCCCTTCCGGATGAAACGCAGAAGAATAGATAATCCTCCTTCCGAAACCGAAAAAAAACCTGAAGAAAAATTTGAAGAAAAAGCGCCTGTTATTACTCCGGTAACAACCCCCAATCTGCCGGAATCATTTAAAGATGACAAGATTTTTTCGTTTGATGATGAAAACGGTGATAATGGCAAACTCGATTTTTTAGGAATAGATACCCCCGAACCTCCAACGACTTTCACTTCGACCGAAGAAGAAGCCTCCGAAGAAGAAGTCAAGATTGTACCGGAATCCGGAAAACCAGTGCCGGCAGAACGTAGTAAACCCGAAAGAGAACGTCCGTGGCAACGCGATTATCAGGGACGCCCCAAATATGGAGAAAAAAATTACGGAGATAAAAACAAAGATGATTTAGTCGAGTTCGATGGCATTGTTACCAGCGAAGGCGTACTGGAAATAATGACCGACGGATATGGTTTCCTTCGTTCAGCCGATTACAACTATCTGAATTCGCCCGACGATATTTATGTTTCGCAAAGCCAGATTAAACTCTTCGGTTTGA
>Ga0268360_1000350_pt1 | contig 85551 bp, 66 predicted proteins | sample BioMet11_FD_192465 | JGI IMG/M metagenome (GOLD analysis project Ga0268360, IMG submission 192465) | Sewage microbial communities from Oakland, California, United States - Biofuel 11 (Illumina Assembly) | ecosystem: Engineered > Wastewater > Sewage > Unclassified | place: USA: California... | reverse complement strand
ACTCACCCGTCCGCCACTAAAGTATCTCTAAAGCAAGCTTCTTCAATACTCCCGTTCGACTTGCATGTGTTAAGCACGCCGCCAGCGTTCGTCCTGAGCCAGGATCAAACTCTCCGTTTGATTCTGGATCTCATTCGCTTATTTCCTTACGTACTGTATTCTATTGGCAAGGTTCATAACCACCGTTCACTTGCTTACTCGCTTTGTAACGGCGACAGGAGGTAATATACTACGCTTTGCGTGAAAAAGCAAGCATTAATTTCATTTTTTCAATAAAACTCCTGTGTTACAATCTATATTGAAATGATTGAATATTTGTATCATAATGTACGGTCTATGCTTTAGGACATGGGTTACTGTCCATTAGGATCATACGAATTGGAGGTCGCGGTTTATGCCGTCACAAAAATATAATAATGACAGGAATTTTTCTTTACATAACAAGCCCGGGACAAAAACTAAAAGGACATCTTTTATTAGAAGATCGTTCTCTTTCATTATGTTCACGTCCCTGATAGCAGCTGCGCTGCTTGCTGTATTCCTTGCGCTTTTTCTGAAGGACATTACTAAAACACTTCCGTCATCGGAAGAGATACTGGGACACGAACCAAGCCTGGCTACGGTAATATATGACAGGAACGGCAAAGTCATAACACGTCTTTTCCAGGAAAACAGAAACTGGGTCAAACTTGATGATATATCTCCATGGATGGTAAAGGCAATACTTGCCGCCGAGGATGATAAATTTTATGAGCATTCAGGTATAAGACCCATTGCGATAGTAAGAGCCGGTATTATTGACCTTTTTCACAGAGGGGCGCGTCAGGGCGGAAGCACAATTACACAGCAGCTTGCCAGGAATCTGTTCCTCTCGAAGGAAAAAACTTTCGCCAGAAAGGCAAAGGAAGCTGTACTGGCTCTCAGGCTGGAAAGAATATACACCAAAGACCAGATCCTGGAGATGTATCTAAATACTATTTACATGGGGCACGGGGCCTACGGTATAGACGCCGCTGCCAAGACATATTTCGGAAAGTCACCTGCCGGTCTGTCAATAACCGAATCGGCCGTACTTGCAGGACTTGTGGCTGCACCAGAGACTTACAGCCCTATGAAAAGCAGGGACCGTTCGGATGCAAGGAAGGAATATGTTCTTAAAAGGATGCTAGACCTTGACTGGATATCAAAATCTGATTATGACACGAGCGTAAGGGACGAGCCCAGGCTCATGAGGCGCGAATCAAGGAACGGAAGTCTTTCTTTAAAAGATGCTCCTTATTTTGTCTCGTATATACTTTTCAACTACCTCCTGCCTAATTACGGAACTGATACAATCTACAGGGGCGGATTGAAAGTATATACGACGATAGATATCGACCTGCAGAAGAAAGCTGAAAAACTTATATCAGCGATGAATCACGAGGGAGCCCTCGTAGCCGTCGATCCTAATACAGGTGAAATACTTGCGCTTGTCGGCGGACGCAATTTTGATGTGAGTAAATTTAACAGGGCTACACAGGCATTCAGACAGCCCGGATCTGCATTTAAACCTGTAATTTATGCCACTGCCCTCGAAAACGGATACAGGGCCGTCGACCACCTTCTTGATGCACCTCTCCTGTTCCCCAACGGCTGGGCTCCCGGAAACTATTCAAATAAATTTGACGGTGAAGTAACCCTGATGGATGCCCTTGCACGCTCGATCAATACCGTTGCGGTACGTCTGGCACAGATATGCGGTGTGAGCAAGGTCATCGACATGGCCCGGCGGATGGGTATAACGACTCCGTATATGCCGGAAGACCTTTCTCTGGCTCTTGGTACCGCAAGTGTAACTCCTCTTGAAATGTGCACAGCTTATTCATGCTTCGCAAATAATGGGTATAGGATAACGCCGTACAGCATTAAGGAAATACAGTCGAAGAACGGGAAATCGCTGGAACAGGCAGGACCTAACCTTTCAAATGCAATGTCGGTTACAACTGCTGTGACAACACGTTCCATGCTTGAGCAGGTTGCGATCTGGGGCACGGGCGCCAAAGCCAGGATAGACGGATACGAAACATTCGGGAAAACAGGAACTACAAATGACTGGACCGATGCCTGGTTTGCCGGCGGTGTTCCAGGACTTGTCGCAGTTGTATATGTTGGCAATGACAACCATAAACCGCTTGGCGGGAAGACAACGGGAACTGTTGCGGCAGTTCCTGTGTGGAGGGAGTTTGTAGCATTTGCAGTCAGGACTTTGAAGCTGCCAGGGACTTTTATGGTACCGCCCGATGCAGGAGTCGAATCTGTGAAGGTCTGTAAAAAGACCGGATTTTTAGCTGCACCTGGATGTCCTTCCACTGAAATACTGCTTCCTTCAGGGCACAGCCCGTCTTCGCAATGCCCTTGGCACGGCGGCAGCGCATCTGCTGCCAGGGCTGATGCGAACGCTCCCGAACTTATCCTTGCTCCGATCGATGATGAGATGACAAGGTATAAATACGCACTGGGAAACAAATCCGTTAATCAGACCAGCGAGCAGGAGACAGCCGCAGGGATACCTGAAACTGAAAATACGGCAAATTCGTCAGACAGCATGGCAGTAACAGTCAAAAAGACCAAGGATCCCGAATCTTCGAAAGCTCCTGACAAAAATGCTGTTCCGTACAAGAAAGACCCAAGCAAGCAAAGCAATATGGAAGAAAAGTACCAGGAGCTTCTGCGCAAATATAAGATAACGGAATAACGTTAAATGATCTTATCCTGAGGCCACGGAGAAGGTACGAACAGCTCATGGAACAGCTGAAGTGCATATCGGTCTGTCATTCCTGAAATAAAATCTACGGCGGCCTGCGCGTCGCCGTTATTTTTTCCCATTTTGTATCTGAATAAAGCCTCCAGGACATGCTTCACCCTCGAAGCCTCTATTCTGGCATTTTCCTGACTGTAAACATTAATGTTTAGAAATGTACGCAGCTTTTCGGTCACACCGAGTATTTCCTCGCTGAAAGCAGGCCGTCTGCCGGTACTGTTTTCAATTATGTCCATGATAAGTGTATTTATACGCTCTGAATGAGACATCCCGATTTTATCAAGGATGACATCGGGGATATCCTCCAACTTTACTATCCCTGCCCTGAGTGCGTCATCAAGGTCATGATTGAGATATGCAATCGAGTCTGATATCCTTACGACCCATGCTTCCGTTGTAGACGGATTGTTAAGGTTAAAACCGGAATGCACATCGACCTGCCCCTTTGAGTGCTGTAATATCCCCATACGGACCTCCCACGTAAGGTTGAGGCCTTTGCCCCCTTTTTCAAGGATATCAACGACCCTCAGGCTTTGATTGGCATGGTGGAAACCTTTTAGTCCGCGTTCCCTCGAGAGCTCGTCAAGAACCTGTTCACCCATATGTCCGAATGGCGTGTGTCCCAGATCATGTCCTAAAGCTATTGCTTCTGTGAGATCTTCATTCAGTGAAAGCGCCCTTGCTATCGTCCTTGCTATCTGTGAAACTTCCAGTGTATGCGTGAGGCGCGTACGATAGTGATCGCCTTCCGGCAGCAGCAGTACCTGCGTCTTATATTTCAGGCGCCTGAAGGATTTGCTGTGTATTATCCTGTCTCTGTCACGCTGAAAACATGTGCGGATCGAACATGGAGTCTCCGGCCTCTCCCTGCCTCTGCTGTCTGAAGAACAGCAGGCGTTGGGTGACAGTATTTTTTTTTCTATTTCTTCCCATCTTGTTCTTATGTCCATGATCATCTTCTTTTCCGCCATTGCTCTGAATTTACAGCCCATAACAGGCATTTCATTATTTTATAACATAACAGCAGGGAGGACCATTTATGGCCCTCCCTGCTATTATAGGCTATACGGTCTTAAAAGTTACATAAAATTCCAATTCGTTTTTTTATTTTAAAACTCCAAGCTTTGCAAGCGCTGCTGAAAGGCGCGCCACCGGGACCCTGAACGGGGAACAGCTTACATAAGTCAGTCCGAGTTTGTGGCAGAACGCTATACTTGAGGGATTGCCGCCGTGTTCTCCGCAGATTCCAAGCTGGATATCCGGGTTAACAGAACGCCCCTTCTCTGCACCGATCCGGACAAGGCCGCCTACTCCATCCCTGTCCAGAACAGCAAACGGATTATCCTGGAGGATGCCGTTTGCAACATATTGGCCAAGGAATTTCCCCTCTGCATCATCACGTGAAAAACCGAATGTGGTTTGCGTCAGGTCGTTTGTTCCAAAACTGAAGAACTGTGCATATGCCGCTATCTGGTCGGCAACCATTGCCGCTCTGGGCAGTTCAATCATAGTTCCGACAAGATATTTAATTTCGCAATCCATTTTCTTCATGGTTTCCGGCCCTATTGTATCAACCATTTCACGCAGACGTTTCATCTCTTCCTGTGTGGCAACAAGCGGCATCATGATATCCGGTTTAACATCGGTGCCCTTCTTTGTAAGCCTGCATGCTGCGTTAAAAATCGCTCTTATCTGCATTTCGTAGATTTCGGGGTATATCATTCCCAGGCGGCAGCCTCTGAAACCCAGCATAGGGTTGACTTCGCGCAGTTCGATAGCCCTTGCCATAGCTGTTTTGATTTTAGCAGCTTCAGGGCTTCCAGGAGCGGCCTCCTTCAGTTTATCTTCAAGTTCCGGGAGTTTCGGCAAAAATTCATGCAGAGGCGGATCAAGCAGTCTGATCGTTACAGGCAGGCCGTCCATAGCTTCAAATATGCCATAAAAGTCCTCTTCCTGCATCTCCTGAAGTTTATTAAGATGCTCTATGCGCTCTTCCTTTGTAGATGCAATGACCATATCCTGCATTACAGGCAATCTTTCTGCCGCCATAAACATGTGTTCGGTACGGCACAGGCCTACACCCTTCGCTCCAAAATTACGGGCTCTCCTCGCATCATCAGGCGTATCGGCGTTTGCCCAGACCTGGAGATCTGAAACTTTGTCAGCCATTTCAAGCAGTACGCGGAAATCGTCATCAAACTGCGGGTCGACAAGATTTACTTTTCCAAGGATGACATCCCCTGTACTGCCATTAAGCGAAAGCATATCGCCCTTTTTGACGGTTACGCCATTGACAGTAAATTTCTCTGCATTAAGGTCGATTTTAATGCTTTCAACACCTGAAACACACGGCTTGCCGAGCCCTCTTGCAACAACGGCTGCATGGCTGGTCATACCTCCATGGCTGGTAAGCACTCCCTGGGAGGCATATAAACCGTGTATATCATCAGGGGTCGTTTCGGGCCTTACAAGAATGACATGCTCGCCTTTTGCACCCAATTCTGCAGCTTCATCTGCATCGAATACAACTTTTCCGACTGCAGCTCCGGGCGAAGCCGGAAGGCCGGACGCAAGCTTTTCATATTTTGCATCAGGGTCTATCTGCGGGTGCAGCAGCTGTTCCACATGATCCGGGACAACTCTTGAAACGGCGGTCTCCTCATCTATAAGCCTCTCCCTGCACATGTCAACAGCCATCTTTACAGCTGCTGCTGCAGTTCTTTTTCCATTTCTCGTCTGGAGTATGTACAGTTTCCCTTTTTCTATTGTGAATTCTATATCCTGGGCATTTTTGTAATGATTTTCAAGCGTTTTCGCGATGCGGCAGAATTCTTTATAAACATCAGGCATTACTTCACCAAGCTGTTCGATGGACACCGGCGTGCGTATGCCGGCAACAACATCTTCACCCTGCGCATTGATAAGGAATTCACCGAAAAGCTTGTTCTCACCAGTTGAAGGGCTCCTTGTGAAACAAACTCCCGTACCGCAGTCGTCGCCAAGGTTTCCGAAGACCATTGTCACTACATTTACGGCAGTCCCGTAAGTTTCCGGAATATCATTGATTTTTCTGTATGTGATGGCACGCGGAGTGTTCCAGCTGCGGAAAACTGCATCTATTGCCAGCCTCAGCTGCTGCCACGGGTCTGAAGGGAAGTCATACCCGCATGAACGGACTATATCTTTATATTCCGCAATGAGTGTTTTAAGCGACTTGGCCGGAAGCTGGTAATCCTCTTTCACGCCTTCTTTTTCCTTTAATTCATAGAGCTTGTCCTCAAAACGCCCGTTGCCTATTCCAAGAACAACATTGGAAAACATCTGTATGAACCTGCGGTAGCTGTCGTACGCAAAACGTTCGTCACCGGACGCATCAGCAAGTGCTGCTACTGTTTCGTCGTTCAGCCCGAGATTAAGTACTGTATCCATCATGCCAGGCATTGATACAGGCGCACCTGAACGGACTGAAACCAGAAGGGGATTATTTTTGGCGCCGAATTTCTTGCCTGCAAGAGCTTCAACCCTTGAAACAGCGGATTTAACATCTTCCCATATATTTGATATGAAATCATTTTCTTCCCAATATTTATGGCACGCTTCGGTCGTTATAATGAAACCGGGAGGTACCGGAAGCCCAATCTTCCACATCTGTGCCAGATTGGCCCCTTTTCCGCCAAGCAAAATCTTCATACTGGCATCGCCTTCACTGAAATCATAAATATACTTTTTAGCTTCGGACATATTGCTTACTACCTCCTATTTTTAGCTGCAATAATATATTTGAAGATACCGTCCAGGCATAAACAAAAACTATTTATTTAAGCAGGCTGAAATCTCCGACCTCCATGAAAAGTTCCTGACATTTTTTCAGAAGAGCCAGCCTGTTCATCCGTATTGCCGGATCGCTGTCCATTACCAGAACATCATTGAAAAACCTGGCTATTACCGGAGCAAGCTCAGACAGCAAAGAAGCAAGTTTCTCCCACTCAAATTCATCTACGGCATCCTTCACCGGGACGGCAAGCTGTTTCAGTTTTTCAAAAAGGGCCTTTTCCGAGTCATCCGTAAATTTTGAACTGTCAGGATCGGCTTTTATTTCCTCAGCTTTTTCAAGGATATTTTTTACCCTGACCGCAGCTGTAATAAGGTCGCCGAACCACTCTTCATCGCTGCTCTTCTGAAGCGTATCAGCCATACGTGCAGCCTGGAGCGGACGTGAAGGTATCGTCTGAAGTGCAAGCGCTACGACCTCGTGCTTAAGACCCTTTTCCCTCAGCTGGACCTGAAGCCGCTGTTTAAGGAACAAATCTATCTTAGCGAGTATCCCGGCGTCAAGATCAAGATTCATGGCCGCCTCAGCCATAAGCTCACGTGTATCGATATCCAGTCCCAGTCCCCATATTATTTCATTTATGCACCGCGCAGCCCTTCTGAGTCCATACGGATCCTGCGAGGATGTCGGCTCGAGGCCGATTTTATATATGGCTGCTATGGTATCGGCTCTTTCTGCAAGTCCCAGTATAGCTCCCTCATAACGCGACGGGATTTTATCTCCTGCAAACCTGGGCAGGTACTGTTCATAGAGGGCAAGTGCGACTTCTTCGGGCTCGCCGGCTTTCCTTGCATATTCGCGGCCCATAACGCCCTGCACATCTGCAAATTCATATACCATATCTGTTACAAGATCGGCTTTGGCCAGTACGGCGGCACGTTCAACAAAACTCTTTATTTCATCCTGCCCAAGTTTATCCGTAAGCCAAAGCGCAACGGATTTTACCCTCTGCACTTTATCATACACCGATCCGAGCTGTTCCTGGTAGGTTATCGATTTCAGCTCCCCGGCCATTTCATCCAGTGTTTTCTGCTGGTCCTCCTTCCAGAAAAACGCAGCATCGTAAAGCCTTGCGCGAAGGACCCTCTGGTTCCCCTCTCTTACTACATTCATATCCGTTGCAGCATTATTGCTCACTCCGACAAAATTTGCCATGAGCCTGCCGGCATTATCTCTTACAGGGAAATAACGCTGGTTCTTAGCCATTGAAAGGGTAAGGACTTCTTCAGGTATATCAAGAAAATCTGCATCGTAAGAACCGTAGAAAACCACCGGATATTCGTTGAGATGCACATTTTCCTCAAGCAGTGCCGGATCCACCTCAACTTTGGCTCCAAGTTCCTTTTCTATTCCGGCAATACCGTCAAGAATGCGCTTCTTACGCTCATCAGGATCTGTAATAACATAATTATCAGCCATTGCTGAGGCATATTCAGACGGGTTCTTAATGACGATCCTGTCACAGCCCATAAACCGGTGCCCCCTTGAGCAGTTCCCGCTCCTCACCTTGCCGAAGCTCATATCTATGACTGAATCTCCGTAAAGGGCCACTAACCATCTCACAGGACGCGCAAAACGGACAGCGGGATCATCCCAGTACATGCTCTTCGGGAAGGAAAGCTTGTTGATTATGCGTGCCAGCATTTCAGGAAGGACTTCAAGCGTATTTTTCCCTGTATGTGATTTTTCTGCCACCACATATTCCGCATTGCCCATCAGCCTTACCTTCAGATCCGCAACATCGACCCCTTTGCTTCTTGCAAAACCTTCTGCAGCTTTTGTCGCTTTGCCGTCAGAGTCATAAGCCTGTGATTTAAGCGGGCCTTTTGCAGTCTCAACAGTGTCTTTCTGACTCCCTGCTACGTTTCTGACATATAGGACAAGCCTTCTCGGTGTACACTGGACCTTTATACCGGAATGATCTATGCGCGACGAGGAAAACTCTTCTTCAGCATATGAACGTATATCGTCAAGGGCTTTAGGCATGAAACGTGCCGGGATCTCCTCTGTTCCGATCTCAAAAAGAAGATCTTCTGATGACATTACTTTGCGCCCCCTTCGTTGTTCTCGTATGAATCGAATTTGCCGGAGAGCGGATGTCCCATTTCCGCCCTCTGCTCGAGATACGCCTGGCAGCACGCACTTGCCAGAGCGCGGACACGGCCTATATATCCGGTACGTTCCGTCACGCTAATTGCATTTCTTGCATCAAGCAGGTTAAAGGAATGGGAACATTTAAGAACATAATCATACGCAGGAAGGACGAGTCCTCTCTTAAGGATTTTTTGGGATTCGGCTTCATACATGTTAAAAAGCTGGAAAAGCATGTCCGTGCTGGCTACTTCGAAGTTATACGTTGAATGTTCAACCTCTCCCTTATGGTGTACATCACCGTATTTTACATTGCCGACCCAGTTAAGGTCATAAACATTATCGACCTTCTGCACGAACATCGCTATCCGTTCTATGCCGTATGTAAGCTCTGCCGGAACAACTTCCATATCTATCGAACCCATCTGCTGGAAATATGTGAACTGCGTGACTTCCATTCCGTCAAGCCATACTTCCCATCCGAGGCCCCAGGCGCCGGTTGTCGGATTTTCCCAATCGTCTTCCACAAAACGGATATCATGCTCGGTCGGGTCGATACCAAGAACCTTAAGGCTTTCGAGATACATTTCCTGAATATTATCAGGAGCCGGCTTGATTATGACCTGATACTGATAATAATGCTGGAGTCTGTTGGGGTTTTCACCGTATCTTCCGTCCGTAGGTCTTCTTGACGGTTCGACATAGGCGACGCGCCACGGCTCAGGACCGAGGACGCGCAGTGTCGTCGCGGGATTCATAGTACCTGCACCTACTTCGATATCATATGGCTGCTGTACAACGCATCCCCTGGATGCCCAGAAGCTTTCCAGGCGCATGATTATTTCTTGAAAATTCACTCTTTTGCTGCCCCCTTTAACTGTTTCGTGACTATATCTGATGTATTTTAATTGAAATCAGCAAAAAATGTTATAAGTATTTTGAGCTGTTCAATATATATATCCGTTGATTTTTGCATTTTTGACCACTCGATGAACTTATAATGCTCAAGCATCGCCGCCGTCTGAAGCAGCCGCAGGTCATGGTATGAAACCCCGGTGCCGGCCGATCCGGAAGAACAGTCACTGCACAGAAGACCATCCCTGCACCATATGCCAGGCCCTTTCAGGACGGATCCGCAGCTGACGCAATGGCCCAATGACGGAGCGGTCCCGGCAGACTTCAGCAGTTTCCATTTAAACCTGAATTCAACTATGTCGCTTGGGCACTTTTCCTTCAGCAGCAGAAGCGAGCTCCATAAAACGTTCAAAAGGTTGTTGCTTTCGTGTCCGGGCATAAGAACTTTATTTATTGTTTTATAAAAACCAAGCGCCGCCATAAGAAGGCTTGGCGAACTTCTCAGCGAAAGAAAATCTTCCTTTATCTCTGCGCCCTGAAAATAAAGCCTGCCCGGACTTTGATAAAGGTTGAAAGTGCCCCACACAAGCGGCTCCGTTGCGCCGCCGAATCTGTTTTTTGCTGATGATGCAGGCGCATAGACCCATCTTGGTCCGATATCGCGCAAAAAAAGCAGAAGGGATTGCCCTTCCCTGGAAGAATCCCTTCTTTTTAGTACTGTGCCGGCCTGGATATAATAGCCCTGTTCAAGGTTATCTGTTTCAAGATGAGATATCAAAAGCTATAACCCAGCCGTCTCAGTTCTTCCGGGGATTTTTTCCATCCCGGTTTTACTTTCACCCATAACTGGAGAAAAACGGGATATCCGAATTTTTTTTCCAGATCCTTTCTGGCGGCGCTTCCTATAGTTTTCAGCTTGGCGCCTGATTTTCCTATGATAATACCTTTCTGACCAGGTCTGTCAACTATTATCGTGGCCCTTATATCACATACCTTAAGTTCAGGAAATTCGTCAGGACTCTTAAATTCTTCCACTATCACCGCTACGCCATGCGGTACCTCTTCTTCAGTGTAGATAAATATTTTTTCCCTTATCACTTCCGCAGCAAGGAATCTCTCTGTTGAATCCATAAGCATGTCTTCCGGATACACAGCAGGCTGCTCCGGAAGCAGGGCGCTTATTTTCTCTGCAAGCAAGCCGAGGTTCATCCCTGTTTTGGCAGATATCGGAACTATTGCGGCAAAATCTATTTTTTTATCATAAAGCCCGGCTGCCTTAAGATAATTTTCCGGCTCAGAAAGTTTGTCTATCTTATTAACGGCAAGTATGACGGGAAGGTTTATTTCAGACAGCACATCAAGTATCATCTGTTCCTTATCGCTTATTGACCGGTCGCCGGCATCAATGACAAAACAAACAGCATCGACCTGCGATAGCGCTTCCGATACCTCCTGCATCATAAAATCACCAAGCGCATGCTGCGGCTTATGTATGCCCGGAGTATCCACAAACACGATCTGTTCCTTGCCTGTGGTATATATGCAGCGAACAGCATTGCGGGTGGTCTGCGGTTTAGGCGAAACAGCCGCGACTTTTTCCTTCAGAAGAGCATTTATTATCGATGATTTTCCGACATTCGGGCGTCCAAGCAATGCTACATAACCGCTTCTGAATTTATCATCCCTTACATTCATTTTTATTATCACCTTCCTGCTTCATGGAGAACTGCATAGGCAGCAGTTCCCTCAGGCTGCGGACAAAAAAACTCCCGTCGTGTTGCATTATAACTTTTATATCGGGATTGAATTCTGCAAGCACCTGCCTGCAGGCTCCGCACGGAGGACACGGTTTTCCGTCCTTTCCTGCTATTGCAATTGCAACAGGGGAAACAAGTCCGTTTGCCACAGCCGCAGCCATGGCGTTCCTTTCCGCACATATGGAAAGTCCGTAACTGGCGTTCTCGACGTTGCATCCTGCAACAAACTCGTCATTGTCAAACATAAGCGCCGCTCCTACACGGAATCCTGAGTAAGGGGCATAAGCGGATTTCCTTGCCGTTAAGGCCGCATCCATAAGTCTGCTCATCTGCAATTCGGAAAGCTCTTTATTATTTCCCATCTGCTGGATCGTCTCCTGCAAAAAACATGCGTACCATTAAATCCTGTTCCGCCCACATATCACTCTCACGCTCGGCATTATCGTGATCGTATCCTATCAGGTGCAGCAAACCATGTGACAGCACCAGCACAAGTTCTTCGGCAAACGTCCTGTTGTTTTCCTTTGCATTCGAGGCAACTGTATCAGGGCATACAAGTATATCTCCAAGAGGCAGCTTTTCCCAGTTCCAGGGCGGGTTAAAAGCTGCATTTTCCTCCCACAGAGGAAAAGAAAGGACATCGGTAGGTGCGTTTATCTGCCTGTATCTGCTGTTGATATCGGCCATTTTTTCAGGTTCCACAAATGTTACGGATACCTCAGTTTCGCGCACGCATTCTGGAATACTTCCTTTTTTCAGCAATTCAGAAGAAAATATGCGCTCCAGCCTTTCATAAAACAGTTCTTCAGGCATATCCGGAATATCAGGCATAAGATCCTTGCCATCAGCATATATCTTCATTTTTTATCCCCCTGTTCTTTTTTTTGCTGCATATTTTTCACGGCATCAGCAATGTTGCGGACTTCTCTTGAATGATAGGTCGACCTCAATATATCCACAAAGCATGAAGCGATAGAGGCAATTTCCTTCATCGTAAAATCAACATCTATCAGCTGGCCAGCTTCAATTTTGGAGCGAATGACATTTTCAACAAGCAGAGTAAGATCCCGTATGCTTTCAAACGGCTTATTCCTTGCTTTTACCGCCGCTTCAACTGAATCTGCGAGCATGACCAGCGCCGTTTCCCTTGACTGAGGTTTCGGCCCAGGATATCTGAACTGCTCTTCCGCAACATTTTCGTTCATCGCTTTGGCTTTATCATAAAAATATTTTTGCAAAGTAGTGCCGTGATGTTCTGCAATAAACCTTCTCAGCTTATTGGGCAGATTGTTTTCCTCAGCAATTTCAAGACCGTCTCTTACATGTGAAATAATAACCAATCCTGACAGGAACGGAGTGAGCGCATCATGGACATTTTCGCCGCGAAGCTGGTTTTCAATAAAATAACGCGGATTTTTAAGTTTTCCGATATCATGGTAGTAGGCTCCTGCCTTCACAAGAAGTCCGTTCATTTCAAGTTTGTCCGCCGCTGCTTCCGCAAGCGTGCCAACCATCAGCGTATGGTGGTATGTGCCGGGAGCTTCAAGCTGAAGGCGCTTTAATAGTGGCTGCGACGGGTGGCTTAACTCCAAAAGCCTTAAAGGCGATATGACATCGAACATTATTTCCCACAGCGGCAGCAAAGCAATCACTATAGTGCCCCATACAGCGCTGAATATGAGTGCTGAGAGCGGAAGCGTGTAATTGTAATAAAAACCGAATCCCCAGTGTGTGCAGACCGAAACGGCGCCAAGACATAAACCGAGAAAGAACAGATTCCTCCATATAGTTATCCTGTGGTTTGGCGAGTCAATAAACAATATTCTGCCTATGCCGGCGGAAAAAGCTGACAGTATGCATCCCAGAGTGACCATGGCAGGATTTGTACCGTAGGCTATCATAACGCTTATTATGCCTCCGCCGAAAATCACATGGTAGGAAATTGAAACCGGAAGTGTCAGACAGAGCCATCCGGTTATGCCAAGAACCGCCATTGAATAACCTCCGAGGTGTGCAAAAATAAGCTCAAGAGTCCATGCAAGCGAAACAACCACTGCAATATACATCCATTCAAGGTAAGTAAGTTTGTCCTTTAAGCCTTTTTCAATCCATATAGGCCAGAAACTCCATATTAAAATTGAAATTATTATAAAAAACAGCTGCTTGCAGGGGAAAGAAGCATCAGGATATCCCTGTGACTGCAAAAGCTTTGCAAGTGAGGGTGTAACGATCTGCCCTCTCTGGATAAGGACGGCTCCAGGCCTTATCTCTCTTATTACCGACGGGATCTGCATCGATACGTCTTCTCTGAGTCTTACAGCCATTTCGGAATCTGAATGCAGCGACGGATTGAGGAGTTCGTCAAGTATCTGAAAAGCTACATTTTTGTCAGCCTGCGTAAGTGTAGTGCTTTTAAGATATTTCCATATCAGTGCAGTCTGCTGTTCGCGATTTGCAGCTTCGTCCCTTATTTTTTTACCTATATTTACAACAGAGTCTATGATGTTTTTTTGGGATATATCAGAAAGATTTTCGAAAAGTTCATATAAAGGCGGACTGAAAAGCTTGGAATATTCCTTTTTCTCGAGCTGCTCTATTTTTTGGTTTATTTTGGAAGCTATTCTTTCGTCCTGCACCATCACGTCGATTATGCGTGCTGCAGCACGCTGGCGAAGCTCAAGGGTAGCGCTCTTGTCCTCATATCTTGCTGATGTCAGCGCAAAATATGTTTTCGGAGAGGGATAGCCTATCCGGTAATTATCCATTCTGTCAAAGAAAAGCCAGTTGCCCGCTATAAGCAAAACAGCAACTGAAAGCAATATCAGCCTGAAGGCTGTATACGGCTTATTTTCAGGTGTCAGTTCAAAATTAGGCAGTATTTGTAAAAACAGATTTTTAACCGGTGATTGTTTTTTTTCTCCGTTGGTCATATTGTTCGTACGCCCTCACTATGCGCTGTACGATTTCATGACGTACAACGTCATGATCGGTAAGTCTTACGAAAGCTATCCCTGGTATATCATCAAGTATATCCTGTACCAGTTTAAGCCCGGACTGCTTATTACCGGGAAGATCGACCTGCGTGATATCTCCGGTTACAACAGCTTTAGACCCGAAGCCCAGGCGGGTAAGGAACATTTTCATTTGCTCCGGAGTCGTATTCTGGGCTTCATCAAGTATTATAAAACTGTCATTAAGCGTACGTCCCCTCATATATGCAAGAGGAGCCAGCTCTATTACGCCTTTCTCAAAATACCTGTTGAATCTTTCGGCCGGAATAAGATCATAAAAAGCATCATAAAGAGGCCTCAGATACGGTTCTACTTTCGATGTAAGATCTCCTGGCAGGTATCCAAGGCTCTCTCCGGCCTCAACTACAGGCCTTACCAAAACTATCCTGCTTATTTTAGCCGATTTAAGATACGCTACAGCCTGGGCAACGGCAAGATAAGTCTTGCCTGTGCCTGCCGGTCCTATTGCAAATGTTATATCGTTATCCCTGATCGAAGAGGTATATTCCTTCTGTCCCTTCGTATATGGACGGATAGGTTTTCCCCTGTTGCTTACACACACTATCTCATCATATAAGGATTTTAAATTGATGCTCTCCCCTATACGTATCTGATTCAGCCCGTAACGTATTTCCGCACCGCTGAGCTTCTGGCCTGTCAGCGAAAGTTCGGCAAACTGCGTAAGAAGATCCTCAAGTCTTTTTATCAGGATTTCATCTTCGCCCTGTATTTTAAGACTGCTTCCCCGTGCATATATTTTAACAGGAAAGGTCTGTTCCACCATCCGCAGTATTTCGTCATGACCGGCCAGCAGTCTGACTACGGAATCATCAGATTTGGTAAGCGGCGTCAGATCATCGGGATTATTATTGTTTTCTTTCATCTGGCTGTATATGTTATTCTCCTTTTATACACTGCATCACGCGTTTATTACAGATGACACCTCTGGAACATCTTCCTTTATAGCCGCCTCAACAGTCATACGAAGCGTTTCCTGTGCAAATGGGCATGTGCCGCATGAGCCAACCAGCCTGAGGCTGAGGACTCCGCTTGCTTCGTCAAAATTTATAAAAGATACGTCTCCGCCGTGAGACTGCAATGCCGGTGATACCTTTGTCCTTATTACTTCCATTATTTTTTCCTGAGTAGTCATTGTACATTCTCCCCCTGTAATTTAGTATCGGGTCTTCATTATGGCAGATACCGTCCGCCATAACTCCTTATGCCGCCCGGATCAGGCTGTAAGTATTTTACCAAAAGAAACATTTTAGTGATACATGTAACAATGTCAAGTCTGCGAACAGAGATCTGCAAAGATCAAAACATATACTTTAATGCCCGGCTATTCAGCAATATTTTTTTTCTTGGCGTCCAGCCAATATTCCTCAAGCTCATCCAGCGTAAAATCATTCCATTCCCTTTCTGATCTGGAAACAGATTCCTCGACAGACCTGAAGCGTCCTGAAAATTTAGCGCAGGCTTTATGAAGGGCTGTTTCTGGATCAATGTTCAGATGTCTTGAAAGGTTCGCGATTGCAAACATAAGATCACCGATCTCTTCTTCGACCTCATTGTCTGTTCCGCTGCTTATAGCTTCTTCAAGTTCCTTGATTTCTTCCCTGACTTTATCCATTACAGGGGCAGGATCCCCTTTGGGCCAGTCAAAACCGACCTTTGAAGCCCTTTCCTGTATACGGTATGCCCGTAATAATGCAGGAAGACCTCTTGGGATGCCCGCCAGCAAGGAAGCATCATCACAGCGCCCCTTGCGTTCCCCTACTTTTATCTGCTCCCAGTTTTTTAGAACTTCCTCTGAATTTTTGACATCCACATCCCCGAATACATGAGGATGCCTTCTTATGAGCTTATCGGTAAGATGGTCCAGTACAGCGCAGATATCAAAATCACCGCGCTCCTCGGCCATGCATGAAACAAATACTACCTGAAGAAGGAGATCACCGCACTCTTCGCACATATTTTCGGTATCATTTTTCTCAATTGCCTCAACCAGCTCATAAGCCTCTTCTATTATATACCGTCTCAGCGAAAGGTAATCCTGCTCCCTGTCCCATGGGCAGCCTCCCGGCGCACGCAGCCGCTTCATGACGCTTACAAGTTTATTGAATTTTTCTGATTGTCCGCAGTGTTCGGTCAAATAAAACACCTCCGCAATTTATTTTAACAGATCCGAAGAATATTTATCCTGAATAATTGATGATAATACTGCCATTCCGGTATAACCGCCGGGTCCGACTGCGCCGTCAAGTTTTTTCATCCATGGAACGGGCAGTTTTAATTCAGTCCATTTACCATCAGGAAATCCAGATATAATAGTTTCATCTCTGCTGCACACTATCCTTGTTACCTGCAAATCATACGCGGCAGTCCTTACGCATGTGAGGTCAAAAAGGAATTTCAAGCTTGGCGGAAGTTTGCCAAACCTGTCTATTGTCTCTTCGCAAAGCGATACCGCATCACTTATCGAGTCAGCTTTAAGAAGACGCCTGTAGAGCGTTACGCGCAGGTTTTCCTGCGGCAGGTAGTCACCGGGGATTATTGCCGGAAACGCAACTATTACTTCAGGCTGGGTTCTGGCTGTTCCTTTTATTTTGGCAATCTCCTCCGCAAGCATATCGCAATATTTCTGATAGCCAACCTTGTTTGAATTGCCATGCTGAGCTATACCTATCAGGTCCCCGCTGCCCCTTATCTGAAGATCCCTCTGCGCAAGCTGGTAGCCTGCTCCTAGCTCATCCAGCTGTGCAATGGCTTCAAGCCGTTCGCTGGCCTCAACAGAAAGGTGAACATTGCTGGGATAAAATAAAAACGCATAAGCCTGTTCATCTCTCCTTCCGACACGTCCGCGGAGCTGGTACAGCTGTGCAAGGCCTATTTCATGCGCATCATCCACTATCAGCGTATTTGCCATCGGTATATCAAGTCCGCTTTCAACAATTGTCGTACATATCAATATATCCAAATTTCCCAGGGAAAATTCCATCATAGTTTTTTCGAGAATGGCTTCCGGTGTCTTGCTGTGCGCTACAGCTATATTAAGTTTTGGAAAAAGCCTTTTAAGCATAGTTGCCCGTTCCTGTATGTCGCTTATCCTGTTATGCACAAAAAATATCTGCCCGCCCCTGTTCTTTTCCCTCAGGACGGCGTTTTGCAGAAGTTCCTCGGACCACGGTCTGACAACTGTTATGACAGGGAGGCGTCTCTGCGGCGGAGTCTGAAGAACTGACATATCTTTCAGTCCGCTTATGGAAAGCGATAAAGAACGTGGTATCGGCGTAGCCGACAGCATCAGCACATCAACGCCTGGAGCCATTTTTTTAAGGTGCTCCTTGTGCATTACGCCGAAACGGTGCTCCTCGTCAATTATTACCAGCCCAAGGTCGCTGAACACTACATCCTCGCCTAGCAGCCTGTGTGTGCCGATTATTATGTCGACCCTGCCTTCTTTCAGATCCCTGAGTATGTTTTTCTGTGCACTCAATGAAACAAAGCGCGATACAACCTCAACTCTTACCGGCAGGCTGCCGAATCTTGATGAGAATGTTTCATAGTGCTGCTGTGCAAGCAAAGTCGTAGGCGCCATTACAGCGACCTGTTTTCCGCTGAAAACCGCTTTGCCGGCCGCCCGCAGTGCAACTTCGGTCTTGCCGAACCCGACATCTCCGACTATCAGCCTGTCCATCGGAACAGGGCTTTCCATATCCCTTTCAACATCATTTATGGCTTTAGTCTGATCCGCAGTTTCAACATACGTAAAACTTGTTTCAAGCTCTTTCATGAGTGCCCTGCTGGGTTCAAAGGGAAAACCCTTTGTAATTTCTCTTGCCGCATATATAGCCAAAAGATCCCTGGCTGCCTTTTCAGCATTTTCCCTCGCCTTTGCGGCCGCCTTTTTCCAATGCGCCCCTTTAAGGCTGTCTGCGACAGGCTCCTGTCCGGGAGTAGGAGACCAGGCTGTGATCTTATAAAATTGCATTACAGGTATCAGAAGGCGGCTGTCTTCTGCAAACTGCAGTACGAGGTATTCCTGACTGCCCTCCGGAGTATCCACACATTGCGGGCCTAAATAGCGGGCAACACCGTAATCATCATGTACGACCCAATGTCCAGGGACAAGAGAAACTGCCCAGTCGTCAGGAGCCCTATTTTCCGTCCTGTAGTATCTGCTCACGGATACCCCGGCAAGCTCCAGATCGGTAATCACGGCTCTTCTTTCCTTGAAATCAATAAACCCCTCGGACAGCACACCTTTTATTGTTTTAAGATCATTTATTTTTCCCCATTCAAGATTACGTTCCGCTTCTGAATAAATTTCAATGGAATAACCGTCTTTACGCATATTGCCGCAATAAATTTCAATATCCTTCAGCCTGCCGCGGAAACGGGGAAATTGCCTTATTGCAAGCCTGAACGAGGTATTGTTTATTTCCTGCGTAATTCTGACACGGTTGAATTTTGTAAAATAACTGCACAGGTCCTCCCATTTTTGCCATGGAACATTCGCATGTTTGTTTCTGTCAAGGTTGTTCCATAGCCATACGGAATTTTCCGCCGTCATGTCCAGCCCCTTAGGGTCAAAATATATCACGCGCATATCATCCGGCATATATTTTTCCAAAACAGCTTCTTTATGTGAGACCAGGCTTTGTATCGAACAGGAATCCAATGTCCTCAGACTCTTCTGGGTCTCGGGAAGAAAAAACCTTATGCTTGCAACTTCATCGTCAAAAAATTCAAGTCTGACAGGATAATTGTCAGAAGGACTGAATATGTCAACGATACTGCCTCTTGAAACATACTGGCCGGGAGACCACACTATGTCATTTCTTTCGTAACCCTTCTGTGAAAGCCAGTCGAGAAGTTTATTTCTTCCTATCTCATCCTCGCGCCTGAAGCTGAAACATTCGCCGCCTACGGCAAACGGGGCAAGGAGCGAGGCCGGTGTGGCGGCAAGGACTCCCCTGCCGTTTTTAAAAGATTCAAGGATATCGCCTCTCTGTGCTTTCAGTGCCTCGGTTTTTAACTCGTCTTCGGTAAGCGGCATTTCCGGCAGCATGTCTATATATTCATACAGTCCGAGCATCTCCGCATCGGCAACAAAATCCCTCACCTGCCGCTGGTCTGGCAAAATGGCAAGAAGAGGGAAATTGCAGTTCCTGCACGACCACGGACGCATCGCACCTTTAGAAACCAGATGGACAGCTTTATTACGGTGCCATGCTTCTTCCTCCAGCAGGAAGACATCACTTTCATCATATATGTTGCTTGCTTCATTATTGGACATAGCGCTGCCGCCTTATGACTTATTATAAAAAGGCGTGACCTTAAGTCACGCCCCGTCTTAATTCTCTATCCTGAATCCGTTTGTGCTGCTCATTGCTTTCTGGATATCCTGCCTGACCCATAAACAAACGGCATTCCAGGCAATATCCTCAAGCTGATTCCACTGTTTTCGCTGATTCGACGGAATACGCCCAAGTACCCAGTCAGCCATGTCCGCTGTTCCTTCAGGAGCACCCACACCTATGCGCAGCCTTGGTACCTCAAGGGTCTGAAGAGCACCCAAAATCGATATCATACCCTTTTGCCCTCCTGCCGAACCATGCTCGCGCATCCTGAGACGGCCGAATGGGAGAGAGGCATCATCATAGATCACAAGCACATCTGATGGTATGACATTCTGGTATTTTACAGCCTCAAGGACGGCCAGGCCGCTCAGATTCATATAAGTATACGGCTTAAGCATTGAGACCTTTTGTCCTTCAAGCATGACAGGACCCCAAAACGCCCCTTTGAATTTCATCTGCGGTTCGCGCAGCCCAAGCCTTGAGACTAAAGAATCCACTATGAGCCACCCTGCGTTGTGCCTTGTCCAGGCATATTCGACGCCCGGGTTGCCAAGTCCGACTATCAGCTTCATGTTCTATCCGGCAAAAGCTCCAGCACTACTCTTCTTCCTTGCTTGCCTTGCCCTTCGCCAGTACTTCGACTTCCTTTACTCCCTCTTCTTCTACAGGAGCTTCTTCCTCTGCCGCGGCCTTAGGCTGTGAAATATGCAGCACTATGGCATCCGGAGAAGTAAGGCATTCGGCCCCTTCAGGAAGCTTGAGATCCTTAACGAATATTTCAGCGCCCATAGCAAGATCCTTCACATCGACTATGATATCTTCCGGAATCTCGTTGGGCTGGACTTCGATTGCAATGAGCCTTACGCTCTGGTTCAGCATTCCGCCCAATTTCACGCCTGGGGCAATGTCCTTGTTTATGACGGTTACCGGAACTTCAACCTTGATCTTATGTCCTTTTACAAGCTGGTAAAAGTCTATATGGTTCAGGCGGAGTGAAAGCGGATGACGCTGTACATCCCTGATAAGGGCAGAGCACATTTTGCCGTCAGGCATTGTAAGATCTATTACGGTTGTTTCGCGGAATTCACTGTTGGCAATAGGAGCTATGGCCCTCAAAGATACCGTGCCCGGTACGCCCTGTTTGTAATCGGGACCGTAAAGTATTGCCGGGACCATGTCCTTTGAACGGATTTTCCTGCATGCACCTGTTCCTGTAACTTCTCTCTTTAAAAATTCAATTTTCTGCTGCTGCTTTTTAGCTGCCATAAGATGTTTCCTCCTCAGATAATATATGCTGTTTAAATTTTGCTATTGTTCTTATTGCAATGTGCCTCTGAAGGCAGTTGATGCCTTAACGGAGCTTTTTAATATAATGGTGCTAACGGAACAAAATACTTACAGAGTGCTCTGAATGTATCCTTCTCAGTGCTTCTGCAAAAAGAGGTGCGATCGGGAGCACTGTTATTTTATCTATTTTTTTATCGTCTGACAGCGGGATTGTATCAGTAATTACAACTTCCTTAAGTTCGGAAGATTTTAATCTCTCTATGGCAGGTCCGGAGAGAACACCATGTGTGGCACATGCGTATACTTCTTTCGCTCCCCTGTTTACCAAAGCCTCGGCGGCTTTCACCATTGTACCTGCGGTATCGACAATATCATCGACCAGTATAGCTGTTTTCCCGTTGATATTTCCTATTATTTCCATTACCTCACAGCTGTTTGCAATTTCGTATGAACGGCGTTTATCAACTATTGCAAGTTCGGCATTACCAAGCTGTTCTGCAAATTTTCTTGCTCTTACCACACCGCCTATATCAGGTGAAACGACAGTTATAAGGCCGTCTTCAACTTCCTTTTTCAGTACACGGCGGAAATATGATGCAAGCAGCGGGGCTCCGGTAAGATGATCCACCGGGATATCAAAAAAACCCTGTATCTGCCCGGCATGAAGATCAGCTGAAATAACTCTGTCGGCGCCTGCTTTTTCAAGGAGATTGGCTATCAGCTTAGCCGTGATAGGTTCCCTTGAGCGTGTTTTCCTGTCCTGCCTTGCATATCCGAAATAAGGCATGACAAGATTGATGCGGTATGCGGAAGCCCTTTTCAACGCGTCTACTATTATAAGGAGTTCCACCAGATGTTCATTGCACGGCGCACATGTCGGCTGCACAACATATACATCTGCACCGCGTACACTTTCTTCAATTGAAACTCCTATCTCTCCGTCTGAAAACCTGAACAATTTAGATGCCGAAAGTGGAACACCAAGATTTGCACAGACATTTTCTGCAAATTGCGTATGCGCGCTCCCCGAAAAAATTTTAACTTCCCTCAACCCTGCTGACATGTCACTTTCCTCCCTTTTGATTTTTCCTGCGGGAACTCCAGCCTTCAATATTGCTTTGTCTGGCTCTGCCGATTCCAAGCGCCCCGTCGTTCACGTCCTTTGTGATAACAGAACCCGCAGCGGTGACAGCATCATCCCCGATAACAACCGGGGCAACTAACATTGTATCACTGCCTATAAAAGAATTGTCCCCTATTTTAGTGCGATTCTTATTTTTACCGTCATAGTTGCAGGTTATAGTACCCGCACCTATGTTAGTATGTTTGCCAATTTCCGCATCTCCTATATATGATAAATGCGGAACTTTAGATCCTTCAGAAATTACGCTTTTTTTTATTTCGACAAAACGTCCGACCACCACATTCTCAGCCAGTACCGTATTATCGCGCAGCAACACAAAAGGCCCGACGGATGCACCTTTTCCGACCCTGCTGTCCCTGACCCTCACGGAGCCTATTATTGTAACGTTTTCTTCTATTGCGGAATCAGCGATGACAGAAAAACTTCCTATCCTTGACCCGCGTCCGACTGAAGTATTTCCCCACATCTGGACACTTGGTTCAATTATGACATCTTCATCCAAAACAACTTTAGGCCCTATCCAAACTGTTGACGGGTCAATGCATTTGACTCCGCACGACATCCATTTATCAATTATCCTGGCACGTAAAACAGAAGCTGCCCCGGCAAGCTGCACCGGATCATTGACACCCAGGAATTCTGAAGATGAACCTGCTTTTACAGCATCGGTATGTGCGCCTGCCTTATCAATAAGTGCAAGCGCATCAGGCAGATAATACTCATTCTGGCTGTTGCAGCACTGCAGCTGATCTATAACGGAGGAAAGCATTTTAGTATCGAATACATACATACCGCTGTTTACTTCCCTGCATTTAAGTTCTTCCGGTGTTGCATCCTTATGCTCAACTATCTTTACAGAAAGGCCGTCCCTTATGACCCTTCCGTATCCGTCAGGATCTTCAATTTCAAAGGAAAGAAAGCTGCACTTGCTGCCTTTTTCCAAATGCCGCCTGGCAAGCATTCTAAGAGTCTCGGCAGTGATCAGCGGAGTGTCGCCGGGCAGTATGATCACGTTGTCGTAGCATGACCACCAATCTTCAGCAACTTTAGCTGCATGTCCTGTTCCCAGCTGTTCTTTCTGCCATATGGCTTTTACATCGGGAAATTCTGTCAGAAGCCACTCCTGGACCTGATTCCCCTCATAACCCACAATAACAGCCACATCTTCAAAACCGGCTTCTTTGACTGCGGCCAGCGGATAGTACAAAAGATTTTCTTCCAGCAGGCTTTGTAGGACTTTAGGTGTTCTGCTGTGCATACGGGTACCTTTTCCTGCAGCTAAAAGCAGAACACAGAAGGACTTGTCATGATTATTATGCTGCATGCCCTGGCTCCTTTCAAATCTGACTGAATAAAGACAAAATACAAAAATAACGAGGAGGCTGACGAAGCACCTTCTCTTTAACCTTAACAGAAAAACTGGCTGGGGTGGATGGACTCGAACCATCGATGGCGGATTCAAAGTCCGCTGCCTTGCCGCTTGGCTACACCCCATAATATGCAACGGACATTATAGCTTGTATGGTTAAAAATAAGCAAGTAAAAAGGCTGCTTTTTATATAAAATATGTCATTTAATGTATCATGGTACAAGTCTGCAAAACCTTTGGGCATGCATATCATAAATTTATATACTCAGGTATATTATGTTTTCCTGTTTTTATAAAAAAGAACCAATATATTACAAATTAAGTATTTTTACGGATTGATGTACAAAAAACTTAATATGTTTTATAATTGATAATCAATTTAATTTAGAAATATTGGGGGAAAGCATAAATGTGGGCGGTAAACGATGGAATTGCATTGTTAAAAGAACGCGGTGCTAAAATAACAGCCCAGCGCGTAGCTATACTCAAACAGCTTGAGGGACGTACGGATCACCCCTCTGCCGATCTGCTCTACAAGGAGCTCTCAGCCGAGTGTCCCACTATGTCTATAGCCACCATCTACAGTACTGCCCAGCTTCTGGCTGAGGCCGGACTTATACGGATACTGAGTATAGATGACAAAAGGGTATATTTTGACCCTACAACTTCAACCCACGGGCACTTTCTATGTAAAAGATGCGGAAAGCTGATCGACATAAACATCGATAAAGATGAATTGTTGAATTCAGACCCCGAAGTGCACGACGAAATAGCAAATATTGACGACGCAGAAATTTTCTTTTACGGACTCTGCAAAGATTGCCTTAAAAACTAGCCTGGAATGTAAATTTTGATTATGGATAAACTCATACCATTTGCTGCCGGGGTGTTTTTACTTTACTGGCCGTATTTATGGTGCTGGTACAAAAAGGCAGATCCCGCCGCCTACGGGTTAATATGGAATTTTGACAGAAAAGCGATATTTTTTACCATATTGCTTACTGCCGCAGTTCTTGCGGCACTTACTCCCATCGCTCTTTTATGGCCGTGGGACATACTTCCACACAAACGAAACCTCGATACGGTATACAGCCTTATTCTTTCAGGTCTGGCTGCCGCAATCATTGAAGAAACTTTTTTCCGCGGCTGGATGCAGACTGTTCTGAAAAAAAAGCTCTCCCCTGCTGCCGCCGTAGTTGTAACAAATTTAATATTCGCACCGGCCCATCTTTTCGCATCGCCGCATTTTGTATCCCTGCTTACTTTTTTCCCAGGGCTTATAATGGGTGGGCTGAGGGAAAAATATAAAAATGTATTACCGTCTATACTGTTTCATTTTTTGGGAAACATCTGGTCAATATGGTTTTTCCCGTACCATTTCTGAAAAACAACAGGAGGATTATCATTTTGCCATTAACACATAACTGCTCGGAACGAAGCAAAACCTTTATATACCTTATTATTTTTTCTGCGGCGATATTTTTTACAGCCTGTACGGGACAGGCATACGCGGATTATTTCCTGTATGAGATTAAAGTTCCTGTAACAGCAGGCGAAGATGTAACCGTAAAGGATTTTGAAGGCAGAGAATACAAAATAGGGAAAGTGCTTAAGCTGCCGACTGCGACAAGATGGCCGAGCTACACGGCAAGTGCATGGGGCAAACCTGCTGAAGTGTGCGCATCTGCGGTAAATGCTATACATATACTTCTTTCTGTTGAAAAAGGCAAAGGCCGCACAATGAGCATAATCCCAAAAGAAACGATAGCTCCTGCGGCAGGCCCCGGAGCTTCTGTCATAATATCAACAAAAGCCTCCGAAGGGATATTCGGGGCATGGGCACCTCCGGTCGGTTCAGAGGTCAAAATAATACAAAGCGGTTCGTCTGCGGTAAAACCGCTGACAGGCAATATGCCTCCCAAGGCAGGCGATACTCTTATTATCACAGTAATACAGCGTGATCTGCCGTACATGGTCGATATAGAAAACAAACCCGGAGGCCGGGTCACAGGCTGGTACCGCAGGAGCTGCATTCAAATTGGCCGGGTCATTAAACCTATTGCAGGCACAGGCCGCTTTGAGGGTACTGTTTTCCAGAATATAGGAAGACTGCGTGCAAACCACTGCGGAGTCATTGACTTCAGCACATCTCCCAGAGGAATAGTTGGCGGCTTCCAGATAATACCATGGGACCACGCACTCAAATCAAAGGAAATGCAGGGGGCGTGGGATATGACACAATGGCTGATAGTTGGCCCTTCCGACGGCAGGACAATGATGGGGGGCAGTTTTCCGCTTTTTAAAGGAGCACTTGTTCCTGGTCCTCAGGCAGGCGAAAAATTATGGGATGTATGGTCCACATACGGAAGAAAAACCTTATTGCTTGTAAGGATAAACGGCGGGGCCTGGCAGCATGTGCCAGATATTGAAGGACGTAAGGACTTTGCCCTTAAGGATATTACCCATCTGAAAATTTATTTCCCGTTTGTAAAAGAACAAGGTGAATGATTTGGAAGAATATAAGCAAGCCTGGAAATTTATTTTCAGGCTTGCTTATTATTTTCAGTGCCTTTTGCCGTATGATATATAGATTATCTGCCGTATAATAATCCAGCATTAATTCTATTCCTGTTTTACGGCAAATATTTATCAGTTAAGCAGTATATCCTCTATGCCTTATTATCCGGCAGGGCTGCAGTTCCTCAGTCTAAAGTATACCTTCTTCCTTAAGGGTTTCAATTATCACCTTATGCAGCTCCGGTATCTCAAGAGACTTTACTATTGTGGCTTTTATCCAGCCTTCTTTAACGCCGCAGTCAAGTCGTTTGCCTTCATACAGAACGCCGTAAACAGGTTCTTCCTTGAGAAGCCCGGCTATCGCGTCGGTAAGCTGATATTCTCCTCCCTTGCCGCGGTTGAGCTTGTGCAGATGCGCGAATATTGCAGGGGAAAGAATATACCTTCCGATAATGGCAAGGTTTGAAGGTGCGTTTTCAGGTTCAGGTTTTTCGACAAGCGCATTTATTTTATACACTCCCGGCTCTATTTCTTCCGCGTCGGCTACGCCGTATCGTGACGTATCTTCCCTGCTTACTTTCTCTAAAGCAAGAACGGAGCCGCCGTATTTTGCCCTTACTTTATCCAGTTGTGATAAGACTGTCGGTTCTGCAACCATAACGTCGTCAGGAAGAAGAAGTCCGAAATAATCATTCTTACAAAATTTTTCTGCACACATGACTGCATGGCCAAGTCCAAGCGGTTTTTCCTGCATCACATAATGAAATTTGGCAAGCTCGGGAATTTGTGTTATCTGCCTCAGAAGTTCAGTTTTCCCCTGCTCTTCAAGGTGTTTTTCCAATTCTACAGAGTGTTCAAAATATTTATGGATCGTTTCCTTGCCGGTTCCTGTAACAAATATTATTTCACTGCAGCCTGAAGCCACTGCTTCATCAACACCATGATGTATCAGTGGCCTGTCTATAAGAGGCATCATTTCTTTCGGTATATCCTTTGACGCTGGTAAAAACCTTGTACCAAGGCCTGCCACAGGGAAAACAGCTTTTTTTATTGAGTTGAAAGTCATTGCTATTCCTCCGAATCAATAATTTTATATATCTGGTCCTCGATAATATCCGCGGCCCGGGCCATAAGAGCCTCGTCACGTGCTTCGACAAATATTCTTATAAGCGGCTCAGTACCGGAAGGGCGCAAAAGCATCCTTCCTCTGCCGGACAAAAGTTTCTTTGCCTCTTCAGCGGCGGCTGTAAGCCTCGGATCTTCCATTATGCTGCTTTTATTTTTAATTTTCAGGTTACGAAGGACCTGCGGATATTTGTCAAACCTATCCACAAGAGTTGATATATCCTCACCAAGCTCGGAAGCCGCCATTAGGAACAATGTACCTGAACAGAGACCGTCACCGGTATTGGCATAATCGAGGGCGATTATATGCCCTGACTGTTCGCCTCCGAGCCTGCACCCTTCTTTCTGCATTGTATCGAGTACATACCTGTCACCGACATCGCATCGGAAAACCTTTATTCCATCTTCCGCGAGATGGTCTTCCAGGGCCATATTGCTCATTACAGTCGCTGCAACACCGGACCCAAGCTTACCGTTCTTTGCGAACCATCTGCCGATCACCCACAGCATTATATCTCCGTCAAGTATTCTCCCGCGGCCGTCGCACATCAGCACCCTGTCCGTGTCGCCGTCGTAAGCTATGCCTATCCTGGCGCCGGCTTTGCGTGTTTCCGCACATATATATTCCATGTGCGTCACACCTACACCGTAGTTTATATTCAGGCCGTCAGGCTCGTTTCCGCTGAGCGTGACCTTACCTCTCCAGTTCCCAAAAAGTCTGCCGACTATGTCGTAGGCCGCACCATTGGCAGCATCAACCACTATAGGATAATCCTTGTCATCGATTTTATCGGCAAGCTTGACAAGAGACTGTATATACTGCCCGATATAGTCAGTCTTCATAGCTACAAGTCCGATTCCGCCGCGTATCGGGCGCTGCGTCGCCGCATCATTTTCAAAAAAGGCCTCTATACATATCTCATCGTCGTCAGTAAGTTTAAAACCGTTACGGTCAAGAAATTTTATTCCGTTGTACTCGGCCGGATTGTGCGATGCACTTATAACTGCACCGCCGTCAAATTCGTTGTTTGCAACTACATAACTGACACCTGGCGTCGGTATCACACCGAGGTCGCACGCCTCCCCGCCCCCTGATGCTATCCCTGCAATCAGGGCGCATTCAAGCATCTGCCCTGAATATCTTGTATCCCTTCCAACGGCTATACGTGGTTTTTCAGTTTCCGCGTTCTGTTTTTTTATGAATGCGACGTATGCCCTGCCAAGTTTAACGGCTGTTTCAGGTGTCATCATTCCTCTGTTTGCAATATCCCTTACGCCGTCCGTTCCAAACATACGCCTAATTTTTTTAATAATATTGTTCTCCATCAGGGCACCTCTTTATACTATTGATCATAATAATCAGCAAAATTTATTCTACAAATGTAACTACAACCTGCTCCGGTTCTATATGTACCACGCGGAAATCCTTCTTGAGATTTTTTACGAGTACAGGAAGTGTAAGTTGTTTTGATACTACATTCGAAACATCAACGTAAAGCTCGCACGGGATGTATCCGGACGGCAGGGATTCCATTGCCATCTGCGGCCCCTCAACAGTCAGTCTGACAGACTGGGGAAGTATTTTCCATTCTTTTTCGGCCTTACCGCCTTCTACCATAATACCCACATTTGTAAAAGTTTTAGAGGCCATTTTTTTGCGCACTGTTATTTCGACCCTCACGCGATCCGGCCCTGAAACTTCAAGTCCAGGCATCAGTTCGGCCGGCTGCAGCGGCAGCAGCAGGTTAAGATTTTGATCAAGTCCTGATATGTCCACAGGAGGCAGTACTATTGCAGTCATTTTCTTGACTGTTTCGCTCCTGCCGCTTACTGTTACGCGGTCAGGCGTTATATTTATCGAATCTACTTCAAGCCCTTCGGCAGGCTGTCCTACCACAGTAACCTTAACCGGTATCCTTTCCCCGAGTATCTCATGCTCAAGGAACGGCTTGATATCCACATATTCAGGAAATATCGAAATTTTATCCCTGTTCTTCGATGAACCAACAGCCGATAACGGCAGGCGTACATAATCATCCGCCGTAAGTTTAGCGGATGGAATCACCGCCTCAACGGCCTGCACTCCCAGGACCTCATCTTCAGGTCCGCTTAACGTGGCCTTAGACGGCTTTATGTCTGCCGAAGCAACGATCATACCTTCAGGAGTTTCTCCATCGACACGCCATGTTATGGGCACAGTGCGTTCCACATGCCTGTAGATTTCAACATCAGCATTGGATGGCTCCCAGCCCCTGACCCTTACGTTTGAAGGTATCTTTATATTTATCGGGAGGCTGTATTTTCCTGGCTGCAGCCCCTGCAGGTCTACCTGTGCAGAAACATCGCCTTTAACGACCTGGGAAAGTGAATTCAGCCGTCCGACCAATTTTATGTCAACCTGCTGAGTATTGTCGGATAACGAATATCCGCTCTGCAGGTTTACATACCTTATCCTCACAGGAATGGTCCTCGTCCCGTCTGTATTGCCATTCCATGCGACAAATGCCCATATCATGACTGAAATGAACAGTGACACCCCGATCAGAAAAACCCTTGTCTGCAGGAAGGATTCACTTTTGCTGTTTACAAAGTGGTTGAACCTTTTAATTTTATTTTGCAGAAGTTTAGTATTATTTTTGAAGAATTCGTGCAATCTACTGGTCATTTGGAACACTCCCGGGCCATTGCTGGTGAATCTCTTCCCTTAACCTCTCCATAAACGTGGAACTCCTGCCTTCATAATTGAAATAATGGTTGCATATCCCGCGCAGCTGTGTCTCGCTGAGCGGCCTTGAAAGCCTTCCTCCTACCGCTATTGTAATTTCTCCGCGTTCCTCGGATACTACCAGCGCAAGTGCATCAGACATTTCCGTAACACCGAGCGCGGCTCGGTGCCTTGTGCCATACCATCTGGATATATCAGTCTTTTCAGTTAACGGCAGATAACAGCCTGCCGCAATAAGAGACTGCTGGTCTATGACCACAGCACCGTCATGAAGCGGGGTCCCGGGCCAGAAAATAGACACAAGGAGCTCTTCTGTGATATCGGCTTTAAGCAGTACGGCAGTCCTCCATACTTCTTTCAGGCTTGTGTTCCTTTGAAGTACGCAGATCGCGCCTATCCTCTGCGACTGACAGTAGAGCAATGCTTTTGCAAGCTGGTCGGCCTTTACGTCAATTACATTCTCATCCTTTTCGACCTGCCATAGATGCCCTTTACCGAGTTCTTCCAGCATATGCCTGAGTTCGGGCTGGAAAAGTATCGGAAGCACTATTATAAAAGCACTGAGCAGTTTGCCTATTATCCAGGACAGGCTGCGAAGCTCAAGAACATTGGCAAGCACTCCTATGATGCCTATTATCAGGACTCCGCGTATAAGCTGCATAGCCCTCGTCCCTACAAGGAGCATCAGTACTCTGTAAATTATAAAAGCGACTATTAAAATGTCAGGCAGGTCCTGCCAGCGTAAATCAAAAAACGGCATAAAACCACTTCCGATCTGATGTGCTCATATAAAAATACCTGCTTGAAAATGTCATTGTAAATAAAAAATACCTGATAAATTACCTGATCACCGAATCTTCAGCTTACGAAATAATAGCCGGATTATCCAGCAGCAAAAACAGCCTTGGGCCCGCCCTGAACCTGACGGCTTTATTACCGATACCGTGAAACGGAACATTTTTATCCGAACCGATGTGTTTACTTATCAGATGTATTAATTTTCAGCCGCACATGACCCTTTTAACTATTATCACCTAACTGCCCCTGAGTTTCCTCAGGATCGAAAGATTTCCTTCATCACCACAGCCATCTTTCGGGGTTTCGAGGATCGCAGGTATATTTTCAAATCTTTTGTCGTTTACAAGCATTGCAAAAGGATTCAGCCCTATCTCGCCCTGTCCCAGATGTGCGTGCCTGTCTCTTTTGCTGCCCCTGTCCATTTTGCTGTCACTTAAATGCCAGCAGTGTATCCTGTCCAGACCCACCTGTTTTTCAAATACCGATATAAGACGGTTGTATGATTCACAGGTCCGCATTTCATAACCTGCGGCAAAAACATGGCAGATATCTATGCAGAAACCTATCCTTTTATCATCGCACAACAGATCGAGTATTTCAGAAAACTGGACTGCATCTGCTCCCAAAACCGAACCCTGACCGGCCATTGTTTCAAGAAGTATCCGAACCCTGCAGCCTGAGGTAGCATCGATTACCCTTAAAAGCGACAGAGATATATTTTTAAGGGCAGTTTGTACCGATTCGTCACCGGCAAAACCAGGATGCAGTACTACATCATTTATGTTAAGCTGATGACAGCGTTCAATTTCCGCGATAAGCGCAGACTCGCTTTTCTGTCTGATATCAGAAGTTCCTCCGAGGTTTATCAGATACGACGCATGCGACACTACAGTTTTTACTCCGCTGTTCTTCGAAGCGATATAAAAATCTTCAATTTCCTGCAGGGACAGAGGCTTATTGAGCCATTGCCTCTGGTTGCGCGTAAATATCTGCATCGACTCGCAGCCAACCGCATCGGCTCTCTGGTACGCCTTGTTCAACCCGCCTGCTGTTGAAATATGCGCCCCAATCAGGACCACTAGCTTGATCGCCCCAGATAAACCAGTCCCCTGCTTCCGTCAACCGTAAGCAGCATACCGTCTTCGACAGAATCGAAAATACCTGCCACTCCCAATACACCGGGCAGGCCAAGTTCAAGGGAAGCCAGTGCCGCAGGGCTTGTGAAACCTCCCTTTTCGGTGACTACCGCCGAAGCCCGCTCCATTGATTTTACGTAATCACGCGTTGCATTTTTTACAACAAGTATTGCACCTGGAAAAACTTTTTCTGCTGCCTCTTCAGGTGTTTCAGCCTTGCATACGACGCCTGTAGCCTTTTTTTTCACTATTGAAAGGCCCTTGCCAAGAATTTTTCCGACTGTGTAGACCTGGACAAGATTCGTGGTGCCAGGGACGCCAAGAGGAATGCCGGAAGTTATTACCACATTATCGCCTGAGCCGACAAATCCTTTTTCCTGGACTATTGAAAGCGCATCTGAAACCGAAGTCTCCATATCCGTGCTGAAAGGACATACCAACGGGCTGACTCCCCATACAAGGGCAAGTTCGCGCCATGTTGCAAATGATGGAGTAAGGGCGATAACAGGACATTTGGGCCTGTATTTGCTTACCATAAGAGCCGTGGCACCGCTTCTTGTAAGCGATATTATAGCCATTGCGCCGACAGCTTCTGAAATATCCCTGGCTGCATGACTTACTGCATCGGCTATCGCACCGGAATTGAGAAAAGATGCAGGTATCCTCTGCCATTCGTAAAGCATTTCCTCAGTACGCATAACTATTTTATTCATTATATTAACGGATTCCACAGGATATTTGCCGTTTGCAGTCTCTCCTGACAGCATCACAGCATCCGCACCGTCTATCACTGCATTTGCAACGTCATTTGCTTCCGCTCTGGTAGGCCTTGGATTCCGCATCATGGAATCAAGCATCTGCGTTGCGACTATTGCAGGCTTGCCCTGGGAACGGCATTTTTTTATTATTTCCTTCTGCACCATCGGCACATCTTCTGTTGGCATTTCTACGCCCAGGTCGCCTCTTGCGATCATTATCCCGTCAACAACAAGAAGGATATCATCGATATTTGCAACAGCGTTCCTTGTCTCAATTTTTGCCATTATCTTTATTTTGCCGCCGTTTTCCTCAAGTATGCGCCTGACGTTTATTATGTCTTCCTTTGTGCGGACGAAAGACACCGCAATATAATCGACCTCATGCTCAATGCCCCAGCAGACATCGCTGATATCTTTATCTGTAAGGGTCGGTACGGATAAATCGGCCCCTGGAATGTTTATGCCTTTTTTCTCCCCGAGTTCCCCGCCTACAAGGACACGGCACATTATTGATTTTGGATCAAGTGATTCTACAGAAAGCAGGATGGCTCCGTCATCTATAAAAATATCCTGCCCCGCTGAGATCTCTTGATATAATGCGGGATAGTCAACTGATACCCCATTTGAATCGCCTTCACGATCATCAAGGTACAGGTAAAATATATCCCCTGCCCTGAGTGTTATTTTCTCGTGCCGTACAAGCATTCCTGTACGGATCTCCGGGCCTTTGGTATCAAGGATAGTGGCTATCGGATTCTTTATCCGCAGTTCCGCTTTCCTTACATTGTCTATTGTCCTGGCATGCGATTCATGGTCTCCGTGGCTGAAATTAAGACGTGCAACATTCATGCCGGCTTCGGCAAGAGCAACTATCTGGTCATACTCCCAGCATGTCGGCCCCATAGTGCATACTATTTTTACCTTCCGCTCATTTTTTTTGTCCATGCGCTGATATACCTTCACTTCCCGCTTTTAATTTCACCGTGTTTAGTCAATATCGAAGCTGCACCGCGTATCTTCATTGCCGAAATATGCTCAGTGAACTGGGCGATCCAAACCTCTCCCTCGTCAAGCTTTTCAGTATGAAGAAAGCGGTTTTCAAGTCCTCTTGTTACACCGATGACTGTAACTCCGTTTTCAAGAGCCTTTACAACAACGTAATCACCGCTTGCATTGCCGGTTTCTGCAGTATTCTTATCCATATAAAAACCTCCGATCATACTCTGATTATCAATCACATACTGCCCTGCCATTGGAAAAATCAAGCAGCTCATTGCTCAGTTTACTGCTTTTTTTAACGGTTATTTTCTTAAGTGTGGAAACTATCGTCTGCTCCGATGATGCAAGCTTAAGTATAACTTGGCTTCTTCCGGGATTACCCCGCAGTATCATGCACATCCTCGCGTAAAAATCTTCGCCGAGACCGTCGGAATCTATTGTTATTGTAACATTTGGTTCAAGTTTATCTCCCAGCTCATCTTCTGTAAATATTTCATCTGCCAATATTGAAACGCCCCTGTCCTGACGCGGCTGACCCCTTACGACATACAGGGAGCCAACCGACAGCACCGGTTTGTAATGTGCCCATTGTTTCGGAAACAGGACCACCTCGACGGTGGATTCCGAGTCTTCAAAATCAAGTATACCCATAGGGTCGCCTTTTTTAGTCAGGCGTTCCTTGTACCCCGAAAGCATTCCTGCCGTAACTACGGGTGAATTTGCTGCAATCCACGATGATATCGCAGAGATAGGGCAGTTTATATAATTTTTAACAAGCGGCAGGTAATGATCATACGGATGACCTGAAATATATAATCCCATACTTTCTTTTTCGAAATCCAGCTTTTGCCTGTTATTGAAATCTTCGCATTCAGCCATTTCCGGTTCTGCCTCAACATCCTCCGGTTCAGAAAAAAGCGAGCACTGGTTTGCATCTGAAATGCGCCTGGCTGAAAAATCAATAAATATAGGCAGCGCGGCCAGTAGTTTAGCCCTGTTATTATCAATGCTGTCAAAAGCACCTGCTTTTATGAGATTCTCAATAACTCCTCTGTTAACTATTCTTGTGTCGACTTTACAGAAAAAATCCCAGAATGATATGAAATTACCGTCCTTTTTTCTGGATTCTATAATATTTACAACTGCCCCCTGCCCGACCTTTGCCACAGCTGAAAGCCCGAGCCTTATGATGTCGCCTGACGCTGTAAAATCTTCCTTGGATTCGTTGATATCAGGAGGCAGCACCATGTATCCTATATCCTTGACGCTCCTTATATACTGGCCAAGTACATCCATCTTGGAGCCGACCATGCTGGAAAGGTATGCCGCCAGAAATTCAGCGCCGTAATTTGCCTTGAGCCAGGCTGTTCTGTAACTTATAAGCGCGTATGCGGCGCTATGGGATTTATTGAATCCGTAACCTGCAAATTTTTCTATGATATCAAAAATTTCACCGGCCTTGTTCGGATCAACTCTGTTCTTGACAGCTCCGCTCACAAACTTGGCACGCTGCTCAGCCATTACGTCCAGCTTTTTCTTTCCCATGGCCCTTCGCAGGAGGTCGGCCTCGCCAAGCGTATATCCTGCAAGAACCGAAGCGCTCTGCATTACCTGCTCCTGGTACAGGATGACTCCGTAAGTCTCCTTCATCATCCCCTCAAATGCAGGATGGAGGTAATGCACAGCTTCCTCCCTGTGCTTGCATCTGACATATTTGTCTACCATTCCGCTTTCCAGCGGACCTGGTCTGTAAAGTGCGACCAGGGCTATAAGGTCTTCAAAGCAATCCGGCTTCATCCTCCTGACAAGTGCCGTCATTCCGCTTGATTCAAGCTGGAAAACACCTAGCGTATCGCCGTTTTGCAGCATATCGAACGTTTTGGTGTCATCCATCGGGATTTCATTCAAATCTATTATTCCCTTGCCGTTTTCCTTGATGTTGGCAAGCGCACCTTCAAGAACGGAAAGTGTCCTGAGCCCAAGAAAATCCATCTTTACCAAACCGAGTTTTTCAACAGGCTCCATAGAATATTGCGTGACTATCTGGCTCTCACCGAATTTACGCACAGGCACCATCTCGACTATCGGTTTAGGAGTGATAACAACTCCGGCTGCATGCTGCGAGCAGTGTCTTGAAATGCCTTCTATATGCTGTGCAACGTCAAGAAGCCTTTTTACCTGCGGATTCGAATCGTACAGGGATTTAAGGTCAGGAACTTTGAGAAGTGCTTCAGGTATGTTTTTTATACCGGACTTAAGCGCATCAGGTATCAGTTTTGTTACCTGGCGTACATCGGCAACAGGCATTCCCATGGCCCTACCGACATCCGTAATGGCACCTTTGCTTTTCATGCGGTCGAATGTGATTATCTGGGCGACCCTGTCGCTGCCGTATTTTTGAACTATATACGCTATAAGCTCATCACGTCTTTTATCGGATACATCCGTATCTATATCAGGCATGCTTATGCGTTCGGGGTTGAGAAAACGCTCAAAAAGCAGATTATACCTTATCGGGTCAAGATCGGTTATCCCGAGTGACCATGCTACGACGGAGCCTGCTGCAGATCCCCTTCCAGGACCTATTGGTATGGATCTCTCTTTTGCGGCGTTTATGATATCGGAGACTATGCAGAAATATCCTGGGAATCCCATCTGCTCTATGATGCCCAGCTCATAATTTAAACGCTCAACATATTCTTCGGGAGGGGTTTCTGTTTTAAGCCTTTTTTTCAGGCCTGTTTCCGCCATGTTTCTCAGATGGGTCTCCAGGGTTTCACCTTCAGGGAGCGGGAAATCAGGCAGGTAATAATGTCCCATCTCAAGTTTAACGCTGCACCTGTCGGCGATCCTCTGTGTATTAATAAGCGATTCGGGCAGTTCATCACCAAATATGCTCCACATTTCCTGCGGTGAGCGGAAATAATAATCGTCACCCGTAAATCTATACCTGTTCGGGCTGTCTACATTGCTGTTGGTCTGTACGCAGAGAAGCACATCATGCCATGAGGCGTCGCTTTTTTTCATATAATGGGCGTCATTGGTTGCTATCAGCTGGAAATCATACTTCCTCGACATCTCAGCAAGTGTTTTATTTACTATAGCCTGTTCAGGAATGCTGTTGTGCTGTATCTCAAGATAAAAATTATCCTTGCCTAGGATGTCCCTGTAAAGCTGGGCACGGGCTTCCGCGCCGCTTATGTCACCCCTTGCGATCAGGTTTGGTATTTCTCCTCCCAGACACGCAGATGATCCTATTATTCCTTTGCTGTATTTTGCCAGCAGCTCATGGTCAATCCTCGGTTTGTAATAAAACCCGTCAGTATTTGCAGTTGATACTATGCGTATCAGATTATGATACCCCTCGTCGTTTTCAGCCAGAAGGATAAGATGGTACTGATTTTTGCCGTCACGGCACGTATAACCGTTAGGGTCGACATATACCTCGCACCCCAATATCGGCTTGACGCCCTCGGCTTTGCATTTATTGTAAAATTCCACGCATCCGTACATTACACCGTGATCTGTCAGTGCTACCGAATCCATTCCCATTTCTTTTGTTGCAGATGCAAGGTCGGCGCATTTATTGGCCCCGTCAAGAAGACTGTATTCACTGTGGACATGAAGATGTGCAAATGGCTTTTCCATGTTTTCTACTCGTTGAATTCAATAGGGATATCATCGCTGTCGGCGCTGTTATCCTTAACATAAAGCAATTCAGCTCCAAGCAGTTTGATTATCCTGTCGGCGGGACTCCCGTTTACAAGGCTGCCGTTCACGTTTTCTTGCTTAGTGCTGTTATTCTTCACCGCATCTTCCGTGTTTTTAATGGCATCTGGTCCGTTAATAACCGGTGGTTTTAAAGTGTCCTGCTCTGACGCTTCAGGTTCCGCGGAATTCTTTATGCCCCATATGTCAAAGATTGCCGACGCCAGGCATTTTCTGTTCTGAGGAATCATTAGATAACTTTCGGAAGGTGACGGACCATTAAAAACCAGATCCCATCCATCTTCACCATTCACGATTTCACAATTCAGCAGTGCCGCTCCGATAGGAAGCGATTTTTCTCCAAGTTTTGAAAGCAGCCTTGAAAAATCAGTATCTCCAATATCCTCCGACAGCGGTCTGTTGCCGCCGGATACAGCAGCAGAAGCATCCGGGATATAAGCGTGATGCTGATTCATGTCTGGCTGCCATTGTTTATTTTCCGGCAAAGATTGTTTTTTTAACGACGGAAAAGGTACGGTTTCATCTACGCCCAGGCTGGCCGGCATTTCTTTTTTGATCCCTGCGGCCTTCGGCATCAGGCTTGACGAGGCAGGCATGATCTGATCTTTGTCTATATTTTCACCTGCAGATATATTCAGGAGTTCAATCAGAAGAAGTCCTGAAAAAACCTCCTGTTTCATCCCGTATCTCGTTCTTGGAAGGAGTCTGTTGCACAGAAGACATGCAGCTTTAAGCCTTTCCTTATCCCAGCCGTCTGATTCACTTTTTAGGTAGGCAAGCTCCGAGTCAGATATTTCCAGCGCACTTATACCTTTTTCACCCCACATCGAAAATATCCACAGATCCCTGAATACTGCAAAAAGCGATTCTGTGAGCCTCTCTGGGGATATACCGCGCGCAAGTATCAGGTGAAGATCGGATGCGGCTTTCTGTGGTTCAGTCCGCAGGCTCGTTATCCATCTTTCCAGTTCAGCCCTGTTGCTGCCTCCGGTTAGATCCTTTATTATATCCATTGTCAAACTGCCCTTGCCGAGTACCAAGGCCTGTTCTGTAAGAGAAAGCGCATCACGGAGGGCACCGTCAGCCTGCCGTGATATCTCCCAAACAGCCTCGGTATCAGCTTTCACATTCTCACATTCGCATATGTACATTAGCCTTTTGACCATGTCCTCAATGGATATCCGGTGGAAAGGTATATGCTGGCACCTTGATCTTATCGTAACGGGCACTTTATGCGGTTCTGTAGTGGCAAGAAGGAACACAACGTTTGCCGGCGGTTCCTCCAGTGTTTTAAGAAGAGCGTTGAAGGCTGGTTCAGTCAGCATATGAACTTCATCAATTATATATACTTTATAATCCGCACTGAGCGGTTTTAGATTGACATGACTCTTGAGATCCCTTATTTCCCCTATGCCCCTGTTCGATGCACCGTCTATTTCTATAACATCGAGATGCTCGCCTGAAGCTACTGCATTGCAGTTGGAACAAATTCCGCAGGGCTCGCGGTCCTCTGTGGGGTTCAGACATATCAGGCTTTTAGCTACTATACGTGCTGCAGATGTTTTTCCGCACCCGCGCGGACCTGAAAGAAGATACGCATGCCCGAGATGGCCTTCTTTCAGTGATTCCCCAAGTACGCTTACTGCCGCACTCTGACCGACCATATCCGAGAATTTCTGGGGTCTGTACCTGCGGTAAAGTGAAATATACATGCTACCCCTCCTGTTCGGCGCTGTCTATTCTACAGGACTACATCACTGCTTCTGCAGCTATTGGTAATAATTTGCAAGCGGGTTTCCGCTTCTTGCTTTGGAAAGCGCTCCGATTATTTTATTCCTTATTTCTGCAAGTCCGGGCATTCCCGGCAGCAAATCTTCTGCACTCAGTACAGATCTGCTGCGTATCATCAGAGATTCGCGGCCGTCATTCTTTTCTATGCGGACATCATACGGAGCAAGCTCCAGCTCCAGTGTGTCGTCGAGATTTTTCTTAAGGTCCCTGAAAAGCTTTTCGGATCTTTCGTTTTCCTTTACCGAAAGAAAAGCATTTCCGTCTATTTTCATTTCTATAATACCAGATTCTGAAACTATATCTGTTCTCAATTTCTGTACTACGTTTTTTCTCTGAACTTCTATCCCTTTGTCTTTCATATATTTTAAGGCGGCCTCTATACGTTCATCATCATCAGGGTGCGTCTGATAAATCCCTGGATTCACGTATGCGCGCTTCATATGCTCTATCTTAAGGCGTTCCATTGTAGTCAGCATTGCAGCAGGATTGTATCCTGCCTTGTAAAGCACATCTATCCCTCTTGCATCGGCCTCTTTCTCAAGATCTATGCTGTATGAACTCATCAGCGCAGTTTGAAGGGTGCTGGCCAGCATAGCCGCAGCCATTCCGCCTCCCTGCGAAGCTGCGATAATACCTGCAAGAGTAATAAAATTCAGCTTATTGTTCCTTGCTGCCTGAATTATACCGTGAGCCCGGTCAGCATGGACAAATTCGTGAGCAAGTATTGCCGCTGTTTCGGCATCGCTTTTAAGAAAATCCAGCATTCCGGTCGTGATATATGTCATGCCGCCGGGAAGTGAGAATGCATTGGGTTCTTTCATTTCAAGTATGCGCACTTTGTAATTCAAATTTCGGCTCATATACGGTATAAGCTTATTGGCAATCACTGCAAGCTTGGCTTCCATAACAGGATCGAGAACGCGTGGTATCTGTTTTTCAACCTGTTCTGAAGCTTTTTTACCAATTTTAAGCTCTCTTGGTATCGTTTTTGCAGTTGGCTCGGGTGATGCTGCGGAAGCCCATGCAACGGATCCCGAAAAAAGCAGAAAAAAGAATATCGCCATAACTGACAAAACAGTCTTTTTAATCTTTGCCATCCCCCCGTGTTTTGTTCTGCACCATATAATCTTATATTACCGGACATATGCTGCAAGGGCAAAAATACTGTTGCAGACCGCAATACAGAGAAAGCAATAAAATCAGCTCACAGTATACGAGACTGATAAATATAATCATACAGCATTGTCAACGCATGCCGTACAGCGTTTACAATGCTGTATATTTATTGTTATTCGGCAATAAATTTTTTTACTGCTTCAAAATCCTGAGCTTTGACCTTACTGATTACCTCGCCTTTGTTAAGTTCTACCAGCACAGGCAGTTCTTCTATTCCAAGCTTGCGTATCATTCTGCCGTTTCTGTAACCGTCGATGAAAGCAATCTTAACTCCTTGTTCCTTTGCAAATTTCTCTGATTCTACCTGGAGCGTCACCTGTGCCTGGTCTATACTTGAGGTGAAGATGGCCTTCACATGCTCCGGTTCGATAAGGACGGAACGCAGATGCAGCTGTTCTGTTATATATGAATAAGCCGCCATTGCCGCAACGGCTCCGTCTCCGGCAGCTGTCACAACCTGCCTTAGATATTTATCCCTTATATCTCCCGCAGCAAATATACCTTCAACGGACGTTTCCATCTTATCATTGGTCTTTACCCAGTTGCCCTTAGTCTGCACAACAAGTGAGCCCGCCTCGCCGAGATACGAAACATTGGGTTCAGTGCCTACAAAAACAAAAACACCGGCTACATGGAGATCAGAGACATCTCCTGTTTTAACATTTTTGATAACCAGTTTCTCAACAAGGCCGTTACCTTCAATGGATTCAACTACGGTATTCCATACAGGGACTATTTTGGGATTTGCCAAAGCCTGTTCTACAGCCAGTCTGTCCGCCCTGAACTCATCGCGTCTGTGTATTATGTATACCTTCGATGCAAAGCGTGTAAGGTAACCTGCCTCTTCAACAGCTACATTTCCTCCTCCGACTACGGCTATCGTCTCATCTTCAAAAAAAGCCGCGTCGCATACAGCGCAGTAACTTACTCCGCCGCCTGTAAATTCCGCTTCGCCGGGACATCCCAATTTACGGAAACTCGCACCTGTAGCAAGTATTACAGCCTCTGCTTCAACTTCTCCCTTATCTGTTACAACTATCTTGCTTCCGCCGCGTATTTCAATGCTTTTAACGTTGCAATCCCTGAATTCTGTCTTGAAGTGTTCGGCGTGTTTCCGGAACGAGGCACCAAGTCCGGAACCGGTTGAATTAATAACCCCGGGCCAGTTTTCTATCTCATCCGTTATGTTGATCTGTCCGCCAGGAATACCTTTTTCTAAAAGCAGAACATCCAGACCTGCACGGCGGCCATATATTGCAGACGTCAGACCTGCAGGACCGGCTCCTATTATTACCAGTTCCCTCTTTTCCATGAAAAACGCCCCCCGTTTAAACTTATTATTAAATTTCTGATGCCGGATAAAATTCTAACTTACTTATGGCGCTTTATCCATATTAAATGGCGTAAAATACCGTTATAATCAAAAATCTTTTTCTCAAGGACAAGTTCGGAAGGTGCCAGACCGATCAGGATTTTTGCCTGTTCATCACCGGCCGTTTCAAATCCTATCACGCCGTTTGCCTTCAGCATATCAGGCAGGTATGCAAAAAGCATGCGGTATACCTCTATCCCCAGCTCTCCTCCGTCAAGTGCTTCTTTAGGCTCATAATCCTTAACATCGGGCATGAGTACCCCGACTTCTGATGAAGGAATGTAAGGCGGGTTCGCTGTTATGAAATCCAGTGACCCATGCTTTATACAAAGTTCACCCGGGTCTGAATTATGAACAAGATCAAACCTGCCCTCAAGAGAATAAAGATCCCTGTTCATTGCAGCCCAGCTAAGGGCGTCAGCGCTTGAATCAACACCTATTCCCCTGTATTCCTGATTTTCAAGAAGCAGCGTTATTCCTATACACCCGCTTCCGGTGCACCAGTCGGCGAATGTCACTGCCTCAGGACAGATATTAAGTATTTCCTCAACAAGAAGCTCTGTTTCAGGTCTTGGGATCAGGCAGCCGCCGCCGACTTTAAAAATACGACCGTAAAATTCAGCTTCTCCGATTATATATGAAAGAGGCACATGTCTGAGCCGTTTTTCCGTCATAGAAAAAATCCCCTCGTAGACGCACGGGGGGATGTCATCATCATTTCTGGTTATAAGCATGTGCCTGTCTATGCCCAGGACTTTCGAACAAAACATGTCCGTCACGTAAAAGGGTCTGTCAATTTCCCCTTTCAGCAGTTTATCCGCACACAGCCTCCGAAGCTCCGATAGTTTCAAGGCCTATACGGCAAGAGCCTTGAGTTTCTCCGCCTGGTCGGCTTCTGAAAGGGCTCTTATCAGTTCGTATATGTCTCCGTCAAGAATCTGGTCAAGCTTGTAGAGAGTAAGATTTATCCTGTGATCCGTAAGGCGGTTCTGGGGATAATTATATGTACGTATCCTTTCTGAACGGTCGCCTGTCCCGACCTGGCCTTTGCGCTCAGCCGCCATGACTGCATTCTGTCTCTCAAGCTCGGCGGCATATAGTTTGGTCCTCAGGAACTGCATAGCTTTTGCCCTGTTCTTTATCTGGGAACGCTCATCCTGACATGTGACGACTATTCCGCTTGGCAGGTGTGTGATCCTGACAGCCGAGTCGGTCATATTGACATGCTGTCCTCCTGCGCCGCTTGAGCGGTATGTGTCTATCCTGAGGTCTTCAGTCCTGATCTCCACATCTACATCAGCTGCTTCGGGCAGTACTGCCACTGTTGCTGTCGAAGTGTGTATCCTGCCGCTGGCCTCTGTTTCAGGTACACGCTGAACACGGTGGACGCCGCTTTCAAATTTCAGGCAGCTGAAAGCACCTTTTCCGTCCACGCGGAAAATTATTTCCTTATATCCGCCTATGCCTGTTTCGCTTCCTGATATGATCTCGGTTTTCCAGCGTTCGCGTTCAGCAAAGCGCATGTACATACGAAACAGGTTTGCTGCAAACAAAGCTGCCTCTTCGCCTCCGGCGCCGCCCCTTATTTCGATTACAACGCTTTTATCATCATTTATATCCTTTGGCAGAAGAAGTATCTGCATTTCCTTTTCAAGATCCTCTATGCTGCTTTCAAGGGAAACCAGTTCTTCCTTTGCAAGTTCACGCATATCTTCATCTTCCGATGCTATCATTTCCTTTGCATCTTCGATGCCCTTCATTGCCGCTTCATATTTCATGAAAGATTCAACTACAGGCGCAAGGTCCACATGTTTTTTACCAAGCTGCTGCATCTCCTGAGGATCATTTGCAACCTCCGGGTCGGCCATCCTGGCTTCAATTTCCTTGTAGCTTTGTTCTATCTGTCTGAGTTTACTCAAAAGTTCCATTTATATGCACCACCAGTATGGATTGTTTGACTGAAAAAATCAGCAGGCTGACAGTAAGAGACCTGCATCAGAATATTATATTTTTAAGTTAGGTTCCTGTCATGCCAGGCATATCTTCAGCTGATATGCACCGTCATCGTCCCAGGTTCTATACGGGCGAAAGCATTAAAACCGCCTGGCTGCAGCAGTCCTGAGACATTCCGTATGCCGCCGCGGTGTAAGGGATATTTTAAACGGCCCTGATTTTTGCTTCGATATCTGGCAAAGCGTTTTGCCGCCGCAGTTGTTTATCAATCAACCCAGAATACAGACAGCGCTGTAAAATTCCTATTTATCCGTATTCATTTCTTCGCACTTCTCTGGGCAAAGCGCCAGATTCAATGCGGCAATAGCCACTTCCAGCTGATCCAGCCCAGGCTCCCTTGTTGTAAGATACTGCAGTGAAAGCGCGGGCTTTATGCATATTCTGCCCCATGTCTCCGAATTAGAGGCGGCTTTGATAAATTCGTATGATATCCCGATGACCAGCGGGAGCAGCACGACCCTGCTGCCTACTCTCCATAACACCGAGCCTCCGCCTATTACAGAAAAAACTATTATACTGACTATAATAACTACGATGAGGAATGATGTCCCGCATCTTCTGTGTATCCTTGAATAATGTGAAACGGACTCAGGTGTAAGCTCAGCGCCGCTCTCGTATGCATTTATAGTTTTATGTTCAGCGCCGTGATAGGCAAAGACCTGCTGTATATCCTTCCAAAGCCCTATAACAGCTATATATCCGACAAAAATTACACCGCGCATGATTCCTTCCATCGTATTTTTCCAAATATGGGAGAGGCTGAAAACAGACGTAAAATATTCCGAAACAAACATTGGAAAAGCGACAAAAAGGCCTACAACGGCAAAAATCGCAACAGCAACAGAAGCTGCCATCTCCAGGGGGGATATTTTATCTTCCTCGCCCAGACTTATTTCAGCGGAAACGGATAATGCCTTCATGCCAATCCTCATCATTTCCACCATCGTTGCAAAGCCCCTTATTACCGGCCATTTCCATGCCCCTTTTTTTAGCCAGCCGGATCCGAGCCATGCCTTGAGCCAGATGCAGCCGTCCGGTTTCCTTACGGCAAGCCCCCAGTGCTCAGGACCTTTCATAAGGACACCTTCAATAACAGCCTGCCCGCCGACCGGAATTTTTTCCGGCAGGGCATCCATTAAAGAAAAAAACAATTTATGTAATGCAAAAAACATATTCTTCATTGAGCCAGCATATTCTCCATGCTTTTATACGGATTTTTACAGGAATTGGCCTCGTTGCAGATGCCTTCAGTTATGCACGACGGACCTGCCGTATCAAAAATCTCATAAGCTTCTTCCCTTACAAGCAGCAGCATCTGCCTTGCAAGCTCCCGTATTTCCCATTGCGCACGCCTGCACAGACGCAGCGCAAAAAAATGATGCAGTTCCCTTGCGTTCATCGTCATCACAAGTCTTGTTTCAGCTCCGTGCGGAAGTATAAAACGCGCATCTTCTTTCGGAATGCCCATTTCTATAAGCTCTTCGTAACAGCTCCACGCGTTTTCAGCCTGTTTCCTGAAAACAGCGAGAGCGTCAATATTTTTTGCCACTTCCGGCGGTATTATGCACACCTGCCCGGACATGCCGACATAGCGCTGGCTCTGCTGCGAATAACTGGCCAGACGGTGTCTTACGAGCTGGTGTGAAGCAACCCGGCTCAGGCCTTCTATTGCAAATGTAAAAGAAACATGCTCAAACGGGGAAAGGTGTCCCGATTCCCTGAGCATTTTCAGGAACGAGGCTGTTTTTTGCGGATCCAGCCCATCCATTATACCGACAGCGCCCGAAGGGCTGTAACATATTTTCGCAGCTGCCGCCACGACCTTAGCCGCGTCAGGAGTACCTGCTATAAGTTTTACAATAATTGCCACAGGGAAAACCTTCCTTCTGTCAATTAAGCTTATTTAACACCGGGAATATTTGCATAGACCATCGATCATAGAAAAAAAGAGGGGAGCGCACCGGCTCCCCCGCGATTAAAAGCTATTATTCGGCTTCGCTTGTGTTCTTCTGTCCGTAGTTGACACCGGCATATTTCTGACGGAATTTCTCAAGACGCCCTGCCTCTATGACGCGGCCCTTCTTTCCGGTATAGAAAGGATGACATGCATTGCATACCGCTACTCTCATATCTCCCTTTGTTGACCTGGTTTCAAATGTATTGCCGCAGGCGCAGGTCACCTTGCAGGTCTCATATTTGGGATGTATATCCTTCTTCAATGTATTGCACCTCCAGATGTTCTGATACTTCTTACATACAGCAATGTATTATATTGCAGGAATCAGAAAGACGCAAGCAAAATTTAATGCCGCTGCGCACTCGCGCTTAAACATAACTCAGTGAAGTACCGTGCTTGGGTTCAGCTTTAACAGGAACGCTGAGCACATTTACGCTTTCCATTACCTCTACCAGCCTTTTTTCAATTTTCTGCATGTCCTCTGTTCTGCATTCACACACGATAGAATCGTGTATCTGCAGTACAGTATAAGCTTCGGTGAATTCTTCCGAAATGACCTTGTCGAACTTTACCAGTGCGATTTTTGCTATATCTGATGCTGCGCTCTGTATAGGTGTGTTCACAGCCACTCTGTCTATCGGATTGTTTCCTCGGCCTTCGACGGTTGCAACCTCTTTAAGAGGACGTATCCTTCCGAATATAGAGCGGGTATACCCGGCTTCTTTTGCCTGGCGGAGGCTTGACTCAAGATATTTTCTTACCTTTGGCAGAACGCTGAAATACCTTTCCACCATTGACGCAGCCATTTGCCTTGAAACCCCAAGCCTTTGCGATAAGCCATGGGCGCTCATACCGTAAAGAAGCCCGAAATTAACGACCTTTGCGAAACGCCTCTGTTCAGGGGTTATATCTTCCGGCGGAAGGCCAAAAACCCATGAAGCGGTTTCCATATGGACATCGCGTTCTTCTTTAAAGGCATTGATGAGCCTTTCTTCGCCTGAAAGATGCGCAAGCACACGAAGTTCTATCTGTGAATAATCAGCGGCAACAAATATCCGGCCATCACCTGAGGGCAGGAAACAATCGCGGAATTTTACACCCCATTCTCCGAAAACAGGCATATTCTGGACATTTGGGTCACGGCTGGCAAGGCGCCCTGTACCTGTCGAAAGGTGATCAAAAGTCGAATGTATCCGCCCGTCCCCTTTTGACGCCAGAAACAGGAAAGGCTGTACAAAACCTGACAGTATTTTTGACTGCTCCCTGTAATCTATTATCTTCATAGGGACATCACACAATGGTGCCGGTAAACGCGACAGTTCCTCAAGTACGCTCATATCAGTGGAATATCCCGTCTGCGTTTTTTTTATTGGGGGAAGCTTCAAATGTTCGAATAAAAGCTGCCCAACCTGTTTAGGTGAGTTAAGGTTTATTTTTTCACCCGCCATGTCTGTGATTTCACTTTCTGTGATACTGATTTTTTTTACGAGCTCGCTTTCCAGTGATTCGAGTCTGTCTGCATCGGCGAATATCCCTTTTCTTTGAAGACGCGCAAGTACCGGGCACAATGGCATGTCTATTTCATACATGAGTTTAAGCAGACCGTACTCTTTCATCTGTGCATAAAAAGCATCCCAGAGGCCGAAAAGAATTCCTGCAAGTTTTTCACCGCCAGGTATTTTATACCCCAAAGTTTTCTCTATTGCTTTTCCTCCTCTGTCGGGATGCAGAAGATAATGAGCTGTCTCAACATCACGTATCCGCTCAGAGCCTGGTATGTCAAATTTACCATCAACAAGCATCCCGCGATACCCGAACAGTGTAAGTATCCCTTTTTCACACCATTTCTTCCATGCATTTAAGTCTTCTGCATCAGATAAACGAAGTTTTGCCATCCTGCCCTGTCTGTCAGCAATATAAACAGCCATTGAAGCCTGACCATCATCAGGTGCCGCTGCAAGTTCCGCATCCTTTAAAATTTCTTCCAGTTTTATATAAGCTGCAGGTTCAGTTATTACTTCAGGAATAACCGCTTCGGCAATGGGACCGTCGTTTTGTCCGCTGTTTTCAAAAGCATCGGTCCGGATAAGGCCGAAGCGTTTGATAAGTTTCAGCAGGCCAAGCTTTGAACATATTTCATTGAGTGCCGCATTGTCCGGTTTCTGCATTATGAGCATTTCCGGCGGGACAGCTTCGCTCTCAATAGGCAGGATAAGGCTGCGGCTATTGTAAGCAAGATCCATATTCTCTTCCAGCTTCGTCCTTCTGCCTCTTGGCATTGAATCCAGATTATCATAAACCTGCTCAAGCGTGCCGAATTCTGCAATAAGTACTTTCGCAGTCTTTTCGCCGATTCCAGGAACTCCAGGTATGTTATCGACAGAGTCTCCCACAAGTGCAAGATAATCTGCCATGGATGCGGGAGCAAAACCGAATTCATTTCTGAAAAAAACTTCATCGTAGAGTCTGAAATCACTTACGCCCTTTGTAGGCCTTATTACCGTGATATCGCTGTTTATGATCTGCAGCAGATCTTTGTCTGCTGAAAGTATCTTTATGCTGTATCCTTCCTCGGCTGCCCTGCGTGCCGTAGATACAATATAATCATCAGCTTCCAGACCTTCCTTTATGAAAACAGGAAAACCCATAGCCCTGCTGAGTTCTATTATCAGTGGGAGCTGCGCCTTGAACCCTTCCGGCGTCGGCTTCCTTCCTTCTTTATATTCTTTGAAAAGTTCATTGCGCCTTGTGGGTCCCTTGGGATCAAAAAAGAGACCAAGCCCGTCAACTTTCCACTTATCAAGCCCTTTCAGCAGCATATTTGCAAACCCGAGAACGGCATTTGTCGGCGTCCCGTCATTTGCAGCCAATGTATCAGGTAATGCATAGAACCCCCTGAATGCAAGACCGTGTCCGTCGACTAAAAGTATTTCCTTTTTCATATAAATCAGTCCTTTACAGATAATATGCGGTAGAACCGCACTTATAGAGGCTGCACAGAGATTGGGGAATTATGGCAGTACAATTTCAAATGTCACGACGATATCTAAAAATCCAGCAGTAGGCATACGCATTAAATATCCTCTGCCACGCATGTCGCATATCTTAACCTGTCTTCTCAGGGCATTTTGTTACGTAAATTTTATTCGCCGGCATCTGCGCCAATATGTATGACCTTAGAGCTATATGATACTGATCAAAAAAGTCCCTGCTCATAACTACGTCCAAAAGGCATCCTGCTGCGGGTTATACTTAAAACATTTAATCGGATATAATATTATCCTGCAGTGAATACACGGAACGTACAGGTAATTCTGCACAGCGGCGCCTGGCATACAGGCACTGCATGCAAACACCGGTTTTGCAGTCCCGGCCGTATATTTTAATGTATAATCTTTTGCTATAGTATGTAAGCCGTTTATTTTTTGCAATACCTCATTGCTATTATAGACCAACTGGAGGCCAGAATATGACAGGAAAAATCAGAGTCAGATTTGCACCGAGCCCGACAGGCTCACTGCATATAGGGGGAGCTCATACCGCTTTGTTCAATTGGCTGTGGGCACGCCACACAGGAGGCACTTTTGTGCTCCGTATAGAAGATACAGATAAGGAACGCTCCACACCGGAATATGAAAAGACGATAATGGACGGGATGAAATGGATGGGGCTGGAATGGGACGAAGGACCGGATAAAGGCGGCGCATACGGCCCATACAGACAGTCCGAAAGGATGGAGACTTACCGCAGATATGCCGACCGGCTTATAGAAACAGGGCAGGCTTACACCCAGGATGGTGCTGTTTTATATAAGATCCCGGCAGGAAAGCTTCTCACTTTTGACGATGCAGTATACGGACATATTGAAGTAATGAGCGAAAAAGCTTCCGTTAATCAGGACGGGACTATAAAGGATATTGTAATAATCAAACGTGACGGAATGCCTACATACAACTATGCTGTCGTAATAGACGACTATACTATGGGAATTAACACTGTAATACGCGGTGAAGATCACATAATAAACACTCCTAAACAGCTTCTGATATACGAAGCTTTGGGATTTACGCCGCCTGTATTCGCACATCTGCCTATGATACTTGGAAAAGATAAAAAGAAGCTTTCCAAAAGGCAGGGAGCAACAAGTGTTTTTGAATACAGCGACCTTGGGTACCTCCCGGACGGAGTTTTCAATTTCCTTGCTCTTCTTGGCTGGTCCCCGAAAAACGGACAGGAGATATTCACACGCAAAGAAGCTGTTGAAATGTTTGAGATTTCAGATGTGACACGGAAACCGGCAGTTCTTGACATGGATAAATTAAACCATATCAACCAGGAGCAGATGAAAATAATGCCTCCGGTGAAGCTGCTTGAAGTAATACGCCCGTTCTGGATCGATATGGGTTTTGACCTGAGTGCTTTTTCTGACGAATATCTCGCTTCATCACTGCATACAATGGGCGGCAGGGGACAGACCACACTGCAGCTGGCTGAATACAGCGATTATTTTATATCCTTTGACGCAGTAAAATCGCGTTACAGCACCTCCGATGTCAGTGAAGAACGCAAACCGTTCTTAAAAACTTTCTACAGGGAACTGCTCTCGGTAAATGAGTGGACACCTGCGGCGCTGGAGTCTTTCACGAAAGAATGGACCGCAGCAAACAGCAGCAGCATGAAAGAAACAGCAACACCGCTGCGGTGGGCCCTAACAGGACGTAAGGTAAGCCCTGGGGTTTTTGAAGTCGCGGTGCAGCTCGGACGGGATGAATGCAAAAAACGTCTTAAGCATTACGACCTTATTGATTAAACGGCCCTGAATAGACACGGCATAAAATCATACACCAATCAAACAACAATAAAGCACACTGGAACCGCCTGGCACCAAGGGCGGTTTCAGTGTGAGTTTTAAGGAATTACATATAATGTTATTTCTCCATACTCTGACACACTTTTTTACTGTCCTCATAACGCTCTTCCCCGTTGTCCCAGGCCTTTGGCGAACCAAGCGGATTTCTGGTTTGGAATTCTTTTAGTTTCAAAATCATTTAAACCTATTAAGTCAAAGATCAAAACCAACGACACTGGATTCCGTCCAGAAGCACGACGGAATGACTTATAGAGTAAAGGTCCTGTCCCTTATTTGTCGTCCCCGGGCGCCCCTGGACGGGGACCCAGCGGCTTTCGGGTTTGGTATTCTTTTAGTTTCAAAATCATTTAAACCTATTAAGTCAAACATCAAAACCAACGACACTGGATTCCGTCCTTAAGCTTGACGGAATGACTGATTAAATTCATGACGGTAAGACTGATAAAGTCACAAAATCCTGCCCCTTCCTGTCGTCCCCGGACGCCCCCGGACGGGGACCCAGCGGCTTTCGGGTTTGGTATTCTTTTAGTTTCAAAATCATTTAAACCTATTAAGTCAAGGATCAAAACAAACGACACCGGATTCCGTCCAGAAGCACGACGGAATGACTGATTAAATTCATGACGGTAAGACTGATAAAGTCACAAAATCCTGCCCTTTGCCGTCGTCCCCGGACGCTCCTGGACGGGGACCCAGCGGCTTTCGGGTTTGGTATTCTTTTAGTTTCAAAATCATTTAAACCTATTAAGTCAAAGATCAAAACCAACGACACTGGATTCCGTCCAGAAGCTTGACGGTAAGACTGATAAAGTCACAAAATCCTGCCCTTTGCCGTCGTCCCAGGACGCTCCTGGACGGGGACCCAGCGGCTTTCGGGTTTGGAATTCTTTTAGTTTCAAAATCATTTAAACCTATTAAGTCAAAGATCAAAACCAACGACACCGGGTGGACAAACTAAGCGATTCGCACAACTCGGATCTCGTTGGCTCTCTGCTTATGGATTCCGTCCTTAAGCTTGACGGAATGACAGATAGAGTTACTTTTCTGTACGTCGTCAAACCTAATGACATTATTAGTGACTTTGTTTTCTTCTGTCCCTTATTTGTCGTCCCCGGGCGCCCCTCGACGGGGACCCAGCGGCTTTCGGGTTTGGTATTCTTTTAGTTTCAAAATCATTTAAACCTATTAAGTCAAAGATCAAAACCAACGACACTGGGTGGACAAACTAAGCGATTCGCACAATTCGGATCTCGTTGGCTCTCTGCTTATGGATTCCGTCCAGAAGCACTACGGAATGACTGATTAAATTCACGACGGTATGACTGATAGAGACACAAAATCCTGCCCCTTCCTGTCGTCCCCGGACGCCCCCGGACGGGGACCCAGCGGCTTTCGGGTTTGGTATTTTGACTAATATCCCTAAAACCATAAGACTAATTAACCTCAAAACAAACGACACCGGGTGGACAAACTAAGCGATTCGCACAATTCGGATCTCGTTGGCTCTCTGCTTATAGATGCCTAGCCTAGTAACGCACTCGGCACAGTTCAAGCACTATGGATAATTTATTAGTGTCCCATTCTGGGGACATTGCTCTCCTAGCATCACCATGACGGTATGACTGATTAAATTCACGACTGGCTGATAAGGGCTTAGGTTAGTTCGATTCAAATTGGGTATAACCGGTAACGGAACAATAAAAAACAGGCAAGGACTGATTATGCAACTCAGTCTTTGCCTTATTGTCTCAAATTGATTATCCTGGTTTTCCCTATTTCCAACGCTTTCACATTGCTGCACGGTATCAGCGCTGTTTTGCAGGGCTAGTGTTTCTTCTGTTCCTTGCCCCATGAATCTTTAAGGGAAACCGTAAGGTTAAAAACTGGCGCCTCCGGTTTGCTTTCATAATCTGCACAGAAATAGCCATGACGCAGGAACTGGAATTTATCAAGCGGCTCAGCTGCAGCAAGACCGGGTTCAACCATTGCATTTTCAACAACGATAAGCGAGTCGGGATTGAGATAATCCTTGTAATCCTTGCCTTCCTCCATGTCGCCCATATTGCGGAGCGTAAAAAGGTGGCTGTAAAGGTTTATTTTTGCAGGCACTGCATCTCCGGTCCAAGCCCAGTGAAGCGTTCCTTTAACTTTTCTGCCGTCCGGCGCGTCGCCTCCGCGGCTGTCCATATCGGCTGTGCAGCGCAGCTCTGCTATCCGCCCTTCTGCATCTTTTATTACATCAACACATTTGATCAAATATGCATATTTAAGACGGACTTCACTTCCCGGCGCAAGACGGAAGAAGCCCTTTACCGGATTTTCCATGAAGTCTTCTTTTTCAATATAGATCTCTTTACCTATTTTTATCCTGCGGCTGCCTGCTGCAGTATCTTCAGGGTTATTTTCAGCATCAAGCTCATCTACAAAACCTTCCGGCCAGTTTTCAATAACGACTTTAATAGGATGCAGTACCGCCATTCCGCGTTTTGCCGTTTTGTTAAGCTCTTCCCTGAGACAGTGCTGCATAAGTTCCGTTTCGACCAAACTGTCAGCTTTGGCAACACCTATCTCGCGGCAGAATCTTCTGATTGATACAGCAGTGTACCCCCTGCGCCTGAACCCGCATATAGTAGGCATACGGGGATCGTCCCAGCCGGATACTATCCCTAAAGTTACCAGTTCAAGCAGCTTGCGTTTGCTCATAAGGGTGTATGTCATGTTCAAACGCGCAAATTCATACTGGTGAGGGGTATGCGGAGTATTCACGCTTGCTATGAACCAGTCATAAAGAGGCCGGTGGTCCTGGAATTCCAGTGTGCATATGGAGTGTGTGACACCTTCTATCGCATCTTCATATCCGTGTGCAAAATCGTACATGGGGTAAACGCACCATTTGTTGCCGGTCCTGTGGTGTTCCCGCTTAAGTATGCGGTATATAACGGGGTCCCTCATATTGAGATTGCTGCTGGACATGTCGATTTTTGCCCTTAATACGCAGGAACCCTCTTCAAATTCCCCGTTAGTCATCCTGGTGAATAATTCAAGATTTTCTTCAATGCTGCGGTTTCTGTAAGGAGAATTTTTCCCAGGCTTGGTAAGCGTGCCTCTGTTGGTTCTCATTTCATCCGCGCTCTGGTCGTCCACATATGCTTTTCCTGCTTTTATGAGATCAAGAGCCCAGGCGTAAAGCTGGTCAAAGTAATCCGAAGCATAACAAAGGCTGGCCCATTCGAAACCGAGCCATTTTACGTCATTCATTATGGATTCGACATATTCAGTTTCTTCTTTGGTCGGGTTCGTATCGTCAAAGCGCAGGTTGCATTTTCCTCCGAACTGTGCGGCCAGGCCAAAATTCAGGCATATCGATTTTGCATGCCCGATATGAAGATAGCCGTTCGGCTCGGGAGGGAAACGTGTAATTACAGACTCCACCGATCCGTTTTCGATATCTTCAGTTATTATTTCCTCAAGGAAATTCTGGCTTTTTGCTTCTCCGGCTGGACACATTTTATAATCGACCTCCAATATCCTTTTCTTAAACAGACAATATAACAATGTATTTTACCATGCAGTATGGACAAAAAAATTTAAATACCTCATTTTATGCATTTATCAAGGAATTTTTTAAGCACGTTCTCCGGAGCATCATAAGAACTCAGCATTGCAAAATGGCTGAGCGCACATATAAATTCCATTGTGCGGTCCCCCTGGCTCCATACATCGAACCCGCTCCGCGAGAGTTCCCCTATTCCGACACCTGAATATGCCTCGGGATCTTTGAACCCGTTCTCAGCCTGGCTGCATGCGATTATCTGCGGTTTTCTTTTTCCCGGGTAATTTTTTTTAATTTTACAATGCATAGACTGCGGCATATTGCCTGCACCGTATCCCTCTATTATCAGTATCGATTCATTGCCTGAAACTGTAATTTCAAGTCCTGGGACCATGTGCAGTAATGCAATGTCATTTCTCTGTACGGCTTGATTCTCTCTTGAAATAAAAGAAAGATCTATAAGTTCTTTTCTGCAGCTGGAATCTTTCAGAGCAAAGGCATTATCCGCTGCCGGAGGTGTGAAAACTTTACCTGTGAACGCATCCAGTCTTTCTGCATCTGATTTATGCACACTGTCGCCCCTGTATGCTCTGCCGTTAAAATAAAGCCATACACCGCAATTCACGCTCATCATAAATTCCGATGCCCCAAGGAGGTTGTTCCATCCGTCATAATCATGTGTATCAGGTCCCCTCTGGCTTCCTGTAAGAACAACCGGTATATTTTCATTGTTGAAACACAGAGAAAGCCATGCAGACGTATACGCCATTGTATCCGTTCCGTGAAGGATAAGTATGCCCTTTATGCCTGACTTTATTGCATGCATTACTGCTTCGCTCAGTTTCAGCCACTGATCGGGCCCTATATCCGAGCTGTCATACCCTCTGTTTCCGAATACGCGGCAGATTCTCATATTTACATGCTTCCCGCCAAAGTACAGTTCAGCCTTTTGCAGGAGGTCACATGTTTTTTTAATATCCGGAGATAGCCCCTCTCCGTCAGAAACCGATACAATAGTACCGCCGGTCGGAATTACAAGGACTTCATCCGTCAAAACGCAGATACCTCCATGGATATTTTTATGATCTCACAGATTATAAGAGCCATTGCAGCCAGCGTCAGCAGGGAAACTATTATAAAACCAGGTACCCGCCGGAAATAGTTCTCAAGAGAAGACATGCCTTTCCAGCAGAGCGTTACGGCAAACACCCGCACTAAAACTACGAAAAACCAGAAAGCAAAGAAATTGATTGCCTGAGCCCACCATGATATGCTGAATCCTGCATTCAGGCTCTTAAAATATCCCCACGGGAAAAATATATGCGATACAAGGGCTATTATTGTAAATGCCCTTAAAATAGACCATATTTGCAGTACCACTCTCTGGGCCCCCTGGTATTCGGGGAGCTCACCTGATTCAAAAAGCACTGAGCCCTGACCTTCTGCACTGTGTGGGATCCGGCTGAATATGACAAAAATAAAAACAGCTATGCCTATAATACCGTACCAGTGGAGTGAACCTGTGAATGCAGGATGCGCAAATGCATTAAGGCTGAAGCTGTCACCCTGTGTCGTATCAAGTACCGATAAAAAAGCGGCTATGGATGCAAAACATGCCATCAGCGGCAGCATGAAGCTTATACATTCCTTAACCATCCTGCGTCCTGTTATCCAGCTCCCGTGTGTCCCTAGAGAGAATACCGCGATAAGGGCAAATGCCTCGGACAGTATCCCGAACAGCAGTATCTGGACCATATCCCCTCCGTTGTCAAGTATCGGGACCAGTGTTGATAAAGGGATACTTGCAAATATCGGCATGATAGCCGCAAGGGCAAGTCCTGGGAAATAGACTGACGTTAATTCGCAGGCGCTGTCGGGAAGCGTTGTTTTCATGTTCATGGAGCGGACAAACGCACGAAAATGTGCCGTAAGCGCATGTATGTGCCCTTTATCCGATTTTATGCTCCCAGGGAACAAAAGTATATAAATATTTTCCGCCATCAGCGCAAGCAGTAAACTTGAGCACATCACAAGCCATGAGAAAAAATACTTTGACAGTGCCGTTAATAATGCGACCATATCCGGCTACTCCACTCCAAAGCTGCTGAAAAGAGCTGTGAGGAATAAAAGGAACAACACTGCGACCGTGAGTATATGGCAGAAATGTTTTTCAAACCAGGGAGCAAGGCATTTTGTCCTGAAAAGGAACACCTTGTTTTCAAAACCGCTTCCGGATCCGTTAAACTCAATAAAGGTCCCCTCGTCACCCTTCACTCTTATTATGCAGTTTTTATTTACATTTATATATATGAAAAAACAGAACAACAGCGCTGAAAATAAAAAAATCCCGGCCCAGCCCAGAAAATTCCATATAAAATATCCAGTTTCAAGATGGAAAATCATTTTTATTTATCCTCCTGCTGCAGCATATTTATCAATTGTCCCCTGTTCATCAGAGAGTGTACCGACGGTGAAACCAAAAGGTCAAAAGTTTTTCCCGGGGCAACAGTCGCAAACGTAAGTATCATAAACAAAATAAGAAGAGGAAGGGATATTTTTGCATCAAGGCCGGACTGGTTTTCACATGCTGCACCCCTGCTCCGTCCGAACATGACGGAAGCCGCATAGAACAAGGCTTTAGCAAGGAGAAGGATGGAACATGTGAAAAGCATAAGAGTCAAAAAAGGGCTTATATAATTTGCAGACCTGTACAGATACTGTTTGGCGGAAAAACCGACAAACGGAGGCAGCCCTGCAATCACTGCAACAGATATAAATAAAGCCGTCCCCGAAAAAGGCATCCTCCTGAACAGTCCTCCTGTGTTCCATAATTCTATGCCGCATTCTTCGCGCTTGAGCAGGCAGCATATAAAAGATAAAGCGGCCGACACGGGCAGGAATAATATCCATAATGAAACCATGCTCTCCATTGCGCCTATCCCGTATTCAGCAGCGGCCTGCGCACTGTATGTCCCGCTCAGACTTATTCCCATTGCGGCAAGCATGAACCCTTTCATAAAAAGCTCAAGCGATTCGGCAATTTTTATAGGATCGTTTTCCTTTGCCATAAAAATTAAAGCGGCAATCAATGAAACCAATCCTATTCCCGTAAACAGCAGCGGTATTTTTTCAAGCCCTTCCTGAAGCCCGTAAAGAGAGAAAACAATTCTAAGGATAACGAAAAAAGCAGCCTGGGCCCTTATTGCAAAAAAGCACCGGCTGGCCGAATCGGTAACATATGCCGAAGCCTTTATAAAAAGGAAAAGAAGCGGGACGACAAGAAGCGCATACGCCAATTTCTCCGGGGGTCCTGATTTTATCATTGTTGAAAGTATAGTTATATTATCCGCGCCGTATTTATAATATAAAATCAGAGTGCCTGCTAAAAACATCAGAACTATCAGCATTCTGGAAGCAAAATACCACAGCCATTCCTTAAGTCCGTCATAACTGTCATCAGCCCAGTGGAAAAGTCCAGACGCCCCTATTTGTGAAAGACATATGAATATAAGAAGCGCAAGCAGTCCGTTTGAATAAAATATTCCCTGTATACCGCAGAGGGTAAGTAAATAATAAGTAACTTTCGACTGGTCCAGTATATTTTTTTTATCTGCAAGGGATCTCAGACCCGCTATAAACGCAATAACTCCCATTACTACAGCTGAAATAGCGCCGAACGCATCCACCTGCACAAGCGTCCACATTTTTTTTGCAGGATCTCCTGATAGGGTCTTGGCCCATCCGTTGCTCCCCAAAATATAAAAAGTGGAGCCGCCCGACTGGTAATTTTTCCAGATGGAAAATGTTATCAGTACATTGAGCAGAAGCAGTATAAAGAAAAATATCTTCAGCGGACGCTGGTTTACAGTTATTTTAAACCTGGCCTTTTCATATTTATCGGCCCATATATCGTAAACACGTATAAACATAAGTGCCATTGCGGCTCCCAACGGGAGAAGGAGACTCAGCACCGGAAGAGGCATAGCCGGGAATAAATACGCAAAGTTCATTATACTGTCCCTCAATTCATACGTTATTAATACATCAGATCAGCGGCAGGCATACACGCCGCACAATAACTGTTCCAACCCGATAGATTATACCCCGGGCGCTGCCTGCTATAAATAATACCGCCGGCCGCTGCATAAATACAGCCTCGCCGCGTTGGCCATGCTTAGGTACAGCAGGCTGCCGCATCATTATACCAATATATCAGTGCCATTTAATTATTGAAAAGGCTTTTATGCCTGCTTTTAATTTATAAGCCTCCGATAAATTCATTGTACGGCCAAATACAACGGCATCGCATATGCCGATATTATCCGGCATATGCAACCATATACGCCGCACAGGACATGCAAATCACTTTTTTATAACTGCATCGCTGTGTGCGGCACAGTAGCTGATATATTTCATCACTATCTGAACGACACCGAATTTGTAATAGCATCTATAAATTTAAGGCCTGCCCATGTTCTGAGAGAGAGATCACTTACAACTACTTTCATTATTCTTATTTTATTTCTGCTGCCGTCAGAAGCATGTACGGTATGGCTGCCGAGCGAGTGTATCACATACGGGGAACCGCCGATTGTCCCAAGATATATCATTACGTGCCCCTTCATGAACAGTGCATCTCCGGCAGAAAGCTTTTCTTCGATAATATTTTGCCTCGTGTCCGCGCAATATTCGCCAAACTCCGTGCGCTGTCCCGCCGTATCGGCCTGCTGGCCTGAATTCCGCGGAAGATATATCCCGAAAACCCTGTATACGTCGTTTAAAAAACCGGAACAGTCCTCGCTGTCCATCAGCCCGCCCCAGCCGTAATCCGCACCGTAATACTTAAAGCACTGTTTTATTATGTTGGACCTTGTATAAGATAAATAGCCATCATGCACACTATCATCGGATATAAGTATAATACAGTCTTTTTCAAACATGCCTCCGTCCGCGTTCCTGCATGGGATACGGACAATAAAAGCCGACGGATATTTTTGTTTTATAAGTATGCGGCTCCCCATCTGGTAAAGTACTTTTTCATTTCCTGAAGGGAGGTAAAGGCTGCGTGCAGTTACGGCAAGAAATTTTTCCGGGCATGCGTATTCGAGCCACGTTTTCCTGTCTGTGACAGCCACATCAGATGAATCTACCCAGCCGCTGCAGTTGTACATCTGCACATATAAAAATTTTTTCGACCTGCTTTCATGAAGTATTATGACGGGCTCTGACGGATCCGCAGATGTTTCCTGCAGGTCATCGAAAAAAATATCATCCGCCTTATCAAAAAGCCCTTCTTTCATTGGCAGACTGCGGATATTGGCGCGGCGGACAACGATGCCGTAACGGATACCGCCTTTACCGCTGAAATCCTCAAGATCAAGCTCATTTCTCAATGCATTTTTTGCTTCCGCCGGGAAAAGTGAGCCTTCCATATACATGTCCTTTTTCAGGATATTTGTATTTGAAAGCCTTTTAAACACATCTTTTATGTCGGATTTATCTGAAATAGATGTTAAATCAACAACTGAATGTGATTTTCCCCTGATATCTTTATTGAAGGATATGATCTGTTCCGTATCCAGTATTTGCTTATCCGCATTTCCGGTAACTGATATCCAGAATTCGGGAGAAGTGAGATTTTTATCTTCAGTTATACCCTCGGCACGACAGTCATTACTGCCTGCAAAAACAATCAGACAGACAAAAACACAGAATATGCCCCAGCGATATGTACTTTTGATTTTAAACATCTCCCTTGTTTTCTGTCGGCCCTTAAATTCATGATGATCAGCCGCATTCAGCATACTTATTATTGATAAAAATGTCCAATGAATTTGCCTTGAATTTACCGGCATCAGCCCATCGTGCATTCTTATGCGGCGTTAAATTGGTATCTGTAAACGACAGGTATAAATTGAAATATGACACAAGCGCCAGATGAGCCGCAGAGATCAGATAAAGTCGATAACAGAAGCACTGTGCATATAAATGCAAAGCTGAATATGTTTCAGGATACAAAAAATTCCCGGGGTTTAAGCCTCGGGAATTCTGTGTTTACAATGGCGCGCCGGACAAGATTTGAACTCGTAACCTTCGGATCCGTAGTCCGATGCTCTATCCAGTTGAGCTACCGGCGCAATTTGTTATTCATGGCGGTGAGGCAGGGATTTGAACCCTGGAGGGAGGTTTATGCCCCCCTACCCGCTTAGCAGGCGAGCGCCTTCAGCCTAGCTCGGCCACCTCACCAACAGGGGCTATTTTATTTCGCATCCATCTCTTTGTCAATACCTTATAGCGTTTATAAGCGCTATTGATCGCCTGACTTTACATCCGCGGATGCAACGGCCGGAAATATGCTTGGGTCAAGTATCTTTATGTCGGCCCTTTTAAGAAGCGTACCCAGGAACTCGTTCTGCTTCATCTGCGTCTTCTGCCCCTTAATTGCGGCAATGACATCAGCGCTTACTTCATTGTAGCTCAGGACCTTCGCCGCTTCTTTGGTACGTTTAACGGCAATATACGAGTCACTACTCGTTATCTGTATAACCGGAGTTATCTTATTCATAGGATAATCCTTGATTTTGGCAAAAGCACCTTTCGAGAGCATCTGGTCATTAATAAGTATAGGCTTGCTGTAAGGTGTTGAAGTAGCTATATCAGCCTTATGCTCCTCCATCATCTTGTCCCAGTTCGCGCCATCGGACAGGGCCTTCTGTACAAGCTTGGCCGCTTCATTGCTTTTGAATGTCGCTATATTGACCATGAAACCTGCAGGGCTTTTGTAAAGAAAATCCTTTGCGCTGTTATAAAAGTTATGAGCCTCTGCATCCGTTACATTTATGCCTGATTCTACGGATTGGAAGAGTTTTTGCTGGGAAAGCCTCTTTTTCAGATCTGCCTTAAGATCGCTTTCCTTTATGCCTGAACGCTCCATATATGACATGAACTCTTCCCTGGTGGGATAGCTGTCCATCATTTTGACATATTCGGCATCCACTTCATCTTTGGTAACTTCTATTTTCCTGTTCTCAATTTCTTTTTCAACTTCTGTCTGTATTGCCAGACTGTCCAGGGCAGCTTTTCTCAGATGCGGCATATCCTCTGATTTTACATTCTGCTTGTCTCCGTATTCCTGGGCTATCTGCATAGCTCCGTTCTCGATCTCCGACCGCATCATGGTTTTGCCGTCCACTTCGGCAACAGGATAATCTCTCATTCCATTTGATCCTGAGTCTGAATTCCTGTTTGACCGCGCATAAAGCCCGTACCCGCCAAAGCATGAAATTACAAACAGAAAAATTACTGTAGCCATTATAGCTTTAGTGTGTTCTCTCATATATCTTAACAAGGATGATCGTCCTCCCTTAAAAAATAAAAGCCGATATGACCTGATTTTTACAAAAAAACAGCGTTGTAATGATACGACACTCGCGATTACATGTCAAAGCAGGAAATATTCAAATCTTGCAAGTACAGAAGCGTACCTGTCGCGGTAAGCCACAGCAGCCGAGCGTGAAAGCTTGATGTCGTTTTTAAGCTGCATGACCAGTTCAGCTGCGCCTGCGAATTTCATTTCCTCCCTGTTGCGGGCTATTATAAAAACAGTGATTGTTTTGTCATAAAGGTCTCCGCAATAATCAATGATATGAGCCTCGCAGCGGAGTCCCCGTATTCCTTCAAACGTTGGGTTATATCCTATGTTGAGAGCTATGCCGCGCCATTTGCCGTCGACAAATGCAACGGCGGCGTAACTTCCCCTTTCGGGATATACCTTATTTGTCTTCACAGCTATGTTGGCAGTCGGATATCCAAGACCACTTCCGCGGCCGTCGCCTCTTATAACCCTTCCGTGTATCAGGAAAGGGTGTCCTAGCATTTCTGAGGCCAGCTGCATCCTGCCCCGCAGAACGGCCTCTCTTATTGCAGTGCTGCTTACTACATTGCCGTTAAGCGTACAGGATCTGACAACATCAAGCGACCAGCCTCTTTCTTTGCACAGCAAGGCAAGTTTTTCAGGCGTACCTGTCCTGGCTCTTCCGAAACGGAAGTTCTCCCCGGTGACCAGACCGTCTATTTCCGTTCTTTCGGATATATAATTCAGAAAGGCCTCCGGCGTCATATCTGCAAGCATCCTTGTAAAAGGGATCTTTTCTATAACAGGAATGCCGAAATAGCCGATAAGCATGTCCCTTTCTTCAGGAGTAAAGAGCAGCTTGAACGCTTCCTTGTTAAAAAGCATTTGAGGATGTCCCTCAAAAGTTATAACTCCCCAGTCCGTACCGTTTTTTTCGGCCCGCTGTCTTGAAATATCAAGCAGCAGCTGGTGTCCTATATGGAATCCGTCGAATGCACCCAGGGCAAAAATCATGATTCATATGCTCCTGTCATATATTATGTTTACAGAAGGTACGATTTCCAGTGAACCTCCTGACGGAGAATAAGTGCAGATCGAAAACAGTTCTTCCGAAGACGCTATAATGTGCTCCGATGCTGACGCATATTTTCCGAAATTCATACGCGGAATGTCTTTTAATGCAAGGCTGAGACCGTTGGCCAGCCTTCTTGACCGGCACAGATCTGGCAGGTAGCATACCGACGAGGCACATAGCGATGAAACAGGCAGTATCTCCTTAACGAAATCATCCCTTTTCATGCTGAAAAGGTCATCCGCTGTACGGCTGTTTTCAAGACTGAAAGGACCGACACTGACCCTTTTCAGGGTATCGATATGGGCACAGCATGCAAGCCTGCGTCCAAGATCCCTTGCAAAGCTGCGTATATATGTTCCTTTACTGCAATGTACATGAAAAACGACCTTGCCTTCTTCTGATATCCCGCTTGCCCTTTTTATACCTGCAAAATATACCGGTTTCTCTGAAATTTCAACTTCATGCCCGTCTCGGACGAGCCTGTGGGCTCTTTGCCCGTCAATATGCACGGCTGATATCTGCGGAGGTGCCTGCATCCTCCAGCCCATAAAACCGGTCAGTGCACTATCCAAAAAATCAGGCGTCAAAGTACGCCATTCTGCCGACACAGTAATTTCACCTGAAGCATCGTCTGTAGTCGTTTCATTGCCAAGCTGTACTGTGGCCTCATAAAATTTTGGCATACCCATAACATAATTGCTTAAACGTGTAGCACTGCCTATAAGCAGAACAAGAAGGCCCGATGCCGTTGAATCCAATGTTCCTCCATGACCGACCTTGACCTTCCTGCCCAGAATCCTTCTGGCAAGCTCAACACATTGGGTACTGCGCATATCATAAGGTTTATTAAGAGGCAGAAGCCCTGTAAGATGCATACCTTTCTGCCTCCGTTCTGAGCTTTGCCAAAGCCTCACTGAATGATCCTGCTATTTTTGCTCCGGCAGCCTGGACATGGCCGCCGCCTCCGAATAATGCGGCAAGTTCCCTTGCCGAATAAGGCGGCCTAGTCCTTATGCTGACCTTGTTTGTATCTTCAACCTCTGTCAAAAACAGAGCTATTTTTACTCCCATAATCCTCAGAAGCATATTCACAAGACCATCCACATAACTTGAATCTGTATCCGAAGACTTGAAATCCGCCTTGTCAAGCCAGAAAACAGCGCATCTGCCGTCTGCAAATACTTCAGCCCTTGAAAATGCGAGCCCCCATAATCTAAGTACTCTCAAACTCATATTCTCATTGACATAGTCGTCGATAACAGATGGCCTGACTCCGGCCTCAAGAAGCTTTGAAGCACAAATATGGCTTCTGGACGTAGTCGAGTTGAATCTGAAATTGCCGTTATCTGTCGACAGGGCAGTATAAAGACATACAGCCTCTTCCTCATTGATACCCCAGCCGCCTGCAGTGAAAATATCCGTAACTATCTCTGCTGTCGCTGATGCTTCGTCATCTACAAAGTTAAACCTGCAGTAGTTATGGTTGTCGCCGTGGTGATCGATATTCATGCTGTCTGATACTTTAACGGCATCCTCCAGCCCAGGAAGACATCTTGCGGCAGTGCTGGCATCAACGCATATGATAAGCTTCCCTTCTGCCTCTTTTAATGAGATGCTGTCTTTTCTTTCAAAATCAGCTGAAAATGGCAGAAATGAATAACGGTCAGGGATTCCGTTCCGGCCTGTTACACATACATGCTTACCAAGACGTTTTCCAAGCGAATACAGCGCCAAACCGCATCCCAGCGTATCCCCGTCAGGGTTTTCGTGGCATACTATAAGCCAGTCGGGAGAATCTCCAAGCTTTTTGGCAGCCTCGTTTGTTTTTTCAGGGCTGTACAAAATCAATCTTCCTCCCTGGGCTGTCTGTGTGCATCCAACGCGGCGACCTTATCAAGCAATTCATCCATCGCACGGGCCTTTTGCTCCGAATCGTCATAGACAAAATGGAGTTCAGGTATCGTGCGGAGATGCATTTCCCTGCCGAGCAGCGATCTTATCTGTCCTGATACCGCATCCAGCGCCTTCTGCGTGATATCCATGCGTTTCGGATCTATAAGAGTATAGTAAACTTTTGCAAAGCTTAAATCTTTAGATGTGCTCACTTTTGTAAGTATGGCATCCTTGACGTCTTCCCTCTTTATTTTTACCTGCAGGATTTCTGATATTGCGCGCAGGAACTCTTTATTGATCCGGTCAATCCGATAGGTCACCATATGCAAAAACCTCCCTGGTGAAATTTAATATTTCAAACTCACCATCTGCTTCCCTCTGCATCAGGAAGCTTTCCAAATTACCAATCCTTTCCTCAAGCTCTGATGGAGAAGAACCTGCGGCGGTAAAGCCAAGCACTGCACTTTGCCATCTGTCCGGCGGGCCCAGATCCGCTGAAGATATACTGAAACGGGCCCTTACGCCATCAAGCAAAGAGCGTACTACGTGTCTTCGTTCCTTTAGACTGCCTGCATACATAAGCTTTAATGAACACTCTGCAGCACCAATCCAGAAAGACATCTCAGAAACTCCCTTTTACTCCAGTGTTTTTTTCTCTTTCAGGATCTCGTATGCTTCTACCACATCGCCTATCCTAAAATCCTGGAACTTTTCAAAACTAAGGCCGCATTCGTTACCGGCCTTTATTTCCCTTACATCGTCTTTAAAATGTTTAAGGCTTGACAGCTCGCCGTTCCAGAAGACTACACCGTCCCTTATCAGACGGATTTTTGCGCTTCTGCGGAGCAGCCCGTCCGTAACCCGGCAGCCTGCTATATTACCAACTTTCGGCACTCTGAAAATTTCTCTTATTTCTGCGGTGCCAAGGGTATGTTCGCGCAGCTCGGGTTCGAGCATCCCCTCCATGGCTGCTTTAACATCATCCAGCATATCGTAGATGACCTGGTATAATCTGACCTGCACGCCTTCATTTTCAGCAATCTTCTTGGCGTTGCTGTCAGGCCTGACATTGAAACCGACTATGATGGCGTTGGAAGCGGAAGCCAGCATGACATCAGACTCAGATATACGGCCTACCCCTTCGTGCACGATATTTATCGTTACCAGATCAGTACTCATTTTCATGAGTGATGAATGGAATGCTTCAAGCGACCCCTGAACGTCTGTTTTAAGGACTATACGCAGCTGGGGAACTTCGCCTGTCTGCATTTTATCGTAAAGCTCCTCAAGGGTAAGCCTCTTTGTTTTACTCTGGTCTATTTCCCTGCGTTCGAATTCATTGCGAGACATTATTTCACGCGCTTCCCGCTCCGATGAAAGCATTGTAAATTTTTCGCCTGGCTGAGGTACGTTTTCCAATCCGAGTATTTCTACAGGCATGCTTGGGCCGGCGCAGTTTATATTGGCACCTGAATCGTCAATCATCGCACGGATCTTGCCCCATGCAGTATCTGTATGGATTATGTTTCCGCGGCGCAGCGTGCCGTTCTGAACTATGACTGTCGCTACCGGGCCTTTGCCTTTGTCGAGATTTGCCTCTATGACAGTACCTTCGGGCATCGCACACGGATCAGCCCTGAGCTCCTGCATTTCAGCCACAAGTATGACCATCTCAAGAAGCTGGTCTATATTCAGTCCGGTTTTAGCACCGACCTCGACCATTATTGTGTCTCCGCCCCATTCTTCCGGCACGAGACCGTAATCCGAAAGCTGCTGGCGGACTCTGTCAGGTTTAGCATCAGGCTTGTCTATTTTGTTTATAGCTACAACTATAGGCACTCCCGCTGCTTTAGCATGGTTCATGGCTTCGATTGTCTGCGGCATTATACCGTCATCAGCTGCAACTACAAGTATCGCTATGTCGGTCACCTGGGCTCCGCGTGCCCTCATTGCAGTAAAAGCCTCATGTCCTGGCGTATCGAGAAATACCAGGGTATTCCCGTTATAGTTTACCCTTGATGCTCCGATATGCTGGGTTATGCCTCCTGCTTCCTTTTCGGTGACATGCGTTTTCCTGATCCTGTCAAGAAGTGTAGTTTTGCCATGGTCGACATGTCCCATTACGGTAATGATAGGCGGTCTTGAAGACAGTCCCTTTACGTCGCCGGTTTTATTTTCCTTACCTGCCCTGCTCTTGTTTTTTTTGGCTGAAATATGTTTTTCTGTTTTATTTTCAGCAGTCTTAGCGGTTTCTGCATGCAAAGTAACTGCTTGATCAGGTACACCAAACACAAAATTCTTTGAAAATGCTATGCTGAGTATTTCAAGCCCTTTCTCATCTATCGCCGATGTGGCAGGCATCATAAGACCGGCGGACATAAGGTGCTTAACTGCACTTACCGGTTTCTCCCCTATACTTTCAGCCACATCCGAGACAGAAGCCCCTGCAGGTATTTTTATAACAGGGTAAGTAGCAATTGCATCAACAGCCATTTTGCCTTCCATTTCTTTTTTGTCCTTGATATCATCTTCGACAAGCTTTGCCACCGAATCTTCAATTGAACTCATATGTGACTTTATTTTGACACCAAGTCTTGTTAAGATATCCACCATTTCAGTATTGCTCTTCTCAAAAAGTTTAGCGAGCTCATATACTCTAATTTTGCTCATCGGCATCACTCCTTACATATAGAGATAAAACTTTTTCAGCCAAACCGCCCTGCGGGAGAGCTGCAACCTGCGCTGATCCGACGCCAAGATAGGTCCCGAGAGTTGATCTGTCTGTATTTTTAAGAACTACAAGCGTTATTTCGCCCCTGTCTTCACCAGGTTTAAGTGAACGCCTCACATTGGCCGAACAATCGCAGGCAGCGACAACTAATGCCGCTTTATGCAGCTTCATCGCCGCAAATACTTTGTCCTGCCCTATTAAAAGTATTCCGGCCCGTCTTGCAAGACCAAGCAGATTAAGCAGGTCCTTATTGAATACTCCCTGCATTTACGCATCCTCATCCTTTATGGTGCACATTGACTCAAGCATATCATAAACTTTATCATCAACCTGCACCTTAAAGGCTCTTGAAAATGCTTTTTTCTTTCTGGCAAGCTTCACGCAGGCGGTCCTTCTGCATACATATGCGCCCCGTCCGTTAGCCCTTCCGGTCGGATCATATTCGACATCTCCTTCAGGTGTCCTTATGACACGCATAAGCTCAAGCTTTGGTGATTCCTCACCGCAGCCGACACACGTGCGCGGACGTTTCCTTTTTTCAGGTTTAGGCAAGGCGCTCATTTCTGTTTATTGCCTGTCCTTTTCTTTCTCGTCAATCATTTCGGTAAGGTCAAAGAAAAGGTCTTTCATTGTAGGCAGTTTTTCCTCTTCCTTAACCTTTATGTCTATCTTCCATCCTGTAAGCCTGGCAGCGAGTCTTACATTCTGCCCTGCTTTTCCTATCGCAAGCGAGAGCTGGTCGGAACGTACATATGCAGTAACGGCACGGTCCTGGTCCAGCAGCGGCTCAATTTTTATTATCTTTGCAGGCGACAGCGAATTCCTTATATACGTCAGAATATCCTGGCTCCAGATAATAATATCGATTCTCTCGCCGTGCAGTTCCATGCTTATGGATTTTATGCGGCTTCCCTGTTTGCCTACGCATGAACCTAGAGGATCAACATTTGCATCAAGTGTCGCAACCGCAATCTTAGCCCTGGTTCCGGCTTCACGGACTATATTGCGTATTTCCACTACGCCGTCCTGTATCTCAGGTACTTCAAGCTCAAGAAGTCTTCGCAGAAGTCCCGGGTGCGTCCTGGATACGATTATGCGCGGGCCGCGCGTAGTCTGTCTGACATCAAGCAGATAAAATTTCATTCTGTCGCCGGGAAGGTATTTCTCACCGACTATACGCTCTTCCTTCGGCATTATAGCTTCGGTTTTTTCATTCAGACGGACAAGGATCTGGTCACCTTCAGCCTTGAAGATCGTTCCTGTGACAATATTGCCTATTTTATCCGAGAACTGCTCGTATACCACCTGGCGCTCTGCGTCCTTCAGCCTTTGGATTATTACCTGGCGTGCAGTCTGTGCCGCTATGCGTCCGAAATTCTCTGGAAATACCTCTTTCCTTATTACATCCCCTGCTTCAACATCGTCGTAGCCTCTGCGTTTTGCTTCATCAATGGAAATCTCCGCATCTTCGCTCGTGACGTGACTGACAACTATACGAACTTCATAAAGGGAAAATTCACCTGTTTCTGTATCGATATATACTTCGGTGGTCTGGTTCCCGCCTTTGTACTTCTTGTAAGCTGAAGCCATAGCAGCTTCCAGGCTTGAAACTATGATCTCCTCGGAAAGCCCTTTTTCTTCTTCAATCTGCTTCAATACTTTTTTGAAATCTTTTCCGAGCTGCATTAATTCGACTCCTCTCCTGTAGTTTTGCTTAGTCCGGCACGCAAAAATCCAATGTATACCGACAAATATCATTTTTAAACTCATACGCTGCAGTATCGGCTGTATATTTGCCGCTTTGCGCTTTTAACAGCGGACGTGCAATGGCCTGTGGGCATTTTTGCAGAAATTTACCGCTGTCGTATTAACTGAACATTTATAAAAATTCATTGCCGCGCTTATTTTTTCTTGTGCTTTGGTATTTTTTTAAATGTTTTTTTCTGTCCTTTTTCTTCTTTATAAAGGATTTTCCCTTTTTTTATTTCCGAAAAATCGATCTTCCTATCTCCGTCCAGGGTCAGAAAATGGATAGTGCCGTCGTCTTCAGCAACATTAATTATGCCTGTGACTGATTTACCTCCTTTAATTTCCGCTTTTGCTTCCTTGCCGTTAAATTTACGATAGTCCTCAAGTGTGAAAAGCGGCCTTTCAAGCCCCGGTGAACTGACCTCAAGAAAATATTTTTCAGGCAGGGAGCTTTCGTTTTCATCAAGATATTCGTTGACACCGCGCGCAATGAGCTCACAGTCCGAAAGGCTGACTCCACCCGGCATATCTGCATACACACGAAGTATGTCCATCCCGTCCTCTGTAACAAGTTCAAATCCAACGCAGTCGTAGCCCATTGATTCGACACGTTCACGCAGGCTGCTGTATATCTCGCAAAGTTTCGGCTTGTCCATTATCTGCCCCCCGTAAAAAAAGAAGAGTGGGCAAAACCCACTCTCCAAGCACTTGCCCCCTGAATTAGTCTTTAAATTGTATCACAAATTCTGAAAAATACAAGTTACAATACATTGTTCAGGCAAAGCATATGCTTGACACACAGGGCCTATTGCAGTTTGTATGATCAGTGCAGCGCTCATGGCTGACGTACACAGGCAATTTGGATCTAAAACATTCCAGGCGCCTGATACGCAGCATACGCAAAAGGCTTTGGTATACTTTGGTATATCCCCGCCGAATATCAGGGGCGCCCGGCACAAATTTAAAAAATTTAACTTACGGCAGCATTATCAAAGCATCAGGACTAATGAATGGACCATGTACAGAGTGCCTAAGCCGATGACTATGCTCTGCCGTTCTCACGGAATATAATTACAGGCCTGTATTACATCGCCTGACCGCTGATGTCCTGTCGTTTCTGCAGGGAACGCGTCCATTCAAACATGCCAAGCGCGGCGGCAACTGATGCATTAAGTGAACCTGCAGTTCCGCACATCGGAATACTGCGCAGATCATCGCATGATTTTGAAACAGCTGTTCCGAGTCCCTCACCCTCCGCACCTATCACAAGCACAAGTCTTGAAGGCATGTCAGCCTTAAAAAGTGTTTCCTTCCCATTCATATCAAGGCCGACCGCCCAGAAGCCGGCATCCTGGAGCACCCTTATTGTCTGTGATATATTGCCGACCTTGGCCACGGGTATTCTCAAAGCGGCTCCTGCGCTTGTCTTGACGACAGTTCCGGTCGGAGGGCATCCGCCTCTTTTGGGGATCATAACTGCCGATGCCCCGGCCGCCTCAGCGCTTCTTATCACTGCACCTAGGTTGTGCGGATCCTGTATATGGTCGCACAGCAATATCATAACCGGTTCCGGTGCAGGAGGCAGCCCGCTTATAAGCTCATCCGCCTCCCAAAGCTTCATTGCAGCAATATACGCTGCCACGCCCTGATGGTTTTCCTTGTCCGTAAGCCTGTCGAGAGCAGCATTATCAACCGTCTGCAAAGTAACATTTGCAGACCTGCACAGACTTTGGATTTTACCCCTTATATGAGGCTGAATATTTTTAGCAGTCAAAACCTTGACACAGCGGTCAGGGTTATTTTCAAGCAGTGAAATAACCGGATTTCTGCCCCAGCAGATGTCTTCTCCTGTACGTTCTTCCCCGTTTTTCATATGTTATTCCTGCCCTTCTTTATTTCTTTCAAAAATTCAGCAAGATATTTTCCTGTTGCGCCTTTTGAACGTGCCACTTCCTCGGGCGTTCCCTTTGCCGTAAGTTTTCCTCCGCGTTTGCCTCCGTCGGGCCCCAGATCAATGATGTAATCTGCAGAAGCAAGGACATCCAGGTTATGCTCTATGACAAGCACTGAATTGCCCTGGTCGACAAGCTTATGCAGCAGCTTAAGGAGCTTCTTTACGTCCGTATAATGCAGGCCTGTAGTCGGTTCATCCAGCAGATAAAGCGTGTTGCCCCTGAATCTCTTGCCAAGCTCTGTAGCCAGTTTGACACGCTGTGCTTCGCCTCCGCTGAGAGTAGTTGCAGACTGCCCCAGCTTTATGTAACCCAGACCTGCTTCCTGCATGACATTCAGCTTATTTGCAATCCTGGGCATATCCCTGAAATGTTCTGCGGCCTCGTCCACTGTTAAAGCAAGAACATCTGCAATGGATAAACCCTTATGTTTTACTTCGAGCGTCTCATGGTTGTATCTTTGTCCCTTGCAGACATCACACTTTACATACACATCTGACAGAAACAGCATTGAAACCTTAATTTCCCCGTCGCCGCCGCACGCCTCGCAGCGTCCGCCCTTTATGTTGAAACTGAAGCGTCCCGGCTGGTACCCCCTAAGCTTGGATTCCGGCAGCTGTGCGAAAAGTTCGCGTATTGGAGTAAAAACGCCGGTATATGTAGCAGGGTTGGAACGGGGTGTCCTTCCGATAGGACTCTGGTCCACTAGAACGATATTCCGCAGGGATTCATATCCTTCGATGCTGTCGAATCTTCCGGGGCGCCACCTGTATTCGCTGTCAAATTTTCCCCTGAGGCCTTTATAAAGTATCTCATAAAGAAGAGTGCTTTTGCCGGAACCTGAAACTCCGCTTATTGCCGTGAAAATGCCAAGCGGGATTTCAAGGTCGATATTTTTCAGATTGTTCTCCCTGCAGCCGCGTACTGTTATTTTTTCACTGGCTTTGCGCCTGCGCGGCTGTGTGCGGAAAGTACCGTCTGCTTCACCTCTCAGGTATGCCGCCGTGGAAGAATTTCCCTTTCTTATCTCTTCGGCTGTGCCGGACGCAATAAGATTTCCGCCCTGTTCGCCAGCGGCAGGTCCAAGTTCCAGTATATGGTCTGCGGCAGCCATCGTATCTCTGTCATGTTCGACTACGAGCACCGTATTGCCTATGTCGCGTATCACCTTCAGCGTATCCAGCAATTTATTTGTATCTCTCGGGTGGAGACCTATGGTAGGCTCGTCGAGTACATACAGCACGCCGGTAAGCTGTGAGCCTATCTGCGTTGCAAGACGTATCCTCTGGCTTTCACCTCCGCTCAGAGTGTCTGCACGCCTTGAGAGGCTCAGGTAGCCAGCCCCGACATCTTTTAAAAATACAAGCCTTTTCCTTATTTCAGTAATCGCCTGCCCGACAATTTTACGCTCCGCCGTTCCAAGTTCAAGATTGTCGAGAACTTCTATGTGATCCTCAATCGGCATATCGGCAAGCTGTTTTATGTTGTAGCCGCCAAGCGTAACTGCAAGCGCCTCAGGCTTCAGTCTGGCTCCCCTGCATGTCGAGCATTCTTCCTCCACTCTGTACCGCATCAGCTCTTCCCTGTAATTATCGGATTCAGTTTCACCGAAACGTTTTTCAAGCCACGGCATTAGCCCGGGAAAATGCCCGTTATATTCCCAGTCGCCGTTCCTATCGGAAAATATCATAGGGATTACTTCATCAGTACCGTTAAGCAGGATATTTCTGACATCTTCAGGCAGTTCTTTAAATGGTCTTGAAAGATCCCAGCCTTTATGTCTGGCTGCAAGCTGTTCGGCTTTCTGTATCATGTACTTTGCTGTCCTCCAAGGGATAAAACCGCCCTCGCCTATCGGGAGGTCCGGATTTACAGCCAGTTCCACGGAAAAATGCGGGTGGACGCCGAGACCTGTGCAGTCCGGACAGGCCCCGTACGGGTTATTGAATGAAAAAAGCCTTGGTTCTATATCAGGAAGGCTGATTTCGCAATCCGGACAGATATATTTTTCAGTCAGTTCCAGTTCAGGCTCTCCCTCAGAAACAATAAGTACAAAACCATCAGAAAGCTTAAGTGCCATTTCAACAGCTTCCGACAGGCGCGAACGGTTTTCATCCTTAACACGCAGCCTGTCTATCACGCATTCTATTGTGTGGCGCTTCTTCTTATCAAGGTCCACTTCCTCTTCAAGCCAGAAAAGCGTACCGTCTATGCGTGCACGCAGATAGCCCTGCTGGTGAAGCTTCAGCAGCAGATTTTTGTACTCTCCCTTCTTGCCCTTTACCATCGGCGAAAGTATTTCAAGAGGTTTTCCGTTATAATCCCTGTAAATTCTGTCTATTATTTCATCAACACTGTAACGGTGGACCTCCTTGCCGCATTTGGGACAATGCGGAACGCCGGCCCGTCCGAAAAGAAGCCTCAGATAATCATATATTTCCGTTACAGTACCGACTGTCGAACGCGGATTATGGCTGGTTCCCTTCTGCTCAATGGATATGGCGGGAGACAGCCCGGTAATATTATCGACGTCGGGTTTGTCTGACATACCAAGAAACTGCCTCGCATAAGAAGAAAGGGATTCGACATAGCGTCTCTGCCCTTCGGCATATATCGTGTCAAAAGCAAGGGATGACTTGCCTGAACCTGACGGTCCCGTTACAACTACTATTTTGTTTTTAGGAATTTCTACGTCTATGTTTTTTAGATTGTGCTGTCTTGCCCCTGTGATTTTTATACTCTGTTCCAATGTTGGCATCGCCTCTCAAATGCTTTATATTATCTCTTATTTCAGCTGCAGTTTCAAAATCAAGCTTTTCTACCGCTTCCCACATCCTCCGTTCCATTTCGTGCAGATCAGGCTCGTAATCGTCCGAAGCAGCCTGTGAGGCAACTCTCTTGCCTGTATATCCGCCATCCTGCAGGAGCTCTGCCGGAAGCAGGTCTTTTACCGCTTTTAACACTGTCTGCGGTATGATGCCGTGCATTTCGTTATATTCCGCCTGTTTTGTCCTTCTTCTTTCAGTTTCCCTGACGGCGGCGTCAATGCTGTCTGTTATCCTGTCTGCGTATAAAATTACTTTACCTGCCTGATTGCGGGCTGCACGCCCTATCATCTGTATAAGCGAACGGTGCGACCTGAGATATCCTTCCCTGTCCGCATCAAGGATCGCAACAAGCGAAACTTCGGGAAGATCTATTCCTTCGCGCAGCAGGTTAACTCCGACAAGTACCGAAAAAACTCCCAGACGCAGATCACGCAGCAGCTCCGCCCTTTCAAACGTATCCAGTTCTGAATGTATATACCGGACTTTTATGCCAAGTTCGGCCATATACTCTGCAAGATCTTCCGCCGAACGTTTTGTAAGCGTTGATATAAGCACTCTCTGTCCGGCCTCTGTTATGGGACGGACTTCCGCTATAAGGTCATCTACCTGGCATGATGCCTTATGTATTTCAACCGCAGGATCGGTAACGCCTGTCGGACGTATCAGCTGCTCGACGACCCGATCGGAATGGGCAAATTCATAGTCACCAGGAGTAGCTGATATAAAAAGTGCGTTTTTAAGCAGAGGTTCAAATTCATCCCATTTAAGCGGCCTGTTATCAAGACATGACGGCAGTCTGAAACCATGTTCAACAAGGACTTCCTTCCTTGCCCTGTCGCCGTTGTACATACCGCGGATCTGCGGAAGGGTCATATGGGACTCGTCTATGAATATCATTGAATCATCAGGAAAGAAATCCATCAGTGTGCCCGGAGCATCGCCAGGCTCCCTGCCGTCCAGGAAGCGGGAATAATTTTCGATTCCTGAACAGTACCCGACTTCAAGAAGCATTTCAAGGTCATACTTTGTCCGCATCTTAAGACGCTGTGCCTCAAGGATTTTGCCATCCGACTCAAATTTAGTGACACATTCGTCAAGCTCTTTTTCAATAAGCCCCGCTGCTTTTTCTATCGCATCCGAACTTGTTACATAGTGCTGCGCCGGGAAAATACCTGCATGATCCTTGGTAAGAAGAGATTTGCCGCTTACAGGGTCTATTTCTTCTATACGCTCTATCTCGTCGTCAAAAAATATTACGCGCATGGCTGTATCGCTGTAAGCCGGATATATTTCCATTGATTCGCCCCTGCTTCGGAAATTCCCGGGGGTAAGAGATATGTCGTTTCGCTGGTAATAGTTGTCAAGCAGCCTTGTCATGAATTTACGCCTGTCCCACTGCTCTCCTACAGCAAAGCGGAATATAGCGTCCTCGTAATTCTTGCGTTTTCCAAGTCCGTATATACAGGAAACGCTGGCTACGACTATAACATCCCTGCGTTCAAGCAGAGCCTTCGTAGTTGCCAGCCTTAATTTTTCTATACGTTCATTTACCGATGCATCCTTTTCTATATATATGTCCTGCGCCGGCATATATGCTTCAGGCTGATAGTAATCATAATAGCTTACAAAATAATTAACTGAATTATTCGGGAAAAAATCCTTGAACTCGCTGTAAAGCTGTGCAGCCAATGTTTTATTGTGGGCCATTACAAGGGTAGGTCTCTGAAGCTGCTGAATCACATTTGCCATTGTAAAGGTTTTTCCGCTGCCTGTGACACCCAGAAGGGTCTGCACGGATTCAGACCTTCTGAAACCGGCAACCAGTTTCTCCACAGCATCAGGCTGATCCCCTGACAGCGGCCAAGGCGAACACAGTTCAAATTTATCCTGCATGATTTATTTCCCCTTGCAAAAAACGAAATTAACATACGCATAGAAAACTAAAAACATCATTGCTCAAAAAACGGCAGATGGCCTGTATCCGTTGCCCTGCAGCATATAAGGCTTATATTGCACGGGATGCTTTCCGGCATCTGCCGGTTATTGCTAAAATCCTATTATCGCTGTCCTTTGGCAATTCTTTATTTATTACCTGCTAAAACACTGTAAATACATATTTGCGCAAATCATGTGTCATATACAAATATCATTTTATATATACATATTGTTATCTACTATCGTCATCCTGTCAATAGCCCGGCGAAAAGATAAGAGAGCAAATATGTTTTCATTCATGCAGTACAAAAGACCTGATTTTGTCCTGCCTATTCCCGTGCGCCTCCGGACGGGGACCCAGCGGCTTTCTGGCTGATGTCCATAGTCAATACAGTGATTTTGATCTTGTTCTGTCCCTTCCCTGTCGTCCCCGGGCGCCCCTGGACGGGGACCCAGCGGCTTTCGGGTTTGATATTCTTTTAGTTTCAAAATCATTTAAACCTATTAAGTCAAAGATCAAAACCAACGACGCTGGATTCCGTCCTTAAGCTTGACGGAATGACTGATAAAACTGAGGCCCCTGATACTGTTTATACCGACAATACTTGCTACAGTGATTTTGATCTTGTTCTGTCCCTTCCCTGTCGTCCCCGGGCGCCCCTCGACTGGGACCCAGCGGCTTTCTGGATGATGTCCATAGTCAATACAGTGATTTTGATCTTGTTCTGTCCCTTCCCTGTCGTCCCCGGGCGCCCCCGGACGGGGACCCAGCGGCTTTCTGGTTTGGTATTCTTTTAGTTTCAAAATCATTTAAACCTATTAAGTCAAAGATCAAAACCAACGACACTGGATTCCGTCCTCAAGCTTGACGGAATGACTGATAGAACTTAGGAGCCTGATACTGCTTAGGCCTTATGACAGTACGCACTACAGTTGTTCTGATCTTGCTCCGCCCCTTCTTTGTCGTCCCCGGGCGCCCCCGGACGGGGACCCAGCGGCTTTCTGGTTTGGTATTCTTTTAGTTTCAAAATCATTTAAACCTATTAAGTCAAAGATCAAAACCAACGACACTGGATTCCGTCCTTAAGCTTGACGGAATGACAGATAAAACTGAGGCCCCTGATACTGTTTATACCGACAATACTTGCTACAGTGATTTTGATCTTGTTCTGTCCCTTCCCTGTCGTCCCCGGGCGCCCCTGGACGGGGACCCAGCGGCTTTCGGGTTTGGTATTATTTTAGTTTCAAAATCATTTAAACCTATTAAGTCAAAGATCAAAACCAACGACACTGGATTCCGTCCTTAAGCTTGACGGAATGACTGATTAAAAGCACGACGCTAGGTGTACAAACTAAGCGATTCGCACAACTCGTAACTCGTTGGCTCTCTGCTTATGGATACCTAGCCTAGTAACGCACTCGGCACAGTTCGAGCACTATCGATAATTTATTAGTGTCCCATTCTGGGGACATTGCTCTCCTAGCATCACCATGACGGAATGACTGATAAAACTGAGGCAGATGATACTGCTTAACCCTTATGACAGTACTCACTACAGTGATTTTGTCATTTAACAATTGCCCAGCCATCTTTTGTCGATCATTTGAAAATGCTCTTGTCCGGCCGCTTCCCGTATGCCTGTATCGTCATTGCTTCTCAGGCATAGCTGCAAAAATAAAACGCCCGGAGGATATCCTCCGAGCGTCCCTTTATCAGTATATCAAAATTATTTTAATTTCCAATTGAATAAACTACTGAAACTACTCTTCCTCGTCATCAGGATCTTCGTCATCATCTGACGGCACGTTTTTATTAGCCTGTTTACTGGCATCCGCCTGTTCTGGGAGCTTTTCATTTTCAGGCTTAACTTCAGCATCTGCCTTATCCGATAATACATCCCCAGGCTTGGTTTTCGTAGATTTTCCGTCTGCCTGTGCATCACCTGATACATCGGCAAAATCATCGGCCTGCGGCTTATAATCGTCATCATCTGCTATTTTAGGTGCCGGGTGCTCTTTTTTTGGATATCCAAGCAGTTCGTCAAGCTCATCACCCTCAAGCACTTCTTTCTCAAGCAGAAGCGTCGTTATTTTTTCAAGAGTTTCCCTGTTTTCAGTAAGTATTGTCTTCGCCTGTAGGTAACAGTCATCAATAATACTGCGTACTTCCTGGTCTATTGCATAAGCTATTTCCTCGCTGTAATTACGGTCTTCCATTATATCCCTGCCAAGAAATACCTCATGCTGTTTTCTGCCAAGCGTCACCAAACCGAGTCTGTCGCTCATTCCAAACTGCGTGACCATCTGTCTTGCAGTCTGCGTGGCGCGTTCCAGATCGTTCGAAGCGCCCGTAGTCACATCACCGAAACGTACCATTTCAGCAACGCGACCTCCCAGAAGGATGGTTATCCTGTTGGAAAGTTCCTGCTTGGAAATAAGGAACCTATCCTCTTCAGGCAGCTGGAGAGTATATCCAAGCGCCATGTGTCCCCTCGGGATTATTGAGATCTTATGCACCGGATCACTGCCATCTATCTTGCTGGCAACAAGCGCATGCCCTGATTCATGATAGGCTATTATATCGCGTTCCTTTTTGCTGATTATGCGGCTTCTGCGTTCCGGACCCGCCATGACACGGTCAATGGCTTCTTCAAATTCAGGCATCCCGAGACTGTCCTTGTTGCGGCGACCTGCAAGGAGAGCTGCCTCATTCACAAGGTTAGCTATGTCAGCCCCTGCAAACCCTGGAGTCCTGCGTGCAATTACATCAATGTCGACCTCTCTTGATACCTTTTTGTCTTTAAGATGGACTTTCAGGATATCGCGCCTTCCGTTTACATCAGGCCTGTCAACAACGATCTGCCTGTCGAAGCGTCCTGGACGCAGGAGCGCGGGATCAAGTATATCAGGTCTGTTGGTAGCTGCGATAAGGATAACACCTGCGCCTACATCAAACCCATCCATTTCCACAAGCAGCTGATTGAGCGTCTGCTCCCTTTCATCATGACCGCCGCCAAGTCCTGCTCCGCGATGACGTCCTACAGCATCTATTTCATCTATAAAAATTATACATGGCTGATACTTACGCGCCTGTTCAAAAAGATCCCTGACTCGCGCAGCGCCAACGCCTACGAACATCTCAACAAAGTCCGAGCCGCTGATACTGAAAAACGGGACCTCGGCTTCACCTGCAACAGCCCTAGACAAAAGTGTTTTTCCTGTACCTGGAGCTCCCAGGAGCAGAACACCTCTTGGAACTTTTGCACCAAGCCTGGTGAATTTACTTGGGTCCTTAAGGAACTGAACGACTTCTTCCAGTTCTTCCTTGGCCTCATCACAGCCTGCTACATCATCGAAAGTTACTTTAGGCCGGTTATCCAGAAACAGTTTTGCCTTGCTCTTGGCAAATCCCATAACCTTATTTCCGCCGCCCTGCATATTGTAGATAAAGTATATCCACACACCTATCAGCAAAAGGGTAGGAAGCAATGAAGTAAGCAATGCTGTAAACCACGAGTTCTTAGGCGGCGGAACTATTTCAACCTCTACGCCTTTTTCTGCCACTGTTGCGGGCAGCGTAGAGGAATCAAGTATATAAGTTGTAAATTCACTGCCTGTTTTCAGCGTGCCTGTAAGCTGCTCCCTGTCTATCTTTACCTTTGTGACATTGCCTGAATTTACTTCATTTAGAAATTGACTGTAAGGAAGTATTTTAGTGTCCTGTTTGCTCTTGTTGCTGTCCGGCGTGAGAAAAACATTAACGAGACTGACAACAAGGACAATAAGTATAATGTACATTCCCACGTTTTTAGAGGTTTTATTCAAACGGGTTGACCTCGCTTTCCTGCTGTTTAATCTGGAATAATTTTAAACTGATTTTACTTGGTTTGTAAATAAGTTAATCGACCGGATCTGCGATGTAAACAGCCGGAAGATGCCGGTACTTACCGGCATAGTCAAGTCCATAACCTATAGCGAATTCATCGGGGATGCTGAAACCAAGATATTCAACTTCCACAGGTTCCTTACGGCGGTCCGGCTTGTCAAGCATCACGCATATAGCCAGACTCTGCGGCCTGCGCTCCATAAGAAGTCTTTTGATGTATGTCAAAGAAAGCCCTGTATCCAATATATCCTCAACGATCAGGACATGTTTTCCCTGTATGTCAGTGCTGAGATCTTTCTGTATTTGTACTACACCGCTCGTCTTTGTCGATGCCCCATAAGATGAAATTGCCAGAAAATCTATACGTACATCCACTTCAGGCTTAATATGCCTGATGAGGTCAGCAAGAAAAATCACTGCGCCCTTCAGCACACACACGCAGATAAGTTCTTTGCCTGCATAATCTATACTGATTTTTTCACCGAGTTCACTGACTCTTTCCCTGATTTTATCTTCAGATATAAGAGTTTTTCCGATCTTATAATCCAAAACTTATGCGCGCCCCCCTCGTTGATTAATCAATAGATTTAAAGATTTAATATTTTAAGAACTCGCGCCAAAAACATTAGACATAATATCACAAATTAGTCTATCTAGCCCACCATGGGAGTTCATCTTTCAATGTTTTTTGCTTATTTTCTTCTACGCTTTTTACGCGTTCTCTAATGTTTCCACGATGCAGCCATCCGATGCCCCTGCTTGAATAACATACTTCAATATCTTTTGCCCACTGAAAACGCCAGCATCCGCCCCTGCGTATAAGTCCGGCAAGCTTCACAGTCCTGTCTCTTGAAAGAGACGGAAGTCCGAGCCGTGAACCCTGCATCCTCAGCATATCGATAAGTTCGATATCGGAAACGTTCTTCAGGTATGAAGAGGACCATGAGACGATTGCAGGAGGTATATCCGTGGCAGCTGCATCTATATTCCTGGCCGTCCTGGCTGATTTACACTCGAGCTCGGCATCGACCTGCCTGGCCAGGCCTATCATTACAGATTCGAAGTTCGGATTCATGTTTTCCCTGATCCACGGGATAAGCTCTTCGCGGATCTTATTCCTCTTGTAAATGGTATCAGTGTTGCTGGCATCCTCACGCCATTCCACGCCATGCATGCGAAGCAGTTCACGCAGTTCGCCGCGGCGGAAATCTATTATAGGGCGGACTATCATGCCTCGTGTTTCAGGTATGCCCCTTAATCCCAGCAGACCCGTCCCCCTGAAAAGGTTCATCAGCTGTGTTTCTATACGGTCATCTGCGGAATGCCCTACTGCAATGAAAGGAAGCCCTTCAGCCTCGGCGGTTTCGAAAAAATGGGTATAGCGTTCCCTGCGCCCGGCCATTTCAAAAGATTCTCCAGCCTGTCTTTCCGCATAAACTTCAACTACTTTGACTCTGCATTCTATGCCCCATTCACGGCAGATATTTTTTGCAAACTCTGCGTCCTCGTGTGAGACACCCTGCCTTGTACAATGGTCAAGATGCGCGGCTACAATCCTTCCTTTATAAAAATTATGCAGCAGCCACAGCAGGGCAACTGAATCACCGCCGCCTGAAAGTGCCGCTACGATTCCTTTCGAATCCCACCATCCCTGGCGTTCTCCGGCAGCCCTCAGTTTTTTCATTGCTTCCAGTGTAAGTAAATCAACCATTGCTGATTCACCTCCAGTACTACATTATAAATAGTAAACACAATATTACATATGTTTATCACAATAAAAAAAGATTCTCAAGCAGGAAGCTTGAGAATCCGATAATTATCTGGAGCGGAAAACGGGACTCGGACCCGCGACCTACGGCTTGGAAGGCCATCGCTCTACCAGCTGAGCTATTTCCGCATGACGCAGGAATGATAGCATTCGATATACCGTGCTGTCAAGTATTTTTAACCTGACGATATTCCGCTGAATAGCACGCACCATGGATTCATGCACAATGGTAATGCTTATAGGACAGAACCGCCGTACAAAGGATAAATGTTTATGAATACCATCTAAAGGGACATCCGGTTAATGTCATCAACAGCCGATTCATAACACCAGAAACTTGGAAAACATGAACATGACAGAGTATAAATTTACTCCTGCATATTTATATTTCCAAATCATTCCAGTACGGATTATCTTTTTCTATCAGCCTTATTTTCCATTCCCTATTCCAGGTTTTTAACTTTTTTTCCGCTGATATTGCATCTGCTATAGTTTCAAAATATTGATACCATACGAGTCTGTATGTTTGATATTTTTTTGAAAATCCATCTGTCTGCCCCATTTTATGCTGTGTAATCCTCTGGGGAAGATTCGAAGTCACTCCTATATAAATTGTTCCGTTGCGTTTGTTTGCCAAAAAATAAACCGCGGGCTGAAAGATAAAAACACTCCTTTCAAAACCAACGACACTGTAATGATATTACCATGACAAGAGATTGAATTTTGTTCTGCCTCTTTTCAGTCGTCCCCGGGCGCTTCTGGACGGGGACCCAGCGGCTTTTGTCCGCTGTTTTGACTCAGGCTCTTGATCTTAAAATTTACAAACCGTAACACCAACGACGCTGGATACCGTCCTCAATCATGACGGTATGACTGATAGAACTTAGGAACCTGATACTGCTTAGGCCTTATGACAGTACGCGCTACAGTTGTTCTGATCTTGCTCCGCCCCTTCTTTGTCGTCCCCGGGCGCTCCTTGACGGGGATCCAGCGGCTTTTGTCCGCTGTTTTGACTCAGGCTCTTGATCTTAAAATTTACAAACCGTAACACCAACGACGCTGGATTCCGTCTTGAATCATGACGGAATGACTGATAGAACTTAGGAGCCTGATACTGCTTAGGCCTTATGACAGTACGCACTACAGTTGTTCTGATCTTGCTCCGCCCCTTCTTTATCGTCCCCGGGCGCTCCTGGACGGGGATCCAGCGGCTTTTGTCCGCTGTTTTGACTCAGGCTCTTGATCTTAAAATTTACAAACCGTAACACCAACGACGCTGGATTCCGTCCTTAAGCTTGACGGAATGACTGATAATAACGTAAATTTCACGAGCTTAACTTCTTTTAATGAGCAATAGTGATTTGATTTTGCCCCTTCTTTGTCGTCCCCGGATGCTTCTGGACGGGGACCCAGCGGCTTTTGTCTGCTGTTTTGACTCAGGCTCTTGATATTAAAATTTACAAACCGTAACACCAACGACGCTGGATTCCGTCCTTAAGCTTGACGGAATGACAGATAATAACGTAAATTTCACGAGCTTAACTTCTTTTAATGAGCAATAGTGATTTGATTTTGCCCCTTCTTTGTCGTCCCCGGATGCTTCTGGACGGGGACCCAGCGGCTTTTGTCTGCTGTTTTGACTCAGGCTCTTGATCTTAAAATTTACAAACCGTAACACCAACGACGCTGGATTCCGTCCTTAAGCTTGACGGAATGACTGATAGAACTTAGGAACCTGATACTGCTTAGGCCTTATGACAGTACGCGCTACAGTTGTTCTGATCTTGCTCCGCCCCTTCTTTGTCGTCCCCGGATGCTTTTAGACTGGGACCCAGCAGCTTTCGGGCTGATGTCCATAGTCAATACAGTGATTTTGATCTTGTTCTGTTCCTTCCCTGTCGTCCCAGGATGCTTTTAGACTGGGAGCCAGCGGCTTTGGTTCAAAGCTTTTCATTTAGTTTCAAAATCATTTTATGCCGACTAAACCAAGGTCAAAACAAACGACGCTGGATTCCGTCCTTAAGCTTGACGGAATGACAGATTAAGTGCACACCGCTTGGTAGACAAAATAAGCGATTCGCACAACTCGTAACTAGTTGGCTTACTGCTTATGGATTCCGTTCTGTTGCGTAACGGAATGACTGATCAAGTGCACGGCGCTATGTAAACAAACTAACTATATCAACAAGAATTCCGTCTTTTCTTCACGATTTTTACTGATTGATTTCCCAACTGACTTCCCAAACATTTCACCGTACCTGATATGTCATTTCTGTTCTATTGCTTTCCATCACAAGCATTCATGTATTCAGAAAATGACATGGCTCCCAGCTTACGGCGTTTTGCCAGCATAGAAGCCCAAATAGAGTTACCCTGATCCTCCGTAATATAGCGTCTTCTATAAGCTTCCATCAAAATATCTCCTGTTGTTATATGATTAAGACCAAACTCTTCAATATATTGATTAATATCCCTTAAATTGTTGCTTGCCACGGTTCCATCGTATATTTTGGCCAATACGATTGACGCAGCCTCACCCTTGCCGATGATGACATGACCGTCCAACGGAACCTCAGTTAACGTATAATATAGGTCGTATGCATCTGTTCCAGTATCAATGCTTGCTAACGTGATTTGACCATTGCAGAGCAATGTATCAACTCTGGCCTTCAAATGTGAGATCCCGGGATATGACAGTTCATTGTATACCTGCATTGGAATTACTACTTTACCCGGATAAAGCCTGATCAGGAGGTTTTGATTCCCTACCCATAAAAACGCCGATAAGCAATCCGTGTCGAAGAAAAGCGAATCAGTCAATTAATTCGCCCCCTTCTGTTTCATCTCCATATACGAGATCAGATCTATATGCTGACAAGAGCAGTTCTTCATATTTACCGTTTGAGACCAGCCCTTTTCTTAAAACATTTTCAGCCTGCTGAATATAAAAGCCATAAGTCATATATTGTTTTGCAGCAGGGAGAGGCTTGTACAGCGTATCATCATATCCTAAACATACTGCCGATCCAATCACCCCCTTTCTCATAGGTTCAGCTTCTTGCTGTGTGATTTCATTTTCATCAATTAACCTGAATAGAATAGCCTGCCTGCTGACTCCAAAATGTTGCTCAAGACGTACAATATCGCAAACCGAAAGACTGTCTGTTTCATTTTTCTTTATGCCTTTTATCATATTTGTTAATGCATCAGGAGGCATCAACAGGTATGTTGCAAACTGATCGGCCTGATTTTCTTTGTCTTTTCCTGCTCCTATTCTTTTCGCACATACTGAAGTCAGCTGATCATCATAATAAAGATGAAAAAATTCATGCGCCATTGAGAAGCGCTGTCTTCCGATCGACATGGAAGAATTAATAGCAATGACATTGTTGTTACCGCTTTTTACACACATGCCGCTGAGATTATCTCCCATCGGATAAAAAACCATAGATAAACGTTCAACTGAGAACGCCAAAGCAAAAATATCAATTGGCGATGTTGCGTCCTCTCCAAGTTTTTTTCTCAGGTTCGCTGATTTTTTCCACAAATCCAATTTATCCATTTGGTTTATTACCCTCAAGCAATCTTGTCATAAAACTGCAATTTAAGGCGATCCTGTTTACAGCACTGATTGCATCCATATCTTCCTCATTAATTTCACTTGCTCTAAGAGCAAAAACAAGAGGTTTGATATTTGTAACATCACCATTTAAAGCCGTCATGTCAACTCCAAATAAAACCGCTAATTTTTCGAGCATATCAGCAGTAAGCGCCCGTTCACCAGTTTCAAATTTCGAAATAAGGCTCTGGTCAACCTTTAAATATTTTGCAATATTACCCTGGGTAAAACCACTGTTTTCCCTAAGTGATTTAAGGCTGCTTCCAATATTAACAAGCGGACTGTCCATAGCGGGTTTCCCCCTTTTTCGTTCAGTATATGCGACTTTTGTCATAAAGTAAAGGTAAGTTTTATAAAAAATTATGACAGGATATAATTCAGAGTCGACTAAAACGCCGCTTGGTAGATAAACTAAGCGATTCGCACAACTCGGATCTCGTTGGCCCTCTGCTTATGGATTCCGTCCTTAATCATGACGGTATGACTGATAAGAACGTAAATATCACGAGCTTAACTTCTTTTAATGAGCAATAATGATTTGATTTTGCCTCTTTTCTGTCGTCCACGGGCGCTTCTGGACGGGGACCCAGCGGCTTTGGTTCTAAGCTTTTTAAGTTTCTGAATAAATTATTAAACTAGGTCAAAACAAACGACGCTGGATTCCGTTCTGTTGCGTAACGGAATGACTGATCAAGTGCACACCGCTTGGTAGACAAAATAAGCGATTCGC